>Ga0114938_1002284_pt1 | contig 12207 bp, 10 predicted proteins | sample AshMeaBigSpring_FD_88675 | JGI IMG/M metagenome (GOLD analysis project Ga0114938, IMG submission 88675) | Groundwater microbial communities from Big Spring, Nevada to study Microbial Dark Matter (Phase II) - Ash Meadows Big Spring | ecosystem: Environmental > Aquatic > Deep subsurface >...
GATGCACGAGACTCTTCGCGCGACCCTTTCGTGGGCCATCGATCAAGTCACCGAAAAACTTCAAGACAAGGAACACGTAATGACTCAATTAGGATTGACCTGAAAGATTGCAAAACCTCAGATGGAAGATAAAACAGTCGCGATAGGACCGCACACGGCGACGGGACCGCACAGGCCCATGGTCGCCCTGGCAACGCGAATCGGATAGTCCGTATTACTAGCTGGGGTGCAACGGCCGTCAACAACATGGACAGAATCCTTCTTTTGAGCACGACGGGGGGCGATCCATCGTCGCTCAGGTAGGCAACCGTATTCACCCATATTCACCCTCCCTCCGGGAGGGTCGAAGGCGAGGCACGAGCCTTCGGGGAGGGTGCGTGGCGGACGCCGGCGACCAGCGCACCGCGCCCCTCCCCGGGCCGTTCGTACCTCACGGCCGACCCTCCCAGGGGGAGGGTGAAGAGCTTGATCTGCAACCATTTCACCCAGGGGGAGGATGTAGAGCTTGATTGGCAACCATATTCACCCTCCCTCCGGGAGGGTCGAAGGCGAGGTACGAGCCTTCGGGGAGGGTGCGTGGCGGACGCCGGCGACCAGCGCACCGCCCCCCCGGGCCGTTCGTACCTCGCACCGCACCGCCCCCCCGGGCCGTTCGTACCTCGCACCGCGCCCCCTCCCCGGGCCGTTCGTACCTCACGGCCGACCCTCGCAGGGGGAGGGTGAAGAGCTTGATCTGCAACCATTTCACCCAGGGGGAGGATGTAGAGCTTGATTGGTGCGCCCCAAGGGGTCAGGCACATTTTTCGGCGGGGGCGTCGCACGACGACGAGCCGTCTTCCCGCCCCAAGAAATCAGCCAGAGCCCGGCCCGTGACTGTGTAGGGAATACAGGTTTCACCTTCCGCTGGCTCGCCCGCGAAGCGGCCCTGGAACTGCTGCGCAAGTGGCTGGGGGAGGGGAGCGACGTGGACACCTTCGACCTGAAGTGTCAATCACATTGCCTGTCCCAAGTTGTTCCGAGGAGGAATTCGTCGAATTCCTGCGACGCCATGGCATCGAGTTCGACGAGCGATATTTGTGGGAATGAACGACGACCGCCCCTGCCGGGGCTGGATGAAATCGGTTGGCCTGCGTAACCAGGGGCTTGGCGCCCCTGGCTACCAACGGATGCCACTCCGTGGCAATGGGACTCGTCGAATTCCGGCGACGGCACGGAGACATTCATCGACGGCACGGGGACATCCATCCGAAATCATCGAGAAACCGGGCCAACTCCCAGGGTGGCCCGCATGCCCGGTGATTGCCCCGCATGGCGGTCTGTATTTCCAGGGGGTCAGGTCCATGTTTTCGGCTAGCGCGTATCCGCGACGTCGAGTTTATCGGCCGAAAAATGGACCAGACCCCGACCCGTCTGGTTGGCCCGCACGGCCGCGTTCGGCCACGGAGTGGCCGTCGTCGGTAGCCTGGGGCGTCAGCCCCTGGAGAGGAATACCCTACCAGGAGACCCAGCCCCGGCAGGGGCGACCGGGCAATGCGGACCGGCGCGGGACCTCCCATCCGGGATCATCGAGAAACCCTGTCCCCGATGCCCACCCCCGTTGCGCGGCAGGCGTTGGTTGTGGGTTATTGCTCGTCATTCCGTAAGTCCAGCACAAGTCGCTCCGTGGTCGGAACCACGCAACGGAACGGCGTTGTCGTGAAATCCTGGTATCTGGCGGGCAAGGCCGATTGCAGCGGATGCGGGCCCAGCTGAGGTTTGAAAATGACGATTCCATATCTCGCGGGCACGGCCTTGACGACGAAAGCGCCAGCGGCGTCGGTCAGGCCGCTGGCTGCTTGTCCATCCTTTTCGTCCAGGATGAAGGTCACCTGGGCGTCGGCCACCGGCTGACCGCTGAACGTGACTACGCCTTCCACTTTCACTGTGGCGGCTGGTCCAGGGCAGCCTGGTAGGATCGCCAGCGTGAGAGGCACCGGCAACAAGTAAAGCTGGCGCATGGCGGCTCGGCAGCTCAATGGCAAATATCGGTGGCGATCGCCAGGCTGTCGTTGTAAGCCCACAGTTTACAGAGCAGGTAGCGGCCACTCTCCGTCAGGCTGGTGCAGGCGAGGCCCCGCACCGGACCATCGGCATACACGCAGAGCGCTGCGCCAGCGTGTGGCCCGCCCAGCAGCTCGCAGTCGATTCCCACGTGGTCCTGCACGAACCTGGTCGGATCGCGTTGAATGAACTGATGAGGGTTGATAACCGAGGCCCAGCCTTCGTCCCAGGTAAACGTATCGGGGCCCGCCCAGCCGTGACCGGTCGGTGGCCGGGGCGGCGAATTGCCGCCGTAATACCGCGGATCGAGCGCCTTGTGGGCCAGCAGCAACGTGTTTGACGTTCCATCCCGCGCGGACACCTGGCTGACGCTCGTGGCCGGGACATTGTTAAAGCCGTTGGGCAAGGCATCGTCGCCGCTCAGGATCGACCACCAGCGAGCGTAAGAGCCGCCCAGCCAGTCAGGATGCGCTCCCACGGCATAGTCGCCCCGCGCGCCCCGCATACTAACGCCGCCGCGGCTTGGGCAGGTGAAGATGGATATCGGCACGGCGGCGGCCTGGTTTCCGCCCTGGACGATCTCCACGAGCGGCAATTGCTCCACGTACGGCAGCAGCGCCACATAGAATGTCTGAGTCGCCGCGGTGGGAGCGCGCATGTCCGGCCACATTTCGCTCGGATGCGGCAAATTGCCCGTTGCGTTGTCGTGTTCGTGCAACGCCAGCCCCAGTTGCTTGAGGTTGTTCGTGCACTGTGTCCGCCGCGCCGCCTGCACCGCGGGGAGCAACAGCGCCACCAGGATGCCGATGATGGCGATCACCACCAGCAGTTCGACGAGCGTGAACGCCTGCGAGCAACGTCTTCGCAGGCTGACCGAAGGCCGACGCCAAGGGTCACGATTCCCAACGGTCCAGCCCCGGGCTTCCTGGGGCTTTTCCGGGTCTTCAGGCGGGGCATGAAAACCGTCCACTTGTTCCGTGTTTGGTCGTACTTGTCGGTCGTCTGTGGTACGGACAGTCATGACAGTACGGGTCGTGGGCCTGAATCATCCCTCACCAGCATCCGTTTGGGCGAAATGGCGGCGGACGTCAACCATCTGCACCAGAGGTGCTAAGTAGTGTTGCGTGATTCCGGGAGGGCGAGGCTCCTGCCGAGCCGCCCCGCCCACGGCTCAACAGGAGCTTCGCCCTCCCATGATCGTGCAACCTTACTTGGAATCCGAGGCTGTTTTCTCGTGAGCCCGCTGGGGGGCCCAGGTTGCCTGCAACCTGGGCCTGAGGGAGGCATGGCGTAGCGACCGCCGTTGGGGCAGAGAGTCTGGTTCACGGGTGACCTTGCAGCGAACGATGACGTTGGCCGACAATTCGCTTTACGGGGTACCAGCGACGAGACGACACCGATCAGCGGTCCATATTCTTCGTTGCCTTTTCCGGTAACCGTTCACGGGGTGGACGCCGGATCGGCTGCACGCCAAGGGGTCAGGCACATTTTTCGGCGGCACCGCTGCACGACGCCCAGCGATCGTCCCGCAAAAGCGAGCCATCCCCCCCGCTCACGGCGCTCATCACGCAGCCGCAAAATACTGCGCTGAGCGGAAGGCACCGGCTTGTCTAAGGGCGAGCGTCTGGTTCCGCCGCAACCGGGGGCGAGCGCCCGCCGGCGGATGGCCGCCCGCGGCGGGGGCCGAGCTACGGCGGCGCGGGCAGGTCGAAATTCAGCGTGACCGTACCGCCCGGTACGACCTCGGCTGTGAGCGGCGTGGTCTCCAGCCGGGCATACAGCTCGGGCACGGGCCACTCGATGCTGATCTGGTCCGTGGTCGCCGTGGGGGCGCCGCTCAGTTCCTCCTCCCACGACTGAAACCGGGGCCCGCCAATCATCCGCGAGGCGGTGATGGTGACGCGATGCATCCCGGGCACGGCGCCGTCGCCATCGCGAAATGTGGTCAGGTGATAGGTCCCATCGGGCTGCAGATGGCCATAGGCCATGCGGCCCTTGAGCGGATAGAAGGCGATCCGCCCCTCCGCCACCGGCTGTCCTGCCACCGTCACGCGGCCGTCAACGGGCACCGTTTCGGGGTGGGCGCGGCGGCAGCCAGCGATCAGGCAAGGGAGTGTGGCCAACACCAGCGTTCCGCGGGCCGCCCAGGACCAGATGGCTCCACGTCGCGACGAGGTTCCCGCTCGACAGGCACTCACGGCGCGACCGCCACTTCGTTGCCGGCGTACGTGGAAAGTGCCTTGTAGACCGTCGTGTCGAGCGACTCGGGCAGGAACTCGACATGCCCGTCCGCGAACCCGAACAAGGCGCCGCCCGGATGCAGGCTGCCAAAGGGCACCTCGTTGTCCTCGTTGTCAGCCAGGGGCAGGAGGCTGGAGTTGATCGGGTACTTGGCGCTGCGGAAGGATCGCCCTAACGAGCGGTCGACCATCGGACAATTCGTCGCCTTGCAGCCTTCCCCGTTTTACCAGGTGGACGGTCCGCCCACATTGGCGTTCCCGTAGCCCGGGCCAATGCCCCATTTCGAGGCATGCACGCTCTCACCCCAGGCCAGCGTCGTGGAGGTCCCATCACGGATGTGGTCGATGCGCACCCAGATGTTGATGTTGAACAACCCGTCGGCGAACACGGCCCCCCGCCAACCGCCGGCGGCGGCCGTTTTTCCCCCGACGACGCCGAAGTAATCACGGCGATTGGCGAACTGCCCCCAGCTGGCCTCGTTGCTCGGGCACTTGTAGACCGCCAGCGGTGTACTGATCCACTGGGCGTTGGCCGGGTCGGCGGCCCAACCGGCCCAGCCCCAGGTGTGCTCGTAGTCGTACGTGGCGTCCAGGTTGTCCTGCTCGAGATAGCGGAGCAGGGAAATGTACATGGGATTTCCCCGGCAGTCCCCGCTGCACCCCGTGGGCAGGCTGACCGACGAGCCGGCGGGAAAGGTGCCGTGTGCCGTGTCGTAGTTGTGCAGCGACAGTCCCAGTTGCTTGAGGTTGTTGGTGCACTGGACGCGGCGCGCCGCCTCGCGCGCCGCCTGGACCGCCGGCAACAGGAGCGCTGCCAGAATGCCGATGATGGCGATCACCACCAGCAGCTCCACCAGGGTGAACGCCATGCGGAGGAAGCCGGCGCTCGTGTCGATCTGGCGCCGGTGGAGGAACTGCATCGCTCGGTCTGACACCAGAGGTACCTCCACAACGACGAGGCCCCAGCACCCGCTGCTGACTGACGGTTGCCCCGCAGACGAACCCATTCCCCCGACCAGGGATGATCCGGCACCGACGTGCCTGGCCAATCGCATCGGCTTTAGATGGACAGCCGGCGCGCGGCTTCAGGCCAGAACCTCCCGCACGACCCGCACCGGCTCGACACCCGTCAGCCTCTGTTCGAGGCCCTGGAACTTGAAGGTGAACCGTTCGCACTCGATCCCCAGGCAGTGCAGGATCGTGGCGTTCAGGTCGTTCACGTGCACGGCTCCGTCGACGATATTGTAGCTGAAGTCATCGGTTTCGCCGTGCACGTATCCGCCCTTGCTGCCGCCGCCGGCCAGCCACATGCAGAAGTTGCGCGGGTGATGGTCGCGGCCGTAGTCGTTGCTGGTGAGATTGCCCTGGGAATAGACGGTGCGTCCGAACTCGCCTCCCCAGACGACGAGCGTTTCGTCCAGCAGACCGCGCTGCTTGAGGTCGGTGATCAAGGCCGCCGTGCCCTGGTCGGTGTCCCGGCACTGGTCGGTCAGCTGCTTGGGCAGCGAGCCGTGCTGGTCCCAGCCGCGGTGCATGACCTGCACGGCGCGGACGCCCCGTTCGACCAGCCGGCGGGCGAGCAGCGCGCTGTGGGCGAATGAGCCGGGCGTGGTCACGTTGGGGCCATAGAGATCGAGTGTGGCCTGGGTCTCGGTGCCGATGTCGGCCAGCTCGGGCACGCTGGTCTGCATGCGGAAGGCCATTTCGTACTGGGCGATGCGGGTTTGCGTTTCCGGGTCGCCGAGGCGTTCCCAGGTTTGCTGGTTGAGGGCGTTGAGCGCGTCGAGCATCGTCCGGCGATCCTCCCCGGTCACCCCCTCCGGGTTGGGCAGGTAGAGCACGGGGTCGCCGGTGCCGCGGAGGGCCACGCCGCTGAAGCGGGTCGGCAGGAAGCCGCTGGACCACATCCGGGTGAAGAGGGCCTGGCCGTTGCTGGTCTCGGGGAACTTGGGCGTCAGCACCACGAAGGCGGGCAGGTTGTTGTTCTCGCTGCCCAGGCCGTAGGCCAGCCATGATCCCAGACTGGCCTTGCCGGGCACCTCGGCCCCGGTGAACACGAAGGTGCAGGCCGGGTCATGGTTGATGGCGTTGGTGTGGACGGTCCTGATCAGCGAGATGTCATCAACGATTCCCGCCGTGTGCGGCAGCAGGTCGACGTTCACCCAGGATCCGCGCTGGCCGCGCTGCTCGAACTTGAAAATCGAAGGCGCCACGGGGAAACGCGCCTGACCGCTGGTCATGGTCGACAGCCGCTGGCCGCCCTGGATGCTGGGGGGCAGGTCCTTGTTGAAGAACTCGGCCAGTCCCGGCTTGTAGTCCCAGGTATCCAGCTGGGAGGGCCCCCCGTTCATGTGCAGGTAGATGAGGGCCTTGGCCTTGGCTGGGAAGTGGGGAAGGCCGGGCAGCGGCGGATGCACGCGCTGGGGCTCCGCATCGGCGGCCATGGCGGAGCGAACCGGATGGCCCGCCAGCATCGCCAGGGCGACGCCGCCCATGCGGAGGCCGACGTTGCCGAAGAAGTGCCGCCGTGTCTGCTGCAGGTGGTAGTCAAAAAGCGGATCGTGCATGGCGTTAGTTCCTGGTCAGGGTCTCGTCGAGATTCAGGATCGTACTGGCCAGCAGCGTGTAGGCGGCCAGTTCGGGAGGAGACAGTTCCGGGCGCGGTTTCGACTCGCCCTGTGAAATCAGCTTGCCCGCCGATACCGCGTCGGCCTGGTAGCGGGCCAGGTGCGCGGCGAGTTGGCCTTCGAGCAGTCCGATCTCCACGGCCTCGGGCCGCCGTGCCAGCACGGTGCGGAAGGCGAAGGCCAACCGCTCGCCGGGGGCGGACCCGCCCTCGGTCAGCATCCGCTCGGCCAGGGCCCGCGCCGCCTCGACGTGCTGCACATCGTTCATCAGCTGGAGGGCCTGCAGAGGCGTGTTGCTCCGCTCGCGCCGCGTGCACGACTGTTCCCGGTTAGGGGCGTCGAAGTTGGACATGAACGGCGCCGGTGCCGTGCGTTTGAGGAACGTGTAAAGGCTGCGGCGGTACAAGGCCGGCCCGCTATCCGGCTTGTAGAACCGGGTGTTGGAGCCGACGAAGCCCACCGGCTCCCAGATACCTGGCGGCTGGTACGGCTTGACGCCCTTGCCGCCCAACTCGAGGTTGATCAGCCCGCTCACGAACAGGGCGTTGTCGCGAATCTGCTCGGCGTCCAGCCGGAACCGGGGCCCGCGGGCATACAGCCGGTTTTCCGGATCGCGGGACCGCAACTCGGGCGTGAGCCGCGCGGCCTGGCGGAAGGTGGCCGAGGTCAGCATCAAGCGGACCAGGCGCTGCACGTCCCAGCCCTCATGCTGGAAATGGATCGCCAGCCAGTCGAGCAGTTCCGGGTGGCTGGGCAGGTGGCCCTGCGAACCGAAATCGGCGCTGGTCTTGACCAGTCCCGTGCCGAAGAACTGCTGCCAGAAGCGGTTCACGGTGACGCGGGCGGTCAGCGGTTGCTCGGGCGAGACCAGCCAGCGGGCCAGGTCCAGCCGCGTGGCGCGGGCCTGGGGGTTGGCCTTCGTCAGCGGCGGCAGGATCGCCGGCACGTCGGGTTCGACCTTCTCCCCCGGTTTGTCGTAGGCGCCGCGCAACATCACGAAGCTCTCGCGGGGCTTGGGCAGGTCCCGGAAGACAAGGGTGCTGACCGTCTCCTTTTCCAGTGCATCCCGCTCGGTTCGCAGGCGGGCGATCTCGTCGACCACCGCGGCGAATTGCGGGTTGGTGTCCACGCAGACGGCCTGCAGGTAATAGGCCCGCAGCCGCTGTTCGTCCTCGGGCTTGACCTCCTTCTCGGGGCCGCCCTTGGCCAGTTCCGCCAGGTCGGGCGGGATGCCGGGCGTGTCCTTGCCCGCGGCCTGTTGCCACCAGACCCGGAACGACCGGAGGGGATCGCGGGCCGGATCGCTGCTGCCGACGACGCCCACCTTGTCCCAAAGCACGGTGCCGCCGAACTGCGTACAGGCGAAACCGGTCACGACATCGCCCGCGGCCAGTCCCAGCGTTGCGACGGGCACTTCCAGCCGCACCCACTGGCCGGCAGCGGGCAGCGGGCCCAGGTGTACCCGCTCGGTGGTGTTCACGGTGCCCCAGGGGATAACGTCGTAACCACCCCAGACGGCGCGGTGCTTCCAGCCGCCCTTGTGGTACTGCAGCATGATCGCCTTGGGCAGATCGCCGGCGTCCAGGTAGACGTGCGCGAACAGCCGGCCCTGGGACGGAACGCTCAGCGGCGCCGCGCCTCCTTCGTAGTAGTCCTGCGACAATCCTGGGTTGGAACGCCGCAGCGCCAGTTTGCCGCTGTGCACCTGCACCTGCGCGGTGGCGGCCACGAAGCTGGTCGCGTGCCCCGGGCCGCTCTTGACCTGGGCGCCGGTGGGAAACGCGTCGTCGAGCCAGACGGCTTCCACGTCGATAGGCGGCGGAGGAGGTGTCAAGGTCCCCGGGTCGGTGTACTGCACGCGGGCGGCCTGGGCATCGATCTCCAGTTGCCGCGCGGAAATCTGCTCGTCCAATGCCGCCCGCCGGCTGACGACCTGCGGCGGCTCGACCTTCATCACCGGCTGGGTCAACAGCGCGTTGCCGTCCATGGCCGGGTCGGCCGCCGAGTTGAAAAAGGCATACAGCGAATAGAACTCGCGCTGCGAGATCGGATCGAACTTGTGGTCGTGGCAGACGGCACATCCGCCCGTCAGGCCCAACCATGTCTGCACGGTGGTGCTGGTTCGGTCGACCGCATAGCGGTAGATGTACTCGGCCGCGATCGAACCCCCCTCGCTGGTCGTCACGTTGCAGCGGTTGAACCCCGTGGCCACCAGCTGGTCGGGGGTGGCATTCGGCAACAGGTCGCCGGCCAGCTGCTCGATCGTGAACTGGTCGAACGGCAGGTTCCGGTTGAAGGCGGACACGACCCAGTCGCGGTAGGCCCACATCTGTCGCTCGTTGTCCAGGTGCAATCCGTGCGTGTCGGCATAGCGGGCCACGTCCAGCCAGTGCCGGGCCATCTCCTCGCCGTAATGCTCGGAGGCCAGGTAGCGGTCGACCAGCTTGTCGTAGGCCTCGGGCGAGTTGTCGGCCAGGAACGCATCCACCTCCGCCACCGTGGGCGGCAGGCCGGTCAGGGCCAAGGCCACCCGGCGGATCAGCGTCTCCTTGCCGGCCTCGGGGGCCATGGCCAGCCCCTCCCGCCGCAGCCGGTCCGCGATGAAGGCGTCGATCGGATTCCGCACGGTGTAGCCGGCCGCTGCCACGTCGGGCACCGGCGACTCGACCGGCGGCTCAAAGGCCCAGTGCTTCTGATAGGGCGCGCCCTGCTCGATCCACCGCTTGAGCAGTTGTTTTTCCGCGTCGGAGAGTTCCTTGTGGCTGTCCGGCGGCGGCATCATCTCGTCCGGGTCATCGCTGGTCACCCGCTGCCAGAGCAGGCTGGCCCGCGGGTCGCCGGGCATCACCGCCTGCTGACCGTCGCGGTCCTCCCGCGCCCCCTCCGGCGTATCCAGCCGCAGGTCGGCCTCGCGGTGCTTGGCGTCGAGTCCGTGGCAGGCGAAACACTTGTCCGTCAGGATGGGCCGCACGTCACGATTGAAAACCACCTGGTCGTCGCCGCGGGCCAGCCGCGAACCGGCCAGAATCGCCAGGGCCGCAGCCAGGCCCGCCAGACGCCGGACGGGAATCAGCAGGGCCAGCGGTTGGAGCTTCATGGGAGACCTTCCAGGAGCGAGCGGCGGGTGAGCGAGAAGACCACTACAACCAGTTCAACCGCCGTGGCCAACCGTGTCAACCACCAAAGCGGTGCCCACCGGGCAGCGGTGGGGTGAGACCGCCATCGGTCTCACTGCCTGTTCAGCTGAACTAAGGCGCTGCACGACAATTACCTACCGGTCTTGTGGATCAGCCGCGGGGCGCTAGCCCGCGGTCTTTCGTGGATGAACCGCGGGCTAGCGCCCGGCGGCTGATGAGTGATTTCGGTAGCTTATTGTTGAACAGCGCCTAATGCCCGCAGCCGGGGGCAAAGGGCCTCGAGGACCGGCTTTCTCAGGGGAATAGCTCGAGATGAAGTACGTTCTCGCCCTCCGTGATGACCGCGACCAGGCGGGTCGTGGCCAGGTCCTGCTCCAATTCGGAAATCCTGGAGGCTCTTGGCAGGGGCGCGGGTCCCGTGAAGACCATGCCGTCGACCGGTTGCGGTGGGTTCACGGGCTTGGGCGTGATCACCACCCGATACGTACCGACCGGCAGTCCGGCGATACGGTCGGTACGCACGGTGAATCGACCCTCGGCATCGGCCTCGGTCATGATCTCGACGCCCGCCTCGCGATTGCTGAAGAGCACCCAGGCCGGCTCGACCGGTTGGCCGTCCCGCGTGATTGTCCCCGAGACGCTGCCCCAGGGCACTTCCCTGGAACCGCAGCCCGCCAGGGCCGCCAGCAGACATCCTGCGAGAATGAGGCCGCGCATCGGCCACCCAAATAGGGTTGCACGATTCATGGGAGGGCGAAGCTCCTGCTGAGCCGTGGGCGGGGCGGATCGGCGGGAGCCTCGCCCTCCTGGAACCACACAAGGCTACCTGGCAGGGCAGACGTCAGTCCACCGGCGGCAGCACGTTGCCGTCGTCGACGTCGGCCAGATTGTTGACGACATTGAGGGCTATACTCTGCGTCAGGAAGTGGACCGAACCGTCGGCAAATACGGCCTGGACCCCGCCCGAGTGCGCCGATTGGAGGGGGTTGTTATTCAGCTGCCACGCCCCGCTGCCGGATACGCCGGCCGCCGTGGACGACTTGGTGTTCAAGGGATGCCGTTGCGTGGTCACGTTGTACAGGCGCGGATTGCCGTCGCGGAAGAAGCCGTAGTGGAAGCTGCCGCCGGTGCTGCGGCAGTCGTTCGGCTTGCCCGCGGCGTCGACGCACTAGTCGCCCTGCTCGCCCACGGCCATCGTGTTGCTGGTGCCGTCCTTGATTTCGCCGATCGTGCGGGCCCGATCGTGCGGCAGGACGCCGCCCCGCGACACGGTGTCGTTGGCCGAGAATCCGTTGTGCGACCAGGTGGCGGCCGTGCTGTGGGCCGTCGAGCCCGAGATGCCCACGTAGTTGGTCTGTGGCGACTTGTAGGCCGCGTTCCAGGAATTGCTGAGCTTGGGCAGCGGCGAAGAGGGACAGATCAGGATGGTAAAGATTGCGTTGCCAATAAGTGCCAGGTTGTTTTCGTTGCCCCAGGCGCTGCTGCCCACCGGATAGCCGCAGCAGGTGTACGTGGCTCCCGTGAAATCAAACTTATCGTAGACGGCCTGCTGTTCCAGGAAAGGCATCACGGGGATATACCAGCTGTGCGAGTAGGCCCCCACGCAACCTTCGGGCGGGTTGAAGATCGTGCCCTGGGGGAACTTGCCCCGCGCCTGGTGGTGAGTCTGCAGCGCCAGTCCAATCTGCTTGAGATTGTTGGCGCACTGTGTGCGCCGAGCCGACTCGCGGGCGGCCTGGATGGCTGGCAACAGCAGGCCCACCAGGATGCCGATGATGGCGATCACCACCAGCAATTCCACCAGGGTGAACGCCCCCGGCCGGCGATGTGGAGCATAAGTCCCGAGGCGATACGAAGCGGAGCCGGTGTCTGCGTCCATCGGGTAAATCTTTGCCTTGCGGGGGGCTTCCGACCGGGAGGGCCTGGCGAAGCGGCCCACCCGCCCCCGATCAACCCATATCCAACGCCAGGACTCCGGGCGCCTCGCGGGCGCCGCGACCGCGGGATTCAACGGTCTGGTCAAGCCCGCCCGGCGCTTGAGAGTAAGGCGCTGCACGACAATTACCTACCGGTTTTGTGGATCAGCCGCGGGGCGCTAGCCCGCGGTCTTTCGCGGATGAACCGCGGGCTAGCGCCCGGCGGCTGATGAGTGATTTCGGTAAC
>Ga0114938_1002285_pt1 | contig 12206 bp, 10 predicted proteins | sample AshMeaBigSpring_FD_88675 | JGI IMG/M metagenome (GOLD analysis project Ga0114938, IMG submission 88675) | Groundwater microbial communities from Big Spring, Nevada to study Microbial Dark Matter (Phase II) - Ash Meadows Big Spring | ecosystem: Environmental > Aquatic > Deep subsurface >...
GACATGCATGGAAAAACGGTCGGCATCATTGGTACCGGTAAAATTGCTAAAATACTCATTCACATATTAAAAGGCTTTGGTATGAATATTTTAGCATATGACCTGTATCCTGATCACAATTTTGCACGCGAAGAACAGATTGTATACACTTCTCTCGACGAACTTTACCACAGCTCGGATATCATATCACTCCATTGCCCTCTCACTGAACAAACGAAATACTTGATTAATGATTATTCGATCAGTAAGATGAAGGATGGAGTAATGATCATCAACACGGGTAGAGGACAACTTATTCACACGAATGCTTTGATTGAAGGATTAAAAAACAAAAAGATCGGCTCTGCCGGGTTAGATGTATACGAAGAAGAGGGAGAATATTTCTATGAGGATAAATCCGACCGTATCATTGACGATGATGTTTTAGCTCGTTTACTTTCATTCAACAACGTGATAGTAACTTCACACCAAGCATTCTTTACCCATGAAGCATTGGAAAACATTGCGACAACAACGCTTCTAAACATTAAAGACTTTGTAAATGGGAAAACCTTACTGAATGAAGTAAAGAAGTAAACTTGATAGTTAGTTACTGACCAGTAACTAAAAGTTTTCAAATAATAAGTTTAAGAACTTTAGTAAAAATGCTAAAAGCAGAACTGTCAACAATCAGAAAAGAATATACTAAAAGCGGATTGAAGGAAAAGGATCTTCCTGAAGACCCGCTTTTACTTTTCAACAAATGGCTGAATGAAGCGATCTCAGCAGAGGTAAACGAACCCACAGCTATGATAGTAGGAACTGTTTCATCGGAAGGACAACCCTCAACCCGAACAGTTCTTCTAAAAGAGTTGCACGATAATCAATTCGTGTTTTATACCAACTACGAAAGCAGGAAAGGGCAGCAATTAAAAGAGAACCCCAAGATCTCACTCTCATTCGTATGGCATGAACTTGAAAGACAAGTTCATATAGAGGGAATTGCCCAGAAAAACAGTCCTGAGGAATCGGATGAATACTTTAAAAAAAGACCTTATAAAAGTAGAATAGGCGCACGCATCTCTCCTCAAAGTCGACCCATCGATAGTAGGATGCAGATTATTCGTGCTTTCGTTAAAGAAGCAGCTCGATGGATCACAGAAGACGTTGAACGTCCGGCAAACTGGGGAGGATTTATCGTCCATGCGGTCAGAATAGAATTTTGGCAAGGTAGACCCAATCGCTTACACGATCGTTTTTTATACACTCTTCAACCCAATGAAAAATGGAAAATACAACGTTTGGCACCGTAAATCTTATATTTCCTTTGTCCAGTTCATCAGGAATCACTAATATTGCACTTAAACATCCGGAAATATGAAACTACATTATATCTACCATAGCGGTTTTGCTATCGAAACTGAAAAAGTGACTATTATCATCGATTATTATAAAGATTCTTCGGAGACAACAACCAACAAAGGGATTGTCCATGATTACCTGTTACACAAAACGGGACCGATTTATGTGCTTGCCACTCATTTTCATCCCGATCATTATAATCGCGAAATACTTGAATGGAAAAACCGATCCCCCAATATTCGATATATCTTTTCGAGCGATATATTAAAACATCGCAAATCAGGAAAAGATACAGCTACTTACCTACATAAAGGAGATACTTATGCAGATGAAAACATCCGGATTGAAACTTGTGGATCGACAGATGTGGGTAGTTCGTTCATTATTCATTTAGATAACAAGATTTTATTCCATGCAGGCGATCTCAACAACTGGCACTGGAGCGAAGAATCGACAGAGGAAGAAATCAACAAAGCTAACGGAGATTTTCTAGCTGAAATTAAATATTTAAAAGAAAAAGCCCCAGTGATTGATGTTACGATGTTTCCTGTTGATAGAAGAATGGGGAAAGATTATATGAAAGGAGCCAAACAGTTTATAGAACAAATTAAAACTACTATATTTGTACCCATGCACTTTGGCGATGACTACGACGGTGGAAATGCTTTCCATAAAATAGCAAAAACAAGCGGATGCCATTTTATCGACATTACCCACCGAGGAGAAACATTCGACATTACTAAATAAAACATATATAAATTATGAATAAACTGACATTTTTATTTTTAACCATGCTATTGGGTTGTCTGCCCTTGTCGATGAATGCGGACAATTCCAAAGACGATGAAACCAGATACTTAGTAGGAGCTGTTCCTGAAATAGATGGTAAAGTAGTCTTTTCTAAGGAGTTTCAAATCCCGGGAATGGACCAAAACCAAATTTTTGAACGGATCAATAAATGGATGGATGCCAGATTGCAAAATAATAAAAACGAAAAAAGTCGGGTTGTATATACTGACATGGCAAAAGGAAGCATTGCAGGAATAGGGGAAGAATGGATTGTTTTTAAATCTACCGCTCTATCACTAGATCGTACGCAAATCAATTATCAGATTACAGTCTCTTGTCAACCCGAACGTTGTATTGTTGAACTTGAGAAGATACGTTTTACTTATCGAGAGAATGAGAAATATACAGCCGAAGAGTGGATTACTGATAAATATGCATTGAATAAAGATAAAACAAAACTCGTACGTGGCTTAGCTAAATGGCGAATTAAAACAGTTGACTTTGCAGACCAGTTATTTAAAGATGTAACAACTGCTTTGAGCACAACCAACGCTACACCGAAAGAGGAAAAAGCGACCAAGAAAAGTCCTGCCTCTAACGTCAACTCAGGTCCTGTGGTGATTCAGGCTGCTACAGTAGTAGCTGTATCGAAAGAGGTCAGCACGTCCAATGCAGTAAAAGAATCACAAGAAGCACCGGGCTATGTAGAAGCCAATCTTAAACAGATTCCCGGAGATATTTTTGCTTTAATGGGTAATAGCAAACTGGTAATCACTATAGGAAAAGATGCATTTAATATGACTACCATGACTGCAAATGCAGGAGGTGCTATTGGTTATCAATCTGGGAAAGCAGTGGCATACTGTACACTTTCTCCCGAACAGTCGCACGACGCAATGGAGAAAGCGAACAGTTACACTTTAAAAATATTCAAAGAGAATGAGACAACACCGGCAGCAATTATTGAATGTAAGAAACTGCCTCAGCAAACTGCCGCACAAGCAGGTCAACCTCATACCTATGTTGGAGAGATACTTAAACTATTAATCAAAAAATAAAGAAACATCGCGATGGAAATAAAAAGCAGATTCGACCACTTCAATATCAATGTTACTAACCTTGAACGTAGCATTACCTTTTACGAAAAAGCTCTCGGACTGAAAGTACATCATAAAAAAGAAGCTAGTGACGGTTCGTTTACATTAGTTTACTTAACCGACTCAGAAACGGGTTTTCTATTAGAACTCACGTGGCTACGCGATCATAAAGAACCTTACGAACTAGGAGAAAACGAAAGCCATTTATGTTTTCGAGTTGCAGGCGACTATGATGCGATCCGTCAATATCATAAGGAGATGAACTGTGTCTGTTTCGAAAACACGTCAATGGGATTGTATTTTATCAACGACCCGGACGATTACTGGATTGAAATCCTTCCGGTAAAATAGAATGAATGAATCATTCGAAAATGATGAATAAACAATAAACGGTGGACCTCTTATCCACCGTTTATTGTTTATTTCTTATGACGATTTGCTCTTTTTCGACGAAAGTCAGCTTTCATTTTCGCAGAACCAGAGCCATGCAGACCACGAATATAGGTCGCCTTTTTTGCTTTTGTCTTTACTTTTTCTTCTTGCTTAGGACCGTCTTTTTTTCCTTTAAAGACAATACCGCCCATCATTGCTTCTTCTAGACTCATACTCTTTACCTGTTTGTTTATTCACATTTTCCTGCTACAAAGATAGTTCTTTTCTGCGAAATCTCTATCTTTGCTCAATATAACAATAAAATGTATCGAATGAATCCAATGATACTTCAGTCAGAAAATGACCCAATGGGAGCTGCAATTACAGATTTCTTCAATCATAAAAAAGCCGATCGGCTACGCGTTTTTTCGTCACAGTTCGATGAAGATGAAATACCCGTAAGCCAACTTTTCCGTAATCAGAAACTCATGCCTATCATTGAGCGAACCGCCATTAAGCAAGCTTATGGACGTATTTTAGATGTCGGCGCAGGAAGTGGCTGTCATGCTCTCGCCTTGCAAGAGATCAATAAAGATGTATGCGCAATTGATATTTCTCCACTCTCGGTTGAAGTAATGCAGAAGCGCGGAGTGAAAGATGCCAGATTAATCAACCTCTTCGATGAAAGTTTTACAGAAACCTTTGATACCATTCTGATGCTAATGAATGGGTCGGGTATCATCGGACGTTTAAACAATATGCCTATGTTCTTTCAAAGGATGAAGCGTCTATTACGTCCAAACGGATGCATACTCATGGATTCGAGTGATTTGCGCTATTTATTCGAAGAAGAAGATGGCAGTTTTTTGATGGATCTAGCCGGTGATTACTATGGTGAGATTGATTTTCAAATGCAGTATAAAGAAATAAAAAGTGATTCTTTCGATTGGTTATATGTCGATTTTCATACTCTTAGTCTTTATGCAGCCGAGTGTGGCTTCAATGCTGAATTAATAAAAGAAGGTAAACATTACGATTACTTAGCCAAACTATCACTTGCCAACTTCGACTAATTGTAAATTCCGCGAGCTATAAGGAAACGAGTTGTTCCTACTATGGAAACGAACTGTTCCCATAGTAGATACGAACTGTTCCCACAGTGGATACGACTCGTTTCCAACGTTGATACCAGCAGTTTCCAACGCAGGCACTGGATGTTACCAACGCAGGCACTGGCAGTTACCAACGCAGGTACCTGCAGTTCCTACTATAGACAAAAATGGTTACTACGCTCATTTCTATTTTTCTCTACTACTCAATTAAAAACAGAATACAAGAGAGATTTTAATGATTGCGCTTCGATTGAAAGAAAGAATTCAATCAGATTGAAATCTTTCCGATCACTTGTCTAACTATATCTTTATTTGAGCATAGCATCAATTTTTTCCACCAACGAAGCAAACTCTTCTTCGTTATAAAGACGAGTAAGCTTGACTATTTTTCCGTCACGATCAATCAAGACATTACGTGTGATTCCAGAATTTCGTAGCGCATATTTAGCAAAAATATCGGCACCTGGATCTAAACCGAGCGGATAAGTCACTCCGGTAGACTTAGCAAAAGCCAGCACTTTCTCCAATGGTTCGTCACGATCGATACCGATCAGAGCAAAACCTTTATTCTCTTTATGTTTCTGCCATATATCCTTTTCAATAAACGGCATCTCTTTCCGACAGACCCCGCACCAACTAGCAGTGAACTGCAACATCACAACTTTTCCACGAAGTGAAGAGAGAGTAACACTCTTTCCATCAGTCAATTGAATTGTAAAATCAGGAGCCATCTCCCCTACTCTTACAATATATCCTGTACTATCAGCTTTAGCAGCCAAAACATCTTGGGATACTTCCATATTTTTCGCATTACTCTGAGAATCGGTTTTCCCTTTCTGACCATAGCAGGTCGTAACAGACGCAAACATCAAAGTAGCGCCCAATAAACAAACAAGACTCTTTTTCATCACTGTATATATTAATTTTATCCGCAAATATAAAAAAAGTAGCAGAACTATTTGCAAAATTAAAAGAAATTCCTACCTTTGCACCCGCAAAACAAAAACAATGCCTCTTTAGCTCAGTTGGCCAGAGCACGTGATTTGTAATCTCGGGGTCGTTGGTTCGAATCCGACAAGAGGCTCTCCATTAAATGCCGCATATATGCGGCATTTTTTATATCTTTTAAAAAAAACGTTATTTTAATATTCCCAAGAAAAATAAAATGGGAAGATAATCTTTCAAATCATAACGCAACTGCTTTAATGCTTGTTGAATTCTATAATCTATAGTTTTGACAGACACATTAAGTTTTAAAGATATTTCCTTATAACTCATATCGTTAAATCTATGTAAAACAAATGCTTCTTTATATTTTTCAGGTAGATTTACAATAGTATCATTTATTTTTTTCGACAATTCATCAATTAATACAACATCAATATCAAATAGCAATGAATGGCTATTTTCGTAAAAAGTAGTATCAACTCGCCTTTTTACTTCCTGAGTAGCTATTTTATTCAGACACCGTCGATAGATCATTTTAAATATATACCCATCTAAAGAAGATTCGATGACTAAGAATTTTTTATTCTCATAAAGCCATAACATTATATCCTGCACAACTTCTTCTGCATCTTCCAAAATAACAAAACGTTGGGCATAGGCACAATACATAGAATAATATTTTTCAAATAAAGTATCAAAAGCCTCTTCACTTCCTTGCTGAAAAGCTGTAAATAACTCTTTAACTGTATCTCTTTGCTCGCGTATTTCCATAGTTCTATCTCATATTGAGAATGATGCAAAGATAGCTTTTCTTTATTAATTTTAAAGTTTATTGATAAAAAATAGATTTTTCAATTAGGAAGATTTTCTTGAGAACTGTCATATATATAAGAGCCTAAAAATAAATGAAAAATAATTTTAATTTATCAATCAAATGAAAATAGAGATAGCTTACCTAGCGATTCTTACGAATATATTCTACAGCAAAGTTTATGCTCAATCCGAGCGACCAAACATTGTATTCATTTTAGCTGACGATTTAGGAGCTACAGACCTGGGATGTTACGGAAGTGATTTTTATGAGACTCCACAAATTAACCGTATGGCTTCCCAGGGTATACTATTTAAATATGCTTATGCAGCAGGTGCCAATTCTGCGCCAAGTAGAGCTTGCCTCATATCAGGTCTGTACTCCCCTAGGCACGGCATCTATACTGTTAGCCCATCCGATCGTGGAGATAAGTCTCAACGCAGACTCATTCCTATTGCTAATAAAGAAGATTTAGCAACTTCATTCACTACAATAGCAGAATCTATTGGACTATCGGGCTATGAATGTGCCCATATCGGAAAATGGCATTTAGGTGATGATACCGAAAAAACTGGACCTCTCTTTCAAGGATTCAATGTGAATATTGGTGGAAGTAAAATAGGCAACCCATACTCTTATTATTACCCTTACTGTAATAAGAAAGAATCAAAATGTATGGTCGCTCTTGAAAAAGGTACTAACGGTGAATACTTAACTGACCGCCTGACACAAGAAGCTAAAAAATTCATTCTCAATCGAGATCATTCAAGGCCGTTTTTTTTATACTTATCACATTACGCTGTACATACTCCGCTGACAGCACCTCAATTGCTCATTAATAAATACAAACAGAAAGTTCCAGGAAAGTATCACTCAAATCCGACATACGCTGCAATGATCGAGAAATTAGATCAAAGCGTAGGAGAAATTAATAATTTATTGGATTCATTAGACTTGACCAATAATACAATATTCATATTTACATCCGACAATGGAGGTACAAATTTCTCGACAAGCAACCTTCCTCTTCGAGGTGAAAAAGGTACTCCATATGAAGGAGGTATAAGGGTTCCACTCATTATCCGCTATCCCCAAAAAGTAAAGCCTAATACTACTTGCGATATCCCGGTAATCAATATAGATTTTTATCCAACACTAACAGAAGAGGCAAAAGGGGTATGTCCTAAAGATCTTGACGGTACTAATATCTTCAGACTCATTGAGAAAAAAACGAAAGTGGCACGTAATCTGTTTTGGCATTTTCCAGCATATTTAGAATCTTACAAAACAAATGGGTTTAGAGCAACCCCTTATTCTATTATACGCTCAGGAGATTGGAAATTGATCTATTTTTACGAAACTCATCAATCAGAACTTTATAATATAAAAGATGACAATTCTGAAACGCAGAATAAAGCATCTAAAAATAAAAACAAACGCAAGGAATTAGAATCAAAGCTTTTTGAATGGTTGAAAAACACCCATGCAGCAATACCGAAGGATAACAACCCAGCTTATATAAAAAGATAAAAAATGGAAGTTAACAATCAAATCGAAAATATAGAAGGGCAAGTACTCCGATACATAAACGGGCAACTGTGCCAAGAAGAATCGAAAAAACTGGAACAATGGATTGTACAGTCGAAAGAGCATCAACATTTATTCAAACAAATAAATACACTTTCACTAGCAACTGATTATGAACGGCTACGCCCGAAAGTAAATACAAAAAAAGCGCTCAAAAATATAAAAAAGAAAGCACACCGAAAAACTTATTTCAAACTATACAACTGGCTGTTACGAGCAGCTGCAGTCTTATTTATTCCGCTTTTAAGTGTGGTAATGATTCAATATTTTTCAACTGAAAAAAAAGTTTACAATCAATCAATTACAATAAAAACTAATCCCGGTATGACCACTTCTTTTGTTTTACCAGATAGTACAAAGGTATATCTAAACTCTGAATCTACCTTAAAATATCTATCAAAATTTACAGAAAATAATCGGATGGTAGAGTTGGATGGTGAAGCTTATTTCGAAGTGACACACGATCCACATAGGAAGTTTATTGTAAAAACACCTCATCAAACCAACATAGTAGTTCACGGAACAAAATTCAATGTAGAAGCTTATTCAATTCACAAAAATATCTCGGCTACTCTTTTAGAAGGTAAAATAAGCTTTCACTACCCCGACAAAGTAAGTAACACAGCTAATGTGATAATGTCACCCAGACATAAAATAGTTTTTGATAGCGATTTGAAAACTGCTCAACTATATCGGACTTCATGCTTGACTGAGACCTCGTGGATACACGATGAAATCATACTAAACAATACTGGTTTAGAGGATGTTTTACGAATTTTAGAGAAACGTTACCACATAAAGTTCACTCTACAAAATCTTCACCCAACCGATTACGCATTTACCGGTACATTCACCAATCAAAGATTAGAGCGTATATTGGATTATTTTAGATACTCATCGAAAATACAGTGGAAATACATTGACGACCACAATATATCAGATGAAAAAAACAAAGTACTACTTTACAAATAATGAAAAATATTATGAGAAACAAATAATGAAAAATATGGAAGGATATTACCGTACCCTTCCATAAAAAACAAAAGATTCAAGTTAATATATTACTATAGTGCAATACATTAACCCCTAGTTTTTAACTTTAAATTCAAGCAAATTTATGAGAAATCATTTCAACTTCCAACAAATTTGGCAGTTTTATCCACATTGGATAAAATCAAAAACATTTATTACAGAAAAACGAGTATTAATTTTGTTGCTATTTTGCTTCATCAGCTGGAATAGTAAAGCTTTCAGCTATGCACAGATAGCTAATATTAGCTTAAATGTACATCAAGCAAAAATGGAAGAAGTTTTAAAAGAAATAGAAAAGCAAACAGAATTTGGCTTTTTCTATGATAATCATCAGATAAATCTAAAACAGAAAGTTTCAATTCAATTGAACAATGCCAATATTTCTATAGCTCTGAAAGAATTATTTAGGAATACAAACATCAAATTTACAATATTGGATAAAAAGATTATTTTATCCAATAAAGGAAGTGAACTAACAGGATACAAGCAAACTTTCATAAAAATTACAGGAAAAGTTATAGACATGAATAAAGAGCCCGTGATTGGTGCAAGTGTTGTTGAGAAAGGTACTACCAACGGGACAATTACTGATCTGAATGGATTCTTTGAGTTGAAAGTCTCTTCACCCGATGCCGTCATCGAAATCACTTACATCGGATATAAAAAAGAAGTAGTAAGAATTTCGCCCGATAAAACAATGACAATTACTCTAAAGGATGATACCCGTGTACTAGAAGAAATAGTAGTTGTTGGTTATGGATCTCAAAAAAAAGCCAATCTTACAGGAGCGGTGTCATCTGTAAAAATAGATGAAGTCATCGGAAACCGTCCAATCCTAAATGCAGCAGATGCATTACAAAGTACTGTACCGGGATTATTAGTTTCGAATGGTGGAAATGATCCAGGCAAAAGCAAATCATTTCAAATACGCGGTTCATATTCGGTCGGCATTAAGAACTCTGATGGGAGTTTTGGGAATATAATCAAGCCATTGGTGTTAATCGACAATGTTGAAGGGGATATTGACATGCTTAATCCTGAGGATATTGAGACAGTAACTGTTATGAAAGATGCTGCATCTGCCGCCATATTCGGTGCCAGAGCCGCTGGAGGTGTCATTTTAGTTTCTACTAAACGACCTAAAGGGGCCACTAACTTTCAGTTAAACTATAATAATAACTTTGGTTTAGGAAAAGCAATAAATTTACCCAAACAAGCATCATTAATTGATTACTTGAAAGCATATTCCGATGCAGCCGGAGATCAGTTTTGGTCTATGGGGACTCCTAGTGTGAGCAAATGGATTGGATATTTAGAGGAATATAAAAAAGATTCTTCTAAATTCAATACTGTAGGAGATGGAATATACAAAGACTCTGATGGGGCAGTATATTATTTAAATGAAAAAGACTTGGTTAGGAATATGTTGACCAATAGTTTCCAGATGACTCACAATATATCTGCATCAGGAGGGACTGAAAAACTACGTTATCGTCTTTCAGGAGGACTCGTTTATAATAATGGAGTATTAATTACAGATAAAGATAAATTTAGCCGTTTTAATTTTAATACATTTATAGCCGCAGATATAACTCCCTGGTTTACGCAAGAGGCAACAGTCAGTTATGGCAAAAGCAAAAAAACGCTTCCATCATCCTCACTAGGCGGTATTTATTCTACGCGTTTAGTCTCTTTCTATCCTGAAGGATTAATTCCAGCCAGCATAGCTTCAACCGAAAAAGATTTACCTTCATTTACTGGTAGGAACCAAATTCTATGGTCAAATATCTCTAAAAACACGAATGACAATCCTAGAATTTTCTTAAAATCAGTTCTTAAACCACTAAAAGGATTGGAAGTTTTATTCGAATATACTTTCGACAAGGATGTTTACGATTATCAATGGTATACAGGAAAAACTTCATTTACTACAATTCAAGGCGGTGAAAACAAAACACCAACAGACGACTATTTAAGCAAAACCAAACAATACACCGACTATAATGCATTAAACTTATATGGAACCTACAATCTAAAACTAGGTAAGCACAAAATGATGTTTATGGCTGGTTTTAATCAAGAGTCAAATTATATTGAATCACTAAATGCATCTTCTTATGGACAAGCAATCATAGAAGTGCCTTCAATGGATGGAGGAACATCGAAAATTGTTGCTACTGATTCTTATTCGGAGTATACTGTTCGAGGGGGATTCTTTAGAGCCAATTATTCATACTTAGACAAATATTTAATTGAACTAAATGGCCGTTATGACGGATCATCTAAGTTTCCAAAGGATTACCGGTTTGGATTTTTTCCCTCTGCTTCTATAGGCTGGCAGGTTGCCCAAGAAAATTTCATGGATTTTAGCCGTAGATGGTTGGATGGTTTTAAAATAAGAGCTTCGTATGGACAAATAGGAAATCAAAACGTAGTAAACTATGCGTATATTCCTACAATGGAAATCGATAATAAATACAATAAATGGCTCGTTAATGGCAATTATGTAACTGCAATATCAGCTTTGCCAAACCTAGTAAGAAAAAAATTTACTTGGGAAAAAGTTGCAACATTAAATCTAGGTATAGATTTTACTTTATTAAACAATCGTTTAAACGGCACATTCGACTGGTTCCAACGTAACACAAAAGGGATGTTAGCCCCAGGAATGGATCTTCCAGCAGTTGTAGGAACCAATGCACCTCTTCAAAACACAGCTGATATGCGTACAAGAGGATGGGAAATTAGTTTGAACTGGCGAGATCAAATTGGGAAAATAGGTTATCGATTAGGTCTTAATTTATCTGATGCACAATCAGAAATAACAAAATATGATGACAACAAATCAAAAACATTGTCCAATTTTTACGCCGGAAAGAAACTAGGTGAGATATGGGGATATGAAACGAATGGATTTTATGATGTGAACGATTTTGAAAACACATCTACTTGGATTCTAAAAGACGGTGTAGCAAAGATAGATGGCATCAACCCTCGTCCTGGAGATCTAAAATTTAAAAACCTTCGCGATGATGAAAGAGGCACAAATATCATTTATGGAGGTGAGAATACAGTTGCAAATCCCGGTGACCGTAAAATTATTGGAAACTCAACCCC
>Ga0114938_1002288_pt1 | contig 12186 bp, 14 predicted proteins | sample AshMeaBigSpring_FD_88675 | JGI IMG/M metagenome (GOLD analysis project Ga0114938, IMG submission 88675) | Groundwater microbial communities from Big Spring, Nevada to study Microbial Dark Matter (Phase II) - Ash Meadows Big Spring | ecosystem: Environmental > Aquatic > Deep subsurface >...
GATTTTGGTCTCTTCCGGAGCCGTTGCGGCAGGGCATTCTCTTTTAAAATTGGATAAAAACCTGTTGCACAATCGCCAAGCGATCGCCGCGGTCGGACAACCGCAATTGATGGCAACGTATAATAAAAAACTGGAAAAATTCGGTAAAAACGGTGCTCAGCTTTTGCTAACGGCGGACGATTTTGACTCACGAAAACGTTGCTATCATGCCAAATGCACGATCGATACGCTGCTTCAAAACGGTATTTTGCCTATCATTAACGAAAACGATGCGACGGCGACCGAAGAGTTAGTCTTCGGCGATAACGATCAACTCTCTTCGCGCGTTGCATACTATTTCGGAGCCGACATGTTAGTTTTGCTTTCCGATATCGACGGCTATTACGATAAAGATCCGCATCAATACGAAGACGCCAAAATGCGAAAAATCGTACACGAAATCGCCCCGTCCGAGTTGGAAGTCGAAAAATCCGCGCATTACGCGTTTGCAACCGGCGGTATTGCCACCAAACTGAAAGCGGCTCACTTCTTATTAGAGCATCAAAAATCGATGTTTATCGCTAGCGGTTTTGATTTGAGCGACGTGAAAAGTTTTATGCTTGAGGGCGTTCATAAAGGCGGAACACTCTTTACATGTAAGGATTAAAATGCGAATCGTATTTATGGGTACGCCTTCGTATGCAACACGCATTTTACAAGCACTCGTTGCTCAAAGAGAGTGTGAAGTCGTTCTTTTGGTGACGCAAGAAGATAAACCCGTGGGACGCAAGCAGATTTTGACGCCTCCTGATACGAAAGCATGGGCGCAAGAGCATGCTCCCAGCCTTGAAATCTATCAACCCAAGCGTTTGCGCAACAACGACGAAGCGGTCTGCAAAATTGCCGCTTGCCGCCCTGATTTTATCGTTGTTGCCGCATACGGACAAATTCTACCCGCATCGATTTTGGCATTGGCACCGTGCATTAACCTGCATGCATCGCTTCTCCCTAAATATCGAGGCGCAAGCCCTATTCAATCCACTTTGTTAGCCGACGAGGCTTATGCGGGCGTCACTTCGATGCTGATGGAAGAGGGGCTTGACACGGGAGCGATGCTTGGATTTTCCTACGTACATGTCAAACCGAGCGATACGTCCGAACACCTGTTTGAAGTGCTATCGGACGCGGCGGCATCTTTAACGTTAAAGACGTTAGCACATTTTGAGCAACTTCAGCCGTGGAAACAAGTCGATGCCGCTATGACGCACTGCCGAAAAATCAAAAAAGAAGACGGTTTGGTTTCATGGCACGAAAAAGCGCAGACGCTGATGTGCAAATACCGAGCGTTTACGCCGTGGCCGGGCATTTACCTTGCATCGGGATTAAAATTGACGGAACTTTCGTTAATGGACGCAGCAGGCAAAAACTCCCGCATCGGATGCATTGAGCGCATCACAAACGAGGGTGTCGTCGTGGCGTGTGCTCAAGGTTCGCTTTTGATTTCAAAAGTACAACCTTCCTCCAAAAATGCGATGCATGTTTTGGATTATATTCGCGGAAAAAGGCTGGCATGTGGTGATTCAATGGTTTGAGCGTATCGATTCGACGCACCGTTATATCATCTCCAAAGTTCGCGAAGGTACACTTCTTGCACCATATGCGATCGGTGCCGTTGAACAAACGGACGGTATCGGGAGCCGCGGCAATGCGTGGCAAGGCGGCAAAGGAAACTTTTTTTTCTCCTTTTGTGTAGAAGAGAAACAGTTACCCGAAGATTTACCGCTTGCTTCCGTTTCGATCTATTTTTCTTCCTTAGTGAAGCGTATTTTAGAGGAACGAGGCTCGCACGTATGGTTGAAATGGCCGAATGATTTTTACCGAAACGAGAAAAAAATCGGCGGATTGATTACGACGAAAATCGCCGGTACGATCGTCGGCTCGATAGGGCTAAATATAAGCTATGCACCCGAAAATTTTGATGTTTTAGACATCGATATCGCACCTCAAATTCTAGCAGAACGTTTGATGCAAGAGGTTGAGAAAAAAATATCGTGGAAGAAAGTTTTTAGTAAATATAAGATAGAATTTGACAAAAATCGAAAGTTTTCTTTCCATTTAGACGGCAAATTGGTCTCTTTGAACGATGCGGTATTGTGTGATGATGGCTCTATCGAGCTAGAAAATAAAAAGGTGTACAGTTTACGATGAGTGAGATTATAGCGATAGCAAATCAAAAGGGCGGTGTGGGCAAAACGACGACCGCTATTAATTTGGCTGCCTCTTTAGCAGTTGCCGAAAAGCGCGTATTGTTGATCGATATTGACCCTCAAGCCAATGCTACGACGGGACTCGGTTTTCACAGAAGTGACTACGAGTACAATATCTATCATGTTCTGATCGGCCGAAAGCGACTCTCGCAAGTCATACTGGAAACTTCGCTTTCGACTTTACATGTCGCGCCCTCGAATATCGGGCTCGTCGGTGTCGAAAAAGAGTTTTACGATAACAATACCAAAGGTAGAGAGCTTATTTTGAAAAATAAAATCGAAGAGATCAGTGATCAGTACGATTATATTATTATCGATTCGCCGCCGGCATTAGGTAGCATTACGATCAATGCTTTAAGTGCCGCTAATTCCGTTATTATCCCGATTCAATGCGAATTTTTTGCATTGGAAGGTTTAGCGCAATTACTCAATACCGTCAAATTAATTAAAAAAACCATTAATCCTACGCTTGAAATCAAAGGGTTTTTACCGACGATGTATAGCACGCAAAATAATCTTTCGAAACAGGTTTTTGCCGACTTGAAAGAACATTTTAAAAGTAAATTGTTTGTCGATAAGGAAAACGCTTCATACGTCGTGATTCCGCGTAATATCAAGTTGGCGGAGTCTCCGAGTTTCGGTAAGCCGATTATTTTATACGACGTCGAATCTCCCGGCTCAAAAGCGTATCAAACGCTCGCCAATTCTATTTTAGTGAGTTAGTATGAGCAGTGCGAAGAAAGTTTTAGGTCGAGGGCTGAGTGCTATTATCGAGGATGTCGAAGAAGCGTATAAACAAGATATCGAGCAAGCGAAAGATTTGGTTCGCGAAATTGATATCGAACGTATTACACCCAATCCGTATCAACCGCGAACCCATTTTAACGAGATCGCTCTCAAAGAGCTCAGCGAATCGATCAAACGTCACGGTTTGTTGCAACCGATTATCGTCGTGGCAAAAGACGACGCTTACATGTTGCTTGCCGGAGAGCGACGTTTACGGGCCAGTAAATTAGCGGGCTTAACGAAAATTAAGGCGATTGTTGCCGATATCGAGTCCAAAAATCTCCGCGAATTAGCACTGATCGAAAATATCCAAAGAGAAGATCTCAATCCCGTCGAATTGGCGATTGCCTACAAAGAGTTGATCGAAGAGTATAAAATTACGCAAGAAGGTCTTTCGGAAATTATTCATAAAAGCCGTACCCAAATTACCAATACGATTCGACTACTCAGTTTAAGCGAACAGACTAAAAAATACCTTTCTGAGGGCATTTTGTCGCAAGGGCATGCCAAAGTCTTGGTCGGACTCGATAGCAAAGACGAAGCGACGATCGTTAATACGATCTTGGGACAAAAACTAAGCGTTCGTGAAACCGAAGCGTTAATTAAAAAACTTAAAAACGGCGAAGAAACGGTTCCGAAAACAAAGAGTGTTCGTAGTGCTTCCGAAGAGTTACAAACGCTTCAAAAACGATTGGATGAGCTAGGTTTTAAGACCGTCGCAAAAAATAATAGCATTACGATTCATTTTAATAACGGTAAAGCAATTGATACCTTTTTTGAAATTTTAAAATAATTGAATTAGTTTTCGGCATTAATTTAATAAACTATTTTCCTTGGCTGTGATAAAATTCGCGCAGATTTTACCGTGGCCTCTTAGTTGATAGTCAAAAATCTACAAAAATGAGACTGATCTCGAACTTAAAGGAGCAAGAAATATGTTGGATATTATCCCGGCGCTATTACTGACGACCGGAACTGTATTTTTAGTTTTGTTGGTGATTTTGAACAAAACTCTCTATAAACCCCTTTTAGAATTTATCGACAATCGCAATAATTCTATTAATCGTGATTTAGAGAATGCAGGGAAAAATGCCAGTGACGTTGTCGCATATTACCAAGAAACCGAAAGCATTTTGTCCGAAGCCAAAATCGAGGCGGCGAAGATAAGAGAAGCCGCGTTGAGTGAAGCAAAAGAAAAAGCCGTCAAACGTATCGAGCAAAAAAAGAGCGATCTTGATGTCGAAAATGCAACGTTTTTGAAAACGCTAGAGACGGAAAAAGAAGAATTTAAAGCAAGCTTGTTAGCGCAAAAAGCTCTCTTCAAAGAGACGATTGCCGCTAAGTTGAGCCATATTTAAGGAGAAAAGATGTTCAAATATCTTTTAATGTGCGTTGCTCCGATAGCGCTTTTGGCAAGTGGAGGCGCACATAGCGGCTCAACCGATATTATCCCAAGAGCGATTAACTTTTTGATTTTTGCCGCTATCTTATATTATTATATTGCCGAGCCGGCAAAGCAGTGGTATTTAGGGCGTAAAAACGAAATAGCGGATAAATTGGACTCTATTCAAGTCAAACTTAAAGAGTCTCACAGTAAAAAAGAGACGGCTTTGGCAAAAGTCGAAGAAGCGAAAGTCAATGCCAAAGCATTGATTGAGACGGCAAAAAAAGAAGCGGTTCTTTTAAGTGAAAAAGTCTCTTTCGAAGCAGATCAAGAGATCGCAAATCTTGAAAAAGCATTTCAAGATCGAACGACGATCGAACGACGAAAGATGCAGCGCGTTATCGTCAGTGAAATTTTAGACGAAGTCTTTAAAGAGGGCTCTATTTCTCTGGATAATAATGAAATCGTCAAAATCGTTAGTAAAAAGGTTGCCTAATGAGCGGAGCAATAGCAAAAAAATACGTTAACGCTTTAATCGGTAGTTGTAACGATGCGGAATTGGTCGAAATCACGACTTCTTTGGTTCAGCTAAAAGCGGCGTTTGATTTGGAAAAATTTAATCATATTATTCTTTCTCCGGATGTAAGTGCGCAAGCAAAAGAGTCGTTGGTCCTCTCTTTGGTTGAAAACGGTAGTGCTAAATTGAAAAATTTTATTAAGATCATTAGCCGTAACGACCGTTTAAGCCTTATCCCTTTAATGGCAAAAGAACTTAAATACCAACTCTCTTTAAAAAACAACACCTATGAAGGGAAAATCTTAACGAACTTTGCGGTTAGCCCTTCGCAAGTAGGAGAGTTGGAAGCGAATTTCAGTAAAAAATTTAATGCAACAATCAAATTAGCGGCACAACAAGAGCAATATCCGGGCATTAAAATAGAGCTAGACGACCTTGGCGTTGAAGTAAGCTTTTCATTAGAGCGTTTGAAAGCTCAAATGACGGAGCATATTTTAAAAGCAATTTAAATCCAAAATTAAGAATATAGATAAAAGAAAGTGAAGGAGTAGTTTGTGGGAGCAAAAATGAAAGCTGACGAAATCAGTTCTATCATTAAAGAACGTATCGAAAACTTTGAACTTAATGTCGACATCGAAGAGACGGGAAAAGTAATTTCCGTTGCCGACGGTGTTGCCAACGTTTACGGTTTAAAAAATGTTATGGCAGGTGAAATGGTCGAGTTTGAGAGCGGCGAAAGAGGTATGGCTCTTAACCTTGAAGAATCAAGCGTCGGTATCGTTATCCTCGGCAGCGGTAGCGAAATTAAAGAGGGTTCTTCCGTTAAACGTTTAGGAAAACTTTTACGCGTTCCCGTCGGTGAAGCACTCGTCGGACGCGTTGTCAATGCTTTAGGCGATCCGATCGATGCCAAAGGACCGATTGCAACGACGGAGACTCGATTCGTCGAAGAAAAAGCACACGGTATTATGGCGCGTAAATCGGTTCATGAACCGCTTCAAACGGGTATTAAAGCGATCGATGCCCTTGTTCCGATCGGACGAGGACAAAGAGAGTTGATTATCGGTGATAGACAAACCGGTAAAACGACGATTGCCGTTGATACGATTATTAATCAAAAAGGTCAAGACGTTATTTGTATTTACGTTGCGATCGGACAAAAACAATCAACCGTAGCGCAAGTCGTTAAAAAATTAGAAGAACACGGTGCTATGGCGTATACGATCGTTGTTAACGCAAGTGCTTCCGAATCTGCGGCAATGCAATTCTTAGCACCGTATGCGGGCGTTTCAATGGGCGAATACTTTAGAGATAGCGCACGTCACGCATTGATTATTTACGATGATCTTTCCAAACATGCGGTTGCTTACCGTGAAATGTCTTTGATTTTACGCCGTCCTCCGGGTCGTGAAGCATATCCCGGTGACGTTTTCTATCTTCACTCTCGTTTATTGGAAAGAGCGGCAAAAGTCAATGATGAGCTTGGTGCGGGTTCATTAACGGCTCTTCCGATTATTGAAACGCAAGCGGGTGACGTATCGGCATACATTCCAACGAACGTTATTTCGATTACGGACGGTCAAATTTTCTTGGAATCCGATCTTTTCAACTCCGGTATTCGTCCGGCAATTAACGTCGGTCTTTCCGTTTCTCGCGTCGGCGGTGCGGCTCAAATTAAAGCAACGAAACAAGTTGCCGGTACGTTAAGACTCGATCTTGCGCAATACCGAGAGTTGCAAGCGTTTGCACAATTCGCGAGCGACCTTGACGAATCTAGCCGTAAACAATTGGAACGCGGTCAAAGAATGGTGGAAGTTTTGAAACAACCTCCGTATGCACCGATTGCCGTTGAAAAGCAAATTTTAATCATTTTTGCCGGTGCAAAAGGTTATCTTGATAGCATCGATCTTAAATCTGTCGGTCGTTTCGAAGCAGAACTTAATTCTTACGTCGAAGCAAAATACCCTGAAATTTTTGAACAACTCAAAGCGAAAAAAGCCATCGATAAAGAGTTAGAAGAACTATTACATAAGGCACTAGGCGAGTTCAAAGCGACGTTTGCAGTCAAGTAAGGATAAGCTATGGCAAACCTTAAAGAAATAAAACGAAAAATCAAGAGTGTTCAAAATACTCAAAAAACAACGCGTGCTATGAAGCTCGTTTCAACGGCGAAGTTGAAACGAGCGGAAATGGCCGCTAAGCAATCTCGTATTTATGCGATTAAAATTAACGAAGTCCTTTCAGAGATAGCGTATAAAATTAATCAATATAAAAACGGTGCGGTTGAAAGTCGTTTTTTTGATAAAGATGAAACACCTAAAGTCGTTGACGTGATTTTTGTAACGGCGGACAAGGGTTTGTGCGGCGGTTTTAATATTCAAACGATTAAAGCGGTTCGTAAACTTTTGAGTGAGTATGCGGAACAAAAAATAACGGTTCGTTTGCATGCCGTAGGCCGTAAAGGTATTGCTTTTTTTAATTTCCAAGGGATTGAATTACACACTTCGTATGCCGGCGTGAGTTCTTCTCCGAGTTATGAAAAAGCGCAAGAAATTGTTCAAAAAGCGATTCAAGACTTTATCGATAAAAAAACGGATAAAGTAATTTTGATTCACAACGGATATAAAAATATGATCTCTCAAGAACTCAAAGTGGTTGACGTTGTTCCCGTCGAGTCACCGCTTGAAGTTCTTGAAACAAACTCTTTGATGGAATTAGAACCCGATGAGAGCGGCGAAGAAATTTTAGATTCGTTGTTACAAAAATATTTTGAGTATAACATGTACTATGCGTTGATTGATTCATTAGCGGCAGAACATAGTGCTAGAATGCAAGCAATGGAAAATGCAACCAATAATGCTAAAGAGCGCGTTAACATCTTGACGTTAGCGTACAATAAAGCACGACAAGAATCTATTACCACTGAACTTATCGAAATTATCAGTGGCGTAGAGTCTATGAAATAAATTGTTTTGTGAAAAAATATAAGGAGAATATTCAATGAATGGATTAATTAGCCAGGTTATGGGTCCAGTTGTTGACGTCGATTTTAATGGCTACCTTCCAAAAATCAATGAAGCGATTGAAGTAAATTTTGATGTTGAAGGCAAGAATCAAAAATTAATTCTTGAAGTAGCGGCACATTTAGGCGACAACAGAGTTCGAACAATTGCGATGGATATGAGTGAAGGTTTAACACGAGGGCTTGAAGTCAAAGCACTCGGCAATCCTATCCAAGTTCCGGTAGGCGAGGAAGTTTTAGGACGTATTTTTAACGTTGTCGGTGATATTATCGATCAAGGCCCTGAAGTTACATGTAAAACAAAATGGTCGATTCACAGAGAACCGCCTAAATTTGAAGAACAAAGTACAAAATCGGAAATTTTTGAAACGGGTATTAAAGTCGTTGATCTCTTAGCTCCTTATGCCAAAGGCGGTAAAGTAGGACTTTTCGGCGGTGCAGGTGTCGGTAAAACCGTTATTATTATGGAATTGATTCACAACGTTGCCTTTAAACACAGCGGTTATTCCGTATTTGCCGGTGTTGGTGAACGAACCCGTGAGGGAAATGATCTTTACCACGAAATGAAAGAATCAAACGTTTTAGACAAAGTCGCCCTTTGCTACGGTCAAATGAGTGAACCTCCGGGAGCACGTAATCGTATTGCGCTTACCGGTCTTACGATGGCTGAGTATTTCCGTGATGAAATGGGACTAGACGTTTTGATGTTTATCGATAATATTTTCCGTTTCTCTCAATCAGGTGCAGAGATGTCAGCACTTCTTGGACGTATTCCTTCCGCCGTTGGTTACCAACCGACGCTCGCAAGCGAAATGGGTAAATTCCAAGAGAGAATTACATCGACGAAAAAAGGTTCCATTACTTCCGTACAAGCCGTTTACGTACCGGCGGACGACTTGACCGATCCGGCTCCCGCAACGGTTTTTGCCCACTTAGATGCCAAAACCGTTTTGAACCGTTCTATTGCGGAAAAAGGTATTTATCCTGCGGTTGATCCTTTGGATTCCAGTTCTCGTATGTTGAGTCCTGAAATTTTAGGTGAGGAGCATTATACGGTTTCTCGCGGCGTTCAAGCGGTACTTCAAAAGTACAAAGATCTTCAAGATATTATCGCAATTCTCGGTATGGATGAACTTAGCGAAGAAGACAAAGTAACGGTTGCACGTGCTCGTAAAATCGAGAGATTCTTATCTCAGCCATTCTTCGTTGCCGAAGTATTTACGGGAAGCCCCGGAAAATACGTTACGCTTGAAGAGTCTATTGCCGGATTTAAAGGTATTCTAGAAGGTAAGTATGACGATTTACCGGAGGCTGCTTTTTATATGGTCGGCGGTATTGAAGAAGTGATTGAGAAAGCTGCGAAATTAAAAAGCTAAGAAGCAAGGTTAAATTATGAATACATTAAAATTAGAAATTGTGACTCCAGAAGGTCAAATTTTTTCTAACAATGTAAAAAGTGTTACGCTTCCGGGAAAAGAGGGTGAGTTTGGAGTTCTTCCAAACCACGCCTCTTTAGTAACTCTTTTGCAAGCGGGTGTGATTGACATTGAGCTGAAAGACGGAAATCACGACATCGTAGCGATTAACTGGGGACATAGTAAAGTCGATGAAAATTCGGTAACGGTTTTAGCCGACGGTGCGGTTTCTATCGGAGGAAGCACGGAAAGCGAAGTTGCCAAATCTTTAGAAGCGGCAAAAGCCCTTCTTAAGAGTATCAGTGATTCCGATGTTGCTATTGCGATTGCGACGGCAAAAATGGAATCTTTTGCTAAAACAAGGAAATTTTAAGACGAATGTCAGCTTTTGAATTGTTTGTGAACTTTGCCGCGAGAAGCGGCTTTTTCACATGGGTGATTATGATTTGGTTATCGATTTATTTTATTATAACGTTTGGGATCTTATTCAGTCGCTATCTTTATTTAGGATATTGGCTATCGATTGAAAAGAGTTCGCTTGAATCTATGCTGATGGGTGCTAAGAATGTTCGCGACGACTCAATCTTGCGTAAATGTTCTAATGCTTCCGGTGCTTCGGAAAAACTTTTAAATGTTTGTAAAAACGTTGCGGAAAAGAATGCAACAAGCGGCTTATGGATGCTCTCTATTATTGCTTCGACAGCACCGTTTATCGGCTTATTCGGTACGGTTGTATCTATCTTGCAAACGTTCAGCGGCTTGGGGCAATCCGGAAGCGCATCTTTGGGTGTTATAGCTCCCGCCATTAGTGAGGCTCTTGTCGCAACGGCAACGGGTATTTTCGTAGCGATTCCGGCATACAGTGCTAATCTCTTTTTACGTCGAAAAGCATATGAAGTGATTGTTTACGTGCAACGGGAAGTCGATATATTACTTTCTGCACATGAATCGAAACGAGATAACTAATGATGAGCCAACTTGATGAAGTACCTGAGCTAAATATCACGCCTCTAGTCGATATTATGCTGGTACTTCTTGCCATTTTAATGGTAACGACACCGGCGTTGGTTTACGAAGAGATGATTAAGCTTCCAGACGGTAGCAAATCGTCCGTTGTCAGCAAAATGCCTGAACTTGAGATTCGTGTCACCAAAGATAAAAAAGTGTTTATTAAAAGCGAAAGCTTTATGCTTGCAGAATTTGCGGATAGCTTTATGATGCAAAAAAGTAAATATCCTCTTAAAAGCATTGTCTATATAAAAGCCGATGAAGGACTTTCTTATAAAGATGTTATGTTTGTTCTTAAGACGATTAAACAAGCCGGATTTACGAATGTTTCATTAGAAACGAACGGATAGTTCTGTGTCTAGCGTGAACAAATATGCTTCCGTAGGGTGGATTATGTCCATCCTCCTCTATGTCTCTTTACTTTTAGTGCTCGGTTATATTTTGGCGACTCAGCATACAACCATTAAAAACTATACTTCGAACAAAAATCCCATCAATATTGCTTTAGTCGAACGTAAAAAAAACGATTCGGAAAAACCGAAGGAAGAGCGAAAAAAAGAGGAAGTGGAAAAACCGGTGGAAAAACCGCAAGAAAAACCGGTTGAAGAGAAAAAAGTCGTTGCGTCTTCTCCCAAAGAAGCCGTCAAGAGTCAGTCACTTCGAGGATTGTTTGAAGATATAAATACGTCTAAATTACCTCCCGATGCTAAAGAGCAAAAAAAAGATCAAAAACAACCGACGCGTATCAAACCGAACAAAGTTGAAGAAACAAAAGAAAAAAGTGAAAATGTCGCTTCAAAAATAGCAAATTCTCTCAATTTCGCAGAACAAAAGCACTTGACCGATATGAACAAAGGAGGCGAATACGATCCTTTTATCGGCAAAGTACAAGAGATATTAGAGGAAAATTGGCAAAAAACGGTTGATACGGAAAACGGCAATGTTGCTAAAGTTATTGTCAAAATTAGCAATACCGGTACTTTTAGTTATAAAATAGTTTCGTTAGCTTATAATAACGAGTTCAATACGAAGCTCAAAGAGTTCCTTAAAGCTATGGAAAGTACGGTCTTTCCTAAATATGAAAAAGGACCTTTATTTGAGATGCAAGTAGAATTTAAAGATATGTTGGAGTAATGACATGTTAAAAAAAATGATAGTATGGCTATGTACGACCTTATTCGTTTTTGCAGCCGATGCAACGGTAGAGGTTGTCAAAAAAATCGATGTTTTGCCGAAAGTTGCCGTGCAAGATGCTAGTGCGAAAACAATTGATAGTGAATTGAGAAGAAGTTTTTATAAACTAATAGCCAATGATCTACGCGTAAGTAGTCATTTTAATGTTTTAGACGAATATTTGCAAAGTAGTTATGAAGGCGGTCCTCTTGAAAACTTTTTATCGGATAAAAAAGTAGATATGATCGTTCGTTTTAATATTGTTCAAGATACCGCTAATTTAGCCGTTAACGTTAAATTGATCAATGCAAGAACGGGAAGTACGACATTTGAAAAAGCGTATAATCTAAGCGATAAAAAACGCTACCCGTTTTTGGCGCATAGAGTCGTAATCGATGTGAACGACCAAACCGGTTCACCGTCGATAGCTTGGATGGAACAATCGGTTATTTTTGCGAAATATACGGATGCCAAAAAAAGTGAAATCGTCATATCAGACTACACGCTGAACTATCAAAAAATTATAGTGTCAGGCGGGTTGAATGTTTTTCCCAAGTGGGCGAATAAAGAGCAAAGTGCTTTCTTTTACACCTCTTATAGCGGTGCGGAACCGACGGTTTATAAATTTGACTTGA
>Ga0114938_1002289_pt1 | contig 12185 bp, 12 predicted proteins | sample AshMeaBigSpring_FD_88675 | JGI IMG/M metagenome (GOLD analysis project Ga0114938, IMG submission 88675) | Groundwater microbial communities from Big Spring, Nevada to study Microbial Dark Matter (Phase II) - Ash Meadows Big Spring | ecosystem: Environmental > Aquatic > Deep subsurface >...
AGCAACGAGGAAAGCGTGAGAAGCAGGGCGAGCGGCGTCATGAATCCGAGGGGTTCTGCGGTTTCTTTGCGGGTTCCCTTGCGAACAGGGCCGCGCCGATCATCACCGCGGTGAGCAGGACGGCCAGCGCCAGCACCGCCGGGGCGTGGGTGGTGAAGAGCGCCTTTCCAAGGGTCTCAAGGGAGATCGACGCCGTGCTCCCGGACTCCGGCACCGTGACTTTTGAAACGGTGAACACGAGGACCGCCAGCACAGGCAGCACGCAGGCGATGCCGGGCAGCACGGACCGCGGACGCCGCGCCAGTTCCTCCGCCTCATCACCGGGGCGCGTAATGAGAAGCGAGAAGACGATCAGCACGGCCACCGCGCCGACATAGACCATGAACTGCACGAGCCCGATGAAATCCGCGCCCATCACCAGATAGAGCACCGCGTTCAAGGCGAGCGACAAGGCCAGCAGGAGGGCCGCATGGACCGGGCGCGCTTTCCACACCGCGCCCAGAGCGGCGAAGAGAATGAGCGGCGTGAGGATGAGCAGCGCAATCATGAGTCGGCGAAACGGTAGGTGCGGGTGGCCGGTGCGAGCCTCCGGTTGAAAATCACCGCGATGATGACCCACGGAACCAGCAGCAGCGGCACGGTGACCAGCCAGGCGAGAAGTCCATGACCGCCGCGGTTGAGCAGCGTCCAGATGCCGGCGGCGGGCAGCGTGAGCAGGGCCATCGGGATCATGCAAAGCCAGGCGAAGCGCATGAGCTGGTCGATGCGCACCCGCGGATAGGTGGCGCGGATCCAGAGGAAGGAGAAGATGACCAGCGCGAGTTTTCCGAAGAACCAGAACCACGACGGAACGAAATCCAGGCCCGGAAACGGCGCCTGCCAGCCGCCGAGGAAGAGCGTGATGCCCAGCCCGGAGATGGCGAACAGTCCGAGATACTCACCCATGAAGAAGAGCGCGTATTTGAAACCGGAATACTCGGTCATGTGGCCGGCGACGATTTCCGACTCGCCTTCCGGAAGATCGAATGGGCAACGGTTCGCCTCCGCGATGCTGCATATGTAGAACAGCAGGCCCGCGACAAGCCCCCATGGGGTGCAAATGTTCCAGGCCGGAATGAAGCCGAGATGGAAGCCGGACTGCAACTCGACGATCCGCGGCAGCGAGAGGGTCCCGGAAACCATGATCACTCCCAAGCCGGCGATCATCAGGGGCAGCTCGTAGCTCACCATCTGCGAGATGGCGCGCATGGCTCCAAGCATCGGGAACTTCGAACCGCTGGCCCAGCCCGCGATGAAGATGGAGAGCTCGGTCATCGATCCAACGGCGAAGAAGAACAGCAGCCCGAGCTCCAGCGGCACCGGCGTCCACTCGCGGCCGTAAGGGATCACGCCCAGCGCGAGGATGGACGGCAGCACGATCAGGATCGGCGCGAGGAGGTGGAGCAGCTTCTCCGCCTTTGCGGGGACGATGTCCTCCTTGGTGAGCATCTTGATGCCGTCCGCGACCGGCTGGAGGATGCCGAACCAGCCGGCTCTGTTAGGACCGATGCGGTTCTGGACGCGGGCCAGTGTCTTGCGCTCGATGAGGGAAAGCAGGGCGAAGGCTCCGGCGAAGACTCCGACCACGGTGCCGGCGGCGACGCCGAATCCGGCGATGGAAACCAGCCATTCGGGGGCGCCGATTGATTGTAGGATGATCTCCACCAAACGCTGGGGAAGCCGGGGCAGCAATTCCGGAGAGAAAAGGGAAGGCGTGGCGGATGGGATGGCTGACAGATTCACGCGCTCTCTCCTTTCTCTTCCGTTTTCGCCTCGGCGGCAGCCTTGGCTTTCGACTCGGCATCCGCCTTTGCCTTGGCGGCCTTCGCGGCGGCGGCGGCGGCCTTTTTCTCCTCATCGGCCTTGCGCCGGGCCATGACCTCGGAGGCCTGCTCAGGGCGAAGTTTCATGTGGTATTCCGCGGACTTCGCGAGACGGTCGAGACCAAACAGGAGCCCGCCGAAGCGGTCGTCGGTGCTCAGCTCATACTCGCCGTCCATGTAGATCGAATCGAAGGGGCAGACTTCCGAGCAGATGCCGCAGTTCATGCAGACGGAGAGGTCGATGTCGAAGACCTTGGGCCGCTTGAGCGACTTTCCGTTCTCGTCGCGGTCGAGCACGATGTAGATGCACTGCGGCGGGCATTCCTTCTCGCAGATCGAGCAGGCGGTGCAGCGCAGGCCGGTCTTGGCGTCGCCATCATACACCAGGAACGGGAAGTTGCGGAAATTCGGGCTGATCGGCGCGCGCTCCTCCGGATATTGCACCGTGGTCATGCGCTCCTTCTTGTAGAAGCTCTCGACCATGTTGCGGCCGGTCACGGCGAGGCCTTCAAGCAAACCGGCTCCGGGCAGTCTCAGTTTCATCGGTCCACCTCCCCCAACACGATGTCGATGCTGCCGAGGATGATGACCACATCCGCGAGGTCGAGCCCGAGGCACATGTCCTCCAGCAACGTGAGATTGATGAAACTCGGCGGGCGGACGCGGTAGCGGTATGGGTTCACGGTTCCATCGCTGATCAGGTGAAAGCCGAGTTCGCCTTTGGGCCCCTCGATGCGGCCGTAGGCCTCGCCGACGGGAGGCTTGAAGCCGCGGATCTTCGCCTTCGGGTGGATGTACTCGCCCGCGGGAAGCTGATCGATCGCCTGGCGCAGGATCTTGAGCGACTCGCGCATTTCCAGGAAACGGATCATGATGCGGTCGTAGCAATCCCCCTTCTCGCCGAGCGGGATGCGGAAATCAAAGCGGCCGTAGATGCCGTAGGAATCCACCTTGCGGATGTCGTAGTTCACACCCGCGGCGCGGAGCATGGGACCGGTGATGCCGCCGTTGATGAGGGTTTCCTTGGGCAACTGCCCGACATCCTGGCAGCGGGCCAGCAGGATTTCGTTTCCGACGAGGAACTTCTCCATCTCATCGAGGAAGGGGCCGTAGTCATCCACCAGCACGCTCACCTTCTCCGTCCATCCGGCGGGCAGGTCGTTGCGGCAGCCGCCGAAGCGCATGAAGTTCGCCATCATGCGCGCGCCGGTCAGATCCTCGAACAGATCGAGGATTTTCTCCCGTTCGCGGAAGGCATACATCAGGGCGGAGCCCCAGGCTCCCATGTCTCCGAGGATGAAGCCCATGAAGGCGGTGTGGTTGATGAGGCGGGTGAGCTCGCCAAGGATGACGCGCATGTATTCGGCGCGCTCGGGCACCTCGATGCCGGCGAGTTTCTCGACCGCGAGCGCGTAGGCCCAGTTGTTGGTGAGCGGGCAGATGTAGTCGAGCCGGTCGGTATAGGGCATCGAACTCAGATAGGTGACGCCCTCCGCGATCTTCTCGTGATTGCGGTGGAGGTAGCCGAAGACCGGCTTGAGACTCACCACCGTTTCCCCGTCGAGGACGACATTCATGCGGAACACGCCGTGCGTGGACGGGTGCTGGGGGCCCAATGAAACGCGCAGCAACTGGTCGTCGTCCGATCCTTCCAAGGTCGGCGCGGAACTGAACATGGAGGGATCCGAAATCATGACTGGGCGGGATAATGCCGTCTGGCCTTTTCCAGAACCGCGTCGTGCGGAGTGGGTTCGTATTCGTAGTCGTCCGGAGCGACGTAGTCCTTGCGCATCGGATGATCGGCGAACTCGTCCCACATCAGGATGCGGCGCAGGTCGGGATGATCTGTGAACACGACGCCGAAAAGATCGAAAACCTCGCGCTCCTGGAACTCGGCGCTCCGGTAAACCGAAACCACGGAGGGCACTTTGGCGTTTCCGCCGCGATCGGCGGTGCGGGCGCGGACGACCAGCGGGCCGATGCGTCTGCTGGTGGAGTAAAGGTGATAGACGACTTCCAGGAATCCGTTCTCGGGAGCGGTTTCCTCCCCTTCCCCGAACACGGCGATGGTATCCGCCTTCTTGGGATCCGGCCAATCGACACCCGAGACATTCGAGAGGAAGTCGAACTCGAGGCGGTCCCGGAGGAACCGAAGCACCTCGACGAGAGCCCCGTTTCCAACCAGCAGCGAATGCTGGTTGGATGGGCCCGGATTGGTCCGCATCGCAACGATGGCGGCGGGGAGCGCCGCGCGGATGCTTTGAAGAATGCCCGCGACATCCACACTCATTCGCCACCCCCTTCCTCGCGGACGAGAGGCTGCGGGTTCCAGATTTGCCGGTTGGCGGCGGGTTCCAGGTCGTGCGGCCCGTATTCCGGAACGGGAAACGAGGCCGCGCCATTCGGATCCGCGTGGCGGGCGCGGTGTTCGCCCATGAGTTTCTCCCTGGCGATCTTGTCGCGCAAGGTCATCAGCCCTTCCAACAGCGCCTCGGGCCGCGGCGGGCAACCGGGGATGACGACATCCACCGGGATGAAGCGGTCAATGCCTTTCAACACGTTGTAGCCATCCTTGAAAGGACCACCGGAGATCGCGCAGGCCCCCATGGCGATCACGTATTTCGGCTCGGCCATCTGGTTGTAGAGGCGCACCACCTGCGGCGCCATCTTCTTGGTGACAGTGCCGGCGACGATCATCAGGTCCGCCTGCCGCGGAGAGGGGCGGAAGACCTCGGCTCCGAAGCGGGCCATGTCGTATTTCGCCATGGTCGCGGCGATCATCTCGATGGCGCAGCAGGCCAGGCCAAATTGAAGCGGCCACAGCGAACTGGAGCGGCCCCAGTTGATGAGCTGCTCGAAGGAGGTGACATGCACGCCCTGCGACTTCAGTTCCGCGGCCAGTTGGTGATCAATCGCCATTCAAATCCGAACTTGGGTTTTCCGATTCGCCGCCAACGTGGTGGATTCAAGTCCCGGACTGCAATGGATTTCGCCGGGAAACGAACCGAAAACGCCTGACGGCCAACGCGCCTCCGCCCGCAAACTTCAGAATAAGCGCCACGAACGGAAGCAGAAAGAAGATACTGCCACGGAAACAGCAAGAAATGCCGCGAAGCCCCCAGGTTCCCCATGGGCCTTCGGTGGGCACGCCAACGCGGCTTCCTCCCAATCCATCCCGTGCTTCCGGCTGCGGACCGCATGGTCCGGCCAAGGTGATTCGGTTTGCCATGCCGGCGAAACCGGTGGCACGCTTTTCCCGATGAAAAAGCGCATGCCGGGATTGCTTCGGTTCGCCATCCGGACGCTCCGCGAGTTTTTCCTGCGAAACCACGGCCTCCTGCTGACAGGCGCGGTCGCATTCAACATGATGCTCTCGGTGGTCCCGCTTTCGGCCGTCCTCATGGTCGTGTCCTCCCACTTCTTCGACGAAAAGCCGCTCATGGACTCGCTGTCCTCCGAAGTGGCTCTCATCGCACCCGGCCTCGCCCCCATGCTGACGGAGGTGATCGAGGGCTTCCTCGACAACCGCAGGTTCGTCGGATGGGTCGGCCTGTTGGGTCTCCTTTTCTTCAGCTCGATGGCCTTCCGCGTCCTGGAGGATGCGATCGCCATCCTCTTTCACCGCCCCCTCCCCGCCCTCAAACGCCGCTTCTGGGTCTCGGCCCTCATGCCCTACCTCTTCATCCTCATCATTACCGCAGGCCTGATCCTCGTCACCGCCGCCAATGCGCTCATCGACGCCCCGCCGGGCCTCGCACGCGCGTTTCCCGCCCTCGACGCGATCCTCCAGCAACACACCGGCCGCTTCATCTACCTGACCGGCCTGCTGAGCCTCATCCTGCTCTTCTCCCTCTTCTACAAAATCATGCCCGTGGCGAAAGTCTCGTTCCGCATGGCGCTGGCTGGAGGCCTGACCGCCGCCATCCTCTGGGAAATCACCCGCCATCTCCTCGCCGCCTACTACGCAAAAATCTCGCTCGTCAATGTGATCTACGGATCGATGACCACCCTCATCATCGTCCTCCTCACCATGGAGGCCGTCGCCCTCATCATCCTCCTCGGTGCCCAGGTCATCGCGGAACTCCACCGCAACGCCGCCGCCGGAATCCCATGGCATGAGGATCCGTCCGATCCGGAGGAGCCCCGGATTCCAAGCTGAAATCGCGGAATCACCGCGCGAAAAATACTATCGTCTGGACGCCTTCACCGGGGCTCGCCACAACTCTCACAATCATGCGACGGCTTGGGAAGGATGCCCGGTAAAATACGCGTAGCCTTAGCGACTTCCTGCGGTGCCAGTCCCGGAATAGCTGCAATGATCCGTCCCAACACGCAACCACACCTCCTACGATGATCACGAAAATCGACCACCTCGGCATCGCCGTCAAATCCCTCGACGAGGCCATCCCCTACTACGAAAACGTGCTCGGCCTCCACTGCGAGGGTCGCGAGGAGGTCGAATCCCAGAAGGTCCGCACCGCCTTCTTCGCCGCAGGCGACGTCCACCTCGAACTGCTCGAGCCGACCTCCGACGAAAGCCCGATCGCCAAGTTCCTCGAGAAAAACCCCTCCGGCGGCATCCACCACATCGCCTTCGCCACCGACGACATCACCGGCCAGCTCGCCCAGGCCAAGGACAAGGGTGCCCGCCTCATCCACGAGGTCCCCTTCGAAGGAGCCGCCGACAAGCTCGTCGCCTTCCTCCATCCGAAATCCACCTTCGGCGTGCTCACCGAGTTCTGCCAACCCGCCCACTGATTTTCCCGACCCATAACAAGAAGAACGCACCATGGCCATCGACCCATCATTACTGGAGAGCCTCAAACTCCGCCGCGAGGAAGCCCTCATCGGAGGCGGCATCGACCGCATCGAGAAACGCCACGAAAAAGGCCTGCTCTCCGCCCGCGAACGCCTCGCCGAATTTTTCGATGGCGGCACCTTCATCGAGTTCGGCATGCACGCCCACCATTCGTGCATCAACTTCGGCCTCGAAAAACGCAAGATGCCCGGTGACGGCGTCGTCTGCGCCACCGGTTACGTCGATGGCCGCCCCGTCGCCGCCTTCGCCCAGGACTTCACCGTCGGCGGCGGTGCCGTCGGTGCCATCCACGCCAAGAAAATCTGCGACCTCCTGGACTTCGCCATCAAGGCCGGCATCCCGGTGGTCGGCATCAATGACTCCGGCGGCGCCCGCATCCAGGAAGGCATCGAGGCCCTCTCTGGCTACGGTCAGATCTTCTTCCGCAACGTGCTCGCCTCGGGCGTGGTTCCCCAGATCTCCATCATCGCCGGCCCCTGCGCCGGTGGTGCCGCCTACTCGCCCGCACTCACCGATTTCATCATCATGACGCGGAAGAACTCGAACATGTTCATCTGCGGCCCCGACGTCATCAAGGCCGCCACCGGCCAGTCCGCCTCGCTCGACCAGTTCGCCTCCGCCGACGCCCACGCCCGGGTCTCCGGCAACATCCACCTCATCGCCGAGGACGACAACCACGCCATGGAGCTTGCGAAGAAACTCCTCGACTACCTGCCCTCCAACAATCTTGGCGATCCGCCGCACAAGATGAACAACGAGATCCCGTTCACCGAGGATCCGGGCATGAACGAGATCATCCCGGCCGACGCAAAATCTCCGCTCGACATGCAGCAGGTCATCAGCCGCCTCGTGGACCCGGGGTCCTGGTTTGAAATCCAGCCGGACTTCGCACCCAACATGCTCACCGGCTTTGCCAAACTCGAAAACCTCGTCATCGGCATCATCGCCAACCAACCCGCCGTCAAGGCCGGTTGCATCGACATCGATGCATCGGACAAAGCCGCCCGCTTCATCCGCGTCTGCAACATCTACTCGATCCCGATCCTCTCGCTCGTGGACGTGCCCGGCTTCATGCCCGGCCTCGCCCAGGAACGAGGCGGCATCATCCGCCACGGAGCCAAGATGCTCTTCGCCTGGGCCTCCGGGACCGTGCCAAAAATCACCCTCATCTGCCGCAAGGCCTACGGCGGCGCCTACCTCGCCATGTGCCCCAGCGACCTCGGCGCGGACTTCGTCTTCGCCTGGCCCACCGCCGAAATCGCCGTCATGGGCGCGCAGGGTGCGATGAAGGTCCTCTACAAGAAGGAACTCGAGGAGGCCGAGGACCCCGAGGCACTCGAAAAGGAACTCCGCAAGGCCTACTCGGAGAAGTTCGCATCGCCCTATCAGGCGGCCTCCAACGGCATGATCACCGACGTGATCGACCCCGCCGTTTCCCGCAGCACGCTCGCCCTCGCCTTCCGCGGCATCATGGGCAAGCACGAAACCCGTCCGCCCAAGAAACACGGCAATATCCCGCTCTAACCGATCATGCACGTTCAAACCATCCTCGCCGCGGCGGCAGGCACGCCGGACACCGCGGACTATCCTTACATCCTCGGCCTGCTCGCGCTCGCGGTCTCCATCGTGGCGATCATCCGGGTTCTGGGGATCAGCCGGGATCTCAAACAATCCGCCGGGACCCCGGCACCCCAACCCTCGCCGGTACCCGCAACCGCCCCGAAACCGTCTCCCGCTCCGGCGGTGCCCCATGATGGCATCTCCCCGGAAATCGTCGCGGTCATCGCCGCCGCGGTCGCCTCCTCCACCGGCCGCGCGTTCCGAATCGTCTCCATCAAACCCATGAGCACCAGCTGGGAAAGAGCTGGCCGCCAGTCCGTTCTCACCTCACACCGCATCCGCTAACAAAACCAAACCGCCATGGACCATCTCCGCATCACCGTCGAAGGAAAAGTTTACGACGTCATCGTCGAGAAAATCGGCAGCGAAGCCGCCGCGCCAGCGCCACAAGCCGCACGCGCCAGCGCTCCCGCCTCCGCTCCCGCTCCCGCTCCCGCTCCCGCTCCAGCCCGCGCCGCCGCTCCCGCTCCGGACCCAGCCCCGGCTCCCAAGACCGCCGCCGGAGCCGGAGACGCCGTCAGCCCGCTCGCCGGCATCGTCCAGGCCGTCGATGCCGCGGTCGGCGCGACCGTCAATGAAGGCGATCTCATCATCACACTTGAGGCCATGAAGATGTACACCCCCATCAACGCCATCTCCGCAGGCACCATCACCGCCATCCACGTCAAGGTCGGCGATGCCGTCGAAGAAGGACAGGTCCTTTACACGATCGGCTGACGAGCCGGCCCTTCGCGGATTCCATTTGCGGCCGGGTTTCCACCACCGACCCCGCCGACCGTCACCGTCTCACCCTTCCCATGAACAGTCCATACCCCATCCTCACGGCGGAAGAAGCCGCCGCCCTCGTCAAACACGACGAAGTCATCGGCTTCAGCGGATTCACCCCCGCCGGCGCGGCCAAAGTCATCCCTTCCGCCATCGCGGAGAAAGCCAGGGCCGAACACGAAGCGGGCCGGCCTTTCAAAGTCGGCGTCATAACCGGAGCCTCCACCGGCCCGTCGCTCGACGGAGCCCTCGCCAAGGCCGACGCCATCAAGTTCCGCACGCCCTATCAGTCGGACAAGGACCTGCGCGCCAGCATCAACGCCGGCAAGACGCACTTCTTCGACATGCACCTCTCCCTGCTGCCGCAGTATGTCCGCTACGGCTTCCTCGGGGAACTCGATTGGGCCATCGTCGAAGCCGCCGATGTCTCGGTGGACGGCAAGATCCTCCTCACCACCAGCGTCGGAGCCGCCCCTACCTTCCTCTCCAAGGCGAAACGCATCCTCATCGAGGTCAACGCCCGCCATCCCAAGGAACTTCTCGGTTTCCACGACATCTACGAGCCCGCCTCACCTCCACACCGCCGCCCCATCCCGATCTGCAACGCCGAGGACCGCATCGGCACCCAGCGCGTCTGGGTGGACCCGAAAAAAATCGTCGGCATCGTCCACTCCAACCGCAAGGACGAGGTGAAGGACTTCAGCCCCGTCACCGACGTCACCACCAAGATCGGCCTCAACGTCGCCGAATTCCTCGCCGCGGAAATCCGCAACGGCCACATCCCGAAGAGCTTCCTTCCGATCCAATCCGGCGTCGGCAATGTGGCGAACGCCGTGCTCGGAGCCATGGGTGACCACCCGGAAATCCCGCGTTTCCAAATGTATTCGGAGGTCATCCAGGACTCCGTCATCGACCTCGTGAAACAGGACCGCTGCTCCTTTGTCAGCGGCGTCTCCCTCACGGTCACGGATCCCGTGCTGCAAAGCATGTATGACAACCTCGACGCGTTCCGCGGCCGCCTGCTCCTGCGCCCGCAGGAAATCGCCAACAACCCGGAAATTGTCCGCCGCATCGGCATCATCTCCATCAACACCGCGCTCGAGGCCGACATCTTCGGCAACATCAACTCCACCCACGTGCTCGGCCAGAAGATGATGAACGGCATCGGCGGCTCCGGCGACTTCACGCGCAACGCCTACATCTCGATCTTCACCTGCCCCTCCACCGCCAAGGACGGGAACATCTCCGCCATCGTCCCGATGTGCTCGCACATGGACCACAGCGAACACTCGGTGCAGGTGCTCGTCACCGAACACGGCGTGGCGGACTTCCGCGGCAAGGACCCGCGCGAGCGCGCCGAGGCGGTCATCGCCAACTGCGTCGATCCATCCTACAAGGACCTGCTTTGGAAATACTTCAAACTCACCGAAAACGGCCACACCCCGCAGTCGTTCCGCTCCGCCTTCGCCTTCCACGAGACCTTCCTGGAAACCGGCGACATGCGGAACACGAAGTTCTAACGTAGCGGCGATCATCGGTCGCCTCATCATTCTGAAATTTCAGATTTCGAATCCCAAATCTCTTCCCCATGACCACCCAGGCCGAACGTCTCCTCGCCGAATTCCCCGAGCACACCTACGAACAATGGCACGCCGCCGCGGAAGCCCTGCTCAAGGGCGCTCCCTTCGAACAGAAGCTCGTCAGCAAGACCTACGAGGACATCACCATCCAGCCGATCTACCGGCGCGAGGACATCGCCGGTCTGGAGCACCGGAAACATTTCCCCGGTTCCGGATCGCTCGTCCGCGGCAGCCATGCCGATGGCTTCCTCAAGGCCGGTTGGGAGGTTTCCCAGGAGCTCAAGGCCTGCGCACCCGCCGACCTCAACACCCTCATCCACGAGGGCCTCAACGGCGGCCAAAGCGAGTTGAACATCGTCGTGGGTTGCGGCCAGTCCGACTGCTGCAAGGCAGGAGTCGCCCTCAACACCGCCGATGACGTGAAGACCGCCCTCGCCGGAGTCGCCGTCGATGCCGTCTCCACCTACTGGCAGGCCGGTCCCGCCGCCCTGCCCGCCGCAGCCCTCGTCATCGCCGCCGCCGAACAACTCGGCGTCCCCGCCTCCAAGCTCCGCGGCGGATTCGAAAACGATCCGCTCGGCGAACTCGTCGCGAAAGGCTCACTGCGCCAGCCGCTCAAGCTGCGCTATGATCACATCGCCTCCCTCACGGACTACGCCGCGAAGCACGCGCCACAGCTCCACACCATCACCGCCAGGGGCGACATCTTTCACAACGCCGGCGGCACCGCCACCCAGGAACTCGGCTGCGTGATCGCCTCCCTCGTCACCTACATCGAGGAAATGAAGGCCCGCGGCCTCTCCCCGGAGTCCGTGCTACCACACGTCCGCATTCGCCTTGCCGTGGGCTCGGACTACTTCATGGAAATCGCCAAGATCCGCGCCGCGCGCTGGCTCTGGAGCAAGGTGGCCGCCGCCTACGGCGTCGAGAACGCCCCCGTCCACATCCACGCCAGCACCTCGCTCTGGAACAAGACGACCTACGACGCCCACACCAACATGCTCCGCGTCACCTCGGAGGCCTTCGCCGCCGTCGTCGCCGGCGCGGACAGCATCCACATCGGCCCCTACGATGAGGTCGCCGGCCGCTCCGACGAGTTCTCACGCCGCATCGCCCGCAATCTCCACACCATCCTCCGCGAGGAATGCGGGCTCGACCGCGTCATCGATCCCGCCGGCGGATCGACCTACATCGAGTGGCTCACCGACAGGATCGCCGCCAAAAGCTGGGAAATCTTCCAGGACATCGAGAAACAAGGAGGCATGGCCGCCGCCATCGAAACCGGCTCCGTCCAGAAATCCATCGATGCCGTCTGCAAGGCGAAGTTCCAGAACATCCGCCGCCGCAAGGACAAGATCGTCGGCTCCAACATGTATCCCGATCTCAGGGGCAGGAAGCTCGAGATCCTGAAACCCGAATGCAAGGCCGCCCAGGCTCCGCCCTGCGCCGCTCCCGCCGAGCCCGCACCGGTCACCGCCTCCGCGGACGCATCTATGATCCTTCAAGCCATCGCCGCCGCGAAAAACGGAGCCTCCAAGG
>Ga0114938_1002290_pt1 | contig 12184 bp, 7 predicted proteins | sample AshMeaBigSpring_FD_88675 | JGI IMG/M metagenome (GOLD analysis project Ga0114938, IMG submission 88675) | Groundwater microbial communities from Big Spring, Nevada to study Microbial Dark Matter (Phase II) - Ash Meadows Big Spring | ecosystem: Environmental > Aquatic > Deep subsurface >...
CGCTGGTCCAGCGGCAATCTGACTCACCCCCATTTCATCACCCTCGATCTCGGCTCCGTCCGGTCCGTCGGCGGCTTCGTTTACGTCCCGCGCCAGTCCCAGGACAGCGGTCGCATCGCCGGCTATCAGGTGCATCACAGCGCGGACGGCGTCACCTGGACGCTGCTCACCTCCGGCACCTGGCCGAACAGCGCCGCCACCCAGCGCTACGAGGGAGCTATCGGGAAACGTCCAGCACGCTCCCAGATCGCGGGCCCGCGCCGCAATCCCGGCACTCCGTTCGAAGTCACCGTCACCTTTGACATGAACGTCACCGGATTCGCCGCGAACGACCTCCTCGTTTCCGGAGGCTCCGTCACCGGCCTGCGCGGCAAGGGCCATTACTACATCGCCAGCGTCACCCCGTCCGCTCCAACCCTCACGATCCAGGTCGCCGCAGACGCCGTCAGCCCGCAGGGGCTCGGGAGCCTGGCCTCCACCACCCTCACGCTCGCCACGCCGACGCCCTACGAATCCTGGGCGGATCTCTATCAGATCGACCCCTCGCCCGCCGGATACTCCGCGGATGACGACCACGACGGCGTCCCGGCCATCCTCGAATTCGCCTTCAACCTGAACCCCGGTGCCGCAGACTCCAAACCGATGGACCCGCTGCTCAGTCCATCATCCGGCCTGCCGCGGATGTTCATGGACGTAGGGGCCGCTCCAGCCACGCCGCGCTTTTTCCTCCAATACCCGCGGCGCAGGAACGTGCCCGGGCTCACCTACGTCCCGCAGTTCGGCGCGTCCCCCGCCTCCGGCGATTTCGCCCCCGCGACCGCGACACCGACCGTCCTCCCCATCAACGACGACTGGGAGTCCGTCACCGTCGGGGATCAGGAAGGCATCGGAAATCCCGCACGCTTCGGACGAGTGAAGGTGGTGCTCGATCCCTGAGGAATCACGGAGCCTCGCGCATCCGATAGAAGCGCCGAGCAGGCACCCCTGGACCGAGATCGTCAAAGGTCACCCAGCCATCCGGTCCCGCCCGGATGGGCTCCGGCAGGTCCTCCCAAGGCGGCACCAGATCTGCGTCGCGCTCCATGACGCAATCCCAGCCGGCAATTCCCGCGAAATCGAGGTCGGTGATCGTGCTTCCCAGAAACGCGTCGCCGGTCTTCTCCACCTTTTGCCACGCCATGCGAGTTCCACACTGCGATTTCATAGGATCATTCAATCCAGTTTTTCCGCCGTCCCACGGGATTCAGCGACGTCCCACCCGGTAAAACCCGGACCCGGGCAAAGGCGAATTGTCAGTGAAACTCACCATTCCTCCGCTGATTGTCAGATTCGGGTTTATGATCGTCGTCCACCCGCCGACACTGGACGACCTCTGTACCACATCCGACAAGGTCGCCGGATTCGTGACGCCTGCCGGTGCCGGCCAGCTCAAGGTAATGGTGCCGCCAGGGTTCAAGACAAAATCCTGCGTTCCCAGCGGGGGATCGGCCGGTTGTGCGATGGAGGCTAGACCCTGCCAGGTCGGTGAGGTGAATCCTGAGGCTCCGGCACGGTAATAGATCTTGAATCCCGAGGCTGGATCATAAAATGCGTAGCTCCCCAACACGGGCGCTCCACCGAGAAACGTCACGCCAACGAGTTGGTTGCTGAACGCGAACGCCCACTCTCCGATTTCGGTGACGCTTGAGGGAAGCAGCACCCCGGAAAGCCCGCACGAATAGAACGCGTAATCAGCGATCTGAGTTGTCCCAAACGGCACCTCGAAGGTTCCGGTTCTTCCTTCCGGGCAGTATAAAAGAGTGGTTCCGTTGTCGGTGTACAACACCCCAGCAAAACTGCTGTAAATCGGATTGCCCGGAGCCACATCGAGAGAAACCAAGCCGGAGCATAATAAGAATGCGGACTGTCCGATACTGGTGACGCTTGAGGGGAAGTACAAACTCGTGAGGTTGTGGCAGTAATAGAAAGCCGTTTCCCCAATGCTGACCAGCCCTGAAGGCATTGTGACCCCCGTCAACTCCCAGCAATAGGCGAAAGCATCCTTCGCGATGGCCGTCACTCCCGCAGGAACCGAATAGGCCCCGGCTTTCCCGCCTGGATAGACCACGAGGGTGCTCTGATTCTTGTTGAAAAGGACACCCCCAAGGCTGCTGAAATTCGGATTTCCGGAATCCACGGTGATCGATTGCAATCCAAGACAGGAATAAAACGCTTCATCCCCAATGCTGAGGACGCTGGATGGGAGCGATACGCCCGTCGGTTGGTAGGCCCCACTGAATGCGGAATCCCCAATGGTTACCACACCACCGGGGACACTGTAGGCTCCGCTTTTCGCCAAAGGATACTGAATCAAGGTGGTTTGGTTCTTGTTGAAGAGAACGCCTCCCAGGCTGCTGTAGTTTGGATTTCCCGAGTTCACGGAAAATGACTGCGTCGCCCTGCAATACTTGAACGCCCGTGCTCCAATACTGGCTACAGAGGCCGGAATCATGACGTTCGGAACCGCTAAATTGTAGAAGGCCTCCACACCGATGGTCGTGAGGCTTCCTGGAAGGACCAGTGATGTCAGCCCTGAACTGGAGAACGCGTAATCCCCGATACTCTGAACACCCGATCCTAGCGTTACGCTTGTAAGATTGTAATTCAGGCCAAACGCGTTGGAGCCGATTGAAACCACACTGTCGGGAATCACAACACTGGTGACTGCGGGCTTGTAGAAAAACGCCGAAGCGCCGATCGCGGTTACCGGAAAACCGCCGAGCGTTCCCGGGATGGTCACCGCCCCCCCAGTCCCGGTGTAGCCGGTCACTGTCGCAGCGCCTCCGCCCGTCGTGTATGTGAAATCAGCAGGGTCACTACCACCACCGGGTGTCCATGTCACCTCGTCCACCCAGGCTGTGTCCATTCCTCCGTCCACAACGCCGTCCTTGGAATAGCGCCAGCGAAGGGTGTGCGACCCTCCGGCGATCACGAAAGACCTCTGTTGAAATGGAACAACACCGGAGATCCGACCTGTCTGCAAGACACCGTCGACATAAAACTCTAGCCAATCAAAGTTTAAATCTGATGATACGGACCACCAAAACGAAAGAGATCCGGGTCCGGCAACCGTGGTTTCCATCCAGGATTCCTGACTTTCCGCAATGTTACCGCTGGCAGCCGCGTCGGTGCCATCATGCGAAATCACACTTTGACTCGCCCAGTTCGCCGAGCCTCCGGTTGTGAAGGAGAGCGAAGGCGCATCCACCGCACTCGCCAAGTCCGATCCAGCGCCACCTCCGACAGTGAAGGTCGCATCCGCATACCCCAGGGTTTCGGATGATCCGCCGAACTGGCTCGAACCTTCATGGTGAAAGTACCAGCGGTTACGGACTGGATCCACCGTCCAACTGGCCATGTCACCAAGATTGGTGAAAGTGGCGATTGTTTCCGTGACGCCATCCGGAACCCTTGACCGCACAATGGCGTTCGATGAATTCTGGCGGTAGGCCAGTTGGAGCTTACCGTCATAATACTCGGCGACTCCCCAAACCGCCCAGGATTCAGAATTGTACCAATTCGGCCTGGTCATCGGTCCGAGATCCGTGACGGTCCCGCTGGGAATCTGGATGTCATAAACATTTGTGCCGTTGTGGATGACGACCCTGCGGTAGCCGCTGAACACCCCGCAGTTGCTGACGAAACCGGCTGGTATCGGAATGGACTGCGAGAGATTGATTTCAGCCGGGTAGGCGTAAATCTCCGGATTGTATTCAAGCAACCTGTTGATCGTGTTTCCGCTTCCTCCACTGTGAGGAACTCCATTGTTAGTGAGCAGGTAGAGCTTGCGGGTGGAAAGATCGGAGCACATCCCGTCGTGGACGAGCCCCAGCGAGGTCTGCCCGCTGAAGTCGGAAGCCTGATAATACCCGGTGTAGAAATCACCGGTTACCAGAACGACATTTTCGGTGATCGCAATGCCTGCGCGATCATCTCCTGTCAACAGTGCGTGATCGACAACCGCGGAATTGGTGGTTCCCAGATTCGCTATCCGGAAGTCCAAACCTCCGCCGCCGCCTCCCGACAGCACTTGGGAGGGATACCCCTGCCAAGTGGGAGTGGTGAAACCGGTGGCACCGTTGTAAAACTTGACTGTGAAGCCGGGGGCCGCACTATCAAAAACTCCATAGCCCATTGCCGGCGCGTTGCCTGCAAAGATGGCCTCCGTGAGGCTGCCACAGCCGTAAAACCCGTAAGTTGCTATGAAAGTGACGGACGCGGGAATTGTGATGGTTGTAATGTCCGCGTAATAAAATGCTTCGTATTCGATGGTCGTAACGGTTCCGGGAATCACATAGGCACCAAGTTTCGCCGACGGATAGTAAATCAATGTGGTTTGTGCTTTGTCGAATAACACTCCGTCCAGGCTGCTGTAACTCGGATTCGCCGCATCCACATTGAAGGACAGAATGCCGAAACAGGCTCCGAAAGCGTTGAACCCAATCGATGTCACGCTCGCGGGAATCGAAACAGCCGTCATTTGGTAGCAGTTGTAAAAACCGTTGTCGCCGATACTTGCGACACTTCCTGGAATCGTCACGCCAGTCAGTTTGCAGTTGGTGAACGCACTGTTCATAATCGTCGTAACAGTGCCTGGAATGGTGTAGGCTCCCGTCTTGCCTGAGGGATACTGAACAATGGTGTTCTGGGCTTTATTGAACAGAACGCCGCCGGCGCTGCTGAAATTGGGATTTGCTCCATCCACGCTGAACTGGGTCAGATCATAGCAGCCTCCGAAGGCGCGACTCCCGATGCTCGTGACCGTTGCCGGGATTTGGATACTGCTGAGGCCGTAGCTGTAGGAGAATGCGTTATCCCCAATCGTTGTGACACTCGAGGGAATCGTCAATCCCGCCAGAAAGCGTGAACCGTAGAAGGAATAGTTCCCGACGGTGGTGACAGATGATGGAATCGTATAAGCACCCGTTTTGGCGGCTGGGTATTGGACGAGCGTCGTTTGCGCGAAGTTGAACAGGACACCGTCCAGACTGCTGAATGAGGTGCTTCCGGCTGCGACCGTGATGCTGGTCATCCCATCCGAAGAAGAGAAGACCAGCTGGCCTATGCTGGTGACGCTCGCGGGAATTTCGATGCTGGTGATTGTTGGTTTGTAATAGAATGCGTAATTTCCAAGTGTCGTCACCGGCAGTCCCACAATCGTCGAGGGAATCACCACCGCGCCACCGCTGCCGGTGTAGCCGGTGATGGTGACGTAGGTGGTGTTGTTGGTGTAGGTGAAGTCGCCGGACTGGTCGGCGCTCAATGGATTGGCGAACATGCCGCATAGCAGCATGGACAGCAGTCGCAGCACCTTGGCGATGCGGAGGAATGGACCGGGCAGGCCGGGCAGACCGGGCAGACGGTTGGGGGCGGTTGGAGCGTTCATGGTGGCTGGGGTGGTTGGGGATTGGAATTTGGAGGGATTCTCAGGAATGAGAGGCCTTGTGCCGGAGAGGACGAACGAAAGTCCACACCCCGAACCCGAAAGCGGCGAGCAGGGCCCCCGACGGCTCCGGGATGGCCTGGACGTTGTCTAGCATCACGCCGGTGCCGGCTGTGTTCTCGAAGCGGGCGGAGGCGATGGATTCCGCGAAGGGTTGACCGCCGAAGAGCGAGAACAGGGCGGTTTGGTCGTAGGTGCCACCGGGAAAGAGGGAGGAAACGTGGGAGGAGCCGGATTCGCCGGTGAGGGTGAGGCGGAAGCTGCCGCCGAGGCCGATGCCGCTCTGGATCTCGAAGGCGCGCAGGGCGAAGAAGCCTCCGATGTGGCTGAGGTCGATGGTGGCGGTGCCGGAGGCGGCGAGGCCTCGGGAATCGTTCATGGTCGAGGCCACCGAAAGGGCACCGGGTGTGGAGGAACTCAGCGTATAGCTGCCTTCGTGGTAACTCGCAGCCACCGTTCCGGGCGTGGCATGGTTGAAATGGATGGTGGCGTCGCTGGGGCCGGGCGAGACGCCATTGCTGAGCACCAGGCGGTCGAGTTGGTTGGATCCGGAGATTTGCAGCGAAGTGAGACCGGTGAGGTTGCCGAAGGCGAAAAGCTGGGAGTTCACCGCGCCACCGTCGAGACGGGCGGTGGCATTCACGGTGCCGCCGTCCGCCCGCGTGCCGCTGATGCCGATGGTGTTGGCGCTGGCGGCGGAGCGCTCGGCGAAGTGGCCGCCGTAGAAATTGAAAATGCCTCCGTCGCTGCGGGTGATGGTGATCAGCGCGCTGCTAGTCGGATAGATCGCACCCGAGCCGGGGTGGGAAACGTGATTTTTCCCATAAACAAATAATCCGGACGACGTAAAGGTGAAGCCCCCGCTCTGGTAAGAACTGCCGATGGAATTGTTCGAGCTGTTGTTGAATGTCAACGCGTCAAAGTCCGTGACCATCATCACCGCTCCGACCTGCGCGGTGGCAAGCAGGACGCAAAGAAGACCGAGGGCTGAGCCTCGATTGCGGGAGGGGATCATTGGCGCCGTGGGGGGAGGTTCTAATTCCAGAACTGCAGATCCACGATGGCCCTTGTCTCCCTTTCCAAGCAAGATTGTATCAATAAACGCGGAGAATTGCCCCTCCCCGAAAAGATTCCCGGCGGAGTTTCCGTATCCCGCCCATGCCCGTGTTCCACCGGTCCTTCGCCATCCCGCTCGCCACTTGCCTGCTCCTCTGCCGCCCCGCGCTCGCCGCCATCCCCGCCTTCCCCGGGGCCGAAGGCTTCGCCGGGCACTCGAACGGCGGCCGCGGCGGTGATGTCTATCAGGTCACGAATCTCGAACCGAAAGGCCCCGGTTCGTTTCTCGAAGGCATCTCGACCGTCCCGCCCGAGGGCCGCACCATCGTCTTTTCCGTCAGCGGATTCATCCCCATCCACAAGGCGCGCATCACGGCTCCCAAACTCACCATCGCCGGCCAGACCGCCCCGGGGGACGGGGTCGGCATCAAGGGTAGCTCGCTCACCATCTCCGCGCCCGACGTGGTGATCCGCCACATCCGCTTCCGCCACGGCGCGAAAGGCACCGGCGGCGACTGCATCAATCCGGACGGAAACGCCGCGAACCTCGTCATCGACCACTGCGACGTGATGTTTTCCGCGGATGAGAACCTGTCGAGCTTCCGCACCGCGCCGCCGACGATGACCTTCCAGTGGTCCACCAACGCATGGGGCATCTATGGACATTCCTGCGGCGGGCTTTGGCTCATCGACCACGCCACCGCGCACCACACGCTGTGGGCGAACAACAAGACCCGCAACCCGAAGGTCATCTGCCCGAAGCTGCTGGACTGGACGAACAACGTCACCTTCGGCTGGGACATCGGCATGAACCTCGCCGGAGCCGACAAGCCCGGCCTTTACAAGGCGAACCTCCGCGGGAGTTCCTTCATCCAAGGCAGCCGCGGGAGAAATGCCGTCTTCGGAGGCGGCGTGCTGCCGGACGGCACCATGCCCTATCACATCCATCTGGACGACTGCGCGATGGACGGGAACGGCGCGGCCCCGCCGGACCTCACGGCCGAGGGATACGCCCTCATCGACAAGGACCAGTATCACAAGAGCGCCGCCCCCTTTCCCCAGACCTTGGCGGCGGATCCCGCGAAGCCCGGCGATCCGGTGCTCGGCGTGCCGGTGAAAATCGACGACCGCACGACGGCATACAAGAAAGTCATCTCACAGGTCGGCCCGCTTCGGCTCGATGTCGCCTCAGACCGCCCGCTGCGCGACGAGGTCACCGCCCTGCTCGTCAGCGAGGTGGTCCAACAGAAACGCCGCAAGCTGACGCACGAATCGGAGACCGGTCTCTCCAATCAAGGCTTCGGAACGCTCAATTCCTCCCCGCCCCTGCCGGACGCCGACCGGGACGGCATGCCGGATCTCTGGGAGAAAACCCTCGGCTCGGATCCCGGAGCGCAGGACCACAACGCGCCCGCAGCCACCTCTTCGTTTCTCCCCAAGGACAGTCCGTCCGGCTACACCCGCCTGGAGGAATACCTTCATTTCCTCGCCATTCCGCACGGCATGATCGCGAGGAACGGGAAGGTCACGATCGACCTCCGGAAATTTACTTCGGGCTTCAGCGGAAACCCGGTGTTCAAGGGCGCGAATCTCCGGGGCGGAACCATCCAGTCCGACGGTCCGGGGCGCTGTCTCGTGACCTTCACCGCGGCACCCGGTTTCACGGGCCGGGCGGGCTTCGATTTCACGGTCACGGATGACGCCGGGAGCACATGGACGCAGTCTTGCGCGCTGCTCGTGCATTGAGCGGCAAGAACCGGGTGGGCGGACGCGCGGAACCATGCCAAGCTGGCCGCATGAACGATTATGAACGCATCGCGGAGGCCATCCGTTTCCTTGACGAGCGGCGGGAAGAGCAACCTGACCTCGCCACGGTGGCGGCGCACATCGGGCTGAGCCCGTCGCGGTTCCACCGTCTGTTTTCCGAATGGGCCGGCGCGACTCCGAAGGATTTCCTGCAATGCCTCACGCTCGCCCATGCGAGGGACCTGCTGCGCCGCGGCGAAAGCGTGTTGGACGCCGCGCTCGACTCGGGATTGTCCGGGCCGGGCCGCCTGCACGACCTCTGCGTGACGCTGGAAGCGGCCACGCCCGGCCAGATCAAATCACGCGGCGCAGGACTGGAGATCCGCGCGGGCGTCGCGGACAGTCCCTTCGGAAACTGCCTGATCGGTGAAGCGCCGCGCGGGATCTGCCACCTGGCGTTTTTCGATGAAGGAGGGCGCAGGGACGCCATTGCCGCGCTGAAGGCCGACTGGCCGCTCGCGGAAATCTCGTGGGACGACGCGCATGCCGCAGGGTCATGCGGAAGGATTTTCACGGAGCCCCCCGATCCATCATCGCCGTGGAGGCTGTTTGTGCGCGGCACACCATTCCAACTCCGCGTCTGGAGGGCTTTGCTGGAAGTGCCGCCCGGAGCGCTGGTGAGTTATGGCAAACTCGCCGCGGCCGCGGGAAACCCGAAGGCATCGCGCGCCACCGGCAGCGCCGTGGGCCGCAATGCGGTGTCCTTCCTCATCCCATGCCACCGCGTGATCCGCGAGACTGGCATCTCCGGCCACTACCGCTGGGGCGCGCTGAGGAAACGCACCATGCTGGCCTGGGAAAGCGGACGCGACTGATTGCAATGGGCGGATGCGGGGCTTAACTTGGCTCATCATGCCCGCCCCTCTCCTGAACGCCCTCGGGGGGCTCGGTCTCTTCATCCTCGGGATGAGGATCATGACCGAGGGCCTCCGCATGCTGGCGGACGGCCGCCTCCACCGCTGGCTGGCCCGCGTGACGCGCACCCCGCTCTCGGGAGCCGTCACCGGAATGCTGAGCACCGCGGCCATCCAATCGTCCAGCGCGACGACCGTGGCGGCCGTCGGTTTCGTCGGCGCGGGCGTGCTCACCTTCGAGCAATCGCTCGGCGTGATCTTCGGAGCCAACATCGGATCCACGGTGACCGGCTGGCTGGTGGCGGTCTTCGGCTTCAAGGTGAAGCTCGGCAGCCTCTCGCTTCCGCTCGTGTTCGGCGGGGCGATGCTGATGCTGTTAGGAAAAGGCGCGTGGGCGAAGACCGGACGAGTGCTGGCGGGGTTCGCGCTGTTGTTTCTCGGGCTGGACCTGCTCAAGGACGGTCTCGCCGCGCTGGCGGGAGGGATTTCCCTCGACCGCTTCCGATCCGTGACCTTCGGCGGCCGCTTGGTGATGGTGGGCATCGGCGCTCTTCTAACGGTGCTCACGCAGTCGTCCAGCGCCACGGTGGCCACCGCGCTGGCGGCCATGGGCTCCGACATCATCGACCTGCCGCAAGGCCTCGCTGTGGTGATCGGCGCGGACGTGGGCACCACCGCGGCAGCCTGGTTGGCGAGCGCGGGCGGCACCACCGACAGCCGCCGCACCGGGCTCTCGCACGTGGTGTTCAACCTGCTCACCGGTCTGTGCGCCTTCCTCCTGCTGCCGGCGTATCATGGCGCGCTGGTCCGGTTCTGGCCGTGGTTGGTGGAAACGGACCCCCAATTCGCGGCGGTCGCCTTTCACAGCGCGTTCAACCTGCTGGGCGTGCTGATAGCGCTTCCCCTCACCCGGCATTTCGCACGCCTCATGCGGAAGCTCGTTCCCGAACGCTCGCCCTCGCCCAGCGCCGCGCTCGATCCAAAGCTGGTGGAAACCCCCGCCGCCGCGGTGGAAACGCTCCACCACGCCACCGGCGAGACCGCCGCCCTCGCGCTGGACAGCCTCGAGGACGCGCTCGCACGGCCTCCCAGGACACCCGCGGGTCTGCGGCTCGATTTCATCGAACGCTCGGCCAAGGAGTGCCGCGGTTTCATCAGCCACCTTTCACCCGCCTCCAGCGAACCCGTCGTCAGGGACCGGCTGCCCGCCATTCTTCACGCGCTCGACCACATCGACCGCATCCTCGACCGCTGCCGGGAAACCGAACGCATCGAATCGCTCGCCTCCATCGAACCGCTCGCGGAGGAAACGCGGCGGGTCCGCGAAGGCAGCGCGGCATTGCGGCTCGCGCTCCGGTCAAAAGGCGGCAGGCCCCTTCCGATCCGCCAGTTGGAAGGAGTCGCACGCAGGCTCGAATCGGACCACTACGCCACCCGCCAACAGTTCATCCAATCCGCCGCGCGCGGCGAATGCGATCCCGCGGAACTCGGGCTCCGACTCGACGCCCACCGCTGGCTGCGCCGCGTGTCGTGGCACCTCTATCGAATCTGCCACTACTTCGCGGGCGGGGATTCCGGCTGAGCGGGCGCATCCACGAGCCAGCCGGCCACCACGCGGGCGGCGCGTTCGTGCGCACCGGTTCCGCCGAGTTTCGCGGTGGTTTCCGCGAGGCGCGCCTGCAGGGCGGCTCGTTTTTCCGGAGATTCGAGGAACCCCCTCAGCACTGCGGTGACCGCGGTCGGTTCGGCAGCCCCTTGGACGAATTCCTGAACCACCTCCTCATCCGCCAGGATGTTCACGATGCCGATGCGTTTGATCTTCACCAGCAGTTTGGCCATCACGTAGGTCAGCGGTGCCACCCGGTAAACGAGGCAGTATGGCAGGCCGAAATACGCCGCTTCAAGCGTGGCCGTGCCGCTGGTGATCACCGCACAACAGGCCCGCTGCATGAGCGAGTGGCTCGCACCGGTGTTTACGGAAATCAAGTCCGCCGCCCCGGCCTGCTCCATCAACCCGCGGATCTGCCCGGCCAGTTTCGCCGACGCGGCCGGAACCTCGAACCGCAGGTCGCCCCGCCAGGCCTTGAGCCGCTTCGCCGTCTCGATCATCAGCGGAAACAAACCCGCCACCTCGCGCTCCCGGCTGCCGGGAAACAGTCCGACCAGCGAGTCGTCGCGGGTCACACCGGGAATGCGCTTTTCCTCCAATTCATCCACCAACGGGTGCCCCGCGAACGTGGTTTTCAAACCCGCGTTCTGGAGAATCGCCTGCTCGAAGGGAAACAGGCAGAGCATTTCGTCGATGAGCCGCACCATTTTCGGGATGCGCCCCTTGTTCCATGCCCAGACCTGAGGGCTCACGTAATACACGATCCGCGTCTCCGGGCAATCGCGCTTCACCGCCTCGGCGAAGCGCAGGTTGAATCCTGGATAATCGATGAGCAACAACACGTCCGGGCGGAACTCCTTCAGCTCCCCGAGCATCCGGTGGAAACGCTCCTTGAACCAGCCGTAGCGTTTCAACACCTCCCAGACGCCCATCACCGCGGCGTCCTCCACCCAGTCACAGAGGCCCGGACCGGCCACCGCCGCCATCTGCGGGCCGCCGGTGCCATGGATTTCCAACGCCGGCACCATCGTCTTGAGCGCGCGCAGCAAGCCCGAGCCATGGGCATCCCCGCTCAATTCACCCGCCACCACATACAGCCGTTTCGCCATGCCCGCGCAGGCTAGGTTCCCGACCTTTCCCTGACGATGAAAAACACCACGGGCCCGGACGCGGCCGGGAAAAACTCCCCCATCCTGACTTCCGCATTGATTTCGCGGCCGCCCCCGCTTTGATCGTGTCTCCGCAGCATCCCGCAAGCTCCAGACATGCCAGCCGATCTCCAGGACCCACCCGTGCCACTCGCGGAAATCTCCCAAGGCCCCAACGCCTTCGAGGAGTTTCTCGACCGCAACCAGAAAAACCTCATCATTCTGGCCA
>Ga0114938_1002292_pt1 | contig 12181 bp, 11 predicted proteins | sample AshMeaBigSpring_FD_88675 | JGI IMG/M metagenome (GOLD analysis project Ga0114938, IMG submission 88675) | Groundwater microbial communities from Big Spring, Nevada to study Microbial Dark Matter (Phase II) - Ash Meadows Big Spring | ecosystem: Environmental > Aquatic > Deep subsurface >...
GCGGTCGCCGCGAACACGCCGGTGCCGCCGGCCGCGGATCTCGCGCGCTGGAAGGCAGGCGAGAACTACACGGCCTATGCGGTCGCGCAGCCGGTCAGCACGCCGCCCGGCAGCGTCGAGGTGGTCGAGGGATTCTGGTACGGCTGCGGCCACTGCTACGCGCTCGAGCCGCGACTAGAGGCCTGGGAGAAGTCGAAGCCGGAGTGGATCAAGCTGCGCCGGCTTCCCGTGATCTGGAACGAGGTCACCCGCGAGGACGCACGGCTCTACTACACGATCGAGGGACTCGGCCTGGTCGACAAGCTGCACGCGGAGGTCTTCCGGCAGATTCACGCCAAGGGCCGGCCGATCACGGTGATCCGCGGCGGGCGCGTGGATGCGGCCGCGACCGAGAAGGCCGCGCGCGAGTTCCTGATGGCGAATGGCGTCTCGGCGGACGACTTCGCGCGCCATTACCGCACGTTCTCGACCGAGAACAAGCTGCGGCAAGCCGAGAACCTCTCGCGGCGCTACCTGCTCGACCACACGCCGATGATCGTCGTGCACGGCAAGTACCTCACGGACCAGGAGATGACAGGCGGGGCCGAGCAGATGTTCCAGCTCATCAACGATCTCGCGGCCCGCGAACGCGCCGGCGGCTGATCCGGGCCGAAAGGATCCTGGCGTGCTGAACTGCTTCGTTCCCGGCAGCCAGGGCCTGGACCGGCTGGACCCGCCGCCCGCCGACATCCCCGAGGCCTGCGTCTGGGTGGACCTGCTCGAGCCGACGCTCGCGGAGGAGCGCTCGGTCGAGCGGCTGCTCGCGATCGACGTGCCCTCGCGCGAGGAAATGCGCGAGATCGAGACCTCGTCGCGCCTCTACGAGGAGAACGGCACGCTGTACATGACGGCGACCGTGATCACCAAGATCGACACAGACCGCCCTGAATCGGCCGCGATCACATTCATCCTCTCGCACAACCGGCTGATCACGAACCGCTACGTGGATCCGCTGCCGTTCCGGCGCTTCATCGCCTATTCCGAGCGCCACCCCGCGGCGGCCACGACCGCGCCCGGCATCCTCGCGGGCCTGCTCGAGTCCATCATCGAGCGCACCGCCGACGTGCTCGAGCGCGTGGGCCAGGGGCTCGATGACCTCTCCGCGAACGTGTTCGCGGCGGACCAGAAGGGCACGAGCCGCGCGCGCGACCTGCGCGGCGTGATGGAGCGCATCGGCCGTGACGGCGACCTGACGTCGAAGGCGCGCGAGAGCCTGGTGACGCTCGCCCGGCAGCTCACCTTCATCCAGCAGTCCACGGCCATGCAGATGCCGAAGGACCTGGTCGCGCGTTACCGCTCGATGTCGCGCGACGTGCTCGCGCTCTCGGACCACGCCTCGTTCCTGGCGAACAAGTCGAGCTTCATGCTCCAGGCGACGCTCGGCCTGATCAACATCGAGCAGAACAACATCATCAAGATCTTCTCGGTGGCGGCGGCCGTGTTCCTGCCGCCGACCCTGATCGCGAGCATCTACGGCATGAACTTCCACTTCATGCCCGAGCTGGACTGGCCCTTCGGCTACCCGCTCGCGCTCGCGATCATGCTGGTCTCCGCGCTGCTGCCCTACTTCTTCTTCCGCCGCCGCGGCTGGCTCTGAAATAGGGGACGCACCCCTATTTCCGCACCCCTATTCCCGCGGGAAATAGGGGTGCGTCCCCTATTAAACAGTTGACCTATACAGAACGTTCTGTATAGTTATGGGTCATGTCCAGGCCCCCGGCCGCCAAGCAGAAGATCCTCGCGGCCGCCCGCCAGATCGTGGAGCGGGAAGGCGCCGGCGCCCTGACCTTCGACGAACTGGTCAAGGTGAGCGGCATCACCCGCGGCGGCATCACCTACCACTTCCCGACCAAGGAAGACCTGCTCCGGGGCCTGCTGGAGGCCGACTTCGAGCAATGGGACCGGGCGGAGGCGGCCCATACCCCCTGCGACTGCAACCCCGACACGGCCCGCCTGCTCGGCTTCATCCGCACCCTGAACGCCCAGGACGAGTCACACCGCCGCTTCCTCTGCGGCATGCTCTCGGCCGCGACGCTCGACCCTTCGCTGATGGACCCCTGCCGCCAGGACCTGCGCGAGCGGCTCGGCCGCAAGAAATGGACTGACCGTGACCTGCGCCTGCACCTCGTGCACCTGGCCGCCGAGGGGCTCATGTGGCAGGAGCTGTTCCAGATGTACCAGATGCCCGCGCCCGCGCGGGCCAAGCTCGTCGCCCTCATGGAGGAACTCGCTCGCGAGTGGGGTGACGAACGGATGCCGGACGCCCGAACAACCAAGAAGATCGCCAAGGAAGCCTGAGCCATGCTCCCCTCCCCCAGCGCGGCAGCCAGCCGCTTTCGCACCGCCATTGCCGCCGCCACGCTCGTCCTCGCCGCCTGCGGCGGCGGCGAGCAGCAGCAGTTCCCGCCACCCGACGTCAGCGTCGCCGCCGTCGTGCAGAAGTCGGTCACCGAATGGGACGACTACAGCGGCCACATCGAGGCGATCGAATCGGCCGAAATCCGCCCGCGCGTTTCCGGCCACTTGCGTCGGGTGCACTACAAGGAAGGCGGGCTGGTCAACAAAGGCGCGCTGCTCTTCACGATCGACGACCGCGAGTACGCGGCGGCGGCCGATGCCGCCCGCGCCGACGCCGTGCGCGCCGAGGCGCGCGTCGCGCTCGCAAGGCAGGAGCTCGCCCGCGCCGAGCAGCTGATCGCCGCGCGCGCCGTTTCGCAGGGCGAGATGGACGTGCGGCGCATGGAAGCGCAGCAGGCGGACGCGGATCTGCTGGCCGCGAAGGCCCGCCAGGCCCAGGCCGAGCTCGACCTCGGCTTCACGCGCGTGACCGCGCCCTTCGCCGGCCGCGCCGGCGCCGCGCTCGTCAAGCCCGGCAACGTCGTGAACGCGAACCAGACGCTGCTGACCACGCTCGTGTCGGTCGATCCGATCTACGTCACCTTCACCGGCGACGAGCGCGCCTACCTGCGCTACCAGGAGCTGGCGCGGAACGGCTCCCGCGGCAGCTCGCGCGACACCGCGAACCCCGTGCTGGTCGGCCTCGCGAACGAGGATGGCTTCCCGCACGAGGGCAGGATGGACTTCCTCGACAACGCGCTCGACCCGCAGAGCGGCACCATCCGCGCGCGCGCCGTGCTGCCAAACCCGGACGGCGTGTTCACCCCGGGCCTGTTCGCGCGCGTGCGCCTGCTCGGCGCCTCGCAGGAGAACGCGCTCCTGATCCACGAGCAGGCGGTGCTCACCGACCAGGACCGCCGCTACGTCTACGTCCTGGGCGAGGGCAACACGGCGGCGCGGCGCGACGTCACGCTCGGCCCGCACGTCGAGTCGCTGCGCGTCGTGCAGTCCGGCCTCAAGCCCGGCGACAAGGTCATCGTCAACGGCATGCGCAAGATCTTCTTCCCGGGCCAGCCGGTGAACCCGCGCGACGTGCCGATGGACCAGCCGAACCTGCCGCCGCCCGCCCCCGCGCAGTCCCCCGCCGCAGGCTGACGCGAGATGGCCGCGCATACCGATTTCTCGCGGATCTTCATCGACCGCCCGATCCTGGCGACGGTGCTGTCGGCGCTCATCCTCGTCTCCGGCCTGATCGCGATCCCCAACCTGCCGATCAGCGAGTACCCGGACGTGGTGCCGCCCTCGGTGCAGGTCACCGCGAACTACCCGGGCGCCAACCCGCGCACGATCGCCGACACCGTCGCCGGGCCGCTGGAGGAAGCGGTCAACGGCGTCGAGAACATGATCTACATGAAGTCCACGGCGAGCTCCGACGGCCAGATGGCGCTCACCGTGACCTTCAAGAGCGGCACCGACATCGACCTCGCGGCGGTGCAGGTGCAGAACCGCGTGGCGCAGGCGATTCCACGCCTGCCCGAGGCCGTGCGCCAGCTGGGCGTCACGACCGTGAAGGCCTCGCCGAACATCACGATGGTGGTGCACCTGCACTCGCCCAACAAGACCTACGACGCACTCTACCTCGCGAACTTCGCGAACCTGCGCGTGCGCGACGAGCTCGCGCGCCTGCCGGGCGTGGGCCAGGCGCAGGCCTTTGGCGCCGGCAACTACGCGATGCGCGTGTGGATCGACCCGGCCAAGGCCGCCGCGCGTGGCATCGCGGCGAGCGACATCGTGCGCGCCATCCGCGAGCAGAACGTCGAGGTCTCCGCGGGCGCCGTGGGTGGCCCGCCGACGCCCGACGGCACGGTCATGCAGCTCTCGGTGAACGCGCAGGGCCGGCTCGCCTCGCCCGAGGCTTTCGGCGAAATCGTGCTGAAGGCCGAAGGCATCGAGCTGACGCGCCTGAAGGACGTCGCGCGCGTCGAGCTCGGCAGCAACAACTACGCGATCCGCTCGCTGCTCAACAACGAGGACGCCGCCGCGGTCGTCATCTTCGAGGCGCCCGGCGCCAACACGATCGCGCTGTCCGACGCCATCCGCGAGCGCATGCGCCAGCTCGAGGGCAGCTTCCCCGAGGACGTGCAGTGGTCGGTGGTCTACGACCCGACCGTGTTCGTGCGCGATTCCATCGCCTCCGTGATCACGACCCTGCTCGAGGCCATCGCGCTCGTCGTGCTGGTCGTGGTGCTGTTCCTGCAGACCTGGCGCGCCTCGCTGATCCCGCTGATCGCGGTGCCGGTGTCCATCATCGGCACCTTCGCGGTGCTGTGGCTGCTCGGCTTCTCGATCAACGTGCTGACGCTGTTCGGCCTCGTGCTCGCGATCGGCATCGTGGTGGACGACGCGATCGTCGTGGTCGAGAACGTGGAGCGGCACATCGAGGACGGCATGAAGCCGCGCGCGGCCGCGCACCAGGCGATGAGCGAGGTCTCTGGCCCGATCGTCGCGATCACACTCGTCCTGTCGTCCGTGTTCGTGCCGCTCGCGTTCCTGGGCGGCGTCACCGGCGAGTTCTACCGGCAGTTCGCCGTCACCATCGCGGCGGCCGTCATCATCTCGGGCTTCAACTCGCTGACGCTGTCCCCCGCGCTCGCGGCCATGCTGCTGCAGCCGCACGGCGCGCCCAAGGACGCGCTCGGGCGCGCGATCGACCGCGTCGTCGGCCGGCCGTTCGCGGCGTTCAACCGCATGTTCCGCGGCTTCGGCGACCGCTACTCGGCCGGCATCGGCGGCACCATCGGCCGCGCGCCGCGCCTGCTCGTGATCTACGCGGCCCTGGTCGTCGTCACCGTGCTCGGCTTCCGCGCGGTCGCGGGCGGCTACATCCCGACGCAGGACAAGCAGTACCTGTTTGCGATCACGCAGCTGCCCGAGGCCGCGACCATCGACCGCACCGACGCAGTGATCCGCCACATGGGCGAGATCGCGATGGCGGTGCCCGGCGTCAGCAACGTGGTGCAGTTCCCGGGCCTCAATGCCGTGCATTTCGTCGCGACGCCGAATGCCGGGGTCATGTTCATCGGCCTCGAACCGCAGTCGCGCCGCGAACTGTCGGCGGCCGAGATCTCGGCGCGCATCAACATGGGCTACAGCCAGATCCAGGAAGGCCTCGCCTTCGCGCTGCTGCCGCCGCCCGTGCTCGGCCTCGGCAACGCAACCGGCCTCGAGCTCTACGTGCAGGACCGCACCGGCATCGGCTACGGCGAGCTCTACAACCAGACCGTGGGCCTCGTGGGCACGCTCGGGCAGACCCCGGGATTCGACCCGCTCGGCACTTTCACCTCGTTCCAGTCGAACGTGCCGCAGCTCGACGCCACCGTGGACCGCACCAAGGTCAAGGAGCTCGGGCTGCAGCTGACGGATGTCTTCAACACGCTGCAGATCTATCTTGGCTCGGCGTACGTCAACGACTTCAACCTGTTCGGCCGCACGTACTCGGTGTACGCGCAGGCGGACGCGCCCTACCGCGCCACGGTGCAGGACATCGAGGGCCTCAAGGTCAGGAACGAACGCGGCGAGATGGTGCCGCTCGGCAGCGTGGTGGACGTGCAGCCGAGCTATGGCCCGGACCCGGTGATCCGCTACAACGCCTACCCGGCCGCGGACATGTCCGCCGGCATCAACCCGGCGGTGCTGTCCTCGACCGAGGCCATCGCAAAGGCCGAGGCGATCGCCGGGCAGTCGCTGCCCCGCGGCATGGCGATCGAATGGACCGGCCTCACCTACCAGCAGGTGACGCAGGGCAACACGGCATTGCTGGTTTTCCCGCTGTGCGTGCTGCTCGTGTACATGGTGCTGTCCGCGCTCTACGAGAGCTGGTCGGTGCCGCTCGCGATCATCCTGATCGTGCCGTTGTGCCTCCTGTCCGCCATTGGCGGCATCTGGCTCGTGAACTTCGTCCACGGGCTGTGGCTCGCGGTGTCGCCGCCGGACTTCGCCCCGACCTTCCTCGACAACAACATCTTTACCAAGATCGGGCTCGCGGTGCTCATCGGGCTCGCCTGCAAGAACGCGATCCTGATCGTCGAGTTCGCGCGTGACCTCGAGGAGGAGGGCAAGGGCATCGTCGCGGCGGCGATCGAGGCCAGCCGGCTGCGCCTGCGGCCGATCCTGATGACGAGCTTCGCCTTCATCGCGGGGGTGCTGCCGCTCGTGTTTGCCTCCGGCGCCGGCGCCGAGGTGCGCCACGTCATGGGCATCACGGTGGTCTCCGGCATGCTGGGCGTCACCTTCTTCGGCCTGTTCTTCACGCCGGTGTTCTACGTGGTGATCCGCAAGCTCGTGCAGAAGCGCGAGCTGCGGCGCGCGGAGCGGCACGCGGCGGAGGGCGGCAGCCATGCGTAGGTTCGCGGCGCTCGCCCTCTCTGCGCTGGCCTCCGCCTGCACGGTCGGGCCGCGCCATGTCGTGCCGGAGGCGCCGGTGCCCGCGAAGTTCGACCAGGGCACGGCGGACGCCGCCGCGCAGCCGGCCGGGTCGCGTCTCTGGTCGGCCTTCGGCAGTGCCGAGCTCGATGCGCTGATCGCGCGCGCGCTCGAGGCGAACACGACCATCGCGCAGTCTGCGGCCCGGCTCGCGGAGACGCGGGCCTTGTCCGGGCTCTCGGTCTTCAGCCTGATCCCGACCGTCACGGCCGAGGCCGCCGGCGAGCGCGCGCAGTTCTCGTCGCAGGATCCTTTCTCGCCGCCGTCCAGCTTCCGCACGGAGACCTATCGCGCCGGCTTCGACGCGACCTGGGAGATCGACCTGTTCGGCGGGCTGCGCAACGAGAACCGCGCGATCAAGCGGCGCGTCGAGCGCGACGCCGCGGCACTCGCCGACGTGCGCCTCTCGATCGTCGCGGAGACGGCGCAGGCCTGGTTCTCGCTGATCGGCGCGCGCGAACGGCATTCCCTGAAGGAACGCCAGCTCGCGAACCTCGAGGAGAACATCACCATCCTGAAGGCACGCGTGGATGCCGGCAGTTCGAGCCAGCTCGACCTCGCGCGCGCGGAAGCGCAGTTGCGAAGCCTGGCCGCCACCGTCCCGTTCGCCGAGGCGGATCTCGTGCGGCAGGAGCAGCGGCTCGCGGTGCTGACCGCCTGGCCGGTCGAAACGCTGCGCGCGAAGCTCGCGGCTTCGACGACGATTCCGGAGCTGCCGGCGCTGGTCGCAACCGGGACGCCTGCCGACTGGCTGCGCAGGCGCCCCGATATCCGCGCGGCGGAGCGGGAACTCGCGGCATCGGCCGCGGATGTCGGCGACCAGATCGCCGAGTTCTTCCCGAAGGTGGAGTTGCTCGGCACCTTCGGCTGGACCGGGCAGGACCGCAGTTCGATCGGCGACGCCGCGGCCGAGCGCTGGAGTTACGGACCCTCCATCACCTGGAGCTTCCTTGATCTCGGCCGCGTGTGGCAGTACTACAAGGCCTCACAGGCGCGGCGCGGCGGCGCGATCGCGCGCTACCAGGAGACGGTGCTGCGCGCGCTCGAGGAGACCGAGAACGCGCTTGCGGGATTCCGCGCCACGAACCGCGCCGCGGACCAGCTGCGCGCGGGCGCCGCGGCAGCGGCCGAGGCCGCGCGCCTCGCGCGGCTGCGCTACGACGTGGGCGCCGGCGACTACCTCGCGCTGCTCGACGCCGAGCGCACGCAGCTCGACCTCGAGGACCAGCACGTCCAGGCGGCCACCAACCGCGCCACCGCCCTCGCCGCCCTCTACAAGGCCCTCGCCGGCGACATTTAATAGGGGACGCATCCCTATTAATGGGCGGCAGCCGGAATGCCCGTCACCGCGTAAATCGGGATGCGTCCCCTATTAGGAACGCGCGGACCAGCCACCAGGCCGCGAGCGCGGCCAGCAGGTGCTTGATGCTGTGGCCGCTGATCAAGCCGCCGGCCGAGAAGACCGGCCCGTCGAGGTGCTCCGCGATTTTCGCCGCGACATAGGCGGCGAGCGCCGGCCAGATCCAGCGCGACTGCAACAGCTCGCCGCGGAACAGCACCAGCATCATCGGGATCAGCAGCATCGGCAGGAACTGCACGAGCGCATAAGGCCGCAGGTCGCCGTTGCCGGCGCTCTCCGTGAAATGCCACCAGCCGATGCTCGCGATGCCCGCTGCGACGCAGGGCCAGAGCAGCGCATGCCCGAGCGGCAGTGACACCCGGTCCGCCACGACCGCCGCGAACAGCGCCATGAAGGCGATCGTCATCGGCAGGCGGTCGAACACGAGCGCCGGGTTCGAGGGTGCCAGGTGGTACCACGCGGAACCGGCCGCGACGAGCGCCACGCCGACGCAATACACGATGAAATGCGTGCGCAGCGCCACCTCGCGCACCTGCAGAAGCCCCGCCACGCCGACCACCAGGAATGGCAGGTTGGTCGCGACGTTCCAGAAGTTGGGCACGCCCACGAAATCGCGACCATCCGCGAACAGGTGATATGCCGCGTCCTGCGGGATTCGGTCCGCGAAAAACGCAGCGACCACCGCCGCCAGGCCGACCACCAGCAGCAGCCCCTGCCTCCAGTGCATGCGCGCAGTGTAGAGTACGGGCACCGCCGCCCGGAATGGCCCGCATGAACCGACTTGCGACCGCCCTCGCGCTCTCCGCCCTTGCGCCCGCCGCCGTTGCGCAGGACGCCCACCCGCTCAGGCACGCGACCATCCGCCTGTTCGAGCAGGCGGACGTCGGAGTCCAGTCCATCGCCCGCCGCGCCTACGCCACGCACTTCGACGCCACGCGCATGCGCTGGCTCGGCGTCGAGATCACCGGCACCTACGAGGCACCCGCGCAGAACGTGCTGCTGGCGGTCGAATGCCTCATGCAGCGCCCCGACGGGACGAGGGTGCCGACTGCGCGCGACATGTCGTTCCAGCTCTTCGCCGGCGAGACCGAATCGAGCAGCGCCAACGTCCTCTGGGGCGTCGAGGACGAGGACGACTGGCCGGCCGGCCACTACGAAGTGGAATGCGCCGTGGAGGGCCGCAAGTTCGGTCCCGTGCCATTCACGGTCATGCAGAACACGACCGACGTCGCCGGCACCGAAATCCGCGTCGCCGAGATGCGCTATTTCCCGGTCGTCAAGGACCTGCCGGCCAAGCAGGAGCGCGAGTACACGACCGTGCTCAAGGCCGCCGACGCGCGCCGCATCGGCGTCGAGGTCGAGTTCACGCACGCCCCGCTCGGAAGCACCGTGAAAGTGCCGATCGCCTGTTACTTCTACTGGCCCGACGGCCAGACCTCACCGCCGCTCAACCTGACCTACGAGCCGGAAGCGACCTGGCCCGGCGGCTATGCCGCCGGCGGCATGGGCTGGGACGAGCCCGGACAGTGGCCGCCGGGCGTCTACACGGTCGTGTGCATGATCTACGGCCGGCCGGTCGCGGTGGACCGCCTCGAGATCGAGTAGGCGCACCGCCCAGGATTTTCCCACGACCTCGTAGTGCACGACGCGCGGCTCGTACTCGAGCAGGAAGTCCGCGTCCTCCGGGCTGTACTTCGCCTTTTCGGCATCCTCGCCCGCAAACGCGCGGATCGCCTCCAGGCTCTCCCAGGACGTCAGCGTGATCAAGTGCGTGACGTCAGCCTGGTGGCACATGCGGACGATCACTCGCCGCGCTCCATGCTCTTGATCTTCCCGTCCACGATCGTCACCACCATGTCGAACGCCTGGCTGCCGCGATCGTAGGTCCAGGTTTCCACGACACTCGTGCCGGTCTTGATACGCCCGCCGGCGGCCGTGCGGGCGTAGACGTCCACCGTTTCGACCGTCTTGCTGGTCGGCTCGCCGCACTTCTCGAGCAGCTCCGCGACCGGCATGTCCGGCGAGGCGATCCACTGACCGCAGCGGAAGGTCTCCGACTGTGCAGGCAGGCTGGCCAGCGTTACGGCCAAGCCTGTCATGGCCAGAGCGACCAAGAACCGGCGTCGGTCAGTCATGATGGTCCTCCCGCGTGGCCGTACTGATGCGGATCGTCTGCGTTGCCATGTGCACCTCCCGCAGAAAGTAGGCGAGGCCTACGACCAGCGTGAGGGTCGCCGCTGTGAACAGGCCGCCGATCAGCCACTTGAGCGGCGCGTCGAGCATTACTTCCAGGAACAATGCAGCAATGACCATGCACACCAGGAGCGCCGCGATCGTGCAAGCCGTGATGGCGACGCTGTTGAGGTGCCTGCGTTGCTCGAGGATCCGCAGCTTGGCGTCGATGGACACCTGCTCGGCGGAACCGACGCTGCCGCGCCCCTCTTCCAGCGCCCGACCCCGATCGATGATCCTGGAAAGGCGGCCAGCCATGACGTTCAGCAGCCCGGCGATGGCCGTCAGCAGGAACACCGGCGCGAGGGCGAGCTGAATCGCGGTTCCGACGTCGTTGATGTTGGCAGCGATCGAGATCATTGAAGAGTCCTGGTGTGACGCGATCAGTGCATGATCCTACTGGCCTGCCGCCTCCAGCCTGAACAGGCTGTGCTTGTCCGGCTTCACCTGCGGAACATCGTCGAACAGGCCCGCGGGAATTTCAAACCAGCCCCCTGCCGAGGCGATGTCCCGGACCGGCGAATCTGGATGGAGACACCTTCACACCGACAACTGCCACGATTCATGGCACGCCCTCAGTAACCGGCGGTCCTCCGACAATGTGATTGCATGCGGCTTGCCGCTGCAGGCCGACGTACCGCCCTCTTCCCATCCCCAGATTCCGGGAAGCACCGAGAAGATGCTTGCGCTTGCTGGTGGAACTGCCTGACGACCTGCGACGAACATGGTCAGGAGAACTGCCGCGCGGACAAGGCAAATCGCGCATCTCAGCGCGAGCAAACAGTCTGGACAAACGACTCATGAGGTCACGCCGGAAGGTTGGCGATCGCACCGGTCGCGAGGTTACGACGGGCTTGCTCACGATGCGGCTGGCCTCGGCGACGACGAGCCATTTCGAACTGAACACCGACGCTACCTCCATTGGGTCTGCCGAAACACCGGTACAGCGCTCATGGCGCGCTGCGCGATGTCCGCGTTGGACGGACCGCTCCAACGCATGGCTGGACGTCAAGACAGCGGCTCAGTGAGGGAAACACTCAACGGGTGGTCGATGAGCGACTCGACCTCGCGGACGAATCGCAGTGTATGAGGTAGCGATGCGCGCAACTCGAATGCCGAGCTGTCGCGCCACCGTGAATGAACGCAAAACTCGCCGGGAGTGCGGACTGACCGAAAGGCTCGGTATTCGAGGCAGCCGGACTCGAGCTTGGTGGGTGCCTCGACGGCCTTGATTGCCTCGAGCAGAGCGCCCTCGCAACCCGGGCGCGCCTGAAAGCGGGCGAACAAGAACAGCTCCATTTGTTCACCTCGACGGAATGCGTGACGTGCAGCGCCGCAGTTCAGCGGCCGCGCGATCACCTATCCAGCGCGCCGCATGTGCACAATGATGTGACGCACTTGCGGCGCGCCCGCGCCGACGTGTCACGGTTCGCTGCAACTGCTGGTTAGGCGGCATCGCGACGGACCCCGTTCTCGATCTCCTTCACCAGCTCGCCAACCGACGGTAAAGCGACGGCGGCTGCAAGGGCGTCGCCAGCAGCAACGATAGCCGCCCAGCTATTCTTGACGAGGTCCTGGTTAGAGCGATCTTGCAGATAGTCCTTGTGGTTCAGTGCACACATGTAAGCAGACCGAAAGGCCTTACGCGCGCTTTCCTCGAGGTAAAGGCGTTTCCTGTCCCACCACTCTTGGCACTCCATGACTACGTTCTCAATTTCTTCCTTGCAATGA
>Ga0114938_1002294_pt1 | contig 12176 bp, 15 predicted proteins | sample AshMeaBigSpring_FD_88675 | JGI IMG/M metagenome (GOLD analysis project Ga0114938, IMG submission 88675) | Groundwater microbial communities from Big Spring, Nevada to study Microbial Dark Matter (Phase II) - Ash Meadows Big Spring | ecosystem: Environmental > Aquatic > Deep subsurface >...
GAGCGACAGCACAGCAGAACTCGACAGCATGTTGGCAGAGGCGACGGATGCGGTCACGGCAGCGGAACGCTCTAAAGCATCCGGCGCGGTTTGGAACGCCTGGCAGTGGCGTAGCTACGCAGACGCATTCCAGCCACGTGAACCGCTCTACTATCTGGTTGACGGTCTGCTTGCCGCTCCGTCGCTCAATATCTGGTACGGGCCGCCCGGCTCCATGAAGTCGATGATTCTGGCAGACCTGGCAGTCTGCGTAACGCTGGGCAAGCCGTTCCTGTCCGCTAACCCGAACGGCAAGCCAGGGCGCACATTTCCAACCCGACAGTCACACGTCGCTTGGGTTGACATGGACAACGGGCGCAGGCGCACCGACGTGCGCTTCGATGCACTGGGCAAGGCGCATGGCGCTGACGCAGGCAATCGCTTCCTGCACTACGTCTCAATCCCAAACCCCGTCTTTAACGCCGCCGACGATAGGCTGATGTCCGACTTCGAGCTTGGTATTCGCAACAACGATGTCAAGCTGTTGATCATCGACAACCTGGGTCTGTCAATCGGCGAGACAGACGAAAACAAGGCAGAGATGGCCGTCGTCATGCGAAACTTCAAGACCCTCGCAGAGAACTGCGGGACGTGCATCGTGATCATCCACCATCCGACAAAGGGCGGTGTGCAGGAAGGCGCACGGCTAGGCGACAAGCTGCGCGGCCATTCAACCATCGAAGCGGCGCTTGACTCTGCGATGTACATCGACAGGCTGGAAGGGCGAGAGGCTATCAGCGTCATTCCGACAAAGGTGCGCGAGTACCAAATCGAGGCGTTCGGAGCTGACTTCGCCTACGAACATCACGAAGGCACTTACGACCTGAAGACGGCGAGCTTCTTTTCCAAGCCGCACGATTCACCCGATGAAGTGCGGCGACGCCTTCTGCAAGACGTGATCCTGACCGTGCTGCTTGAACAGAAAGCGGGTAGTCAGGTGTCACGCAACGAACTGTATGAGAAGGTCGCCGGGATGGTCGAAGGGTCGCTAGGCAAGAAGACGCCGACTCGCAACGAGTATCGCGGACAGTTGACGGTGCTGGCAGAACTGCAACTGGTTGTCGAGGGCAAGGAAAAAGACTACATGTATTCCCTGTCTGATTCAGGCTGGCTTGAAGCTCAAAGCAGAAAGGTAAAGAGAGGTAAGGACAATGGCAACTGAGAAGATTTTTGACCGTGCAGATTTGTTGAAGTTCTTTGAGGAATCCAACGATGTCGGAGAGGTGCGCGCCATCTTGCCGCCGCAGTCGCTCTACGATGACCAAGACGGCAAGCTCGAAGTGTTCCCCGTCGCGGCGGAGACGACGTGCCTGTGGTGCGAGAAATATCTATTCGCCGTCGTGGTGCGCAAGGTCATCATGCCGTCACAGGCGCGCAAGCTCTTTCCCCAGGATCACATCCTGCGCACACGCCAGCAGGCGGAAGTGCATTACGGCTCATCGTCGGCGGAGATGGTGCGCTGGGCAGTTGACCAGGCTAACACCTGGCAAGACCTGGTGAAGTGGTCGATCCCGTCGCAGACCTTCGACCTGCGTTTCGCACAGACCGACGATAACCGGCCAACCGGCGTCACAGTCGATGATCTCCTGGCAGGTGACGAATGATTGATTTTCTTGCTGGCATCGGGATCGGGCTGGCGCTGGGCGTCGGCGTCTACATCGTCGGTCAATTTTTGGCGTGGCGGCGCCGCATGGGGCCGAAGTTACCAGAACTGTAGGAGGTGCAACCGTGACCGCATGGGACTTGATAGAGCGGTACATGAATCAGTATGGCGAATTGCCACAACCATATTCCGAAACAACGGAGCTAGAGCAATACGCCCGATTCATCGGCGTTGACCCTCCAGAACCCGACAGCATCGTTGCCATCGTGCAGATGCTGCGCCAGCGCCAACAAGAGACCATCAGGGAAGCCGGACAGATGACGCTGATATAGTTCGCTGTTGACGTTGCTTTTCATTGCCCACAGTGATATAATTCTCTCTGTCGGGCGTGCCAACCAACGATACACATGAGAATAAGGGTCTTGATCGAGAACGCTCACGGAGCGGGTTGGCACACCATCGATCAAGACCCTTGTTCGTTTTGTGGGAAAGGACAGAACAGAATGGACGCACTTGCAAAGCTGTCGGCGGCGACCTACGCACTTGCCGAAGCGAAGACTCTTGACGAAGTGAAACACATCATCGACATCGCAGAGGCGGCACGCACCTACGCACGCGCCGCCAAGCTGGGCTTGGAAACTGCCAACCACGCCGCAGAAGTCAAGCTACGCGCCGAACGCAAGGCGGGGGAACTGCTGGGACAGTTGGAACGGGCGCCGGCTGGAAGGCCGACAGAAAATACCCGACAGCCTTTCGGCAATTTCTCAGAGTATCGCCAGACTCTGCAAGAAACTGGCGTAGAGGAACGCACCGCACAACGCTGGCAGGTTGCTTCGACTGTGCCGGAAGAGGTCTTCGAGGAGCACCTTCAACCCGCCTTGTTTGCCTGAATTAAAAAACCCGGTCGCTCTGACCGGGCTTTCCTTTACGCCATCCCCGTGCGCTTCGCTTCATCCACAATGAGCCAGCGGATGGCGGCGCCCATACTCAACCTCCAAAGCTTGGCCAGCTTCTGGAAGTCGGCGCGTTCCTCAGAATCCACGTTCACCGTGATCGTCCCCGTCCCGGCAAACACAGACTCACGCTGAACATCCTTCACGCCACGATCGAACGCTTCTCGCATCAACGTGCGCGCCGCCGCCGTCCTGGACATGCCGCGCTTGGCAGCAATGCCGTCCAGTTTCGCAACGAGTTCGGGCGTCGCTGACACGGTGATACACGTACCTCTGAAAACCTGTCGCACCTTTGCCATACTCTTTCCCCTTTCAGGCAATATCGACCAAAACGAACAATACAACTAATAGTAATGCACACTCAGTAGATTGTCAATAGATTGCAACCTTACGACGAAAATCGGCGGATGAAAATGTAATTGATTGTCAAAAGACTATCAAATGTAACTCAAATGTAAAAAAACTTATGTCTACCTACCAGAGTAAAAAATAGAAATTGATTTGAGTTACATTTGATAGTCTTTTGACAATCAATTGTCAATCAATCGCCTTTTCTCTTTTTGAGGTTGCCTTACAGGAAGTGCAGTAGAGGCGTCTTCATCTGTGATACCCTGTTTTTTCACTGCTAGGAATGGGGCGAACGGCTGCCGGGTTCGCCCTACACTACGCCCCCTATAATAATAATATCTAAAGATATTATTATAGGGGGCTATGTGTAGGGTGAAAACACCCTGCTGACCGCCGTTCGCCCCAAATCAAATCCTAAATACCCCGGCGCCGCGCCCCAACTTGACGTAAAATTTTCTCATTTTCCACTTTGCTGTGATGCTTGACATACATTGCCTGGAGTGATAAACTCATCTCATGGCGATAGGGCAATATCAGAGCGTCAAACACAAATCATCCTGGAAGGCTGAGCGCAGAGACGACGGCAACGGTTTTCTCATCGCGCAGGCAAAGGGCGCTGACATCTACGAGGTGGCGGTGTCATTTGGCATCAAGTTGACATCGGAGTCCGGCAACCGGGAATTTTCCGGCGCTTGTCCACGCTGCGGCGGAACTGACTGTCTGCACGTGAGCCGTGCGACGAACGGCTGGTTCTGTCGCAAGTGCAACGGCTTGGAACGTCACGGCTGGAAGGATGCAATCGAGTTCGTCACCTACTACGGGCGCACCGACTTTCGCGCCGCCGTGGAACGCCTGACAGGTAGACCGATGGAAGGAAAATCACCCATGCAGAAAAACATCACGACGCCCGTTGCGGTAGAACCGCATCTGTCGGGCGTGGAGGCCGGTAGAATCGATGATAGCGATAAATTCGACCCAACATACTGGGTGCCACGCTACGAACGTTCTGTGGCGCTTCTAGCGGATTTGGAAGCTGGCGCCAGCGCGCAGGCTTACCTGACCGGGCGCGGCTTCGAGCGCAAGACCTGGGAACGGTTCGGCTTTGGCTTCGACCCGGCGGTCGCTGTGCCAGGTACGGACGGGCAGCAGCGCGCGTCGGCGGTCGTCATGCCCTGGTTTGGCGGCGGCCAGCTTCGTGCGCTGCGCTACCGGTTCCTCGGAGCGCAACAGCGACCGAACGGCAAGCCGGTCAAGCAGACCGGGCGCGGCTCACCGAAGGGGCTGTTCTTTGGCGGGTTGGGGATGGAAGGTTTCCAGGCGTTCCAGACCGACAAGCCGACAGAGCGGCTGCGTTGCCTGTTTGTCTGCGAGGGTGAGATGAATGCGCTGTCCATCTGGCAGGCGGCGCACCCGGCGCGCGTGGACGTGGTGAGCATCGGCTCGCAGGATTCCAAGTTGACCGCGCCCATGCTCGATTTTGTCGCACGCTACGGCGACGTGGTTGCTTGGCTTGACCAGCCTGACCGGTCGGCCAACGTCGTAGCGGCGATTCGTGAGCGTGTGCCGCACGTGCTTGGCATCGCGTCGCCAAAGGACAACGACGCCAACGACTGGCTGAAACTGGGCAAGCTGCAATACATCGTTGCGTGGTTGCGCCTGGAGAGAGCAGCGGGCGGCGACGTGGATGCGATCCAGCGCATCATCTACGACTACCTCGACGCGGTAGACGCTGGAGAGATGACGCTGGGCGGCGAAACGATGGAAATTCTGCGCAAATTCGGCGCAAAAATTGGTGTAGGGATTTGAGAATGTTTTTTGGAATGGAAGGGGTGCAATGAAGGTTTGTGAAAACTGTGGGGCGGAAAGCGTAAAGGCGCGCGACATGTGCAACTCGTGCTATCAGTACTGGCGAAAGCACGGGGAGATGCGTCAGGTCTCGGTGCATCTACATCCACACCGACATGCAACTGGCTGCGTCAACTGCGGAGCCGTTCTCGTTGTTGGCAAAAAACGACAGGGGCTGTGCAATGCGTGCAGCAGTTTTTTGAGAAAAAACGGACGGATGCGCACAAATGCAGACATCAAGCATAAGCCTGGCGGTATATGCACCAACTGCAAGGCTGAGGTTGCCGTGACGAAAGGTCTTTGCAAGACCTGTTACAACTATCAGAATGTTTATGGTGTGAATCGTCCGCGTCGCCTTTACAGCAGACCTGAGCATTGCAAGAACTGTGGGTATCCATTAGTGAGCGGTGCGCAGAACGGCATAGCGAGGCCATCGAAAGGGCTTTGCAGACGATGCTATGAATACCAAAAATCATTCAAGGTTGCGAGACCTCCTCGTTTATGGCAGAAGGGAGCGTACGGTTGGTGCGACTGTGGCCAGCCGGCAGAGCATATCATTGCGGTGAAGATTCACAACCACGTTGACAACATTCCCGTTTGTGACGCTTGTTGCGCAGAGGAAATGCGGCAACGCGCCATCTACGGCGACGTTTCGGTGCAAAGTGGCGTTGATTTGCAGTGCAAACGGTGATTTGCATCGCCATTCGCAATGAATTTGCATAAACCTATTGCAAAATATCACTGATAGTGATAACCTTTGCATCATAAGCGCAGGGTTTATGGTGCAAAGGGGCTGCAATGCAAGAGGCTATCGTTGAAATTGAAAATGCGTTGATGCGAATCGACCCGCTATCGTGGTTCGATTTTTTTCGTGGCGTTGCAAGGCACGGTCGTTTGCATCGCTTCGAGACGATTGACACGCCGATGCTGCAAGGCGAGTCTGCATTGCGGCGCTATGGCATTCACTGCTACGGGCGCGGCGTGGAAATTCGTTTGCGAACCGATAACGAGGGGCGCAAGCGTCGGGAGTACATGCGCTGGTTCTACGTCAATCGCAAGCAGGCTAACTTTGCAGAGTACATCCTCATTCGGCATGGTATCCAGCCGTCCAACCCACTGAATGCAAAAAACTGGAATGCGGCTGGGCGTGGTGGATTCCGCGCCTGGGATGCAAAGCGGTCGCTGCGTCCAACCACGCTGAATGAGGTCATCTCGAATCTCTTTGGAGGCGGGCGGTGAAGTGGTTCAGCCTGTCCCTCTTTGGTTTTCTTTCCCTACTGATTGTTGGATTTGCCTACACGCGCCCTGAGCGTGTCAACGCCGTTGCAGACAACACAGGCGCATTCTTCGATGCGCTTGGTGCGACGATCATCCTATTGATGCAAATCGGCGTTGGGGCTGGCGCTGTCATGGCCGTTATCGGTGCGACGTGGTTTGGTGCGCGTGCGTTCAATTCCTGGCAGGATGGCAAAGACCGGCGCCGGCGCATGGTTGACGGCGCTTTCCCGATGGTAGAGTATCGTCTCCCTAATGGCGCAAAAGGATTTTGGAATCCGAACGCATCGCTTGATGAGTTTGCCGTGATGGGCAAACAGGGATTCATGGCATTTTCGAATCCAGAGTTCGGCCCGGATCGACGGTTGACTGCGAAGCTGGCGCATGAGCAGGTCAATGCGTTCCGCGCCGTGTATCCCGGTGACAACGCTCGCACGGATGAATATGGCTATTTGTCCCAGATGCCCAGAGGCGGCGGCTCTGGCAGGCTGAGGCAGCTCATGGACAAGCAGCGACCTGTTGTTGCGGAGACGCCAGAAGGTGCGATTCTGGAAGGTGAATTGAATCCGCACTTGACGACAGGGGAAGCGGCGCTGCGCCTGTCGCGTCCTGACAAGTGGATTTTGGGGCAAGAGCCTGTGACCAACGGGCACGCCGTCTTTCGTCCCGTCACCGACGTGCATGCCGCCGTCGTCGGTGCGACCGGTTCCGGCAAGACCAAGAGTGTAGGCTACTTGATGGCGTTGAACGCTGTGCGTAGCGGCGGGCGCTTGGTCATCCTGGACGCTGACAACGGTGTTGACTGGCGACGCTTTGCCAGTCATGCGGAGTGGCACGAAACAGATGCTGGCGTCTTTGAGGATCATCTGGCGGCGATCATGGCCGACAAGCTGCAACGTGACCGGGTATTGCAAGCGCACAACCTGGATGAAATCGGCGCTGACCCGGCCGTGCTCAGAGACTATCCGCGCACCTTCGTTTTCATCGAAGAATACGGCTCGCTGCTTGCGTCGCTGCGTGGAAGTGGGGCGGCGCGTGCGCACCGCGTGGACAACATGCTTGACGAACTTATGCGCAAGGCGCGCAAGTGCGGTATCCACGTCGTGCTATTTGACCAGTATCCCAACCAGTGGACAGACCAGACGTTGGTCAATGCCAAGACGAAGTACGTTTTCCAGATTGACGGCGGCAAAGGTGCGAAGGTCAGCGCGCACAACGCCGGGTTGCTTGACCTCGGAGAGTTCATCCTTCGTGGTACGAAGTACAACAGCTTCGACATGGGCAAGGAATACGCTTCGCTGTTGACGGCCATACCAGCGCCATCGTATCCGGCGTTGATTGACGGACATGCGGCGCCGGTTACGCCTGTTGCTGTTGTCGAAGACGGTGCGCCGGAGTGGGAAGCATCGTTCACGGGCGCGATGCCAGACCCGAAAGACGCACCTAAGCGGGACGTGATTTACGCGTGGCGTGAGCGAAATCCGGCTGGTACACAGGCTGATTTCCGACAGTGGTTGGCGATACAGCACGGCATGGAATATGCGCGTGGCTATGTGTCAGACTGTTTTAAGGAGTGGGATGCACTACAACAGAGGTCTTGACAATAACGCCAACAGTGATAAATTGTAACTATGGGCAGTTTTAACTATCAGTAAGGGAGATATGGGAATGGCTATCGACTGGTCGCAGTTGTCGCAGATTCTGATTACGCTGGCCATCATCGTTGTGGCGATGGCGGCTGTCTGGTACGTGCGCTCGGAGAAGATTGACAAGATGACGCGTCAACGCTTCGAGACGGCGCGCCAGTTCGTCTTCGATGCCGTGCTTGCGGCTGAAAAGCAGTATGGGGACGGCACGGGCACGATCAAGCGCGCCTGGGTTGCGGACATGGTGACGAAGTTCGGCTTCACCGACGTGATTGACGAAGACCTGCTGACCATCTGGATCAACACCATGCTGGAACGCTATGAGGCGGAACGTGCAGCGGCAGGGGTGAAGTGATGGCCTACGCTTGCCAGATAGTTGACGGGCATCTGCGTGTACTTGCGGGTACCAACCAGGAGCCGTGTCGGGCGATTGACGATGCGATGGCGTGGCTTGAAGAAGGGCGCATCGTCATCGTTGCGGATAGTGACATGCCGGAACTGAGACGGCGCCTTGAAGTGCGGGCGATGCTCAGCGATCCAGAATACGCCGTGCCGGGCGAGATCCATCGCCGCGTGGAAGCGTGGCCGGAGAAGACTGACAGGCGCATCGATAGTTTGGAGAAGCGCTTGGCGTTTTTGGAAGCGACGGTGCACCGGATGATCAACGCTGACCCAGACCGGCGCTGGCAGGCAACGGAGGGAGACGCACAGGATGCAATGGGTTGAAGCGGCGCGCATCGGGCGGCGGCGTGATGGCAAGCTTTACTGTGAGGAAGTCTTCATGCAGTACGGCAAGCCGCTCAGTGCGCAAGAGGCGATAGAGCGGCTTGCGCATGGGCGCATGGCGTTTGTGAATCGGGCGGATGCGAAAGCGGTGTTTGCGAAGGCCTTAGAAATAGAGGAAAGGGAAAGGAAGAATGACAGACTGGACGATCCAAGCAACTAAGGCATTATCCAGGCTGGACGGCCACCGCTCTGCCCGCATGAAGCGGGACACCATCATTGGCGTCATTGCTGCAAAGACGGAAGGCAAGACCGTCGTGCAGTATTTTGCCAGCGGTAACGCTTCGGTCAGCAAGCATGGCTTCGAGAAGTGGTTGCTTGACCCTGTTTTCAAGGCCGTCTTCGATGAAGTCGAAACGCTGGCGTACAACACGATGGACAGAGAAGCGCTGAAGTCTTTGCGCACGGCGCGCCGGTCTTTGACGCAAGCGGCGGACGTTGCGGTAGCGGAGCTTGTGCGCATCGTGCGCAGTTCTGACGACGTGAAGGTGCGCCTGGCCGCCGCCAACAGCATTCTCGACAGAGTATCATTTGAGGCTCTGAAGGATGAAGATGGAACGGGCGGGATGGAGCGGCGCGCCATCATCAACAGCGATACGATGGCGGCGCTGATTGCGGCAGCGATGGCGCAGCGTGGGAGTCTGGTCAGCGACGATGCAGACGTTTGACCAGGCGGCAGAATGGGCAAAGTGTTATGCCGATGTCGCCTACTTTGTTCACCGCTACTGTTGGGTGTTCAACGCCAACGAAGAGCGGTGGATGCGTTTCACGCTGTGGCCTGCTCAGCGTGATGCTTTGTACGTCTTCGATGATAACCGCCTGGTCATCGTGCTCAAGGCGCGCCAACTTGGATTGACCTGGCTGGCGCTTGGTTTTGCGCTGTGGCTGATGCTTTTTCGCCCGGCGTCGGTTGTTGGCATCTTCTCCCGCATCGAAACCGACGCCAAAGAACTCCTAGACTTTCGACTCAAAGAGATGTACCGCCGTTTGCCGTTTTGGATGCAAGCGGCGGGCGTCATAGAGGACAACAAGAGTCGATGGCGATTGTCCAACGGTTCAACGGTCATGGCCTTTGCGACCACAGGCGGACGCTCCTATACCTTCTCACTTGTGTTGGTAGATGAGGCCGACTTTCAGCCTGACTTAGATTCGCTGATGCGTGCGGCAAAGCCGACAATAGACGGCGGCGGGCGCATGATCATGCTTTCTACGTCAGACAAGAGCGCGCCGGCGTCACGCTTCAAGGCGACGTACCGGGCAGCGAAAGCCGGGCTGAATAGCTGGCGTGAGGTCTTTTTGTCGTGGCGTGCCAGACCTGACAGGACAGAGAGTTGGTACGCAGAACAGGAGCGTGACAGCGTTGCCAACACGGGGGCGCTTGACGACCTGTACCAAGAGTACCCGGATACTGAGACCCAGGCGCTCGCACCGCGTGCGCTTGACAAGCGCATCCCGTCGGTGTGGCTGGAAGCCTGCTACGTCGAAGCGGCGCCGATTGTGCCAGCCGGAGCGCCGATGTTGCCTGGTCTGACGATGTACGTCAAACCAGAGATGGGCAAGGTCTATGTCATCGGCGCTGACCCGGCTGAAGGGAATCCGAACAGTGACGAATCGTCGGCGACGGTGCTGGAATTCGAGACGGGTGAAGAAGTCGCCAGCCTGTCGGGACGTTATGAAATCGACGTGTTTGCAGGCTATGTGGAGCAGATTGCCATCTATTACAACTGGGCAGCGGTGTTGCCGGAGCGCAACAATCACGGACATGCGTTCATTCTGTGGTTTCAGCAGAACAGCCGGATTCCACTTCTGGACGGCAACGACAAGCCCGCAAAGAGTCGACAACCAAAACCGGGTTGGTTGTCGAATCGACTGGGCAAGGCGCTGATGTACAGTCAGATTGCAGAATCGATGCGGGACGGCAACATGCGTTTGCACAACTTTGAGACCTACATGCAACTGGCAAGTATCGAAGGCGCTACGCTCCGAGCGCCGGACGGACATCATGATGACAGGGCAACTAGCGCAGCGCTTGCGGACTGCGCACGGGTACAGTTGGTCAAATCCAGGAAAGTAGCAGGTGTGATATGAGTTACAGCAGCGTGGCGATTTTGTCGGTAATCAACAGCCTTCTTTCTGACAGGTATCAGTCAGCCGCAGGTGCGCAAACCTTTGACGGCAAGCGCGACGTGTACGCTTCGGCGGGATACCCGGAGACGGTCGCGCCGGCTGACTACCGTCGTCAGTACGAGCGGGAAGGTCTGGCAAAGCGTATCATCGAAATCGTATGCGACTACACGTGGAAGGGGGACACGTGGATACAGGACACGAAGGGCGTAGCCTACAGTCCCTTCGAGGCTGCTTGGCGTGCGCTGGTAGCGTCACGTGCCACCGCCGATGGCGACACGGAGCCTGGTGTCCTGCACTACCTGACGCGTGCGGACATCGTGGCGGGCATGGGTCGCTATGCCGTGATCCTGTTGGGCGTCAAGGACGGCAAGGCGCTGTCGGAGCCGATGGAAGTGAACGCTCTCAAGACGCCTGACGACTTGCTGTACTTGTCCATCTTCGCAGAGGATTCGGCGGGCATTGCCACGTGGGAAAAGGACACCGGATCACGGCGCTACGGAAAACCGCTGGCGTATAACCTGACCACGCTGCGCGGTGATGAAAAGAAGATAGAGCCGGTGCACTGGACGCGATGCGTTCACATTGCCGATGGTGCGCTGACCAACGACGTATTTGGCACGCCACGCTTGCAGGCGGTGTACAACCATCTACTCAACATCGAGAAGGTCTTGGCGGCCACGGGTGAGGGTGGCTGGCGCATCATGAATCCGTCGGTCATCTTCTCCACGCGTGAAGGCTACGAGTTGCCAAGACCCGACGCCCGTATGCCCGCCGACATGCGCCAGAAGCTAGAGGATGCGCGCGACGAGCAGCAGTCGCAGATTGACGAACTTGTGCACGGGTTGCGGCGGGCGCTGGCGCTTGATGGGTTAGAGCCGCACTGGCAGGACACTGAGATGCAAGACCCGTCCGGCGCCGTTGATGTCTATCTCAAGATGGTTTCAGCCAGCACGGGCATTCCGTTGCGCATCCTGACAGGTAGTGAGCGTGGAGAACTGGCCAGCTCACAGGATGAAGCGAACTGGGCAGGCGTCATCGAGGCGCGGCGCACCCGCTACGCAGAACCGCTGATACTGCGACCGCTGGTAAATCGTCTTCAATGGGCAGGTGCGCTACCGCCGGCGGCAGGCGGCGTCTATGTCGTGAACTGGTCGGTCGTACAAGTGCCAGACCCCAACGAGGCGGCGCAGCGTGCGGAAACTTACGCCAGCGCCTTGCAGAAGGTCGGCGTGCAGGTTGACGGCAAAGCGTTTGTTGGAGCGTTCGTGCCGGACTTGCCGGAAAGCGCCGTGATCGATGCTGTTGTGCCGGAAGCACCGGAAGCACCGGAAGGAGAGGAGGTGCAGGCTAACGCCGACTTTTTTCGACGCTGGCACGTTTACCCGTAATGCCATGATTTTGCAGCTTGACCCTGGCAATCCAGACGCTGAAGCGGATGCCATCGCACGCTTGGCAGGTGAGTATCAAGACGACGTAGCTGCGTCTCTGCGCAGGTTGTCGCAGACGGTAGTCTCAGGCTTGGATGCGCAGACCGTGCGCGACATCGAGCGCCTGCTA
>Ga0114938_1002295_pt1 | contig 12171 bp, 9 predicted proteins | sample AshMeaBigSpring_FD_88675 | JGI IMG/M metagenome (GOLD analysis project Ga0114938, IMG submission 88675) | Groundwater microbial communities from Big Spring, Nevada to study Microbial Dark Matter (Phase II) - Ash Meadows Big Spring | ecosystem: Environmental > Aquatic > Deep subsurface >...
CCTGGTCATCGGTAAAAGGAATTCCACGGCTGGAACTCCCGGCGTTTATCCCTTGTCCTTGCCGCGGCTTCTCTCGTTCTGCCTGCGCCGGAAGAAGCTGACGCTCCTTTCGGTTCCACGGCGAGAATTAGCCCCTGATTGCAATAGCCGTTGCAACCCAAGCGAGAGCGTGACCTCCAGACCCTGTTCGTATTGCTTCCCAATCTTGCCGAGCTCGTAAGCATTCGCGCCCGCGTAGCTGACCGCATGGGAACCAACCGTCACACCCGCAAGCGACTGAACCCTGATCTTGCCCGTCTCCGACGAGACGGCCCGAAGATCGGCAAGGCTCAGACTCTTGAGGACATAATCCACTCCAGCAAGTGAGGGACTATAAGGCCTGATCTTGGAGAACCCCCCCCGAAACGTTTCCTTCCAGAGCCACTGCATTGCAAAGCAGTCGGTTTTGGTCGGACGCTTGGGAAGGGACCCCAAGAGCATGTGAGCGTGGTATCTGTCATTCATTTCCCCGAGCTCCTCCGCGTCCAACCAGATCTTGTCATCCAAGGCCCTGGTGGAGCAGTGAAACCCATAAACGGCGCGCAACCAAGAATACCGCCGCTCAAGCTTGTTCCTGGTCTTGCGTGCGTTCCAGTTCGCCCCATAAGTATGCGTGACATACAGATGAAAGGGAACCTTCCGCAAATGATATGACAGAGGCTGAATCACTTGGTCTCCTTCGGATTGATGCCCAGGGCGAGTTCGCCCACGAGCTTGATGCCGTTGCCAATGCTGGAGGCCTCCATCGCCGCGCAGAGGACGTTAACCCTCTTGAACCGCAGTTCGGAAACCTTCAGTTTGTTGGCTTGCTCGAAGGCCTCCACGTCGGAGACGTAGAAGCTGAAGGGGACAAGGCACTGTGGGCGTGACGTGTCCGCAAGTGTGAGTTCTGCGCCATTCTTGGTCTTGCCAAGTGACGACTTGATTAGCTGCACTTCCATTTCAAGGATCATATATCAGTATTTTTTAGGTGCCCCGGCTGGATTTCCCTCAGAGCGCCGGGGCACCGCTACGGGGGTTGCTTGGCATCCAGATGCCCACAAGCGCGCCAAGCGTGACGCCAGGGGAAAACGAAAGTCGCCCCGCCCCCGGGGATCGGCTACAGGGAAACAGGGGCGGGGCAGGGAAGGAGCGAGCTTCCCAAATCTCGAAAATGAAACGGCGGCCCCAGTAGCAGCGGGACCGCCGTCAAGTTTCCCCCGGAGACCTTCGGGAGATTGGAAAATGGCATCCGTGGACCGCAGGCCACCACGAAAACGACGCGCCGGTTTCTCAGACCTCATTCCCACGCGTCCACGGATGCGGATCGTCAAGGACGCTGCCTAAGCAGCTACAGCGATTTGGTGATCTCATTTTTACCTCTAGGGTTGCCGTCTGCTAGAACGGACCGGCCGCACGGCCGATGCGAGAGGACAACCACGGAACCGCATGGACCGTCAACCCAAAAAAATGCTCCGGGGGGCTAGCAGACCCCCCGGAGCGGACGCTTTTTGAGACCACCTTTTCAGATGAAGCGATGCCCACAGGATAGGGCGGGAAAAGCGGGTTGCAAGCTAATTGTGTCAAGGGATTAATTCCGCATTACATACATTGTCACAAGTAATTTGTGAAATGCCCGGCTGGCACGACCCGGGGTCATGCGAGGCCGCTGTCTTGCCAAGATCGGCGCGCAATATTAGCCTCGCGCCATGTCCACCCGAATCGAGAACGATGTGGCCCGTTTGATGGATGATGCCAACCAGCGTGTGGGAATTTCCCGCCGCCCTTTGCTCAGGATCTATGAGATCCACTCGGCGATTCTGAGCGGCTCTTACCCGAATTGCACGGTTCTTGCAAACCGACTCGGAGTCGAACGCAAGACCATCCAGCGCGATGTCACATTCATGCGGGACGAGCTGCGCCTGCCGGTTGTTTACGATGAGTCTCTTCACGGCTACTTCTATGACAAGGATGTCTCGGACTTTCCGGTATTCCAGACCTCGGCCGAGGAGCTCGCCGGCCTGTTCTTGGCCAGAAACGCGCTCGAATCCGTTCGCGGCACACCGCTTGCGGAGGTTTTGCGTGAGACCTTCGGCAAAATCACCCGTGGCATGAAGGGCAAGGTTCAGTTCTCATGGAGCGACCTCGACGAGACGTTCTCCCGCAAGGCGGTGGAACAGAACCCACGGGACGTGAAGCGCTTCGGAGAGCTGGCAAAAGCCATTTTGGATCAACTTGTTACGAGTTTTTATTATCGAAAACTGGGATCGGATTCCGCGGAACCACGAAAGGTCCATCCCCTTCATTTAGGCGAAGTGGACGGCGGTTGGTATCTGATCGCCCAGGATCTGGAACGAGATGGCCTGCGCACTTTCGCGTTGCCTCGCATGTCACGAGTAAAAATTTCAAACACACGATTTGATCGACCGAGATCGTTCGACGGAAGCGGATATCTTAAGCAATCGTTTGGAATCTGGAATGTGAGTGGCGATCATTCCCGGCATTTGGTGCGGGTGGAGTTGAAGCATTATGCGGCGAGGCTGGCCCAGGAACGCCGCTGGCATCCCACGCAAGACATCATTCCCTTGAATGCCAAAGGAAGCCGGATCGAGGTTCGATTTGAGGTCGGCCGATTGGAGGAGGTCCTGCGTTGGGTGTTGAGCTTCGGCAGGCAGGCCAAAGTCCTCGGACCGCCTGAGCTGGCGGGAATGGTGCGCGATGAGGTTCGGGCCATGAGCGAAGGCTGAAGAGAACGCGTTCGCCTCGGATGCCCGGAACCTTGAAAACCTGCAACCTGGCTTGTGAATTGGCGCTCAAGTCCCATGGACAAAGTGACTTGAGTCCGTAGTATTCCGCCCATGCGCCTCAAGATTCCCGTTCTGCTGCCCTTCCTGTGTTTGAGCCTCTTGGCCGCGGGAGCCAATGAATCCCCAAAATCCACGGATACTGCCGCGAAAGAGCCCGAGAAACCGACTGGGAAAACGCCCGATAAACCCGCCCCGCCTGTGGTGAAAGAGGCATCGATTGAAATCGGCGGCAAGAAGGTTCCCTACAAGGTTTCCGCCGGGAAGATCCAGCTCAAGAAAGACGATGGCAAGGCGAGCGCCTCGATTTTCCATGTGAGCTACGAACGCACGGATGCCAAGGATCCGTCCCTGCGTCCGGTCATGTTCGCTTTCAACGGCGGCCCCGGCTCCTCTGCGGTCTGGCTGCACATCGGCGTGCTCGGCCCGAAGATCATCCGTCTGCCCGGCGACGGCACTTCGCCGCCCGAGCCGCCCGTCCGCGTGACGGACAATCCGCTGAGCATTCTGGATGTTTGCGATCTGGTGTTCATCGATCCCGTTTCCACCGGCTACAGCCGCGCCGAGAACGACACCAAACCCGGTGATTTCCACGGGCTCGACGAGGACATCGAATCGGTCGGCGACTTCATCCGCCGCTGGGTGACCGAGCATGATCGGTGGGCATCGCCGAAATTTCTGCTCGGCGAGTCGTATGGCGGGATCCGCGCGGCTGGTCTTTCCCGGCACCTGCAATCCCGATACGGAATGGCTCTCAATGGCGTGGTGCTGCTTTCCTCATTGCTCGATTTTGCCACGCTCCAGCCCTCACCAGGCAACGATCTGGCGCATCTCGTGTTTTTGCCCGCTTACACCGGCACGGCGCATTTCCATGGGAAGATCACGGGAAACCGTGATTCGTTGATCCGCGAGAGCACGGAGTTCGCCTTCGGTGAATATGCCGCGGCGCTGCTCAAGGGAAACACTCTCGCAGACCCGGAGCGGACCGCCATCGCGGCGAAGTTGGAGCGCTTTTCCGGGATTGCCGCGGAAACATGGTTGAAACGCGAGCTGCGCATCGGTCCCACCTTTTTCCGCGCGGAACTGCTGCGGGCCGAGGGCAAGGTGCTCGGCCGCTTCGATGGCCGCGTCGCCTGGGATGCCACCGACCCATCGTCCCCCCACCCCGATTACGATCCGTCCTATGCCCTTGCCTACGGCGCCTTCTCCACGGCGATGATGGACTACCTCGGCCGGGAGATCGGCTACAAGGAGGAGAATCCCTACGAAATCCTCACCGGAAAGGTCCAGCCCTGGCGCTGGAACACCAGCAACGAAGTGGTCAACCTCGGCGACCGCCTGGCCGCGGCCATGAGGGACAATCCCCGCCTTCGCGTGCTCGTCATGGGAGGGGTTGCGGACCTCGCCACGCCGCCGGAAGGAGTGGCATATTCGGTGCGTCATCTTCTCGATCTGCCGGAAGGCGTGAGGGACAACATCGTCACCACCCGCTACGGGGCCGGGCACATGTTTTATCTGAATCCGCCGGATCTGCAGAAGACCCGGGCCGACCTCGTAAAATTCCTCAACGGAGAAGCTCCCTGAACCTCGATCTCCTGGCCGTCACGGCGAAACGTGGAACTCCTGTATCGGGCCGATCACCGCTCGCCGCGCTTTGAGACGTTTCCCGCCGGCATCACGGCGAAGGCCATCTCGCACAGACCGATGAAGGCCTCCTCCACGAGGCTCGGGTCCCGTTTCGGAGAGTGGAACACGCCCCATTCGCGTTCGATGGCCGGGCCGTCGAGGTCCACCACCTTGAGCGTGCCTTCGGTGATTTCCCGCGCCGCCACCCAGGGTGCCAGAACCCCCACGCCGATGCCGAGCTTGGCCATTTCCTTGATCGCCTGCATGTCCCCCATCTCCAGCGGCTTTTTCCCGCGCCCGCCCTCTTTTTCCAGCCATTCCTCGATCAGCCGGTGCGTCTCGGTGGCCTTCGCATAGATGATGAATTGCTGGTCGCCGATGGTCGAACCCACGGAGGAGGAGTCCGTCGCCCATGGATGGAAGGGTGAAACCACCAAGGCCAGCCGGTCCCGGAACATCGGCCGGTATCCGTCGTCACCCCGGCCGCGGGGCCTCATGCCCACCACCAGATCGAGATCCGAACCAGTCAACCGGTCCAGCAGGAAAGACGTGTCGCCCGCCTCGATCAAGGGCTCGCAGCGTGGAAAGCAGTCACGGAATTCGCGCAGCACCGAGGGGATCAGGAAATGGCAGAGCGTGTGTGGCGCACCGATGCGGATGCGTGTCTGTCCCCAGCGCCGCAGGCCGTCGAGATCCCTTCCCGCCTGCTCGAGCTCATAGAAGATCCGCCGGCAGCGTTTGAGCAACAACTCGCCTTCGGGCGTCACGGTCACACGCTTGACAGCCCGGTCCAGCAGTTTGCAGTTGAGCTGCTCCTCCAATGTGCGGAGCGAATGACTCACCGCGGATTGCGTCACATAAATCCTGCGGGCGGCGAGCGTGAAGCTCCCCTCCTCTGCCACCGCCACAAAGGCTCTCAACTGCCGCAAATCGGGTACCCAATCCATGATGAATGGCCCTCATTGAAAGCCCGGGCGCAAAACAGCATTGCTTATGCCAAAAAAACGCAATTGGCATTCCACGCGCTTTAGGCGGCCCCCATGGACGACGTGCCTGATGCCCAATCACTCCAGCGACAGCCATCCCGCTTCCCTCTCCGGCTTGGTTTCGTTCCCTTGAGTGATTGCGCGCCCATTGCCGTCGCACGGGAAATGGGCATCTTTGACCGCTACGGCCTCAACGTCGCCCTTTCCCGCGAACTTGGATGGGCGAGCGTGCGGGACAAAATCTATTACGGCGAGCTCGACGCCGCCCAGTCCATCGCAGGCATCGCCTTCGCCCTCGGCCTGGGTTTCAGCGAGCTGCGCTGCGAGGTGGCCGTCCCCCTGATCCTCAATCTCCACGGCAACGCCATCACCCTCTCCAACCACCTCAAGCCTGCGGACATCGGCCGCGGCGAGGGGCTGAAGTCGCACCTGATGTACTCGTGGAAAAAGGAACGTCCCTTCACCTTGGCCGCCACCCACCGGTTTTCCTCCCACCACATCCTGCTCCATACCTGGCTGCGCCGTCATGGACTCAATTCGCCTGAGGATGCGGAAATCATTTTCCTTCCCCCTCCCCTCATGCCCCGCCAGCTCAAGGCCGGTCACATCGACGGCTATTGCGTCGGCGAGCCGTGGAACTCCGAGGCCATCCTCGACGGCTCCGGTTGGTGCCCCGTCACCTCTTCGGAACTCTCGCACGGTCACCCGGAAAAGGTGCTTCTGGTGTCGGGTCGCTTCCTCAACGAGCGGCGGGACGAGTCCATCTCCCTGGTGGCCGCTCTGCTGGATGCCTGCCGCATGTGCCAGGATCCCGCGTTCCAGCACGAGCTCATCTCCATCCTTTCGATGGAGGAATACACCGGGGCCTCACCCGACGTCCTCCGCAACAGCCTTTCCGGCCAGTTCATGACCGGCCAGGAGTCCGTGAACGGCAGCAATTTCCATGTCTTCCACGGGGAATCGGTCAACCGCCCCACCGTCGAGAAGGCCTCTTGGGTCCTCGCCGGTCTCCGCACCATCGGCGCCCTCCCGGAAACCACCGCCGGCTCGTTGTCCCGCATCTATCGGGAGGATATCTTCCACGCCGCCCAGCATTGCTGCCAGGGCGCCTGATCCCGCCCGCCGCGGGTCCTCCGGTGTCTGAGCGTTGCGATACGCCCCCTAAGCGGGAGATCCATTTGAGGGCCTCTTGGCTCGCGCGGCAGTCGATGAAATCCGATCATGCGATCCATGGTTGGATTTGCTCGGCACGCCGGGCTCCCTGGCGACGATGGCACGACCGGTGCTCGGACGAGCGTCGTGAATTCCCCTTGTCCGCAAATCCCGGAAAACGCTCCCTTCAACCCTTCGCAGCGTCAGTGGATCAATGGCTACCTCGCCGGATTGTTCAGCGGCCGCACCGCTGCCTCCGCTGAAGTCCCGCGTGCCTCGCATGGCCCGCTGGTGTTTCTCTGGGGTTCCCAAACTGGCGGAGCCGAGAGCCTCGCGAAGAAATTCGCCAAGGACGCGACCGCCCGAGGCTTCCAAGCCGCAGCCATCGGCCTCGATGCATGCCAACCCAACGACATCGCCGGCCACGCGCGGGCTTGCATCATCACCAGCACCTACGGCGATGGCGACATGCCCGACAACGCGCAGGCTTGCTGGGACGCCCTCGCCGCGCCCGACGCACCGCGCATGGAAAACCTCTCCTTCTCCGTGCTCGCCCTGGGCGACCGCAACTACACCCGGTTCTGCCATGCGGGACTGCTCTTTGATGAACGGCTCGCTGAACTCGGCGCGAAACGCCTCCTGCCGAGGGTCGATTGTGATGTGGATGAGGAGGCCAAAGGCCACCAATGGTTCGCGGACCTCATGAAACTCCTCGCTCCCGACGCGACCGCCACACCCGACGCTCCAGCGGCTCCTGACACGCAATGCTTCGACAAAACCCGTCCGTTTCCGGCGGTTCTCAAGACCAACCGCGTTCTCACCGGCGAGGGGTCCGCCAAGGAAACCCGCCACTTTGAGATCGTGCTCGACGGCAGCGGTCTTGAATACGAGGCGGGCGACGCGCTTGGCGTCGTGCCGTCCAACTGTCCGGACCTCGTCGCTGAAATTCTATCAGCCGCCGGTCTCGATGGCATGGAGACCGTCGCGCTGAAGGACGGAAGCTCCATGACGCTGCGCGAGGCACTCATATCGAGACTCGATCTATCTCCGTTTCTCGCGGCCCTTCCTCAACCGGGCACCACCGCCGCGGATCTCGTCGCGCCCTTGCGGCCACTCCAGCACCGCCTGTATTCCATCTCCTCCAGTCCCAAGGCCCATCCCGGCGAGGTCCACCTCACCGTCGGCATTGTGCGCTATGAACTCGATGGACGCCAGCGCAAGGGCGTGTGCTCGACCTTCCTCGCCGACCGCGCGAACGCCGCGGTTCCCGTGTTCATTCACAAATCCCCGGGCTTCCGCCTGCCGCAGGATTTCACCCGCCCCGTCATCATGATCGGCCCCGGCACCGGCGTGGCACCCTTCCGCGCCTTTCTTGAGGAACGCCGCGCCACCGCGCCGAACAGCCGGAATTGGCTATTCTTCGGCGACCAGCACGTGGCCACCGATTTCCTCTATCGGAACGAGCTGGAGGCCATGTTCGCCGAGGGCGTGCTCACCCACCTCGACACCGCGTTCTCCCGCGATCAGGAGCGCAAGATCTACGTGCAGGACCGCATGATGGAAAGAGCCGCCACCCTCTGGGAATGGATCGGCGACGGAGCGCACATCTATGTCTGCGGCGACGCGAAACGCATGGCCAAGGATGTGGATGCCGCCCTCCATCGCATCGTCGCCGCCCAAGGGAACCTGTCCGAAGAGGATGCCAAGGCCTTCATCAATCGTCTGAAAACCGAGAAACGCTACCAACGCGATGTCTATTGAATCCACCGCCCTCAAGCCGCTTCTGGAGAAGGAATCCTTCTCGGATGACCAGAAGCTTTATCTCGACGGCTTCTTCGCAGGAGTCCGCGAGCGCGCCGTCGTCTTCGCGGATCTTTTTCCCGCAGGAGTTCCCGGAGCGAACCCGGCCACACGTCCGGAGGAAAACGAGGACCTGACCGCCGAGGAACGCATCAAGCGCGAGGAACATCCGCTCGATTCCTACTATCGCCTCGCCGCCGCCGCGAGGTTCGACCAAGCGCCTGACAAGGAGGAGGCGTTCCGCTTCAAATGGCACGGCCTGTTTTTCCTCTCGCCGGTGAAGGATGCCTACATGTCCCGCCTGCGCATCCCGGGCGGCCAGCTCAGTTCCCACCAATTGCGGGAACTCGCGCACATCGCCGACACGCTCACCAGCGGCTACGTGCAGGCCACCACCCGCGCCAACCTCCAGATGCGTCTCATCAAACCGGCGGACACCATCCAGTTTCTCCACCGCATCCAATCCATCGGCCTGCACACCCGTGGCTCTGGCGCGGACAACATCCGCAACCTCACCGGCAACCCCACCGCCGGGGTCGATCCGGTGGAACTCATCGACTGCACGCCCTATCTCAAAGCGCTCGGCGATGAAATCCTCAACCATCGGGATTTCTATAACCTGCCCCGCAAGTTCAACATCGCCTTCGACGGAGGCGGCCTCATCGGCTCCGTCCAGGACACCAACGATATCGGCATCAAGGCCGTGCGCACCGCGAAGGGCGTCGCCTTTCGCATCTGCCTCGGCGGTGCCACCGGCCACAAGGCCTTTGCCAAGGATTGCGGCATCGAAGTCGAACCCGAGCGTATCGTCGAGGTCACCCTCGCCATGGTCCGCGCGTTCATCCAGCACGGCGACCGCAGCACCCGCAAGAAAGCGCGCCTCAAGCACCTGCTCGAATCGTGGACTCTCGACCAATTCGTCTCGGAAACCGAGAAACGCTTGGCCGCTCCGATCAAGCGCGTGCCGCTCGATGCCGCAACCCTCGCCTACGCGGATGAAACCATCCCCCACAGCCACATCGGCGCGTATCCGCAGAAACAGGAAGGTCTGTTCTATCTCGGCATCGCCCTGCCCGCCGGACAAATCACCGCCAAGCAGATGCGCAGGCTCGCGGAACTCGCGGAAAACTATGCCTCCGGGGACATCCGCCTGACCGTCTGGCAGAACATTGTCATCCCGAATATCCCCGCCGCCTGGCTGGAAACGTTCAAGAAGGCCGTCATCAAATGCGGACTCGACTGGAGGCAATCCAACGTCGCCAGCGGCGTCATCGCCTGCACCGGGAACCGCTACTGCAAATACGCCTCCACCGACACCAAGGGCCACGCGTTGGAACTCACCAAACACCTCGAAAGACACATCACCCTCGACCAACCGGTCAACATCCACTTCACCGGGTGCCCGCACTCCTGCGCCCAGCACTACATGGGCGACATCGGCCTGCTCGGGGCGAAGACCGCCGACGGCCGCGAGGCCTACCACGTCTTCGTCGGCGGCGGATTCGGATCAAAAGCAAACTGCGGCCGCCAGATCTATCAGGCGATGCCCTTCGAGGAGTTGAAGCCCACCGTCGAGCGGATGCTCCGCGTCTATCAGGAAAAGCGCGGCTCCGCGGACGAATCCTTCCAATCCTTCGCCAACCGCCACGACACCGGCAGCCTGCAAGTCCTGTTCGAGAAGTGAACCTTTAGCGGCGGTCCGGGACCGTCGTTGGATTCCATGCCCGCCACCCTCCAGCGCCTGCCCGCCGTTCCCCGCCCGAAACCGCAGGAACCCCGCACGCTCATCGACGAACTCCTCGCCGAGCAGGCCACACTGCAAACCCCCGTCGCCAGGTTCTCCGAGCAACACGACCGCGCGCCCGATCTGGAGGATCACTACCGCACGCTCATCCCGCTCACCAAACCCGGCCCCGGCGAACAATACGCCTTCGAGGTATCCCTCGACCGCTGCACCGGATGCAAAGCCTGCGTCTCCGCCTGCCACTCGCTCAACGGCCTCGACGACCACGAGGCATGGCGCGACACCGGTGTCCTGCTGGGCGGCGGCGCCTCGCCCGGCTGGCAGCAGACCATCACCACCGCCTGCCACCACTGCGAAGACCCGGGCTGCCTCAATGGCTGCCCCGTCGGGGCATACGAAAAGGAACCGGACACCGGCATTGTCCGCCACCTCGACGATCAATGCATCGGCTGTTCCTACTGTATTCTCAAGTGTCCCTACGACGTCCCCAAGTATTCCAAAAAGCGCGGGATCGTTAGAAAATGCGACATGTGCCACCAGCGCCTCGCCGAAGGCGAAGCCCCCGCCTGCGTGCAAGCCTGCCCCACCGAGGCGATCCGTATTGTGAAGGTCACAAGCCAGAGACCGGAGGCCAGAGAGCAGATGGAGCATCTCTTCCCATCCACGATCCACGATCCACGATCCGCGATCCCCGCCTCGTCGATCACCCGTCCCACCACGCGCTACATCGGCCGCGGCATCCCCGCCACCGCCTTCGCCGCCGACCGCGCCGCGCTCATCCCCCAGCACGCCCACTGGCCACTCGTCATCATGCTCGTCTTTACCCAGGCAGGCATCGGCCTTTGTGGCGGCGCTTTGCAAGCGACCACGCCCTCTCTTCTCCTCATTGGGGCGGCGCTCTTCTACCTCGGCATGGCCGCCTCGGTCCTCCACCTCGGCCAGCCCCTCAAGGCTTGGCGCTTCTTCCTCGGCCTGAAAACCTCATGGCTCTCCCGCGAAATCCTCGCCTTCTCCCTCTTCGCGCCCATCCCGCTCGTCCTCTGCATTCTCCCTCTTCTCCCCGACTTCCCATTCAAACATCACCTCTCACTTCTCACTTCCCACTCAGCACTGCCCGCAGGGCTCCTCGCCGTGTTCACCAGCGTGATGATCTATCACGACACCCGCCGCGCGCTCTGGCGTTTCCCCCGCACCGCCATTCGCTTCTTCGGCACCGTCGCCTCCTTCGCCACGTTCGCCCATCCCGTCGCGTTCGCCGCCGCCGTTCTTCTCAAACTGGTTCCGGAGCTGGTTTTTCCGCGCCATGCCGGATTCGTCGATTGGTCGCCGGACGCCCATAGCGCACGTCTCCAGTTGGGCCCGCTGCGGCGGATTCTCATCGCCCGCGCCGGGCTCGCCCTGCTCGCCATCCCCGCGGCACTCATCCAGCCCTGGTTCGCCCTGCCCCTGCTACTTGCCGCGGAAATCTTCGAACGCCTGCTTTTCTTCCGATCCGTCCAAGCCCCGAAAATGCCGGGAAACTTCGCGCAGCACGGCTCAAGCCACTAAATCCCATGCCGACTCCCTTCTTCACACAGCACAACGGCCCGTTCACCCGCGAACTGGTGCTGGCACCGGGAAATTTCGGGCTCGGCAAGGTCCCTGCCAGGCTCAAGCCCGTCTCCACCGTCAGCTCGGTCTGCGGCTACTGCGCCACCGGCTGCCAATTGAAGGTCCACCTCGATGATCATGGCCAGGCGATCAATCTCACACCCGAGTCGGGATACCCGGTGAACCTCGGCATGGCCTGCCCGAAAGGCTGGCAGGCGCTGGACCCGCTCGACGCGCCGGACCGCGCGACCACGCCCTTGCTGCGCGATGCTTCCGGAAATCTCTCGCCGGTGGATTGGAACACGGCGCTGGAGGTGTTTGTATCGCGTTTCAAATCCATCCAGGCGGAGCATGGCCGCGAGTCGGCCGCGTTTCTTTCCACCGGGCAGATTCCGTTTGAGGAAATGGCCTTGCTCGGCTGCCTCTGGAAATTCGGCATGGGTTTCCTGCA
>Ga0114938_1002296_pt1 | contig 12170 bp, 13 predicted proteins | sample AshMeaBigSpring_FD_88675 | JGI IMG/M metagenome (GOLD analysis project Ga0114938, IMG submission 88675) | Groundwater microbial communities from Big Spring, Nevada to study Microbial Dark Matter (Phase II) - Ash Meadows Big Spring | ecosystem: Environmental > Aquatic > Deep subsurface >...
ATTGGAGATATATGACCCCGTCGAAACGCCGATACTGTACGACTCTTTTTGAACATCCGTTTTTAGCTCAACCGCAAATCCCTTTGATACCAAACAAATAAATACAAACAACCCAATAGAGATTTTTTTACTACTCATCATCATGCCTTTTACCGTAAAAATTCATGAGCCAAGAGACCTTGGCCCATGATAAAGTCGCTATTGCGACACCTGCTTAGAGATTCTTTTTCATCACGCGTTGCGCTTCATTAATATACTCAACCGCTGCATCGAGTCTTTGTTTCGTATATTTAAATCCGTGTACGCCCCATGAACCGTCTTTTTCCACTAAATCAACGGTTTCTTGTGCTTTTTCGATCAACTCGTAAACGCGCGCTTTATCGGACGGTGCCAATTTTTTGACTTCAAGCATTGCATAAAGCCCTTGGATACCGACTTTGACTTGCGTAAACTGGTCTTTGACCGGTGTTTGCCAGCCCATAACTTCATCGTAGACTTGTTTTTGGTCTTTGAAGTGTAAGGTCTCTTTTAACTCGGAGTTAATCGGACTATGACATCCTTTTGCCTCGACTTGCTCTTTGTCAGCCCATGTCGTTCGAGCGCACGCCCACATCAAGTCGACGAAATTACGTCCGTCTTTATTTCTATCGAAATGCCAATCTTTCGTATCGCGAGGACCCGTGGCGGCTGAACTTGCAACCATCGTTTTCATTTTCGGATCGACTTCGATTTTCCAGATGTGTGAACGGCGTTGCGTATCAAAGCCCGCTTGATCTTGGAATTGGATCGCATAGAAGTTTTCACAACTCATCAAGAACGGCATATGGCACGTTGCACAACTGTTTTTACTGTGCGTATCGGATTTTGCGTGAATATACGCTTGCTCTTTATGGCAGTCCGCACACTCTTTTTTGAGTTTCGGTTTCGTATAGAACGAACTCAAGTAACCTTGGTTAGCGTTATAGTTCGTACCTTTCACGTTTTTCTCGCCCGAAACGTCACCCGTAACGTCGTGAGGATCGTGACATGTAGAACAACGCATACCTTTTAAGTAGTGCGCCGTAAAGTACGATTGAGCACCTTCGGTTCCGCATCCAGGTCCCATGGATTTGAATTTTGAGCTAAGGGCTAGGTCGGGTTTGCCGACGTTAAGTGGATTGCTTTTCATCAAATCGGGGTTGTAGCTAAAGCGTTGGTGACAGCGTTCACAGTTAGAGATCAATAAGCCCGAACCGCCTTCCAAGTGACCGCCCGCTCCGTGGCACTCTTCACATGAAACGCCTTTGGAGATCGTGTGTTTTTGAAGCTCTTTGGCATTACCTAAAGCCGCAAAAAATTCGCCTTGGTTTTTAAAATCGAATTTCCAAGGGTGGCACACTTCACAATACGAAGTCGATGCTTGAAACGACATCTCTTTTTTATACTTTGCCGCATACGAAGCAAGTCCTCTGACGTATCCGCCGTTATCACCGTATTCTTGTAGCGTTACGGGGAATTCGGGAACCCATTTTTTAATCTTCTTCGCGACTTCAGGCGTTAGGTTGTACGCCCACGTACGTTGCCATTGGTTTGCTCCGGCCGTGACTTGACCCGTACCGTTTTTGAGTAAACCGCCTTCGACATGGTATGTTCCACGTAATAACCATGCATCAAAGAAACCCATTTTAGTTCTAAGGTGACCTACGGTACAATAAATAACGTCAGGTGTGATACCTTGCGGTAAAATCGATGCCGTGTCGCTGTCGAAAACGGGATCGTTCAATTTATTATTGACCTCAGGGTGTTCGCCTGGGAAACGTATTGTGGATGAGTGTCGTGATCTGCTCCAAGCTTCATATTGCGCAGTATGGCACTCTCCGCATTTTTCGGGTCCAATGAATTTATTAGGGTACGCAAGCGTTGAATTGCGCGCTACCCGATACATCATCGAACTCAAACCCTCGCCGCCGCTACGTTTGGAATTTTTCGAAAAATCGACGCCGTGACCCTCTTCGATCCACTCGTGACCGCGATCGCCGACGACCATTTTACCGACTGTTTTTCCGCCGTATTTGGTAAAAATGGGGTGATTTTTAAAGAGCCAGTCGTACATCGCTTGCTCTTCGACAATATAATCCTGCAACGAAATGACGCCTCGGCTCTCTTTCGTTCCCTTCGCGTGAGCAATAATCTCCCGCGCTTCTTTAGTCATCTGCATGCCTTCCATGGCGACGGCACTGGTCGCACCGACGGCAAAGATACTCGTGCACATGAATAAACCCAGTAACACTTTGTCCCAATTTCTCATGTTTCCTCCTTTGAAACAGACCAACCTAAACCGCTCTTTTTCGCCGATGAACCGTGGAAAATTCACGTGCGCTTTCGAACGATTAAAGCATTAACCAGCACAAATGCTTCAAGGAAATGGTAACACTAAAAAAGGGGGGAAACGGGGGAAGTATTAAATATATGTTAAATAGAAGAATTAAAAGATAATCGTAAAGATAACGCCCTCTTGCGTATTGTCCACGCGCAAGGTTGCTCCGTTTTTTTCAACAATCATACGGCTCATGTAAAGCCCCAGTCCGCTACCGGATTCTTTCGTCGTGACATAGGGATCAAAGATCTTTTCTAACAAACAAGGATCGATCTTTCCGGCGTTGTTTTCAATCGTAAGAATCGGCATCGAGCTGGCAAGAAACGCGCGAATACGAATAATACGCTCTTGTCGTTCGGATACGTTTGCCAAAAAAGCCTCTTTGGCGTTATTCATAATATTAATCAAAACTTGAACGATCTCGTTTCGATAGCCCAAACGTATCAAATTGTCCTGAATATCGACTTGAACGTCGATGGCGTATTTTTCGAGCGAAGCACTGAGAAGTCTTTTGGCTTGAGAGACGACCTCTTGCGCGCTAAACTCGTGTTTGGTCGTACTCGGCGTGAAAAAGTTTTTAAAATCATCGATCGTATGGGACATAAACGAGAGTTGTTCACTGGCTTCTTTGATTTTTTGCGTCAATTTTTCTTTGGTAAGCTTGTCCTTTTCGCTGTGCAGTTCAAGATTGATCAAGATCGAGCTGACCTGCGCTAAAGGCTGACGCCATTGATGGGAAATATTGCCGATCATCTCTCCCATCGAAGCAAGACGGTTTTGGCTCATCATCAACATTTTATTTTTTTCTTGTAAGCGAAGTTCGCTACGATAAATTTTATACAAAAACAAAATAAACACCACGAAAACGATAAACATGACCGTTCCGCCTACCATAAACTCTTTAACATGGTACGTTAAAATGCTAAAAACGGGGATTTTAAACGTAATCATCGCAATAACGTCGCCGACTTTACTCTCAAACGAAGGAATGACGTGATACTGTTCGATCATACGTTTGGGCGCGCTATTGGACGTGTGGCATTGCATACACGATGCGTCCGAATTGCGAATCGGCAATCCGACAAAAAAATACGGCGTATTGTTTTCGTGAATGATCCGCGAATACTCTTGGTGCTTTCCCTCTTTAAAATCGTCTAAGATTTCGTTTTCAAACTCGTTTCCCTCGTGTGCGGGATTGAGTGGATTGTACGCGACTAATTTATAGTCGTAATTGATGTTTTTTTTCAAACGCTGTATATCGTAAATCGAACGCGTAATATACGTCGAAGAGAGCAGCCTCGGATCGAAAAAATCGCGCGCAAGCATCTTTTTTTCTTTGAGCTCTTCGATCAAAGGTCGTTGCACGACGGAGACGTAATCGCGAATCGCATTCATCGTATCCAAAACGAAAAACGCCTCTTGTCTGGCGTCTTTCATCGCGAGTTCGCGGTAAAAGTTGAAAAACAAAAGCGTAATGATCGCATAGAGCACGACAAAAAGCGCGATAATGATCTTAAAATTATACTTCACACACGTACCCGACGCCGTATAGATTTTTGATAAATCCGTTACCGATCTTTTTGCGCAACTCTTTCACGATCGACTTGAGGGCTTCTTTGCTCGGCTGTTCAAATTCCCACATGTACTCAAAAAGCTGTTCGTACGTAATCGTTTGGTTAGGACGTTTTAAAAAGTATTCGAGCAGACGGCTTTCGCTTTTGGAAAGATGAATCGTTTCGTTACGACAGGAGAGCGTTTTACGGCAATAATCATACGTGTATTCCGCGTTGATTTGAAAGCTCGGACGATGATCGACCAGTTCCAACGCTACTTCTTCCAGTGCTTTTATGAGACTGTTCTTGTCGTACGGTTTGGTGAGATAGCGCGTAATTTTGAGTTCTACCGCACGCCAAAGGTACTCTTGCTCGGTGTGAGCCGAAAGAATAATAATCGGAATTTTTTTATTGACCTGACGAATTTTTTTAACGACTTCAAGCCCGTCGATATGCGGAATCGAGATGTCGAGCATTAAGACGTCGTAGATGTTTCCCAAAGCCTCGTCCAAGGCTTCAAGTCCGTCTTTCACGCCGACGACTTTACCGAAAAAAAGCTCCAAAGATTCGACGATATTGTTTAAAATAATCTCTTCGTCTTCAACGCACAGAACCTTTTTATCCGATAAAATTTCTAAAGGGTTATACTCGTTCATAGCTGTTATCTTTTATCTCAAAATTTTCGTTTGCATCAAGCGTTGATACCAAAAGGCGAAAAAATAGTATCGGATTTTATCTTATAATAAAATTTTTTAAGATAAATTTTACACTAACATGGTAAACCATCAACGTCTCAAAACGGTTCTTGTTTGCTTTTAGTTTAAAAAAGGTTAGAAAAACGTTTAATCTTTTTACCTATACTTTCAGTACCAAGACAATACCTCCTTTTTAGAAAACCTAACCACTTGAAATACCAAACGCTCGAATTGCCCGATTCGAGCGTTTCTCTCTTTTTCAAACTACGCTATACTTCGTTGCATTAAAGTTCTCAATGAACGCAAAATACGCTCATACTTAGTTTTTTTTTGAAGAGTCGCACATGTTTTACGGTAAAAAAGTCGTTATTTTTGATATGGACGGTACGCTCATCGATTCACTCGGCATTTGGAACGCCGTCGATGCCGAGCTTATCGGCACTTTGGGCGCACAAGCACCGGACGAATGGACGATTCAACACCGACGCGACACGCTTTTACATACCTTTGCCGACGCGCAAGATGCCTATTTAGACTATTGCGACGTGCTACGAAAAACGTATGATGCGCCGTATTCGAACGAAGAGATTCGCGCGATGCGGTATCAAATCGCACGACGCTACCTCACAAACGTTATCGATTTTAAACCCGACGCTCCTGCATTGTTGCATTTTCTTCGCGAAACAGGCTTAACGCTTACGATCGCCAGTACGACTTCTCAGAATAATCTTCATACTTACATGTACGAAAATGCTAAGATGATGCAAAAGGTCGATTTTGCGAAAACCTTTGCGATGATTCTCGGGCGTGAAAGCGTCAGCCGCATCAAACCGCATCCGCACGTTCATCGGCTCGTGATGCAAACGCTCCATGTCACGCCTGAAGAGTGTTTAATCGTCGAAGATTCCCTCCTCGGACTCGAAGCCGCGCGTAACGCGGGTATCGATGCGATCATTGTGTACGATCGCTACGCGCACAACGATCAAGCGGCATTAAAACAAGGCGCATGCGGATATTTCGACGACTTTCAAACACTGCTTCGCGCCGCTCAAAACGAATTGGCGTCAGCCACTTAGTATCCTATCGCAAAGCGTTCGTTCCTTTTAACTCCGAAGCTTTCTTAAAGGAAATTTCGTTATATTTTTAAATATATAAATAAAAGGACGTCCGATGAGTTCACATGTAGCACTTTGGAGTCGCGCTTCTAAACAGGCTCTGCAACAAAATGATTTTTCCGAAGATAGCGAACATATTTTAAACTGGATCGAAAATCAAGGCATCGGTTTTGAGGGGTACTCGCTTTTGGACATCGGCTGCGGAACGGGGACGTTTGCGCTTCCTCTTGCTCTCCAAAAAGCCCACGTCACCGCACTGGATCTTTCGTGCGATATGCTCAAAATCGTCAATGAAAAAAGCGAAGCATTCAACGTCTCTATCACGCTTCAACATGCCGACTGGGGCGCATTCACGCCCGCGCAAAGCTACGACATCGTCCTTGCGTCTATGACGCCCGCCATCAGCACCCAACGCGACATCGAAGCGATGTTACATACAACCCGCTCACTGGGGATCTTCGTCGGCTGGAAAAAATACCGTAACAACTCCTTACTCGATCTTTTGCTGATCGCCCACAACGCACCCGAGTGCCGTGCCAACCCCAGCCTTGAAGTCAAAGCGTTTTTGCACGCCTTGGAAAAAGCCTCCATCGCCTACAACGTCCATTACTTCCCAAGCACCTACAAACGCACCTACACGTTTGCTGAAGCCAAAGAGTATGCTTACAAACAACTCATCGGTCACACGATCTTCCCCAACGAAGCCAAAATCAACGCCGTGTTAAACGACCTTATGGAAGACAACCTCATCGTCTCCGAAAACCGATCCGAAAAAGGCGTCGTGCTCTTTTCCAAATGCCCGTTGTTGCACCATTTTAGTTTGGTGTGTTAGAGCGTTTTTGGGTTTACATGTAAAAGTATTTTTGAATCATTTGTATGCGATAATATGTCATGACTTCAAAAATATACTCCTACACCTTAGTCGCATTACAATTCATCTTCATCGCGCTCCTCATCATACACCACGGCGTGCGCACACCAAATGTCTTTGCTTGCTTCATCGTTTTCCTAGGCGGTGGCTTTGGGCTTTATGTGCTAAAATGCAACGCACTTAGCAACTTCAACATCACACCAGACATCAAAGAAAACGCTTCACTCATCACTTCAGGAGCCTACCGCTACATCAGGCATCCTATGTATTTTTCCGTACTTGTGATGATGCTTGGGGTTGCCGTGTCTAAGCCCACATTGCTGAGTCTTTTTATCTATGTGCTTTTAGTGGTAACGCTATTTTTGAAAGCGCACAAAGAGGAGATTTTGTGGATGGAGCAGTCTGGTGAGTATAGAAACTATAAGCAACAAACGAAAAGAATTATTCCGTTTGTTTTGTAAAGTAGTCTCTCATCTTTTTATCTTATAATAAAATAATCTGTTCATTATGATTAATCCAAAAATTAATGTTTATAAATCTTATTTTTTTTGGGTTATTTTTTTGCTTTTTGATCTTCAGGTTCCCATAAATCGGATTTCGAAAACTTGGCATTTCCATATATTAAAATTTCAGCATCTTTTTTAAATTTTTCCAATTCAATGTTATCACATGAAATCAACAATTCAATCCTTGGCATTTCGGTTATTGCCTCTGATGGCTCAGTAAATGGAATATACAATTTAATTTTATCAAATTTAAATTTATCATTTTTATTGATTACTTTAGAAACACTACCTTGAATACAAATTGGATACTCAATAGGTGAATTTTCATTGAGTTTATATGCATCCATATATTGAGTATCATCAAAGAAGAATTTATTCCAAGGAATTTTTTTACTGTTATATTTTAATCCAACTATAGAAGCCAGTTCGCTTTCTTCTTCAATTTTTGCTCTTAATTCAAGAATTGATTTTAGTGTTTTTATATAACTGCAAGTAGTTCCTTTTTTGATATATTGTGTCGTTTTTTTATAATGAGGGTTACTAGCATTTTCCCCATTATCTGTTGGTTTAATTAAATGATTTTCTTTAATATTCTTGTGTAATATTTGTAGACTAAATTCATATTTGTTTTCACCTAAAGCCTTTAAAATATTTGAATCAGAACCCCTTGCAATTATTTTCATAATACCTTTTGTATTAAAAGGGCAAGTTTCAGCATGCGAATTTTTATTAGATTTTAGTTTAAAAAAAGAAGGAACAAAAATAGTTTTTTCTAATCTTCTTTTTTCATGCTCTTTTACAAATATCATATCAGCATTACAATTTTCTGTTTTACAAATAAAATCACCATGATAAGCATTTTTAACGGTAACTACCTTTAGTGTCCTCTTATCAATAACACTGCTTACTTTCACACCCATTAGTACTCCTACATATTCAACTTACATAGTATATTTAACTCTCTAAAACTAAGTTTTTAAATTTTATATCACTCAAAAATCTTTACATGTAAACCTACGGATATGAAATAAAAACTTTATCTATTTACTTTTCACCTCACCCAATTCTCAACGTCCAAACCTTCAACCCTCTCAAACTCTTTCATATTATTGCTCACGAGTACCACACCCAATGACTTCGCATGCGCGGCAATCAGCATGTCTAGCGAGCCGATGGGTTGCCCTTTTTGCTCTAATGTTGCGCGTATTTTTCCATACTCTAGCGAAGCTTTATAGTCGTAGTTAACCACATCGAAAGGAATGAGAAAATGCTCTATAGCTTTGAGGTTTTTTTCGACGAATTGGCTTTTGTGCACTCCATACATCAACTCAGAAACCGTGATGGAAGAGAGAACGATGTCGCCTACATCACATTTTTTAAGCTCGTCTAAAACACTTTGAGGTCTGTTTTTGATGATGTAAATGCAGATGTTGGTGTCAAGCATCTTTTTCAAAACAACTCCTCGCGCTCTTGTGTGGGTTGCTCTCTTTGCGTTAGAAAATCATCTGAAAAATTACCCAATGTGTCGAACATTTTTTCCCAAACACTTTTATCGTTTTTAGGAAAGATCAAAATAGCCCCATCGATTTTTTTGATGATGACCTCTTGCTGATGCGGAAAGCGAAACTCTTTGGGAAGGCGTATGGCTTGGCTTTGACCGTTTTGAAATAGTTTTGCAGTAGAAGTCACGGTAGCTCCTTAGTATATATTTAAAAGTATATACTTAAAGGCGTTGGAAGTCAAGAACGCTTTTACATGTAAAGTTTTTACGGATACGAAACCAAAACCTTCTCTATCGCCTCTTTAAGCTCAACGTTCAAATTATCCATCTTATTCACCATCCATACAAGATAGTTACGGTCTATCTCTAACACTTCGAGCGGCGTTTTGCCTGCGTATTTGCCAAAGCCGATGGTAATGGTTATGTCATCTTTGGTGGATTCGAGGGCGTGGAGTATGGAGGCTTTCATGTCTTCGTCGAGTCCGTTGGAGTTTAGCATGTAGTGGAGGTCTTGGCGGTCGATTTTGGCGATGTCGATGAACTTTTTGCCTTTGTTTTTACCGTACGGAATGTGGCTTAGGATGATGGGCTCGGAACAGAGCAAGATCATCTTGGGTATGGAGTGCTCGTCGCACAGGCGTTCAAAGAGGTATTTGAGCACGATGACATCGCCTAGCGCGTCGTGTGCGTTGATGCGAATGCCGAGCTTTTGCTCCAACGCTTCTTCTTCACGGTACAGTCCCCATTGGTAGCGTTTGTACTGCAAACTAAACGAGCCTTCAAGCGGATAGTACGCGCGAAGCACGCGAAAGGTGTCGATGAGGCTCATTTGTGAGCTAAACCCCTCCTTGGCAAGCATACTAAGATCGAACGCGGCATTTTGAATGACCAAGATATTCGCAGGCGAATTAAGCTCCAAGAGCCTTTTGTACGCCTTGGTTTGAGCGCATGTGGGCTCGCCTTCGACTTTTTCAGGCGTGATATGGTGGATCGCCATCGCTTCGTAGGAGATGGGCAGAGGCGGTTTGCACAGCGCGTCATGTACCTCTTCGATCTCAAACTCCTCGTTCAGCACCAAAAAGCTGAGCTGGCAGATGCGGTCTTTTTCATACATTCCCGTGGTTTCGGTATCTAACACGATGATCTTCATAGCATTTCCTCTTTCAACATTGCGTGCATTGTACTTCGACCTAGCTTTCAAATGTTTTACATGTAAAGACAATTCATACTCTGTTCATATTGGTTTTCTAAAATTGTCACAACAATACAACAAAAGGAACACTCGTGGTCTCACTCTTTTTTAAAGCGCTGAACCGTAACCGCTTTAAAACCTTTCTCATTTACCTGAGCATTACCGTCGCGATTACGGCTATTTTTATGATCACGTCGATCTCAAAGGGCATCATCGGTATGTACTCCACGATGCTCAAATCCGAGGGTGACATCATCATCACCCAAGCCAAAATCGCCGATACCTTTTTCAGCGATGTGCCCGTTTCCATCATGCCCTCCGTTCAAGCACTCACTGGAGTGAAAGAGGTCTACGCGCTCATCCTTGGCGCCAGCCCTATCAATGAGCTTCCCATCGCCGCGATTTACGGTGTGAGTGAGAACCGTTTTAAGACCTACGCGCTGATAGAGGGAAACTACCCCAAAAAGGGCGAAGTTATCCTTGGCAAAAATATCAACGCAAGACTTCACGCACCCAAAACAGTCACGATCTCCAACAAAACGTTCACGGTCTCAGGCATCTTTGAAAACGGTGTCGGCTTTGAAGATGGCGGAGCGGTACTAACACGTGGGGATGCCAGTGCTATCTTTAACAAAGAAGCGTCCATCGTACTGGTCAGCATCGACAAAGAGACAAATGCCGAAAAACTCATAGAGCATATCAATGCACTAAGTTCAGACATCGAAGCCAAAACCACGCATGCGTTTGTGGACAATTACAACCAGTTTAAGATCATCGAAACCTCCGCCAACGTCATCAGTGCGGTGGCGTTTTTGATGGGTCTTTTGGGCATTGCAAGCCTCATTAGCATCACGATCAACGAGCGAAGAAGCGAGTTTGGCATCCTTCGCGCCATCGGTAAACCTTCCTCGTACATCTTGCGTATGGTTGTGGGGGGAGACGTTTATCATCACGTGTATTGGTTTTATCTCAGCCCTTTTACTCTCCAAAGGACTTTTGTTTATGATCGCACATATCGAGAAGTTTCAAGGCTATGTGAACGGTGAGCTAAGCTTTCAAACCATCGTCGTTGTTTTTGGATTTTCCCTGTTTATGGCACTTTTGGGCGCTCTGCTTCCAGCCTACAGTGCTTCGAAGATCGATCCGATCATTCTGATTCAACGAGGTGCATTATGATCCTAGAAGCACGCGGCATTACGCACTACTATAAAAACGATCTTGCGTTAGATAATGTCGATTTTACGGCTCAAAAGGGCGAGTTTATCGCCATTGTCGGAGAAAGCGGCGGGGGAAAATCGACCCTGCTTTCCATTCTCTCCTCCCTGCTTCGCCCTAGCCGTGGGGAACTTTTTTTTGAAGGTAAAGCGTACACGCAGATCAAAGACATCGACGCGTTTCGTCAAAAAGAGATCGGGTTTATCTTCCAGTTTCACTACCTCATCAGTTATCTAAGTGTGCTAGAAAACATCAAGCTCGCCGCGATTGATCCGCACAGCAGTGACATTGAAACGCTCCTCAAACAATGTGGCATCGAAGCGATCCAAAACAAATACCCTGATGAGATTTCAGGCGGGCAACGCCAACGCGCCGCGATTGTGCGCTCCCTCATCAATCGCCCCAAAGTCCTTTTTGCCGATGAGCCTACGGGCAACCTAGACTCACACAATTCGCAAAACATTTACGAGCTTTTTAAAATGCTCTCGCAAAATGGCACAACCCTTATCATCGCAACGCACGATCGCAAAATATCGGAGTATGCAGACAAAATTATCGAGGTCAACGATGGAAAAATTCTCTAGTTTCATACAAAAAGCTTTTGGCATCAGCGCACTTTTTTTGGTGCTTGGTTTGGCATTTGGATTTGAGTATTCGCTCAATCTTTTGGGCTACTTTCTCCCCTCCTCTACGCTTTCAGCGGTCAATGCCAGAAGTGCGCACATCTCTTTGATGTTGTACGGTTTCGTGCCCTTGATGCTGTCGTTTTTACCCTTTGTGTTGATGGAAAAAGAGAACATCCACAGCGAAAAAGGGCTTGAAAAGCTGAGAGTCTATTTTACGCTCTGGTGCGTCTTTTTGGTCTTTATGACGATCAGTCTTTTGATGGGCGTACACCGTGGGCTTGCGTTTTACGACTTTGCGTATGAGCTAAACTTTATCCTTGCGTTTTCAGGGCTTTTTTACATCTTGGCACTGTATGATTACATCAAAGTCTACAAGGTCATCCCTCTGTGGATCAAAGTCTCTTTGTACCTTGTCATCGCTTCGCCCATAGCACTTTTGGTGTTGATGAACCCCGTGATCGGGCAAGTCGAAAAAACCGTTGTAGGACCGCACGGTGACAATACGCTGGGCATGAGTTACACGCTTATTCCCATCTTTTA
>Ga0114938_1002301_pt1 | contig 12153 bp, 9 predicted proteins | sample AshMeaBigSpring_FD_88675 | JGI IMG/M metagenome (GOLD analysis project Ga0114938, IMG submission 88675) | Groundwater microbial communities from Big Spring, Nevada to study Microbial Dark Matter (Phase II) - Ash Meadows Big Spring | ecosystem: Environmental > Aquatic > Deep subsurface >...
ATGAAGAGGCGATGAAAAGTTCTGCCGGAGCCCTTCAGAAAATCATGGTATGCAGGGTCCCCAGCCTGCTAAAAGCCGTAGATACCCTGCATCTCAATGGCATTCGGGTCTATGCCAGTGAAATGAATGCTGCCACAAAGGTCCAGGACGCGGATTTTACGCAAGCCTGCTGTGTGATTATGGGCAGTGAAGACAAGGGGATACAGGCCTACCTCCGGAAGTCGTCGGACCTTGGGTTCACCATCCCGATGGCCGGTGATTTTGACTCATTTAACGTGAGTGTATCCGCCGGTATCATTCTATATGAAGCGATGAAACAACGCCTGAGCTAAGCCTGTTTTCCATGATCCACCGGATGGTTTCAGCCAGACCCTCTGCCAGAGGCCTGATACGATATCCAAGTTCCCGTTGTGCCTTCGAGCTGTCCAATGCCCAGTTATACCGATATTTTCGCAGCCAGTCGGGTGTGACCATAGGCGGTTTCCCGGTAATTTTGGCATGCAGCAGTTGCCCGTAAGAAAAGGTTTCCAGGATGGGGAAGGGCAAATGCCAGACCCGTCTTCTGACGCCACTGATCCTGCTGATGGTTTCAATGAGTTCGTTAAAACTTGCATTGACGCCACCCAGTAGATAACGTTCGCCGGATTTTCCTCTCTCCATGGCTTTGATAAGTCCGTCCACCACATCATCCACATAACAGTAAGACCCGATATCATGTCCTGATCCCGGGACAACTTTCCATTTTTTCTGGATGAACAGTTCCGCCAGTTTGGTAACAGGGTTGCTGCCTGTATCTGGTCCCGGTCCGTATATCCGCGAAGGATTGACAATCGTCACAGGCAATCCTTTTTGAGAAAAGGACACACAAAGCTGCTCCGCTTCCCATTTTGTGCTTTCGTAATGGTTGAAAAAGCCTGCGTTCCTTGGCATCTCTTCATCCATGGGCCTGTCTGCGGAAGGGCCAACCACGCCGGCAGTGGAAACATATACCATTTTTTCTATATTCCCATTAATGGCCGCTTCCAGCACATTCCGGGTTCCTTCTACATTTAACTTCCTGTAGTGATCCGGATCCCTCGCCCAAAGACGTGCATATGCTGCCAGGTGGTATACCGTCCTTGCGCCCTTCATCGCCCGGCGAATAGAGCCTGGATCCTGTATATCACCCTGGAAAATTGAAATACCGGTTGTCCTGCGCAACTGGGGAGATGGTTCGGATCGGCAAAGCAAATGCAGTGCACATCCCTGCGCGAGAAGTTCATCCGTCAGATTCGAACCCAGATACCCGGTAGCACCGGTTATCAATATTGGCATCTGTACACAAAGATTTATGCAAAAATAAAAATTAGTTTAAAATCCAAGACTATGAGAAGGTTCAATTCTTTGATCGGACGATAAAAGATATTTAATTTCAGAAAAGAAAAGCTCCCATCAAACTTCAGATTTTACGAATAACCAACACATGGATACACGCCTGCAGCTCATTGAATGTCCTCGAGACGCCATGCAGGGCTGGGATTCACTGATACCTACCGAACTGAAAATACGATACCTGGACAGCCTTCTCAAAGTGGGATTTCACTCCCTCGATTTTGGCAGTTTTGTTTCGCCCAGGGCCATTCCGCAAATGGCGGATACACGCGAAGTGATTGCCAGGATCAACTGGCAGTCAAGCCCGACAAGGCTGCTGGCCATTATCGCCAACCTGCGCGGCGCCGAGGATGCAGTCGCTTTTGAGGGTATCCGTTACCTGGGCTTTCCTTTTTCCGTTTCACCAACATTCCAGTTCCGGAATACCAATTCCAGCATCGGGGAATCCATGACACGGCTGTCTGAAATCCAGGAATGCTGCGTAAAGAACGGCAAGGAACTCGTGGTCTACCTTTCGATGGCTTTCGGGAATCCGTATGGGGATCCTTATTCAGAGGAAGATGTGCTTGAACTGGCGAGGGCCTGCAAGTCACTCGGCATCGGTATCATTTCCCTCGCCGATACGGTGGGCCTTGCCACCCCGGCGCAGGTATCAAACCTGGCGCAGATGCTGATCAGAGAAATGCCGGATGTAGTCATTGGCGTTCACTTGCATAGTTCGCCGGCAGCATGGCGGGAAAAAGTGGAAGCCGCATGGAATGCAGGTTGTCGCAGGTTCGATGGCGCCCTGGGAGGATTCGGTGGATGTCCCATGGCCGGTAATCAACTGGTGGGCAACATGAATACCGACTGGCTGATCGCCTATTTTCGTGAGAAGAATGCGCTCCCCCGGATGGATGAGCAGGCCCTGGAAGAAAGCAGGGCCATGGTTATGGAACTGTTCAGGTAAATAACACACCGGCTGTCTTACATCGCTAAACGCAGTTGATGCATAAGTTTTCTGCCAAAATGGGAAGGCAGCAGGTGGTTTACCATAAACTTGTATTTTTTAAAGATCACCACCCGGCTGTCAAAGACAACCCTCTAACCAATATGGAACAACCCATCCCCAACCAACCGGAGTTCTTTCGCCACGTCAGGTCAGCTGTTCCGGCCCATATTTCCCTGGTTGATGAACTGGCAGACATCCTCCATCTCAGCATAGACAGCGTTTACAGGAGAATGAGGGGAGAGAAGGAACTCTCCCTGGGCGAACTTCAGCTGATCTGCAGCCATTTTAAGATCAGCATGGATACCTTCCTGCAAGTGAGTGACCGCCGTATGTCATTCAGCTGCCGCTACCTTGACCAGGAGAATTTTCATTTTCGGGAATACCTGACGCAGATACTCGATACTTTCCGTTTTTTCCAGCAGTTCAACCATAAGGATATGGTTTATCTCACCAAGGAGTATCCCATCTATCACTATTTCCCTTTCCCGGAGATCGCGTCATTCAAGTATTTTTTCTGGATGAAAACCTATCTCAATTTTCCGGAGATGCAAAAGCAGAAATTCCGAATCGGGCATTTCCTGGAAGACCTGACAGAGATCGGCAGGGAGATATCGATCCTGTACACAAAAATGAGATCCATAGAAATCCACAACCCGGATAATATACTCACCACCCTCCGACAGATTGAATATTACAAGGATTCCCATTTCTTTGAAAGCGCGGAAGATATTGAGAAAGTATATGATAGTCTTTGCGATATGGTCAGCCATATGGAAGAACAAACCATACATGGTAAAAAATTCATGAAAGGCGCCCATCCGCATTCCGCTCAACTTGATTACCATGTTTATGTGACTGATTTTTATATCGGCGATAATACACAGCTGGTGACGCTGGATGGGCGCATGCTTTGTTATAAGGTGCACAACGGTGTCAACTACCTGACTTCCTCAGACCCGGAATTCTGCCGGCATTCGCAAAGGTTTGTGGAAAATGTAATAAGCAAATCCACGTATATCAGTTCCGTTGGCGAGAAGGAGAGGTCCAGGTTTTTCAACATGATCCGGGAAAAAATTGATGCTTACAGGAGCAACAGGATTCATTCCATCGCCAACGTTTAATATCGCCAAAATGGATACCAGGCAAATTCAAACCACACTGTTCAATACGATCCGCGAAAGCCAGGCCGCCGGCGATTCGTTCCCCGAAAAAATTGCCGGTATGCTGGACATCAGTACAGACAGCGCATACCGCAGGATTCGTGGCGAAAAAGAATTGAGCTATTCTGAAATATGTACCCTGTGCAGGCAGATGAATCTATCCCTCGATCAGTTTCTTGGCATGGGAGACGGCCAGGTACTTTTCTCGGGAAACTCTATCGAAGAAGGCGTATTTGAATTTACGGATTACCTGAAAGAAGTCCGGGATACCCTGTCCATGGTCGAACATGTCAACCCAAAGCAGCTTATCTACCAGAACAAGGACATATCGGTATTTTACTACTTCATGTTCCCGGACCTGATGGCGTTTAAGTATTATGTCTGGATGAAGCAGCACTTTTCATTCAAATCATTCAGTCAGCGGGAATTCTCCTTCGACCTCCTGAACAAGGAACAACGCGAATTGCTGAATCAGATCAACAGGCTTTTCATCGGAATACCTTCCGTGGAAATCATGAACCCGGACAATGTTCTCACTGATCTCAGGCAGATTGAATACTACAAGCTCACCGGAGGATTCGGTTCAGCGGGTGACATGGAGCGTGTGTACAAGTCGCTCGAAAGCCTCGTGGATCACCTGGAAATGCAGGCTACCAGCGGCCGGAAATGGCTTCCGTGCGAAACCCCTGACACCGCCACGCAACCCATCACGGTATACGTCCATGATTTCCATCACGGGGATAATGAGGCGGTTATGCTGGTCAACGACCAGATCATTACCGTTCTGACACACACTTCCATCAACTTCATGAGAACAACAGACCGGCAGATGGGAGAATATTCATACCAATTCATGCAGAATATCATCCGGAAATCGACGCTGATCAGCGGGGCCGGTGAAAAATTCAGGACGCGATTCTTCAACCTGATCCGGGAGCGAATCCATCTTTTCAGGAGCAACCAGGTCAAGAGCCTGCAGCGATAGCTCCATGATTCAGTAACTTGCACCTTAACCGATGCAGGACGAACAACGATTCTGCAAAAACTGTTTTCAATCACATGGATTTCCACCTGGAATTGGACCCTCCGCCACTGGCAGAGAAACTGGACTTGCGAGACGAGATATTCCTGATCGGTTCCTGCTTCACCGAACACATATCCACCCGTCTTGCCAGCCATAAATTCCGTGTTTTTGAAAATCCCCACGGCATCCTGTTCAATCCTGCCAGTATCTGCCAATCGCTGCAAGACTGCATTCAACGTAAAAAATATGTGCAGGAAGACCTTTTTGACGATAATGGCATCTGGTCTTCATGGGATTTCCACAGCCGGTTTTCCAGCACGGAAAAGACCAATGCCTTGCAGGATATGAACGCCTCCGTATCCCGGGCGAATGAGGCGTTGCGATCATGCAAATGGGTAGTCATCACCCTTGGTTCTGCTTTCGTCTACCAGTTGCAGAATGGACGGGTGGTAGCAAATTGCCACAAGGCGCCACAGGCCACGTTCCGCAAGAAACTTCTTGGCCCGGAAGAAGTGCTTTCCGGACCGGATAATATCCTTCATAAGCTCCGGTTGTTCAATCCCGGCATCCGGTTCCTATTTACGATCAGCCCCGTGCGTCATCGCAGGGAAGGCCTGGTGGAGAATAACCGCAGCAAGGCGGTGCTGATCCACAGCGTGCACCAGTTGGTATCCAAATTTGAGGACATTGACTATTTTGCGGCTTATGAACTGGTCATCGATGACCTGCGTGATTACCGGTTTTACGCGGAAGACATGGTTCATCCGAATTACCAGGCCACCCGTTATGTATGGGATAAATTCACGGACAGTTGCGTCAGTGCATCCTCGCGGCAAATCATTAAGGAAGTGCAGGCCCTAAGGGTTTCGATGCAGCACAAGCCACTGCACCCGGGGTCGGCCGGGCACCGGGACTTCCTGAAAAAGCATAAAGCGTTGGCTGAAGATCTGGCATCGCGGTATCCTTATCTTGACTTTTCGGAAGAGATCGCGTATTTTTCATCGGAATCCTGAAACAGGCCAAGAATGCGTCAATGCATGCGGTCTCCGCGCAGTTCCATTTCAGAAAGAACCTTCGCTTCATAATCCAGCCACTCCTGCCAGCGATTTCGAACACGTTCTTTCGGCATATACATATCGGCCAGGTTGATAAAAAGCGTATAATGTCCCGCCTCGCTTTCCATGAATTTCCGGTAGAAACTGCGCAGGTAAGGATCATCAAGGCCTTCACTGAGCCGCTTGAAACGTTCGCAGCTGCGTGCTTCGATAAGGGCACAGAATAGCAGTTTGTCCAGCAGTCGTTCAGCCTCGCCTCCGCCTTTTTTCAGGAAAGGCAGGAGGGCATTCACATACAGGTCCTTCCGCTGTCTTCCCAGTGTCAGGTTTCGCTTTTGGAGTTCGGCGAGTACCATCCTGAAGTGCCCCCATTCCTCCGTTACGATCGGGGCGAGTTCAGATACAAGCGATTCCTTGTGCGGGTATTGCTGGATCAGGGATATGCAATTCGTGGCCGCCTTCTGTTCACAAAAAGCATGGTCTGTAAGAATATCCTGCAGGGAGATGGATGCCAGGTCCACCCACCTGGGATCCGTGGGAAGTTTAAGCCGGAGTATACTGCGCACGTCGCCACTGATCTGTTCCGTTTCTGGTTTCATGCGGTAAAAATAAACACTGATTTCGAGTCAATGGCATACCGGTCGGCTGTGGGTGGTGATCTTTTGTTATTTTAGCCCATCAACCGACCAATACTGTATGCGTATTATAAAGTTCCTTCTATCCCTTTTGGCCACCGCAGGGGTAATCTACATCTTCCACACGCGTTCCGTGCTGCCCGCACCCCTTGGGAAATTACTAAGTCCCCAGGAAGGTATCTGGCAGAATGCCGAACCAGTCAATGCTTCTTATTCCGATGAATTCCGCTTCCCCCAGTTAAGCGGGAAAACGGATGTGTACCTGGACGAAAGGTTGGTTCCCCATGTCTTCGCGGAAAATGAGAACGACGCCTATTTCGTACAGGGGTACCTCCACGCGCGCTTGCGCTTGTGGCAGATGGAATTCCAGACTTTCGCCGCCGCCGGAAGGCTCAGTGAAATTCTCGGGGCCAGGGCTATTTCCTATGACCGTCACCAGCGCCGCATGGGTATGGTGTACGGCGCAGAACAAATGCAAAAAGCCATGGAGGCTGATTCGCTGGTTAAGGCAGGCATCGACGCATATTCAGCAGGCGTGAATGCGTACATTAATTCCATACAACAGGCTGAGTTACCCGTAGAATACAAGCTGCTGGGTTACCAACCGGAAAAATGGACCAACTTAAAAACAGCGCTTTTTATCAAGGCGATGACCAATGACCTGGCGGGATTCGACCGGGACTTTGAATGCACAGAGATACTCGAGGCCCTGGGCGAAGAAAAATTCCGCATGCTTTTTCCCGAAGTCCCGGACTCCCTTTCCCCGATTATTCCCAAAGGCACAGCTTTTAGCATGAGTGCACAACCGGGTGCAATGCCGGCTTCAGCCGATTCCCTGTATTTTAACCGGACAGACGGTTCCGGCATTGACAACGAGTTTAAGCCGGATCCGGCCAATGGCAGCAACAACTGGGCGCTATCCGGAACGCGCACCCGCAGCGGAAGCCCCATCCTTTGCAACGATCCGCACCTGAGGCTTTCATTGCCCGCCATTTGGTTCGAAATGCAGTTGCACACACCGGCCTTTAACGCGTACGGTGTCAGCTTCCCCGGCATCCCAGGCATTGTCATTGGATTCAACGACCATATTGCCTACGGGTTCACCAATTCCGGCAGGGATGTCCGGGACTATTACGAAATTACATTCAGGGATGAGAGCAGGCGGGAGTACCGTTTTGAAGGAAGCTGGAGACCGGCAACGTTACGGGTGGAGACGATCAGAGTGAAAGACAGCGCTGATTTCTTGGATACCGTTGCCTATACCCTTCATGGCCCGGTGATATATGACCGCGCCAGGAACCACGAGATGCAGCCAGGCAAAGCCTATGCCCTGCGATGGGTCGCGCACGACGAAGCGAATGTCATGAAAATGTGGTACCTGCTCAACCGGGCTAAAAATTATGCTGACTACCTCGCGGCCATCAAATACTTCAATGTACCCGGCCAGAATATGATCTTTGCCTCCAAAAAGGGCGATATCGCCCTCTGGCAACAGGCCAGTTTCCCCCTCCGCTGGAAAGACCAGGGACTTTTCCTGATGCCCGGCGATGACAGTTCATATCTCTGGAAAGGATTCATTCCGCAAGCCGACAACCCGCATGTACTCAATCCCGCGGAAGGATACATAGGCAGTGCAAACCAGCGACCGGTGGACTCCACGTATCCGTATTTCATACCGGGCAGTTACGATGTGTACCGGGGCATCATCCTTAACCGTCGACTTGCCTCCATGGAAAACGCGGGGCCGGCGGAAATGAAAGCGCTCCAGAACGACAACTACAATGTCTTTGCAGAGTATGCCCGCCCGATTTTACTCCGGTATGTGGTGGAACAGAAACTGGATGCCCAAGAGAAAGAGTATCTGAAACTGGTCAGAAACTGGAACTTATATAACAATGCCGATGAAAAGGCAATTACCTGTTTTGTCAACTGGTGGGACAGCCTGCAGGCGGTTGTATTTTCCGACGACCTTTTTAGCAGGCCCAGGCCGCTGATACGGCCTGACCGCTTTGTGATGCTTGAAGCACTTTTACGGGACAGTGCCTGGCTTTTTATAGATGATACGCGGACACCGGAAAAAGAAAACCTTTATGAAATGGTGACCCGCGCGTTGAAAAAAGCGTCGGTTGAATTGAAGGCAAGGGAATCCGAGGGCAGGCTTGCATGGGGCGCGTATAAAAACACCACGATATACCACCTGTTACGCACCGGGGCGATACCTTTCGCCAGGAGCGGAATCAACAACGGCGGCGGTACCCATGTTTTGAATGCCACTACCCATGACCATGGCCCCAGTTGGCGCATGGTGGTTCACCTTACAGCAGAAACGGAAGCATATGTTGTCTATCCCGGCGGACAGAGCGGCAACCCGGGAAGCAGGTATTATGACAATTTCATTGATACCTGGGCAAAGGGTGAATATTACCGCGCCTGGATTATGAAGCCAGGCGAAAGTTCTGACAACCGGGTAAAATGGAGAATGACTTTTAAACCATAACGATATATCTTAAACGAAATTCCCGATGAAACCCATCACAGCGGCCTTATTGATTGCGTTGTTATCCTTTAGCCTGGGTCTATACCTGCCCTGGTGGACGGTTGCCGTGGCCGGTGGCCTGGTAGCCCTGGTCCTCAAGCTCCGGCCGGTAGCCGCCTTCCTGGCCGGTTTCATCGCGGTATTCGTCTTATGGGCCGGCCTTGCGTTAGTGCGTAGTTCTTCCAACGATCATATACTGGCGAAACGCATGTCGGAATTTATACTTAAAAATGATAACCCCTGGATGCTCATCCTGTTGACAGCCCTTATCGGGGGACTGGTGACGGGGCTGGGTGCGCTTACCGGGAGTTTCCTTCGCAACTGGCAAAACGCAACCCGGGCATAGACTGTAACTAACCGTATGCACACCAATCATTCCGGCATTCTTTCTTTAATGTTTATCATTTTGCTTGGCTTCTTCGCAACGGAAGCCTATGCCGTTCCGGTAAGTGGAAAAGTCTTTACCGACAAAAGTGTGGTACTACCGTTTGCCTCCGTCATGGTTAAGGGAACAACCATCGGTGTAACGGCTAACAGCGAAGGCGGTTACCGGCTGGACCTGGCACCCGGTGAGTATACCCTCATCTGCCAGCATGTGGGTTATGAACGCAGGGAGAAGATCATCCAGGTGGCTTCTGATCCGCTGACCATTAATTTCGTTCTCCAGGAGCTGAACCTGACCATGGATGAGATTGTCATCAAGCCGGGAGGGGAGGATCCAGCCTATGCCATCATTCGACAGGCTATCGCCAGGCGGGAATTCCACAAGCAGCAAACCGGTTCTTTCCAGTGTAATGTGTATATAAAAGGCCTTATCCGGCTCCGGAAATACCCAAAAACTTTCCTCGGGCAGCGCATAGACCTGGAAGACGGGGATACCAGTGGCAACAAGATCATCTTCCTGTCTGAAACCCTTGCGCGTTACAATTTCAATGGTCCCGACCAGCAGAAAGTGGAGGTGCTTTCCACGCGCGTCAGCGGACAGACGAACGGATTCGGCTTCAGCAACCCGCAGCTGGTTTCCCTGTACGAGAACAATGTTGCCCTCTCCCGGACGCTCAATCCCAGGGGGTTTGTGTCCCCGATCGCTGAGAATGCCCTGCAATTTTATCAGTATAAATATGAAGGTGCGTTTTTTGAGGAAGGGAAGCAGGTGAACAGGATCCGGGTTACCCCGAAGCGAACCTATGAACCCCTGTTCAGCGGAATTATCAATATCCTGGAAAACAGCTGGAACATACATTCCGTAGACCTCTTCCTGTCGAAGTCATCGCAACTCGAACTGCTTCAGTCGGTACGCATACAGCAGCTATACGTCCCGGCTGAAAACGACATATGGATGCTGAACAGCCAGACCATCTTTCCGGAAGCAAACCAGTTTGGCTTCGATGCATTCGGGTATTTCACCACCCAGTACAGCGACTATATCCTTGAACCGCAACGCGACAGGAAATTCTTTGACCGTACCATTTTACGTTACGAAAAGGAATCAAATAAGCGGAGCCTGGCATACTGGGACTCCCTGCGGCCATTGCCACTCCTGGCGGATGAATTGAATGATTTCAGGCGCAAGGACAGTATTGAGAAACGAAAGCTGGATCCGAAATATCTGGATTCGCTGGACCGCAGGCAGAACAGGCTGACGCCTGTAGGTTTCCTTTTAAACGGTCAGTATCTGCAGAGGCGAAGTCGCGAACTCACCTACTATTATGAACCTTTCCTGAAATCATTTGGTTTCAATACGGTTGAAGGCTGGTTCATGCGTCCGGCCCTGACCATCAGGAAAGACTTTGAAGGAAGAAAATCCCTTAGCATTTCTCCCGTTCTCCGGTACGGGTTCGGTAATGGCCACCTGAATCCTTACCTTACCGTGTCTTACAGGTACGGGGAGAAATATGTCAATGAAATCAATGTGAGCGGGGGAAAACGAATTTACCAGTTCAACAACGCAAACCCGATCCCCGCTTTTCTGAACACATTCCAGACCCTCTTCAACGGGTATAACTACCTGAAGATCTATGAGGCCCGTTTCCTGGGTGTGAACTATATTAAAGGAGCCGGGGCCGGCTTTACCATTGACGTGTGTCTCCAATTCCAACGGCGTACACCCCTGGAAAATACAGATACCAGTACGTTCTGGGGCAGTTCTGAAAACAAGGAAAACCTCACCCCCAATTATCCAACGGAAATAAGCCAGTCGAACATCTCCCCGCACGAGGCCGTGGTGGCCACCCTGAGTTTACGGTACCGGCCCGGTTCCAGGTACGTGGAACTACCTGACCGAACGATCAATATCGGTTCCAAATACCCCTTGTTTGTCCTGACATACGGCCGCGGTATCAATAAACTGTTTGGAAGTGATGTGGAATTCGACCGCTGGCGCTTTTCCATAGAAGACAACCTGAATTTCAAACTGGCCGGTGAAATGAAATATCGTTTTGAGATGGGTGGATTTCTCAGCACCACCCGTGTGGAACTGCCGGACTATCAGCATTTCAACGGAAACAGGGTACTGAATGCCACGCCATACCTCAACAGTTTCCAGCTAGCGCCTTACTACGACCGGTCCAATATGGATGATTTCTTTGCCATCGCCCACCTGGAACACCATTTCAATGGCGCCCTCACCAATAAGCTACCCCTGGTGAGGAAAGCAAACCTTCGGCTGGTAGTCGGCACCAACGCATTTTATACGCGCACGGATCGCTATTACATCGAATTTTTCGCGGGTATCGACAATATCTTTAAGATCTTCCGGTTTGACTATGTTATTGCCTACCGGGACGGGCGATATTTCGATGGTGGCTTCAAACTTGGCATCAAAGCATTCAGGACCCTTTTCGAAGACGACTGATGAATGCCAACAGCCGGTTTTTTCGTAGCTTTGCAGCGTTTAGGAATTTTGCCCGGCATGCAACCGGGATTCCGCGGCTGCCAAAGCCGGAATGAAAACCAAATCTCATGGCAGTACTACACAACCGGGTTTCCCGCAGGGAGCTCAAACTTCGTGCGCAGGCCGACAATTCGCCGCGACAAACCATTTCCTTTTATCGTTATACCCCCATCAGTGACCCCGTATCGTACCGCAACCACTGGTACACCCATTTGAAGGAATTGGGTGTGTATGGCCGCATTTATATGGCCCGGGAAGGCGTGAATGCGCAGATCAGTGCACCGGTCCAGAATCTTGATGGCCTCCGGCATTTTCTCGAAGGTGAACCAGGGTTCAGTCAGATCAGGCTGAACCTGGCTGTGGAAGACAATGGCCGGTCCTTTTTCGTACTGGATATTAAAGTGAGAGAAAAGATCGTGGCCGACGGAATTACAGACCCGGCATTCGATATGTCCAACAAAGGACGATATGTAGATGCCCGTCAGTTC
>Ga0114938_1002302_pt1 | contig 12152 bp, 12 predicted proteins | sample AshMeaBigSpring_FD_88675 | JGI IMG/M metagenome (GOLD analysis project Ga0114938, IMG submission 88675) | Groundwater microbial communities from Big Spring, Nevada to study Microbial Dark Matter (Phase II) - Ash Meadows Big Spring | ecosystem: Environmental > Aquatic > Deep subsurface >...
TACAATGGCACTTTGAAGATATAATTCGGGATCCTGAGATTGACCCGAAAGAGGCTTTGATCTTGAAACGTCGCATTGATAAATCCAATCAAGACCGTACCGATCTTGTTGAATTAATCGATAGTTACTTTTTAGATCAATATAAAAATATTACACCATTGTCCGACGCAACTATTAATACAGAAAGTCCGGCATGGGCAGTCGATCGCCTCTCTATTCTTGCATTGAAAATATATCACATGCAACAAGAGGTTAATCGCGTAGACACAACTCCTGAACATCATGCACAATGTCAGACAAAATTGTCTATTCTTCAAGAACAACAAAAGGATCTATCGGCAGCTATTGATCAACTTTTGAGTGATATTGAAGGTGGTCGTAAATACATGAAGGTATATAAACAGATGAAAATGTATAATGATCCGGCGCTTAATCCGGTGCTTTATGCCAAAAAATAAAAGATGGCTCGTATTCTGATTATTCGATTCTCGGCTATTGGGGATGTTGCTATGACTATTCCAGTGATTCATTCATTGGCTGTTCAATATCCTCAGCATGAGATAACAGTTTTGAGTCGTTCTGCTTTGAAACCTCTTTTCGAGGGTTTGCCCGCTAATGTCAGCTTTCTATCTGGTGATTTGGGAGGTAAGCATAAAGGAGCTTGTGGTCTTAATCGGCTTTATTCGGAGCTGAGAGCAATGCAGTTTGATTATGTTGCTGATCTGCACAATGTCTTGCGTTCAAAATATTTATGTCTGCGATTTCGACTCTCTGGTGTCAAAGTTGCTTCCATTTGTAAAGGGCGTGACGGTAAGCGGAAGTTGGTTGCCCGTCGGAACAAGAGCTTGGTAAACCAGAAAAGCTCTTTCCGTCGTTATGCAGATGTTTTCGAAACTTTAGGCTTTCCTGTATTGCTTAACTTTTCTTCCATTTATGGTGAAGGAAAAGGTGACCTTTCAATCATAGAAAGTGTTACGGGTGCTAAAGGCGATGAAAAGTGGATTGGTATCGCTCCTTTTGCAAAACACAAAGGGAAAATTTATCCAATAGAGTTACAAGAGCAGGTTGTTGCTCATTTTGCTGCAAAAGAGCAAACAAAAGTTTTTCTTTTTGGAGGTGGAAAAAAGGAAGAAGAAATTTTTAGCTCATGGAAAACTAAATATCCCTCTGTTGTCTCTATGATCGGTAAGTTAAATATGAGTACCGAACTCGTTTTGATGAGTCATTTAGATGTAATGGTCTCTATGGATTCGGCCAACATGCATTTAGCTTCGTTAGTAAACATACCCGTTGTTTCTATTTGGGGGGCTACGCATCCTTATGCCGGATTCATGGGCTGGAAGCAACTACCTATAAACACTGTGCAGTTAGATTTGCCTTGTCGTCCTTGCTCTGTGTATGGTCAGAAACCTTGTTATAGAGGTGATTATGCTTGTTTGATGGAGATCAAACCCGAACAAGTGATAGCGAAAATTGAAGGAATTATAAACTAAAAATACTTGCTAGGAATTTTTATAAATTTGACTTTGTCTAGTCGTCTGGTATGGATCAATAACTTTAGCGGATATAAAAAAGGAGATTTTGACGAATATTTGCATTATAATGCTCCTCATAAGTTATCTTTGTATATCCGTTGTGGGCTGCCTGTCATTATTTGGCGAAAAGCAGCTTTAGCCGATTATGTTTGTGAAAAGAATATAGGTGTTTGCTTAGATTCTTTGGACGAATTGGATGATATACTAGCTACCATTAATACAGAACAATACTTAGAGATGAAAGCGAATGTTACAAAAGAGAGTAAAAAACTAGCTTCAGGCTATTATTTTTCACATGCTATTGAAAAAGCTTGTGGGAAGTGGGGGATTTGATGTAAGACAATTAATTTATGAAAGTAATAATAAACCCTTTATATAATCACTTAGCTGATTTTATTAATAATATTCCTGAACGGTTCGAGGATCAAGGAAAAGTTATTTATTCAGGTCGGAACCTGATTAAAGTCATGACGTTAGATGGAGTGGAACTCAATGTTAAACGTTACGCTATTCCGGCATTTGTGAATAAAATAGCTTATTCGTTTTTTCGTGTTCCGAAAGGTAAGAGAGCTTTTACTTATCCTCAAGTACTTTTTGAGAGAGGCTTTGAAACGCCATGCCCCATTGCCTATGTGGAAGAACGTAAATTTGGTTTGATCAATTATTCATATTTTATAAGTTTGCAATCTTCTTATTCGAGAAACTTTTATGAATTTGGGAATGCTGATGTTGATCAATGTAAGGATGTGATTGTGGCTTTTGCCCGCTATTCTGCCAAATTGCATGAAGCCGGAATTTTGCATCGCGATTATTCACCTGGAAATATTCTTTTCGAGCAAATAGATGGGGAGTATCACTTCTCATTGGTTGATATCAACCGCATGAACTTTGGCAGGGTATCTATCCGACAAGGATGTGCTAATTTTGCCCGTCTATGGGGGAAAAAGACTTTTTTTGAATTGCTTGCAAAAGAATATGCTAAGGCAAGACACGCTGATGAATCTTTTTGTATGGAACATATATTGGCATGCCGGAAGAAGTTTTGGAAAAATTTTGCTAAAAAACACATTGTAAAATATAAATTGGAGTATTAATTCATGCGGATTGTTTTATTTTGCGAAAATAAGTACGCTGTTGATATATTATATCCGATTTATCAAGAAGCGAATGAAGATGGAGGACACTCGGTATTGTGGTATGTACATTCTCCGAAGATACCTGTTTTCCCTTTAGAGGATGAGGTTACTTATACAAACTCCATGCAAGAGGTGTATAATTTTTCTCCTGAGGCTGTTTTCGTTCCAGGAAATATTGTCCCTTATTATCTATCTGGAGTAAAAGTGCAGGTCTTCCATGGTTACGCAGCAGAAAAGAAAGATCATTGGATTATACGTCGATATTTTGATCTTTATTTAACTCAGGGTCCTTTTTTTACAAAGAAGTTCAAAGAGTTGGCTGCCAAGTATCAAGATTTTGAAGTCGTTGAAACGGGATGGCCGAAGCAAGATTGGATAAAAAGGCATTGGCATGATTATGATGAAGAGCGAGAAAACTTGTTGAAAACGCATGGAAAGAAACAAATTGTATTATATGCGCCGACATTTTCACCATCTTTAACATCTCTTCCTGCACTAAAAGCGGCTTTGGTGCATTTAGTACATAACAACGATATTGTCCTGCTGTTAAAGTTTCATCCGCTTACGGATGCAAAGTGGGTAGAGGAATATAAAAAACTAGCTGAGGAAGAAGAACATATTGTATGGATTGATGATTTCAGTGTAACTAAATACCAGTTGATGTCTGATATCATGATAAGTGATACTTCTTCGACAGTTTACGAGTTTTTATTACTCGGACGTCCGGTAATAACGTTCCGTACGATTGCGCAGGATATATATTGGACTAATGTTACTGATGCTTCGGAACTAGAAAGTGCTTTTCAACAAGTGCAATTTGATGAAGCCAGTATAGAGAAAAGAAATTGGGTAGTTACTAATTATGATCCTTATCTAGATGGAAAGGTGTGTAAGCGCATGCTAGATGCAGTTGCAGACTATATCCATAGACATGGAGTACCCAAAGAGAGGAAACTGAATCTTTGGCGTAAATATACAAGTATAAAGACCTTTGGTCGTATTAAACGATTAAATTAAATGAATATGAAGTCATTTGTTTTCCCCGGCAATATTGAAGAGTCCATTTTAAAAATAGGTGGACAGCCTTTTCCTTATATGCGAACCTCAGAGTTCTCGGCATTGGTTAAGGAGTCGGAGGATATGTTGCTCTCATTGATAGGCTGTTCTCGTGGGCGTGTTATTTTTTATACAGCTTCTGGTACAGGTGCTATGGATGCAGTTGTTTGTAACTATGTGTCTCAATTTAAAAAAGCTTTCGTAGTTGCCGGAGGATCTTTCGGCTATCGTTGGAAACAGATATGCGATTATTATCAATGTGCTTGTGATACCTTCGAGGTGGCATTTGCGAAAGATATTAATTATGAAGAACTGGAAAAAGCTGTAATGGCTTCTAAACCTGATGTTTTTTTGTGTCAACATCATGAAACTTCAACAGGTCAGTTGTATGATTTAAAGAAAATTTCGATGATCTGTAAGAAGAATGGAGTGTCGCTAGTTGTCGATGTGATCAGTTCATTTTTAGCAGATCCTCTAGATATGGATGAGCTTGGAATTGATATTTGTATTACGAGTAGTCAGAAAGGACTGAATATAGCGCCGGGCCTTTCTTTTGTGATATTGTCGGAACATCTGTCGAACCAGAACTTCGCTCATAAATCTTATTATTTTGATTTTGCAGAAAACTTGAAGAATCTTGAACGGGGACAGACTCCTTATAGTCCTGCAACGACTATTTTCCTTCAGTTACATGCTCGTTTGTTAAATAACGTAAAACTTGGTACCGATCAAATAGTTGCTTCTGTTCGTGAGAAAGCAATGTTCTTCAGGTCATTGTGTGCAAAGAATGGATGGGAAATGCCAGTAGAAGTTCCTTCTAACTGTATCACTGGCTTCTTTGTAAATCGTAATGGTGGAATACTATTTAGAGAACTTATTTCTAGGGATATATATATTATGCCTGGTGGAACTCCAAACTATTTTAGAGTTTCTCATTTGGGAGTTCAGAGTAAAGAGGATTTGATCGAATTGGCAGAATGCATAAAAACGATTGAGAACCTATAAATCTATGATTATGGAAAATAAAAAAATCAGAGTTTTTACTTCTGGTAGTTTTGATTTGTTTCACGTGGGACATTTAAACATACTCGAGAAGTCGGCAGCGTTGGGTGATGAACTTATTGTCGGAGTAAGTACAGATGAATTAATCCAGCATTATAAAGGTATGCCTCCAATTATTCCTTTTGAAGAACGTTTTCGTATTATTTCATCTTTAAAGTGTGTTACAAAGGTTGTCAAACAAGTAAAGCTCACTGAGATTGCTCAGCTTGAGAGAGAAAATATAGATATTGTGACTATTGGAGATGATTGGGAAAATAAATATTTGGAAGGATTGGAATGGATGAAACAGCAACCTGGTAAGTCCGTTATATATTTCCCCTATACGCCTGGCATTAGCACTACTAGTATTAAGAAAAAAATAATAGAAAGTACGAATGAGATAATAACTGCTGCATTGCAGCGGGAAGCTGAATTGGATTATAATTGGCCTGAAGACAAAAGGGATGAATAAGATTGTAGAATTTAAAATTTAATATATGCTTGTTTCATTATTAATATCTACATATAATTGGAAGGAAGCTTTATCTCTCTGTCTTTATAGTGCTTTGGGACAGACTGTAAAACCGTTTGAAATATTGATCGCTGATGATGGTTCACGTGATGATACTCGGCAGTTGATTGAGCGTATCCGGCAGAAAACAGATATCCCGATAGTTCACATATGGCACGAAGACAAAGGTTTTCGTCTTTCTGCTATCCGGAATCGTTCCATAGAGAAGGCTAAGGGAGATTATATCATCCAGATTGATGGAGATATCATTCTGGATAAAAACTTTATTTCCGATCATATTGAAATGGCAAGAAAAGGACATTTCGTATGTGGAAGTCGTGTGCTTTTGGGAAGAAGATCTACAGCTCGTTTGCTTCGCGGAATTGAAGATTATCCGGTTTTTTTTAAACAAAGTATTCGCTTTATGCTGAATGCTTTTCGTTCGCGTTTGCTTCGTTCTTTCCTGGCCGACCGTTATGCAAAGAACTGCATGTCGAGTATCCGTGGATGTAATATGGCTTTCTGGAAAGAAGACTTATTGAGAATAAATGGTTATAATGAGTGCTTGGAAATGTGGGGACAGGAAGATGTGGAATTATCTTATCGGTTGATCCATTCTGGAGTGAAGAAAAGACAGCTTAAAATGGGTGGAGTAGAGTTTCATCTTTATCATAAATTTGCATCGCGCGAGAACTTGGAATACCACGAGCAGATATTGCAGAAAGTGATTGAAAATAAAATCATTTGGTGTGAGAATGGAATTGTGAAAAAAGAAAATGAATGAAAGAAAACGTCGCTTTTGTTGTTACCGGATATGGAAAGGATATAAATGGAGGCACTGAACAGCATTGTAGAATGTTGGCTGAACGCCTTGTTTCTAAATATAATGTTGAGGTGCTGACTACTTGTATAAAGAATTATAAGAGTGGGCAAAACGAATACTTAGCTGGTGAAGAGTGGTTGAATGGAGTTCTGGTTAGACGCTTTGAGGGTGATCCTATTGATCAGGAGCTGCATGATTTTTATACAAAGAAGTCTAAAAAGTTAACGAGATTAAGAAAACTGCTTTATAGTCTTCGCATTCTATCTTTATTGTCATTTGTTCATTGGGATACTGCAAAGAAGATTGAAGAGAAGGTTATGAAAAGCTATGTTTTTTATTCGCCTAAATTGATTGAGTATCTACAATCTAATAAGAATAAATATAAAGCAATCATAACAATTAATATATCCTATCCATTGGCATATTATACTTCGGTTTGCGTCCCTGAAAAAACAATTTTAATACCAACAATGCATCTTGAAAGTTCTAGTTTCCGTGGAATATTAGCCGAAGTTTTTGCTAAGGTTGCCTATATCGGATATAACACTGAAGCTGAGCAAAAGTTAGGAGAACGAATTTTTGGACCTTCAATGGCTAAACACGGAATAATTAGCGTGGGTATCGATGAGGCAGAGGATGCAGATTGGGATGCCACGAAGCTCAAATACGGTCTACCGAATGAATATGCTCTTTTTGTTGGACGCATTGACCCTGGGAAATTAAATCATATCGTGGACTATTTTTTTGCCTATAAGCAGAAATATACCGAGTCTACTTTAAAACTAGTCCTCGTTGGAGGCCTCTTTACCCCAAATGTAAATCACTCTGATATACTATATACTGGATTTGTGAGTGAAGGTGAAAAATATGCCATCATTCAGCATGCTAAAATTTTTATTAATCCATCTAAATTAGAAAGTCTATCTTTAATTCTCTTAGAAGGAATGAGTCGTGGGAAAGCACTTCTTGTAAATGGAAAATGTGCAGTTTTAAAAGAACATTGTAAGAAAAGTGGGGGGGCAGCTGTTCACTACGTTGGAAAAAATCAATTCATTTCTAAATTATATTTTTTAGATCATTCTCAGGACTTGAGAGATAGAATGGGGGAGAAAGGAAAAATGTATGTGAGCAAGAATTATAATTGGAAATTAATAATGGATAGATTGACCAATGTTATAGAGTCCATTTAATTATAAACTATCTTTATCAACGAGTAGATATTGAAAATAGAGTAATATGAATTCATCAAAAACAAAACAAAGAGTGATGTTCTTTCATGCTCAGTTCCCTAGCGGAGGTGGTGAGAGGGTGACTAGAGATATTGCCAAAAGCATTCTGGGTAGTGGCTATGAATCTTATGTGGTCACATGCCAAAAGAATGAAGGCATTTATCCTGAAGTTACATTGATTGAACTTCAAAATAAAAAGTTGCAATCCATTGAGAATGCCGATGCAATTATTGAACTGATTCGCTCTCTGTCCATAGATATATTTGTATTGCCAGGTTTTTTATGGAATCATTTAGAATATGTAAAGAAGCATGTAGAATGCAAGTTTATTTATATTTTGCATAATATTCCTCTTTGGGAAATTGTTGCAAAGGTTGAACGTAGAAAACGCTTTCATGGTTCTTTATTAAGAATGCTTGAGTGGTATTTTTTAGCTTATCCCAAGATCAAGTGGCTGAAGACATATGATCGAAAATATATGCAAAGCTATAAAAGTACATACGACTTAGTCGATGCTTATGTTGTGTTGTGCGAGAAGTATAAAGATGAGATGATGAGGCTTTTTAACCTGTCTGAATCCGGTAAATTTGTAGTAATCAATAATGCTGAGAAGTTAGTTGATAATACTAGATTTAGCAAAAAAAAGCAGCTCTTGTTTGTTGGAAATATGACATATGAAAACAAAAGAGTTGATCGCTTACTGAAAATATGGGAACTAATATATAAAAAAGTGCCAGACTGGGAGCTGATTCTAGTGGGTGGAGGTGAAGAAGAGCAGAATTTGCGAGAACAATCTTCTGCTATGCAATTGGAAAGGGTTTTATTTGTTGGCGGGAGCCAAGATGTTGAATCCTACTATCAGTCGGCGTCTGTTTTCTGCCTCACATCTACTTTTGAGGGGTGGCCTCTTTGTTTAACTGAAGCGCAAGCTCATGGGGTTGTGCCAGTCGCTTTCAATTGCTGTGCAGGCGTGGAAGAGATCTTATCACCATCTGGTGTGAATGGTATTTTGATTCCGCCGTTCGATATCAATGCCTTTGCTGATAATTTGTATAAGCTATTAACTTCACCCGAAAAAATAGATTTAATGCGAAAAAACGTGATTGCAAAATCAAACGATTACTCTCTAGATATTATTGGGAATAAATGGATTCATTTATTCGATTCGTTGAACAATTATTCAAATGATAATTTTTAAATATGTTATCTATTATTGTTTGTTCTATTTCACCGGAACGTTTGTCGGCTTTGCAGCAAAATCTGAAAGCAACCGTAGGTATCGAATATGAAGTTATAGCGGTCGATAATAGAGTGCAAAAGTGGCCGATAGCTAAGGCTTACAATTACGCTGCTCGATTGGCAAAATATCCTTATCTTTTTTTTGTGCATGAAGATGTCAAATTTCATTCTTTTGAGTGGGGAGGAGTTATTGTTAATAAATTAAGAGAACCAGATTGTGGAGTGATTGGCTTTATTGGAAGTAAAGTTAAACTAAAGGCTTACTCGGGTTGGGGGCAGAACCCTAAATGGATCTGTGCTTATCTCTATCAAAAAGGCCATGACGCTACCTACTTTAATGTACATAATGCTTATTTAGGTACTCCTTTCGAAGAAGTTGTAGCTTTGGATGGACTGGGTTTGTTTGTTAGAAAAGAGATTTGGGAGTCATATCCTTTTGATGAAAGATTCTTAACGGGCTTTCATTGTTATGATCTAGATTTTACTCTTCAGATAGCTGCCACTAAAAAATATAAGAACTATGTTTGTTGTTCCAATCAAGTTCTCATAGAACATTTCTCATTAGGAAGTTTGAATGTCGAGTGGTTTAAAGACACTGTTCGCTTACATAGAGAAAAGTGGGATAAAATTCTTCCTATAAAATCATCAGATTGCCTGTTGGATGAGAAGTTTAGAAGAAAAGAAGAAGAACGATTTTTTAATATATTTCTGAGGGAAATATTGAAGTGCGACTGTGCGGAAAAAAAGATGATTCTAATGGAGTTTCTTTGTTTTCCTTTTTCTTGGAAACATTTTTTTCATTGCCTCTCAGCTTTATATCGTTATTATTTTAGAAAGTAGTTTATTAAAAGATTTAAAGTGATTTGAAGTTTTGATTTGAAAAGTTCGAATTAATTGGAAGATTTTATTTTATATGTTCATATTTATTTATTATTTTTGATTTATATATAGTGATATGCCTCAAGTTAGTGTAATTATACCGGTCCATAATACCGCCCCATATTTGAAACGTTGTGTTGATTCGGTGATTAATCAAACCATGAAGAGCATTGAGATTATTTTAGTTGATAATCTTTCTGATGATGGTTCTGGGCAAATCTGTGATGAATATGCTTTGCTTGATGACCGGATAAAGGTATTGCATTTAGATAAAGCCGGTCCTTCTATTGCTAGAAATGCTGGTATATCTATAGCATCTGCTCCTTATATAGGATTTGTGGATAGTGATGATTTTATCTTGCCGATGATGTATGAAGAGATGTTGGATGCTCTGCTACCGAATAATTCCGAAATGGTATATTGTAACCTTTGTCAAGAATTTGCAGATGGCCATATTGAAGATAAGAATCTAAATTCAGGCAGAATTGATGTAAGGAGTCCTAAAGATGTTATTATTGATGTCTTTTGCGAGAAAGTGAGTAACTCTTGTTGCACTAAACTTTTTAAGAAAGAGCTTTTTCAAAACCAGCTTTTTCCTGTAGGTGCATTTTTTGAAGATCATGATACATTTTATAGATGGGCAAACTTGTGCCACAAAATTTCATGGATAGATAAAACCTATTACTATTATTATCAAAGAGAAGGTAGCACTTGTCACAGTATCGATTTGAATAAACGTTTTGACTATTTTATGGCAGAATATAACCGACTTTTTTTTGTTCATCAGAATCCGCTTTTTACAAAAAATGAGCAGAAAATGTTGATGCCATTAATTATGAAAAATTCCTGTTGGATTTTCAAGACCTTTATGGAAGAACCATTGCATCGAAACTATAAAGATAAAATATTAGAGATGCGGAAAGCATTTCGTAAAGGATTGGCTTTGTCAAAAGAGGAAATTGGTCTAAAATATTATAAACGTTTGGTGAAAATTGTTTATTTTTGGCCAGTTTATTATTGGTTACGTTATAAGAGATTTGTGTGAAATAGGAGGTTGTTGCCTTTAGAGAAATTATAATCTAATTTTCACCTAAAGGTCTTTTTAGATGATTAATATGCTTAAGCATTTTCTAAATATAAAAAAATGAAGCAATATCTGATTCAAATGAATGATTGATACAGGTTTTGCTGATAACTAATAATAAAAACGCAAACTATATCTTTATATTTGCAGTCGTTGAATGGATCATATTATAAGCTAAAATATGCATTTTATAAATAAAATGTTTTTGCAAATATTTATATTAATAAAAAAATGTGTGTTTTGGTCGCATTTGTGGTTTGAAACCTATTTATAAATACCAAAGAATAAAATGACCAAAAAAGTTTTATTTTATCACGATGAGTTTCCTTGTGGAGGAGCTGAGAAAGTTACTATTGATATTGCTGATTACGTATCTTCTTTTAACTATGAAATATATGTGATTACAAGCGTAGCACATATAAATATTCCTTCTAATTTAAAAGTATTTGAGTTGCCTTCTAAAAAAAACCTAAATAATACCGAAAACTTTAACTTCATTGTCAATTTAATACAGACTTTGGATATTGCTATTTTTGTGCTTCCAATTCATTTAAATTTATCTTTATTAGAATGGATAAAGACAAAAACAAACTGTAAACTGATTTTTTCGTTGCACAGCACTCCCTTTTGGGAAGTCATATCTCAATTGTATACAAAGAAAAAAAAGGCTAAAGGTAATATATTGAAAACATTAGAATGGTTTTTGCTGACTTATCCTAAAACAAAATGGCTTAGAAAGTACGATCGTACAATACAGAATGATCATCTTAGAATATACAATATAGTGGATGCTTATACTGTATTGTGCGATAAATATAGAGATTCTTTGCAAGAAAAGCTACAACTTCCAAAACAATTAAACAAATTTCATGTAATTCAAAACTCACAGAAAGTTATTTCGAATGTGAACTTGAAAAAAAAACAGCAAGTACTTTATGTAGGTAGATTAAACTATGATGATAAAAGAGTTGATCGTCTTTTGCATATTTGGAAGCTGATTTACCATAGAGTTCCAGATTGGGAACTTGTTATTGTTGGCGATGGTACTGAAAAGCAAGAGTTGCAACAAATGACAATTAAGATGAAACTTCAAAATGTACGATTTGCTGGTTATCAAATAGATCCCAGTCCCTTTTATCGTGATGCTTCAATTCTATGCCTAACTTCTAATTTTGAGGGTTGGGGGATTGTGCTAACGGAGGCCCAAGCTAATGGTGTAATTCCTTTTGCATTTAATTGTGCGGCTGGTATTGAGGAAATAATAGGTACCTCCGAACGATACGGTTTTCTTATAACTCCTTATAATTTGAAAGAGTATGGGCAAAAATTATTGAATTTAATGAATAATCCGAATAAAATGAATATGATGCATCGGTTAGTGTTACAAAAAGCTAAAGAGTATTCTTCTGAGGCGGTGGGAAAGAAATGGATGAGTTTATTTGATTCTTTAAATGATTCCGCCTCGAAAGCTTTATGACTGAATGAACCGTTTAGAAACGTTTAAAATTAAAATAATCAATATCATTAATGTCCCGTTAAAGTGGATAAATAGTTCTTTGAAATAATTGAAATACAGTCTTTTACGAACATTTTTGTGAGTCCCCGGACTTGAAATCGTA
>Ga0114938_1002303_pt1 | contig 12147 bp, 7 predicted proteins | sample AshMeaBigSpring_FD_88675 | JGI IMG/M metagenome (GOLD analysis project Ga0114938, IMG submission 88675) | Groundwater microbial communities from Big Spring, Nevada to study Microbial Dark Matter (Phase II) - Ash Meadows Big Spring | ecosystem: Environmental > Aquatic > Deep subsurface >...
AGGAATGCGACATCTCGGATCCGCATGAAACAGTACGTGACACAGATCACCAGCAGTGCATCGCGCGCTACCAGCACACCAGAGCCAAGCCCAAATCCAAGGACTTGACCGAACATAGCGAGAGCCAGCGCTGTCGAAAAAAGTAGCGGCATGGGTCCTATCAGCCCTTGCCGGATGCGATCCGGTCACCAGCCGCCCGGTTCCCGGCAACAACCGACGACAAGACCGCACCTGCCTGGACCACACTCGGCCGACGTTCGGCCAAGTCCTTACACTGCAGCGTGACCAGGAAGTCGCGGAGCGCGATTGCGTCCAAGGGAACCACGAAACCTGACCCCGAACGCTCCACGAGATCCGCCAGTGGGTGGCCGGGATTCGTCAGTATCGGAACGTCGACAACGATGTGGTCGCGGAACTTGTTCGGGTCGCAATAGCGGTTGTTGGCGATGCGTAGGTCGTAGGCCGCCCAGAACAGTTCTGCACCCCCGGCCCGCTCGACGAGCTCGGCGTTCCGGAACGGGCCATGAAAGCGCACGCTACCGCCACCGGCTGGAAGCCTCTCAAACTCGGCGAGCGCGACCCCGCCGCCATGGATATCGAGCTGCCAGCGGCCGCCGGAGGCTTCCACCGCCTCGATCAGCGTGTCCAGCCCTCGCGAGTAATCCACGTTCCCGCAGTACGCAATCCTCAACGGGCGAGTGACGTTTGCGGTGCCGTCGCCCGAAACTGGGCTCTGTCCGCCATCCGTACCCGTGCAGATCGTGCGAGGCAGTTCGAATCCAATATTGCTGATGAACAGCGCCTTGCCCGAAACAGCGCTCCGGGCCCACTCTGGATACTGTGCGACGCGTTCCCGGATCGGGAGAACCACCGTGTCAGCCAACGCCGCCGCCACCAGCTCCAGTACGGCAAACGCGGATGCCAGTACGCGTGATTCGAATATGTCGGCGTGATGGTCATAGACATCCAGGACCAGGTGGAAGCGTCTAGTATGGATCAGACGGAACAGCCAGCTGACAATGCCAACTTCGCAATTGACGGCGACTACTTGATCATACTGTGAAGAGCGCGATGCGAGGAATGACCATGCACGCTTATACCGTTGCCATCGCTGCCGAGCTCGCCCGCGCGTTTGCCGCATGCCTGTCTCGCCCTTTGGTCCGGACGCCAGTGGCAGGTCCGCTACACCGGCAATATCGGCGACCGCACCTGCCTCGCGGATATACGCCGCGAGCCGCGCCGCGCGTGAGTCCTGCTCCGGGGAGAACGGAGTCAGGATCAACGTACGCCTGGGATCTCGTCTGTCCAATTGCGCGGTACCGATCCGACGTTCAACAGGTCCGCAGCGTGACGCGCACGATGCTCATCGCCACGAAAAATTGAACGATGTACGCCGCCAGCAGCGCCAGTCCCGCCCCGCGGGCTCCGCTGTCGAGCATCATGGTTGCGCCGACACCGAAGACCGTGGCCCACAGGAGGTTGGCCGCAAGGCCCAGCCACATGCGACCCTCCGCGGCGATCGCCTGGCCCACTGGAACGCAGAGCGAAGCGAACGCAGCTGCGATTGCAATCAGGGCGAGTGCGTCGCCCTCGTCTGCAAGCGTCTCGCCGTAAAGACCCGCCAGCCAACTCGCCGCGAGCACGATGGCAACCGCCACCGGAACGACGGCCAAGGCGTAAGCACCCACCACGGTCCGCAATATGCCGGCGACTGTCGAACCCTGCCCGCGCCCGCGCATGTCACTCAGCACCGGCAAGACTACCCGGCCGGCCACTTGCGGAACGAAACAGATCGCGTGAAACCACTGCATCGCCACCGCCAGTACGGTCAACTGCACGCCATCCGGCGCCGAGCGCATCAGATTGGCCTGCACGAACCAATGGGTCGGCGCGACCATGAGCCCCGAGAACATCGACGGCGCGGCAAACGCGAACAGCTCAGGTAGTTCGGGCCCTCCGCCCCTCACCGAGATACGGACGTTGCGACGGGCACATTCACGACGCATCAGAGTGGCACTGACAGCCGCCTGCAACACGTAAGTGGCAACGAGTCCCCCAACCGCACCGAAATCACCATACTCCGTTGCCAGCAGAAGCGTGATAGGCAACCCGAGCCCGGTCGCGAGCAACATCGAAATCGCACTTGCGCGCATCGCCTCCAGGCCGATCAGGACACCGGACTGGAACGCATCGAGAGAGCCGAACAGCACGGCGATTGAGGCAATCAGAATGAGCGGCTGAATGTCCGGGTTACCCAATGCGCGCGCGGCCAGAAACCCGGACGCGCCGGCAAGGACTAGCGCAACCGCGAGGCTGCCCAACACGGCCGCTACTCGGAGCACGCCGAGTACCCGCCCGAGGCGCTCCACGTCGGTCACACGCAATAGCGACGCATATCGGGTCGCCGCGAGTCCCGGGCCGTAACCCGCGAAGACGAGCGCCGTCACGACCGTGCCCTGCACCACTGCGAATCTCGAAAAATCGCGCGGCCCGATCAGCTGGACCAAAAACAACGTGAGCAGCAGCATTAGGAGTCTCGAGCCGACACCTCCCAGCAGGCTCCACGCCCCTCCGTGCAGCAGCCGCCTGATTTCGGGTCGAGAGAAGAATCTCTTTAGGGCAACTCGCGCCGCCTTCATCTCGACCCGCCCGCTCCGAAGTTCATCCGGAAGCCGCGTTTTTTCGCCGAATCGACTCCACGATGCGTCGCGCCGCCCGTCCGTCGCCATACGGGCTCGTCCGCGCACTCATGCGCCGATACGCAGTCGGATCGTCGAGAAGCTTCGCCACGTTGCGCACGATCCGCGACTCGTTGGTACCGACGAGCCGCACGACACCCGCCTTCACCGCCTCTGGCCGCTCGGTCACGTCCCGCATGACGAGCACGGGCTTGCCGAGCGCGGGCGCTTCCTCCTGAACACCGCCGGAGTCCGTCAGGATCACGTACGCGCGCTGCATCAGATAGACGAACGGAACGTAATCCTGGGCGTCGATCAAGTAGACGTTGCTTAAGCCCGACAGCGAGCCCGAGACCGCTCGCTGGACATTGGGGTTGAGGTGAACTGGATAGACGATTGTCACGTCGCCCCGTGCCGCGATTCGCGCCAGCGCGCGGCACATTGCGTCCATTCCCTCGCCAAAATTCTCGCGCCGGTGGCCTGTGACTAGGATCATCCGCCGTCGACGCTGCAGGAAGTCGAATCGCTGCTCGAGTTCATGACGAACGGCAGCCGAGTTGCGGATCTTCTGCACGACGATCTTCAACGCGTCTATGACCGTGTTGCCGGTCACCAGAATTCTGTCCGCTGCCACGCCCTCACGGCGAAGGTTTCGCCTTGCCGTTGCGGTAGGTGCGAAGTGCATGTCGGCGATCGCACTTGCGATCCTTCGGTTCATCTCTTCCGGCCACGGCGCGTAGATGTTGCCAGTGCGCAAGCCGGCCTCTACATGACCGACCGGAATCCTTTCGTAGAACGCTGCGAGGGCTACAGCCATGGTCGTGGTGGTGTCGCCGTGAACGAGCACCCGATCCGGCCGGAACTCCTTCAGCACTGCGCGCATGCCTTGAAGCACACGGGATGTCACGTCGGTCAGGTCCTGCGAATCCCGCATGACGTTTAGATCGAAACTTGGCTTGATCCTGAAGAAATCGAGCACTTGATCAAGCATTTGACGGTGCTGCGCGGTAACACAGACGGCGGTCTCAAACCCCGAGCGTGCTTGCAACTCCATGACCACAGGGGCCATCTTGATGGCCTCCGGACGGGTTCCGAAGGCGACCAGCACTCGACAAGCATCCCTGCCTATACGCATTGAATCGATCGTGCTCATGAGATGCCTGTCGCGGCTTCGGTACGACGCACGAGTCTGCCAAAATGCATCAACGCCACAAACACCGCACCCAGTAGCAACCCCGAGAATCCGCCCGCTGCAACGTAAAGCAGCGGGCGCGGACGGAAGTAATGACCGGACTCAATCGCGACGGCCGGATCGATAACCCGGAAGACATAATCTTGACGCGTATTGGCGAGAGTCCGACGACGGATGTTGGCTTCGATCAATTTCTGAATCGACGACTGAATTGCGACGACCTCGGTACGGCTTAACTCGAGATTGAGCAGTTCGACACTGCGCGTTGCCTCTGCTATGTCCCGTTCTCGCATGTCGTCGTTCAGCCGTGCGACCATTGAGTTCGCTAGGTCGGCAGCCTCGACGGCATCCGGCCAAATCAGTTCGAGCCTGACAAGTCCTGATTTGTTGTCACGTCGCACACGTTGGAGCTTTTGGAAACGTACGAAGCCGTCAAAAGCTTTCGGCTGATCGGAATTCGACACGCGCCACTCACCGGCGGCCGAATTCCATGCCTTTGGAAACAGCTTGGGCAGCAACTGATGTTCAATGATCAGGCTCTCGGTGAACTTTCGCGACTCGAGTATTGCTATAGCCTCGTCCACTCGATTTCCATCTCTGCCCAATCCAACCAGGGCAGCTAACCCCCCGGCCTGCCCGAGCGCCGAGCCGAGGCCATCCGCAAAGCCAGTTTCAGCATTGGGCATCATTACGACCGTCGCACGGTAAGCCGGCGGTGTCAGCCACGCGGCCACTGCCCCAATCGCGAATCCCAGGAAAGCACCTGTCAACAAGATGTACTTCGACCGCCACAGCAGCCGGAAGAGATCCAGAGCCTGCGATGCAGGCTGGCTCCGTTTATCCACAATGAGTCGATCCGGCATCATCGTTATTCTCAACCGGCGTTTGGGCCACCACTGCGGTGTCGTCCGACGCCGGATCCTCAGAACGAATTCACCGCGGCCACCGCGATCGCCATGTTGTAGATGATCGTAGTGACTGCCGTCCACAACGTCAGCGGCCTCATGCGCTCGGCATCCAGGGGCACCACGATCGTGTCGCCGGGCTCGATGCCGCCAGTCGCACTGCGGAACCACCTGCTGCCAGAGCCGGCCTCGACGCTGCCGTTGGCACGCACCACGAAAATGCGCCGGTCGTCGGCTTTCTGCGTTGTGCCGCCGCTCAACCGAATGTAGTCGTCACGATTCAGGGTCGGGTCGAATAAATGAGACGTCGAGTTCTGCACCTCGCCGATCACCGTGACCTCCTGCGGCCGCTTCGGCACGCGCAGGCGATCGCCGCCCCGCAGCACCAGGTCATCGCTCGAACCCGGCTCCGCCGTGATGGCACGGTCTAGATCGATGACCAAGCGGCCCACCGGCTCCGCAGCCTGCAGGTCGCGCAGGAGCGACTGACCCACTGCGAGCGTCTCCGAAGCTTGAGTGGCCGCCGCGCCACCGGCCTGCGAAGCCTGCAAGGCCAGCGTGCTCAGGTCCTGCCGCATGCGATCCGTGAGGACTTCGAGTTGTTCGCGCTCGCGCTCCCTCAAGTAATCTCTCGTGAACAGACTGCCTCGCGGGTACCCAAGGGGCGTGAGCCCACCCGCCCGGGCGATCAGAGAACGCATGGTCTCGCCACGCGTGATCGGGTACTCGCCAGGGAACCGCACCTCGCCTTCGAGGGTCACCAGTTCCCGCTCGGACCATTCGGAGATCTGCTTCACCACCAGAGTATCGAAAGGCCCGAGCAACAGATCAGCGGCGGCGTCACCGGCGAGTGCCCGATCGAGATCGATCTTGAGCACCTCGGTCCGCCGGGTCTGTCCGCCGCGGATCTCGTAGCGTGCCAGTTCAGCCTCGCTGCCGAACGCCTGCTCCGCGAGCCCGCCGCCCGCGCGCACCAGATCGCTCACGGTCATGCCAGGCTCGAGCGGGTACTCGCCCTCGGCACGAACCTGCCCCGATACGCGCACCAGCCGTGACGGCTCGCCGCTGGTTGCCTGCAGCCTGAATTCCTCGAGAATCGGCGCGAGGTATTGGCTCCGCCCTGCCTCCAGGTCGAAGACGATCACTTGGTCGCGCGGGCTCAGTAGCGGATTCGCATCCGTGTTCGGCGCACTCCAGGCTTGCTCGAGATCGGCCGAAACTGACGAAACACGTCGTGATCCGGACTGTTCGCGACGGATCAGCACGTAGCGCAAGTCGGCGTTCGGCTTCAGCTCGTCGATGGAAGGCAGTACGTCGGTCAGGCGCAGACCGCTGCGGTACTGGAACGCGCTCGGCCGGTGCACGTGCCCTTTTAGCTGCACCGCATTTGCGTACGTCGGCCGCGCCGCTGGAATTCGCAGTACATCGCCCGCCCGCAGCCGCATGCCGCGAGCCTCGGAGCTCGACAGATCGACATCGATGACCACGCGGTCACGCCGCTCGTCGATTCGGTGCAGCTTGGCAAGCTGCGCATCTGCCTCCGGCGTCAGCCCGCCACCGAGGTGCAGCAGGTCGGCCGCGGTGGTTTCGCCCTTCAGTTCGTAGATCGCCGGCCGACGAATCTCGCCGGTCACGCCCACCGTCGTGCCGACCGGAGGGATGAAGATCACGTCGCCCGGCAGCAAGCGGACGTCGTTCGACGTGTCTCCGTTCAGCAACAGGTCGTAGAGGTCGAGGCGAGTGACTAGCGCACCGTTGCGCTTCAGCTGGACGTTGCGCAGGGAACCGATCGTCCTGACGCCGCCGCTGGCGAACAGCGCGTTCGTGATGGTCGAGAGGCTGCTGACCGTGTATGAACCCGGCCGCTCGGCCTCGCCGAGGACGAACACGCGGATCGAGCGGAGGTCGCCCATCGTCACGGCCGCCTGCGTGCCGATCATCTGCTCACTGACGCGCTGCTCGATGCGCGCCTTGAGTTCCTCGAAGCGCAGGCCAGCGACCTGAACCGGCCCGAGTTCCGGGAACATGATGCGGCCGTCGCGGTTGACGTTGAGCGAGTAGCGCCCGCGGCTGTTGCCGATGAGTTGCACTTCGATACGGTCGCCCGGACCGACGATGTACTCCGAGGGCACGGGCACATCGGTCACGGGTGCGAAGGTGGACGGCACGCCGGCGAACAGGTCGTAACCGAAGGGCTTCAGGGCGGCCGGGCCGAGGGGCTCCAGCGGCAACCACGTCAACCGGATGCGGTAATCGCGCAGAAAGGGTTCGATCGCCAGTCGCTGCGTCGCCTGGACGACGGTGAGGCCCGCCAGGTGGACAATACCGAGACCCGGCAGGTCGATGGCCCCGTTGCGGTCCAGCCTGTACGGGTTCGACCGCCGCACGATCTCCACCAAGCGCTGCAGGCTATCCAGCTCGGCCGGCGTCCGCTTGATCTGCAACCCAGGCGGTAGCATCGGAATCGTCTGGGTCGTGCGGCTGGACACCGACGTTCCCAATCCGGGAACGTCGGTGCCTGGCGCAGCCGCGCCGGATCCGCTCGAATCAATGGCGACCGGGCTGGAACGCTGCGTGAGCACACGATCCTGTCCCTCGAACTGCAGCAACTCCAATTCGACGATCAGGGTATCGCCGGCGGCCAGCCGCGGCTCGCCGTCCGCGGTCAGTCTGCGCTCGCCCTCAGCGTCGACTCGCCGCGGGCGTACCGTGTCCGGTGACTCGACGCGCGGCTCCGACCGGCTCGAACCGGACTGGGCGCCACCCATGCCCTGCAGGATGGCCTGCTGCTGGTCCGGGGTGAGGTTTCGGAAAGCTTCGAGTTGCTCGGGGCTGGGGGACTGCGCGATTGCCGCGCCTACGGCCAGCAGGCAGATCATCGCGACCGCGGCAACGCGTGCCACCAACGAGCGGGTCAAGTCGGCCATTCTATGCATGCAACGCCCTGTCATGATCGGGGAACCGGCCGCGCAGCGACGGTCAGCGCAGCGCGTGCCGCCAGCTCGCGAACCCCCGCAATCCGTCCTCGAGGGCCGTAGTCCCCAACGAGTCCGCCTCGGAGTACCCCAACGAAAGCGTAATGTTACCCCATGCGTAGGCCCGCTCGTGGGTCAGCGTCAGGTCCTGCACGTCGGTCGGGGCGTCGGCGAGCGAGTGGCCCGGCGCGACGCCCGCTCGGTTGACTTTCACGTTGCGGGCCAGCAAGTCCCAGCGGTGGCCGGCTCGCTCGATGAACAGCAGGCCCACGCCGATGGACTCGCCATCGGCGTCCATCGCATGGCCCTGGACCCGCCCACGGTAACGATAGCCGCTGGAGTAGATGCCGTTCGTGTAGGCGCAACCGAACTCCGGCGGGTCGGCCAGGAAATCGCAGGCGGTGTCGGCGTACTCGACGTGGGCGCGCCACGATCCTCCGGCCACGTCGCCCCACACCTCGGCGCCGAACAGTCCAAGGTACTTCGAGGGCATGAACCCCGCCTCGTCCTCGCCGATGCCCTGCGCATAGAGCGCGAGCGGCACGCGGCCGCCGGGCCACGACCAGCGCACGTCGAAGCCGCCCAACTGGTTGCCCGGTTGCTCCGAAAGGTCCTGGTCGTTGTCGTTGCCGACCAGCAGGTCCCAGAACGTATCGAGGCCGCAAGGGCGGTCGTCGCCGCACCACTGCGCCGTGCGGCTCAAGCCAATTTGCAGCGTCGGGTGCGGCCGGAACTCCACCCGCAGGCCCCACATCAGCGGGTTCTCATAGTCGCGATCGCTTTCGTACTGGCCCATGTAGGTGCTCAGCCGCCACGGCCCGAGCCAGCTCAACCAACGGGTCTCAAAGGGTGCCGGTTCGTTGCGGTCGATTGCGATCGCGGGCAGGGGTCGCGCGTTGTTCGAAAGGATCAGGCTGCCCTCCCAGCCCGGACCCCACCAGCGGTCGAGGTAGCCCGCGGAGAGCATCCAATTGCCGGCGCTCATCGCGACGTAGGATCCGTCCGCGCGATACGTCTTGTCGTCGTCGGCGTCGGCCACCACCGTCGCGGCGAACTTCCAGGCGAAGCGCTCACCGAGCCAGTCGGCGGCGAGCATCGCCTCGCCCTCTTCGCGCGGCGTGTCTTCGAACGTGCGGAGTTGCGTGGGATCCACGGCCCCAGCGAGTTCGGCGCTCACGCCGATGCCGCCTGCCCGCATGTCGCGCCGCGCCCGCGACCTCAGTCTTTCCACTGCGGCCTGCTGGCCCGGGGAGAGTCGAGTCCTGTCGATCTGTGCAAGTTCGCGCGCCACGTACGACCAGCCGATCGGCCAGCTCAGCGACGGGCCGGTGAGCAGGCCAGCGTCGGAGAGCATCTGGATATCATGCCGCAGCCGCACGTCGCCGGGCCCTATCCACGGTTCGGCGAGCGCGGCGCCAGAAACCACCCACGCCAGCCCGAGCGTCGTCAACGACAGCGACCGTCGCATCGTGTGCCCGTTCAAGTTCCCGCCCTCGCCAGTCGGCCCACCGCCGCTAGTCGAATTCGTGCCGCCATGACACAGAGGCACGCGGCAACACGGCCGTCGTGTCGTTCCACAGGCGGTCCTGGTAGTCCGCGCCGACGCTCGCCTCGAGCCAGCCGCCCGGCATGGGCCGACGGTACGTGACGTCCACGCTCCACCAGTCCTCGGCACCCGGCGCGACCGTATGGCGTGTATCCGGAACGACGCCGTTCTCGTTCACCTTCGTGTAGCGCAACAGGCCCGTGAACGTCTCCGCGACCGCATTCACATGCATGTAGCGCAAGCCCAGAGTCTCGCCGTCGCCGTCCATCGAATGTCCGAGCGGCCGACCCTTAGAGCGGTAGCCCTCGACGTTGAAGATGCCGTTGTTGTAGGCGCAGTCCCAGAGCTTCTGCTCGTTCTCGGTGCCGCCACAACGCGTGTTGGCCCACTCGAGCGCGAGGCGCCACGAGCTGCCGTCGACCGGGTTGCTGCCCCAGGTCTCGATGCCGCCGATGTCGAAGCTCCGGTACGGGCGGGGGATCTGGTTGTCGATCGTCTCGCCGGTGTGCTGGTTGTAGATCGCATAGCTCCAGTCGCCGATCGGCGAGGCCCAGCGAATGTCCCAGCCGGCGAGCTGGTTGCCCGGCTCGTCCTCGGGATCGACGTTCTCGCCTGCGTTGTCGTTGCCGGACCAGAGGTTCCAGAAGTCGTCCCAGTTGCACGAGCGGCCTTCGCCGCACCACTGCGCCGTGCGCTCGAGGCTGATCTCGAGCCCGTCGAGCGGCCGCGCCGAGATGCGCATGCCGAACAGCAGCGGGTGGTCGTAGTCCTCGCGGTCGCCTTCCATGTAGCCCATGAAGGTCGTTAGGCGCCACGGGCCGATCCAGCGCAGCCACTTGGATTCGAACGGTTCCGACACGGCACGGTCGAGCGAAAGCGCCGGGACCGGCCGCGCGCTGTTCGAGAGGATCAGGCTGCCCTGCCAGCCCGAGCCCCACCAGCGGTCCTGCGCGCCGGCCGTTACGACCCAGTTGCCGAACTTGCCGGCGAAATAAGAACCGTCAGGTCGAAAGGTCTCATCGTCGTCCGGATCCGCCACCACGGTGAGTTCGAGGCGCCCGCCCCAGCGGTCGCCCAGGAACCCGGCGGCATAACCCGTGAGCTCGCCCTCCTCGCGCGGTTCGTCGTCAAACGTGCGCAGGACCATCGGGCGTGCGGCGGCGCGCACCTCGACGCCCAGGACGGGGCGGCCTTCGGAGGCGATCTTGCGCAGGCGGGCGACTGCGGCGGATTGGGCTGGGGTCAGGTCTCCCGCCCCTGCCGTGGCGGGTGCGGACCGGGGCGTGGGCACCCGCGACAGCGCCGCCGCCAGGTCCGACACCGCAATTGGCCAGCCCGAAACGGGCATGTTGATGACGCCTTCATCCACCAGCAACTGGATGTCGTGGCGGACCTGCGAGTTGCCGGGGGCGAGCCACGGCTCGCCGGCGTGGGCCGTCGCCATGGCCAGCAGTCCGGCCAGGGGAAGCAGGGTGAAATTTCGCATTCGTCGGGTCTGGTGCGGGAGCGCAGCCTCCATGGCGGCGGCGACCTTATCACAACGGGCGCGGCACTGCGGAAACGCCCGGCCCCTACCCCCCGCGCCAATGCCCCACGGTGGCGAGCAACGCCTGCACGTGCCGCGGCCCCTCCGGCATCGACGCACCGTGCACGGCCGGCGCCATCGACCCCGCGAGCTTCTTGCCGAGTTCCACGCCCCACTGGTCGAAAGGGTTCACGTCCCAGATCACGCTCTGCACGAATACCTTGTGCTCGTACCAGGCGATCAGCCGGCCGAGCGTGCGCGGCCCGAGGCGCGGGAAGAGGATCAGGCTCGACGGGCGATTCCCCGCGTGCACCTTGTGCGGCAGCAACCGGGCAATCTCGTCCTCCGCCGTGCCCTTGGCGGCGAGGTCCTCGCGCACCTGCTGCTCGGTCTGGCCGAATGCGAATGCCTCGGCCTGCGCAAAGCAATTCGCAAGCGCCAAGTCGTGCTGATCCTGGAAGCGGCTCGAGGCATTCACCGGCGCAATGAAATCCATCGCGACTCGGGCGGTGCCCTGGTGCAGCAGCTGGAAGAACGAGTGCTGGGCGTTGTTGCCGGGCTCGCCCCACACGATGTTGCCCGTCGCATAGTCGATTGCCCGGCCGTCGCGCGTGACGCTTTTGCCGTTCGATTCCATTTCGAGCTGCTGCAGGTACGCCGGGAACCGATGCACACGCCGATCGTACGGCAACACGGCGAGCGAATCGTGCCCGAGGAAGTTGCCGTTCCACACGCCGATGAGCCCCATCAGCACCGGCAGGTTCCGCTCGAGCGGTGCGGTGCGGAAGTGCTCGTCCATGTCGTGGCCGCCCTGCAGGAGCAGCTCGAAGATGCTCATCCCCAGCGCGAGTGCGATCGACAGCCCCACCGCCGACCACAGCGAGTACCGGCCGCCCACCCAGTCCCACATGGTGAAGCGCAAATTGGGCGAGATGCCGAAGGCGTCCATCGCCTTGTGGTTGGTCGAGACCGCGACGAAGTGCTTGGCCACCGCGGCCTCGCCGAGCTCCCCGATCAGCCACGCGCGCGCCGCGTTGGCGTTGCTCAGCGTCTCGAGGGTCGTGAAGGTCTTGGAGCAGATCACGAACAGAGTGGTCGCCGGATTGACCTGCTCGATCACCTCGGTAAGCTCGACACCGTCGATGTTCGACACGCAGTGAAGGCGGATGCCGCGATTGCGGTAGCGGCCGAGTGCCTCGGTGGCCATCACGATGCCGAGATCCGAGCCACCGATGCCGATGTTGACGACATCGGTGAAGCGTGCGCCCTTCGCCCCGGTGATGCGGCCCTCGTGCACCCCGGTGACGAACTCGCCGATCTTCTCGA
>Ga0114938_1002306_pt1 | contig 12128 bp, 2 predicted proteins | sample AshMeaBigSpring_FD_88675 | JGI IMG/M metagenome (GOLD analysis project Ga0114938, IMG submission 88675) | Groundwater microbial communities from Big Spring, Nevada to study Microbial Dark Matter (Phase II) - Ash Meadows Big Spring | ecosystem: Environmental > Aquatic > Deep subsurface >...
ACCGACGGCAGCGGCAAGGCCGAATCCGTCACCAGCGCGGCGACCGGACTTGTCACCAAGATTCCGACGCTCGATTCGGCCAGCACCAATGCCGATGGCAGCAAGATCGTGTTGCATTACGACGAGGCGCTCTCCACCACGACAGCTGCCGCCAGCGCCTTCAAGGTGTATCAGGATGGCTCCATCGTGCCGGTCGTCGCAGCGGTGGTGAATGGCCAGAATGTGGAATTGACGCTGGGCTGGCCGGTGACCAATGGCCGCGCCCTGACGGTGAATTACACCGACCCGACCACCGGCAACGACGCCAACGCGATTCAATCGACGACCGGCGTGGATGCGGCGCCGCTGCTAAATGTGTCGGTCACCAATACGCTGGCCGACGTGATGCCGCCAGTGTTCCAATACGCCGCCACCAGCACCGACGGCAACACGCTTGTGCTGACCTTCAGCGAAACCCTGTCGGCCAACCTGCCGACCACAGGGATGTTCACGGTCAGCGTTGCCGGGGTGGCCCGAACCGTTACCGCTGTGGCGAAGAACGGCGACAGCATCGAGCTGACTCTCAGTAGCCCGATCGCGGCCGGCCAGGCGGTCACCGTGAGTTACAACGATGGCAGCCTTGGCAATGTGGCCCAAGCGGTGCAGGACAGTGCCGGCAACGATGCCTCTGCCTTCAGTGGCGAAGCCGTGCGCAACACTGTTGGTACCCACGTCTATTACATCAGCACCACCGGTTCGGACACGTCGGGCGACGGCTCGGCGGCCAATCCCTTTGCGAGCCTGACCAAGGTGCATGCGCTGACCGGCGGGGCGGCCCTGGTGGGTGGCGATACCGTCTACTTCATGGATGGCACCTACCGTAACGCCAACTTCGGCGACGGCAATATCTGGAAGGACAGCATTTCCGACTTCGTCCTCACCCTCAGCAAGTCGGGCACTGCCGGGAGTCCGATCACCTATGCCGCTGTGCCGGGTGCGCACGTGGTGCTGGAATTTGACGGCCCCGGCGCGATTCGCGTACAGAACGCGCAGTACGTCAACATTCAGGGTTTCGACATCAAGGGCCAGAACAGCAACATCACCTTGAGCGATGCGCTGGCCCATCAGTTTGAATACCGCATCGACACCGATGGAGACGGCAGCTATCTGGACGAAGTGTCGTGGTATCGCCCGACCACGGCGCTGGTGCCGGGTACCACGGTGCTTGGCCTGAAACCCGATGGCACCAACTACGTCATGCCGGCTACCACGGTGGCCAATGGCCAGACCGTGACTGCGACCTTGTCCAATCTGGGCGCCAAGACACCGGGAGCCTATGGCGCCAATGCCATTGTGATCGCCGGAACGTCGAACCATCTGGAAATCATCAACAACGCCATCCACGATGCGCCGGGTGCGGCGATTTCCTCGCTGACCGGCGCGGATTACCTGACCATTCGCGGCAACGAGGTATACAACAACAACTGGTACACCCCGTCTGGCACGCACGCCATGTCCTTCAAGAACGTGACCTCGAGCGATGTGAATACGGGCGTCAAGCTGATCGTCGATGGCAACTTCTTCAGCGACAACGCCAGCCGTCTGATTTCCTGGGCGCCGCTGCAGAACGATGCCGTGGATATGAAGGTGGATGAAGGCAAGACCATCCAGATTCAGGATTCCACCGCGGCCAGCGGTTGGACCTCCGGCCAGGTGCAGTTCAGCAACAACCTGATTGTGCGCTCCGGCAATGCGGCCATGGCGATCAACAACGCCGAGCGCGTGATCATGGCCAACAATACGGTGATCGACGCCGGGTACCTGAACAAGCTGATCCTCGCCGGTCTGGTCGATCCCAATATTGAGCATACCTTCCAGGTCAGCGCCAGCGCCTTCCGACTCGGTGGCACCAGCCTGACGGTCATCAACAATCTGGTCAGCAACACCAACGCGGTTTATAACGCCGACGGAACGGTGAACAAGGCGCTGAACGTGGTCGACACCACCAGCAGCGTCAATGGCTCCGGCACTGGCATGACGGTGTTTGCCGACAACCTTTACTACAACGGCACGGTGTTCCTGCGCGGCACGGTCGATCAGTCACTGTTGTCTTCCGGCTTTACCTCGGTATCGACGCTCGCCGGGCTGGGCATGGTCGATGCGACCAACGGCAACTACTTCCTGCTGCGCGCCTCGGTGGCAGTCAATGAAGGTGGCACCACGACGGCCGGCGGTACGCTGAGCCTGACGGACGACTTCAGCAATGCCGCCCGCGACCCGCTGGCCGACATCGGTGCGCTGGAATTTGTCGGTGATGCCTATGCGGTGGCCGGTACCCTGAGCATTGCCGACAAATCCAATGGCCTGGACGACACCTTCACCCTGAGCCTGAGCGGTCAGGAGTCCGGGGCAACAGTGGTGTATCAGATGTCGGCAAACAGCGGCGCAACATGGACCGACACCACGAGCAGCCAAAGCAGCGTGGCGGCCGGCAGCTACCTCTACCGCGCCAAGGTGACCGATACCGCCGGCAATATCAATTACACGGCAAATGTCAGCACCAGCGTCACGGTGGGCAGCGGCCCGACGCTGACCAGCAGCACCCCGACCGATGGCAATGGCGCCGTCTCCGTGGCCGCCGACATCACGCTCCGCTTTAGCGAAGCCGTCAAGGCCGGCAGCGGCAACATCACCATCAAGGACGGCAGCGGCAATGTGGTCAAGACCATCGCCATCACCGATGCCACGCAAGTGCGTTTTGATGGCGACACGGTGATCATCAACCCGGACGGTGACCTTGCAGCACTGTCCAATTACTCGGTACAGATTGCCAACGGCGCGATTACCAGTCTGGGCGGTGCGGCCTACGCCGGCTTCACGGATACCACCTCGCTGAATTTCACCACCGGCCGGATTCTTTACGCACTGACCGATAACGGCGATAGCAATACAGCCGGTACCGGTACTTCGGCCGATCCCTACAAATCGCTGGGGTATGCCTCGCAAGTAGCGCAGGCCGGCGACACGATTTACGTCACCATTACCGACAGCAGCGGCAACCCGCTGACCGGCAGCACCGCCATTGGCAACAGCTACACCATCCGCTCCAACGGAACGGCTGATTCGCCCATCGTCATCAAGCCGAATCCGGGTCAGACCGATCAGTACATATTCACCTCGGCCAATGGTTTGACGGTGACCGGCACGCACACGGTGATCGAGGGCTTCGAGTTCTATGGCCGCACCGATCAGCTCGATCACTGGCAGTTGCTCGCCAGCCTGTGGACCTTTGCCGGTAACGTCGATGATGCGGTGTATCCGGTGGGCGACATCGCCATCAATGTCTCCACCGGGCAGTACATCACCATCCGCGATAACTATTTCCACGATCTCACGCAGAAGGCGGTGAATATCGAGGCGGGCCGCTACATCACGGTGGCCGACAACATCCTCGCCAGCATCGCCACCACCTCGCTCTCCGGCGGCCACGGCATCATGCGTCAGCAGGGCAGCTACTCCAACTTCGGCACGGCAGACGTGGCGAACACCTACCGGTGGGATATCAGCGGCAACCTGATCTTCAACGTCGAGCAGCGCATCTACTCCTGGGTGCCCTCCAAGGGCTACCTGAACATGACGCTGGACGAGGGCAAGCCCATCCTGATCGACGAGACGACCGATCTCAACATGATGGCGCGTATCAGCAACAACATCATTGCCTACGCCAACATCGACTCGATCCGCCTGAAGCCGACGCCCAACGTCGAGGTCAGCTACAACTCGGTCTACACCGACGGCGCCCACGCCGACGGAATTACCGACATCAACACCCTGAGCGGCACCGCGCCTTATTCGACCAATCCCTTGCCCGGACTGAGTGTCAGCTACAACCTGGTGCAGACGGCGAGCGGTACCTATGCCTTCGAGCTGAACGATGCCTTTACGGCCAACGCCACGGGCGTGAGCAGCACAGGCAATGTGATTTATGGCGGTACTGTGAATACGTCTACCCAAACTGGAGTAACGACTGCCGGCGCTCCCGTCTTTACCAACCCCGAGGCCGGCAACTTCACCCCGGTTTCAGGCATTACCGGCGTTGGCGCCAGCAACGATACGCTGACCAATATCGCCGACAACGTGGCCGATCAGGGCGTGACAGTGTCCGACAGCAACTGGGTGGACGATCACCTGCGCAATATGCAGACCATGCTCGACAACATCCCCGGTGTGCGCGACGGCGTGACCGGCAACGAAACGGTGTTCGAGGAAACTGGCACCCTGTACGCAGCCTCGATGAAGGAAGTCGGGCGCATGGCGTATTACTTTGTGATTGATGCGACCTGGCAGGCCGCCAATATTCCGAATCTCTCCGTGCTGGACCGCACCGGCACCGCCTATGACGGCCTGTACGAAATCATCACCCCGGAGGACTACAGCACCTGGCTGGATGCCAAGCTCGCTGCGTACAAACAGTGGGGTACGACCGCCTTTGACGGCGCCAATTACAGCAGCATCCGCTACGGCACCAGCCTGATCGCGCAGAACAAGGTGTTTGACGCCACGGGCCTGCACATCGCCACCATCAAGGGCGACAGCAACTACGACATTACTACGGCTACCGGGAAGGCTGTGACACTGGATGGCGACCTCCTGATCGATTTCGAGTCCTACACGCCATCCGCCGGAACGCATACCTACGACATCCTGACCGCCGGTTCGATTACCGGCAGCTTTGACCACGTCCGTATCGAAGGTCTGGCGATGGGCAGCTATTTCTCGGTCAGCGTGGTGGGTGGCACGACACTGCGCGTCACGGTATCTGACACCACCTTTGCCGGCGCTACCCAACTGGCCTCGCCGCTGGTGCTCGACCTCGACGGCAATGGCATCCAGTCCACCCCCATAGAGGAGGGCGTGCGTTTTGACCTGAATGGGGACGGCACGCAAGAGCAGGTTGGCTGGCTGTCCCCAGCCGATGCCTTCCTGGTGCGCGATCTCGATGCCAATGGCTTCATCGACAGCGGCCGCGAACTCTTCGGCGATGCCACAAAAGTCGGCGCTGGCGGGACGGCGGCTAACGGTTTTGCTGCCTTGGCAGAGTTGGATGACAACGCCGACGGCGTGATCGACCACCGGGATGCCGCCTTCGATTCACTGCAACTTTGGCGGGATGTCAATGGCAACGGTCAGTCGGACGCCGGTGAACTGATCTCGCTGGCCCAGGCCGGCATCGCCGCGCTCAATCTGCACTATGCTACGGCACCGGTCGAACAAAACGGCAACTGGCTCATCGAGCAGTCAAGCTTCATTCGAACCGACGGTAGCCAGGGGGCGCTGATAGATGTCTGGCTTGCCAGTGCACCGCTGACGACCGAGCCGTTGGAGAAATCCCAACCCATCACTTCGGCAATTCTGTAAATCACCATGAGTTCTTTGCGAATCCTGATTGAGGTGGGCACGTGAACACGATAGCGAAATGGGTCGCTGAAAATCGCTGGCTGGCATGGGGGGGCGTGTTCATCGTCGCGATCCTATCCGGCTGGGCGACCAGCGAATTGGTGCGCGACATACGCGAGCAGGAGCGGTTGTCGGTCCTGCAGACCGAAGCCCGGCGCGGCGGCATCGAGATCATGTCGCAGACCCTCAACGGCAATGTCATGGGCGCGCTCGGTCTGCTGGGGATCATCGATCCCGAGATCAAGCGGGAAGCCCGTGGCAATGTCAGCTTGCGTGATTTTGAAATGAGCAATCGCGGCAAGACGCTGCGCGTGAGTGCCGCCAATCTCGCCAATCTGGAAAGTATCGGCCGCTCTTTCGGTGCCGAGGGGACCTTTCTGGTCAAGCACGACGGCTGGATCGGTGCTGGCTGGGATGCCGCAGGTAAGCCTTCCTCTGGCATGAACGTCAAGTTTCGCCCCTACTACCAAATGGCCATGCAGGGACTGGAAAACGTCTATGCCGCCGTCAGTCAGGCGCGGGGCGAGCGTATGCTGTATTTCTCGGCACCAGTATATGCACAAAATACCAGCGGTACCGACGCTATCGGCGCCGTGGTTGCCCGCACCGGTTTGCTGAAAATCGACGATCTCCTGCGCGACAAGGCCGATATTGCCTTGCTGTTGTCGCCGCAGGATGTGGTTTTTGCCAGCAACAAAGCGGAATGGGTGACGCATGTTGCGGGCAAGGTCACCCCCGAGCGTCTGAAGGCGATCCGCGACCTCAAGCAGTTCGGCGACCTGTTTGTCAGCAAGGCCCCGCTCCCATTGCCTGTCTCCATTGATGCCGGTATTCATGTTCATGACGGCAAGCCGATGGCGGTGGCCCAGGCCAAGGTGCAATGGAACGACCCAATGGGCGACTGGACTCTGGTGCTGATGGAGGATCTGTCGCGTTCCATCCCCCGGGCCGAGCGCCTGAAACTGGCGCTATTGACCGGGGTGATCGTCCTTGTGCTGGGTTCACTCGCCTTGCGCCTGCTGCGTAGCCAGCATGCCCAACGACTCGCCGCTGAACAACTGAATGCCCATGCCCTGGCGCAGCGCCGCCTGGTCGAGAACAAGGCAGTCCTGGCCGGCAGTGCCCTGCGCATGCAGCAGGCCAGGAACCTGACCGATCTCGCGAAGGTGTTCCTGCAGGAGTGCCACCGGCAGTTCGACGCCATGCAGGGGACGGTCTATGTCGCCGACCCGGCAAGCGGCGCATTGACCCTGGCCGGATGCCATGCTTGCGCCGACTCGCCTCCGCAAAGCATTGCCCCTGGCGAGGGTTTGCTCGGCCAATGTGCGCTGGAGCGTCGCCTGCTGCTGCTCGGTGCCGAGGGCCACAGTCCGTTCGTGCTGCGCTCCGGGCTGGGCGAAACGACGCCCGTGGCGCTGATGATCGTTCCCGTGCTGACCGGCGACACGCTGCAGGGCGTGGCCGAGCTGGCCCTGCTGCATCGCCCGGACCCGGATGAGCAGGCCCGGCTTGAAGAGTTCGCCGGCTTGCTGGCGATGAACATCGACATCATGTATCGACGCGAACACCTGACCGCGCCCTCCGTGGCCGACTCAGTGGAGCATCACGTCATGGAAGGCCGCCCATGAAATCGCTTATTTCCGCGATGGAGCGGCCCACCCTGCTGACCAAGTTGTTGCTGGGGGGCATTCTGCAGTTGATCGTGATTGCCGGCATCGGCATCGATGCCCTGTGGGGGCAGCGCGAACTGGGGCAGCGCATCGAAATCCTCTACGAAAAGGAAACGCTGGGCATTTCCGCCATCAAGGAAGCCCGCTTCAACTATGCCCAGCTGGGTCGCATCATCCGCATTGCCTTGCTGACCGAGGATGCCGGCGAACGGGAGGTAGCCCTGAAGCAACTGGCCGCGACCAATGAGGCCTTGAATCGGGGCGTCGAAAATGTCAGAACGCGGGTTTACGAGGAAGAAGGGAGGCGTCACCTGGCCGCTTTCGAGGAAAACCTGCGTGACTATCGACGGCAGCAGGAGCGCGCCGTCAACATGCTGCAAAAAGGGGATGTGGACAATGCCCGCCGACTGGTCGCCAGCCCCGACTACCGGAAACCCGGCGTGCTTGCCAGCGAAAACCTTGAGCAGCTCGCCAAGTTCAAGGAAGACCTGGCCAGGCAGACCCGGCACCAAGCCCAGGCGCAGGTCGAATACGAAACCTATACGACGCTCCTGTGGTTCCTCGGCGGGGGCGTGGTCAGCGTCGTCGTCGGCTTGCTGGTGGTGATGTCGATCCGGCGGCCGCTCGAGCGGATTCGGCGCACCGTCGCCGATCTCGCGCGGGGCGAACTTGATCGCACGCTGCCCAACACCGACTTCCGCAACGAGATCGGTGCGCTTGCCCGCGACATCGAGGTATTACGCATCGAAGCGCGGCAAATGGAGTTGCAGCGCACGATCAAGACCCACATCGCCGAAATTTCCAGCGAGTTGCAGCAGAAGGAAAATTTCACCGACCTCATACGCTGCTTTCTCGACCGCCTTGCACCCTTGATCAAGCTGGGCCATGGGGTGTTCTATGTCTACGAGGCGGAAGAGGCCCGCTTGCGCTTGCTAAACGGTTATGCCTTTCGCCATCGTAAGCATCTCAGACAGTATTTCGCCCTCGGCGAAGGCATGATCGGCCAGGTTGCCCTGGAGCGCGAACCGATCATCATTACCCAGCCGCCCAAGGATTACGTACGCATCGAATCCAGCCTGGGCAGCGGCACGCCGAACCGGATTGCCATCCTGCCCGTGCTGCGCAACGAGCGCCTGCTTGCGGTGATCGAGCTGGCGACGTTCAACGAGTTTGACCAGGCCGCCCAATCCGTTGTCGATGGTCTGCTGCCCATCTTGGCGATGAACATGGAAATCCTCGACCGAAACCAGCAAACGCAGCGATTGCTCGAAGAAACCCGGCGCCAGGCCGAAAACATGGAAAAGCAGGCAGCACGGCTGGAAGAGCAAACCGTTGAACTCGAAGCGCAACAGGCCGCGCTCGTGGAATCCAACCGGACAGCGGAAGCGGCCAGAAAGCTTTCAGACGAAGCGAAGCAAATTGCCGAAGAGGCCACCAAGGCCAAGAGCGACTTCCTCGCCAACATGAGCCACGAGATCCGCACGCCAATGAACGCCATCATAGGCATGTCGCATCTGGCCCTGCAGACCGACCTTGACAAGAAGCAGCGAAACTACATTGCCAAGGTGCACCGGGCTGGCGAGAACCTGTTGGGCATCATCAATGACATTCTCGACTTCTCCAAAATCGAAGCCGGCAAGATGACCATCGAGAAGGTCGATTTTCACCTTGAAGATGTGATGGATCATCTATCCAATCTGGTTGGCTTGAAGACCGAAGATAAGGGATTGGAATTGCTCTTCGACATCGCCCCCAACATGCCGACGGCACTGGTCGGTGATCCTCTCCGTCTGGGTCAAATCCTGATCAATCTGGGCAACAATGCCGCCAAATTTACCGAGGAGGGTGAAATCGTCCTCGGCGCAGAGCAAGTCAGCGGCGATGATTCGGAGGTGGAGTTGCACTTTTGGATCCGCGACTCCGGCATCGGCATGACCCCAGAACAATGCGGCCGGATGTTCCAGAGCTTCAGTCAGGCCGATACATCAACCACGCGCAAATATGGCGGAACCGGACTTGGGCTGGCCATTTCCAAGAACCTCGTCGAGCTGATGGGGGGAAGGATCTGGGTGGAAAGCGAACAGGGCAAGGGGTCGACGTTCCATTTTCATGCGCGATTCGGCGTGCAGAAGGATCCGATGCCGCGCCGCATGTTCCGAGCCGACGAGTTGCTGGGCGTGCGCGTACTGGTGGTGGATGACAATGCCTCGGCCCGCGAAATCCTCTCAACCATGACCCGGCATTTCGGCCTGGAGGTGGATGTCGCCCATGATGGACGGAGCGCCGTGCAATACGTAACCGAAGCAGATTCCCAGCCGCGGCGCTACGATCTGGTGTTGATCGATTGGCATATGCCCGGTATGGATGGCATCGATACGGTACGCCAACTGCAGGAGGCGCCCCTGTCACGCATGCCGGCGGTGATCATGGTTACGGCCTACGGACGAGACGAGGCGCTCGCCAGCGCTCAAGAGCGTGGCGTCGGCATCAGCACGGTGCTGTCGAAACCGGTGACGCCCTCCAGTTTGCTGGAAGCGATTGGCGAGGCTCTGGGCAAGGGTGCCGCGGTCGAGATGCGCATCGAAACCCGTGCTGAGAATGACCATGAGTACATGGCCGCCCTCAAAGGTGCGCGGATCCTGCTGGTAGAAGACAACGAGATGAACCAGGAACTGGCGATGGCGCTGTTGTCGCAAGCGGAGATTGACGTGGTACTGGCCAACAACGGCCAGGAGGCGGTGGATATCCTGAGTCGGGATGCCGGGTTTGACGGCGTGCTGATGGACTGCCAGATGCCGGTCAAGGACGGCTACACAGCCACGCGGGAGATCCGCAATCAGTCACAATTCAAGCAACTGCCGATCATCGCCATGACCGCCAACGCCATGGCGGGAGACAAGGAGAAGGTGATTGAGGCTGGCATGTGGGATCACATTGCCAAGCCACTCAACGTCAGCCAGATGTTCGTCACCATTGCCAAGTGGGTCAAACCCAAAGGTGGAAGAGACGCATTGGCCGACGCACCAGCCCCACAGGGATTCCCTGCGGCCACGCCTAGTTTTGATAAGGAGGCTTCTGGCATGGATTTACCAGCCACCGACGCTGTCGGAGGACTGCCGCCTTTATCCGGCATCGACGTTAAGGCTGGGCTGGCGACCTGCGCTGGCCAAGAATCACTCTACGCCCGCATGCTGATCAAGTTCCGTGACAGTCAGGGTCGATTCGCGGAATTTTTTGCGGCAGCCCGTGCCGATGCCGATCCGGAAGCGACGACACGTGCCGCGCACACGCTCAAGGGCACGGCGGGAAACATAGGTGCACGGGCACTGCAAGCTGCCGCTGGCGAACTGGAGTATGCCTGCAAAGACAACGCTCCGGCCGATCAGATAGAAACGCTGCTGAAACGAACCCTGGCCGAGTTGGCGGTCGTCATGCCCGGGCTGGAAAAAGTCGGCGCTGGCAGGACGGCGCAGTCGGCGCCAACCCCGGCAGCAGCCATTACCGAAACGGAATTATGGGCACAACTGGACAAACTGCGCTATTTGCTGAAAGAGAGTGATTCGGAAGCCGGAGACCTGTTGGCCGAACTGTTGGAGAAGTTGGGAGATCATCCTATCGCCAAGCAGCTAAAACCTGTCTCCGTCGCTATCGAAGGATTCGATTTCGATAGCGCCATAGGACATCTTGATACGATTCCAAGGGGGTGAAAATGAAGCTGTCTCTGATGACCCTCTGCCGTCTTTCGGTGATTCTGGCGGCGACTCAGCTGGCGGCCTGCAGTGGCGACAAGACCGAGGCGATCAAGGTTGGCTTCTATGAGAATGCGCCAAAAATCTATTCCGGACAAGATGGAAAGCCGGCCGGACTCTTCGTCGAGTTGCTGCGGGCGATCGCTGAGAAGGAGCATTGGAATCTGCAGTTTGTCGCCTGTGCCTGGAACGATTGCTTGCAGATGATCCAGACAGGCGAACTGGACCTGATGCCGGATGTGGCCTTTTCCAATGAACGGACGCAAAAGTTCGACTTTCACCGCACCTCGGTCGCGAGCAGTTGGTCGCAGGTGTTTGTTCAGCGACAACTGTCGATCCAGACGCTGGAGGATATGGCGGGCAAGCGGGTGGCTGTACTGAAAGGTGGCATTCAGCAGGGGTTTCTTGACAAGCTGATGAAAGAGGCGGGATTGAGTTATCAGGCTGTGGCCGTGCAGTCATTGGTTGAAGGCTACGACGCGGTCGTTGCGGGCACGGCGGATGCAGTCGTCAGCAACAGCTTCTTCGCCGCCCGCAACGGGGCAAAGTATCGGCTCAAGGAAACACCGATCGTCTTCCTCCCCGTCAATCTCTACTTTGCTGCTGGGAAAGGACGTAGTGCCGAATGGCTGTCGGCAATCGATCGCCATCTCGACGACTGGCGCCAGGATGCCGACTCGGTGTATTTCAAGGCCATGCGCCGGGCCATGGCACAGCAGCAGGAATCGGTACTGCCACGTGGCTTGTTGTGGGGCTTGGGCAGCTTGCTGGTGCTGGTGATCGTGCTCTTCGTTGTGAGCCTGTTGCTGCAAAATCGGCGCATCCGCGAGCATGTGGCCGCCGCAACGCGCGAACTGGACGACTCGAAGAAGCGCCTAGAGCAAGAGGTTGCCACCCAGTCTCGCTTGACCGCATTGGCGCTGGAGTTACAGAAAACGGGTACCGCTGCCGAGGTCGGTCAGTTGATTTTGGCGCTGCTGGCCGAGCGCCTGGGCTGCCACCTGGGCGGCGTTGGCGTGGTCATGCCAGAGGCGATTCATGTGATCGCGCGATATGGTCTTGCAGACGATAGTCCCACCTTGCCGTTAAACCAAGGTCTGCCGGGACAGGTATTGCGCGAGGGAACTCACGCCCATGTTGTGCTTCCACAGGACAACGAATGGCGCATTCGATCGGGTCTTGGCAGCATGCTTCCTTCGGAGACATGGTGTTTCCCGGTGCGGCATGGCAGCGAAATCGTGGGTGTCATCGAAATGGCACTTACTCGGCCGCT
>Ga0114938_1002307_pt1 | contig 12127 bp, 12 predicted proteins | sample AshMeaBigSpring_FD_88675 | JGI IMG/M metagenome (GOLD analysis project Ga0114938, IMG submission 88675) | Groundwater microbial communities from Big Spring, Nevada to study Microbial Dark Matter (Phase II) - Ash Meadows Big Spring | ecosystem: Environmental > Aquatic > Deep subsurface >...
GGGCACGCCGCCGATCGCGCCCGCCGTCGCCAATGCCGTGGCCGCGCTGACGGGCCAACGGCTGCGCGAGATGCCGTTGCGTCTCCGTGCCTGACGGCGCGAGGCACGCACTGGGCGGCCAGCGGGCCGTGCTCGCAGCGGCGCGGGAATTGCGCGCCGCCGGGCGGGCATTCGCCCTGGCGCTGGTGGTCGAGGCCGAGGGATCGACCTATCGCAAGCCAGGAGCGCTGGCGCTGGTCCCGGACGATGGCCGTCGCGTGGGCGTGATTTCCGGCGGCTGCCTGGAACCCGGACTCGTGGCACTCGCCCGCGAGGCACTGGCGCGCGCCGAGCCGCGCGACGCGGTCTTCGACACGCGCAGCGACGACGACCTGCTGTTCGGCTCCGGATCGGGCTGCCGCGGCCGCATGCGCGTCGTGGCGCTGCCGGTCATGCCCGGCGTGCCGTCGCCGGTACTCGACGCGGTGCTGCCGGCACACGAGGAACGTCGACCGGCACGCCTTGCACTCGCTGCACTGGCGCCCCAAGTCGGCCTCCAAGTCGAGGTGATCGTTCGGCCGCCGCCGCTGGTGCTGCTGCTCGGTGCCGGCCCCGAAGCGCCGCCTCTCGCCGGCATCGCGCGCACCCTCGGTTGGTACGTCTGGCTGGCCGATCACCGCACCGGCCTGCTCGAGGATCCGCGGCTCGAGGCGGTCGATCGCGTGATCGCGTTGCGGCCCACCGCTGTGCTGTCTGGACTCGCCGGCACGCGCCTCGACGCTGCGATCGCGATGACACACACCGCGGAGCACGACCTCGCTGCGCTCGCGGCCCTTGCCGCGCACGACGTGCGTTATGTCGGGCTGCTGGGTCCGCCGGCACGGCGTGACGAACTGCTCGAGCGGCTCACACCGGCGCAGCGTGCGGCGCTCGAAGGCCGGCTGCACGCGCCGGTGGGACTGAAGCTGGGCGGCGAAGGCCCCGAGGCGATCGCGCTGACCATCGCTGCGGAATTGCAGCGCGAATTCCACCGGGCCGGCTGAAGGCCGCGGCGGCACCCGCCGCTAGAACGGGATGTCGTCGTCGAACTCGGTGCTGCTCGACGGCGCAGGCGCGCCGCCGCCCCGCTCCATCGGTGCCGCGGCACGCGGCTCGGCACGCGATTCGGTACCCATGCCGCCGCCCGCGCGGCTGCCAAGCATCTGCATCTCGTTGGCGATGATCTCGGTGGTGTAGCGATCGCGGCCTTCCTTGTCCTGCCACTTGCGCGTGCGCAGCCTGCCCTCGACGTACACCTGCGAGCCCTTGCGCAGGTACTCGGCGGCGATCTCGGCGAGGCGGTCGTACATGACGATGTTGTGCCACTCCGTCTGCTCTTTCTGCTCGCCGGTCTGCTTGTCCTTCCAGGACTCGGAGGTGGCGATGCTGAAATTGGTGACGGCCTTGCCGCTCGGCATGTAGCGCGTCTCGGGATCCTTGCCGAGGTTGCCGACGAGAATGACTTTGTTGATTCCGCGTGCCATGGGATGTATCCGCGTGGTGAATGACGTGATCTTAAGGCACCGGGCGGCCCCGGCGCTAAATGCAAATCAGCCCTGTTGGTGCCGAATTGGGGCGGCCCGCCGGGTGCCGGCCGCGAGCGTCGCCCAGGCGAGCGCCGCGACGGCGCTGCCCCAGAAGACGCCGGCCAGCCCGAACCGGCCGAGCAGCATCCCGCCGAGCACGCCGCCCAGGAACGCGCCGAGGAACTGCGCGGTGGCGAAAATGCCGAGCGCGGCGCCGCGCTCGTGGCCCGGGGCCGCCAGGGTCAGCTGGGCCGGCAGCCGGGCCTCGAGGTAATTGAAGCCAGCAAAAAACAGCGTCAGTCCGCCCAATACGACCCACAGGTGCTGGTGATCGAAACCGAGCAGCGCCTGCGCGGCCGCCACGGCGAGGATCGCCAGCACGAACAGCGCCGGGCCACGCCCGGTGCGCTCGGTGGCCAGGATCAGCGGGATGGTGCCGGCCAGCGAGGCCACGAACACGCCCAGGTACACCTTCCAGTGGCCGACGCTGGCGATGCCGAGGTCGGTCACCAGCGCCTGCGGCACCGACAGGAACGTCGCGGTCATGATGAAGTGCAGCGCGAACACGCCGGCGTAGAGCGGCATCAGCGTCGGGCGGCGCGCGAGTTCGAGCAAACCGGCCAGCGAGCGCGACTCGTTCCCGCCCGTGCGCGGCGGCTCGGCCGGCACCGCAAAGCCGAGCAGCACCAACCCGCCGAGGGACATCACCAGCATGAGCGCGAAGATGCCGGGCACGCCGATCGCGGCGTCGAGGAGCGGCGCGAGCACCAGCGCCAGTACGAACGACAGGCCGATGCTGGCGCCGATCACCGCCATGGCGCGCGTGCGCACCTCGGGCCGGGTCAGGTCCGCCAGCAGCGCCGACACCGCAGCGGAGACCGCGCCCGCGCCCTGCACGCAGCGCGCGACGGCGAGCATCGCCACCGACTGCGCGAGCGCGCCGATCAGCGATCCGGCGGCGAACAGCACTAGGCCCACCACGATGACCGGCTTGCGCCCGAACCGGTCGGACCAGCGCCCGAACGGGATCTGCAGCAGCGCCTGCGTGAGGCCATAGGCGCCCATCGCGAACCCGAGCAGCACCGGCGTGTAGTCGGGCAGCTCGCGCGCGTGCAGCGCCAGCACGGGCAGCAGCAGGAACAGCCCGAGCATGCGCGTGGCGTAGATCGCCGCGAGCGCACCGACCGAGCGGCGCTCCTGCGGCGAGAGCGCCGGCTTAGGGTGGGAATCGTTGGTTCGGATTGGCTTTGCCTCGAAAGCTGGGCCTATATTAGCAGGCTGGCCCCAGCCGCCCGAAACCGGCCCCACGCCATGGACGTCATACGCATTCGCGGTGCGCGCACGCACAACCTGCAGGGCATCGACCTCGACCTGCCCCGCAACCGGCTGGTCGTGATCACGGGCCTGTCGGGCTCGGGCAAGTCCTCGCTCGCCTTCGACACGATCTACGCCGAGGGCCAGCGGCGCTATGTCGAGTCGCTGTCGGCTTACGCACGGCAGTTCCTCTCCGTGATGGAAAAGCCCGACGTCGACCACATCGAGGGCCTGTCGCCCGCGATCGCGATCGAGCAGAAAGCCACCTCGCACAACCCGCGCTCCACGGTGGGCACGGTCACCGAGGTGTACGACTACCTGCGCGTGCTCTACGCGCGCGCCGGCGTGCCGCGCTGTCCGGAGCACGGCCAGGACCTCGCCGCGCAGTCCGTGAGCCAGATGGTCGACCAGGTCCTCGCGCTGCCCGAGGGCACGGCCGTGCTGCTGCTCGCGCCGGTGGTCCAGGACCGCAAGGGCGAGCACCTCGAGGCCTTCGAGCACCTGCGCTCGCAGGGCTTCGTGCGCGCGTTCGTCGACGGCAAGCTGGTCGAGCTCGACGCGGTCCCGCCGCTCGACCCGCGGCGCCGCCACGCGGTCGACGCGGTCGTGGACCGGCTGCGGGTGCGGCCCGATGCCTCCCAGCGCATGGCCGAGTCGTTCGAAACGGCCCTCGCCCTGTCCCAGGGCGTGGCGCGGGTGGCGTACCAGGATGAGCCGCGTCGCGCGCCGCTCGTGTTCTCGAACCGCTACGCCTGCACCGCGTGCGGCTACAGCCTCGTGGGCCTCGAGCCGCGGCTTTTCTCCTTCAACAATCCGACCGGCGCATGCGGCACCTGCGGCGGCCTCGGCGTACAGGAGTACTTCGACCCGGCGCGCGTGGTCGTGAACCCGGCCCTGTCGCTCGCCGGCGGCGCTGTGCGCGGCTGGGACCGGCGCAACGCCTACTACTTCCAGCTGATCCAGGCGCTCGCGCGCCACTACCGCTTCGACCTCGAGACGCCGTGGGGCGACCTGCCCGAGGCCGTGCGCCACGTGCTGCTGCACGGCAGCGGCGACGAGCGCATCGAGTTCCGCTACTTCGACGCACGCGGCGGCACCGCCAAGCGCAGCCATCCCTGGGAAGGCATCCTGCCGAACCTCGAGCGCCGCTACCGCGAGACGGAATCCGCGACGGTGCGCGAGGAACTCTCCCGCTTCCGCGGCACCCGCGCGTGCGCCGACTGCGGTGGCAGCCGCCTGAATCTGGCGGCCCGCAACGTGTTCGTGGGCGGTCACACGCTGCCTCAGCTGGCCGCGCTGCCGATCGCCGAGGCACTGCGGTTCTTCGCCACGCTCGAGGTCGAGGGCTGGCGCGGCGAGATCGCACGCCGCCTCGTGCGCGAGATCGCCGATCGCCTCACCTTCCTGGTGGACGTGGGCCTCGACTACCTCTCCCTCGACCGCAGCGCCGAGACGCTCTCGGGCGGCGAGGCGCAGCGCATCCGGCTCGCGAGCCAGATCGGCTCGGGCCTCGTCGGCGTCATGTACATACTCGACGAGCCCTCGATCGGCCTGCACCAGCGCGACAACCAGCGCCTGCTCGACACGCTCACGCGCCTGCGCGACCTCGGCAACACCGTGCTGGTGGTCGAGCACGACGAGGACGCGATCCGGCAAGCCGACTACGTGGTGGACCTGGGACCCGGCGCCGGCATCCACGGCGGCAAGATCGTCGCGCAGGGAACGCCGGCCGAGATCGAGGCGGCGCCCGACTCGCTCACGGGCCAGTACCTGAGCGGCCGGCGCCGCATCCCGGTCCCGCCGGTGCGCACGTCCGCCCAGCGCGGGCGATCTCTGCGCATCGTGGGTGCCACCGGCAACAACCTGCGTGACGTGACGGTCGAGATCCCGCTCGGCCTCCTCACCTGCGTGACGGGAGTGTCGGGCTCCGGCAAGTCGACGCTGGTGGTGGACACGCTGTACCGCCACGTCGCCGCGGCGCTGCAGGAATCGGCGGGCGACGCCGCGCCTTGCTGCGCGGCCGAAGGGCTCGAGCAGGTCGACCGCGTGATCGACATCGACCAGAGCCCGATCGGGCGCACGCCGCGTTCCAACCCGGCGACCTACACGGGCCTGTTCGGGCCGATCCGCGAGTTGTTCGCCGAGGTGCCCGAGGCCCGGGCGCGCGGGTACGACCCGGGGCGCTTCAGCTTCAACGTGCGCGGCGGCCGCTGCGAGTCCTGCGAAGGCGACGGCGTCATCAGGGTCGAGATGCACTTCCTGCCCGACGCGTACGTCACGTGCGACGCGTGCCGGGGCATGCGCTACAACCGCGAGACGCTCGAGATCCGCTACAAGGGCCGCAACATCCACGAGGTCCTCGAGATGACCGTCGAGGACGCGGCCGGGTTCTTCCGCAACGTGCCCGCGCTGCAGTCGCGGCTGCAGACGCTGCTCGACGTGGGGCTCTCCTACGTGCGCCTCGGCCAGAACGCCACCACGCTCTCCGGCGGCGAGGCGCAGCGCGTCAAGCTTGCGCGCGAGCTCGCCAAGCGGTCCACCGGCCGCACGCTCTACATCCTCGACGAGCCCACCACCGGCCTGCACTTCCACGACATCGAGCAGCTGCTCGCGGTGCTGCAGCGGCTGCGCGACGAGGGCAACACGATCGTGGTGATCGAGCACAACCTCGACGTCATCAAGACCGCGGACTGGGTGATCGACCTCGGGCCGGAGGGCGGCGACGGCGGCGGACGGATCGTGGCAGCGGGCACGCCGGAGGACCTGGCGAACGTGCCGGAATCGCACACGGGCCGCTACTTGGCGCGCACGTTGGGCATCGCACGCACACCGCCCGCACGGAGCGGCCGGCGCAGCGCCTGACGCCGGCGATCATTCCGACGGCAAGCGCGGCGGCGTGGTCGTGAAGCGGTGACAGACTTCGCCGGCTTCCCGGGTCTCGGTGTAGCGGCCACCGCTGTGCTGAGCGATGACCCGGCGCCAGAAGGCGAGCGCCGGACGGTTGTACTCGTCCTCCACGACCTCCCACTGGCCGGCAAAGCGGGTGAAAAGCAGCGTCGCCGCGCCCGCACCCACGCCGCGGCGGCGCGCGCCGCTCACGACGAAGAACTCGGCCATGCGGAAGTCGGCCGTGCGGCGCGGAAACTCCGCAGGTCGTGCCACCAGCGCGAAACCGGCCCGCTCGCCGTCGGCGAGGATCACGAACGGATGGGCAGAGGGGTCGTTGAACCAGCCGGCGAGGAATTCGTCCTCGCGCGCCGGCCATTCGCCGAGCGCCGGGAACAACCCGGACTTGGAGGTGGACAGCTCGGACAGGTAATCGCGGTACACCCCGCGGATCCACGCACGGTCCGCGTCGGAATCGCGGGCATCTCGCAGTGCGACGGGCACTGTGGGTCGGGCCTCCTGCCACGAACCCCGGACCGGCAAGCCCGGTCGTTCGGGTCCGGCGAATGAAAACGGGCGGGCCCCGTGAGGAACCCGCCCGTCCGTTCAGCCTCGGCCGAAGCCCGAATTACTTCGTGGCTTCCTGCACGGCGTGGCCGGCTTCCTGGGCGGCCTCACCGGCAGCAGCGGCGGCGTCGCCAGCGGCAGCGGCGGCGTCACCCACGGCCTCGCCAGCGGCATCCGCGGCAGCCTCGCCAGTCGCGGCAGCGGCGTCCACGGCAGCCTCGCCAGCAGCAGCGGCGGCGTCGCCAGCGGCGGCAGCGGCATCGGCAGCGGCGTCGGCAGCCTCGCCAGCGGCGGCGGCGGCGTCAGCAGCAGCTTCCTGCGTGGCCTCGACGGCCTCTTCCTTCTTCGCGCAGCCGGCCATGACGAGGGCGGCAAGGGCGGCAGCAAGGGCGATCTTCGCGTTCATTTCGGTGTACCCCGGGGTCAGGTGTGGACGATTGAGAAGTCTTCCGCCAACCTGCCGTTGCCTGCCTGCTTTCGCGTCAATGCGAACGGCGGTTGCGCAGGCGGCATTCTAGGGTTCCGTTGCGGGGACACACTGGCCGGAACTGTCTCTGAATGGCGACAAAGCGCCGGGTTGGGCAAGATTAGGCGTCTGATCCCCACCACGTCGGTGCCCAGCATGTCGGCAGATCTCGATCGCCTGTTCGCCACCCACGTCGTCGAGTTGAGCCGCCGGGCCGACGACGCCCTGCACGCCAGCGAGTGCGACGGCCTGGTCGCCTACTCCGGACGCGCGCGCTACGCGTTCCTCGACGACCGACCCTATCCGTTCGTCGTGAACCCTCACTTCAAGCACTGGGTGCCGGTGACGGATGCCCCCGACTGCTTCGTCGCGTACCGCGCCGGGTCGCGCCCCGTGCTCGTCTACTTCCAGCCAGCGGATTACTGGCACCGCCCGCCGCAGCTGCCCGGCGGCGCGTGGCAGGACGCGTACGAGATTCACGTCGTGCGCGACGTCGCCGCGGCCCGCCCGCTGCTAGGGCTCGAGCGCGGCCGCTTCGCTTTCGTCGGCGAGTGGCAGCCGGAATTCGAGGGATGGGGATTCGCGGCGGTCAACCCGCAGGCCGTGATTGCACCCCTGCACTACGCGCGCGCCGTGAAGACGCCTTACGAACTCGCCTGCATGCGGCAGGCCTCGCGGCTCGCGGCACGCGGGCACGTCGCGGCGCGCAACGCGTTCCTCGGCGGCGAATCCGAGTATGACGCGCACATGGCGTACTGCGCCGCTGCCGGAGTGCGCGAGGAGGAGCTGCCGTACGGCAACATCGTCGCGTTCAACGCGGGCGGCGCAGTGCTGCACTACCAGCACCTCGAGCGCGAGCGCGGCGGGCCACGCCGTTCGTTCCTGATCGACGCGGGCGCGCAGGTGCGCGGCTACGCGAGCGACATCACGCGCACGTGGTCGGGCGGCGACGCCGGATTCACGGGCCTCGTGTCGGCCATGGACGCGCTCCAGCAACGGCTGTGCGCGGGCATCGTCGCTGGCCGCGACTACCGCGACGTGCACCTCGAGGCGCACCGCGAGATCGGTGCCCTGCTCCGCTCCGCGGGCATCATCCACTGCGACGCGGAGACCGCGGTGGCCGAGCGCGTCACCAGCGTCTTCTTCCCGCACGGCATCGGCCACGTGCTCGGCCTGCAGGTCCGCGACGTCGCTGGCCTCGCAGCCGACGCGACCGGTACGCGCGAAATCCCGCGACCCGATGGCCACCCGTTCCTCAGGCTGACGCGCACGCTCGAACCGGGATTCGTGGTGACGGTGGAGCCCGGCATCTATTTCATCGACCTGCTGCTCGACGAGGCGCGCGCGGACGGCCGCGGGCGGCACATCGACTGGACGGCCGTGGAACGGCTCAAGCCGTTCGGCGGCATCCGCATCGAGGATGACGTGGCGTGCACCGCCGGCGCGCCGGAGAACCTGACGCGGGATGCCTTCGCTGCGCTCGGCTGCGGATAGAGGTTAGAGGTTAGTGGCCGGAGGGCGTCCCGCGACGCCGTACCTCCGACTGTCCCCTGTCCCCTATCCCCTGATCACTTCTTCAGCAGGTCACGAATCTCGGTGAGCAGCTGCACGTCGGCCGGCGGCGGCGCGGCCGCGGGCGGCGGCGGGGGCGTCTTGAGCTTGTTGATGCCCTTGAGGGCCATGAAGATCGCCGCGGCGATGATCAGGAAGTCGAACGCCGACTGCAGGAATGCGCCGTACTTGAGCAGCACCGGCTCGCCGGCCGGGCTGGTGCCGAGGCTCACCGCGAGATCGCTGAAATTGACCCCACCCACGACCTTGCCGAGCAACGGCATCACGATGTCGCCGACGAACGACGACACGATCTTGCCGAACGCTCCGCCGATCACGACGCCGACCGCCATGTCGACGACGTTGCCCTTCATCGCGAATTCCTTGAATTCGGACATCACGCTCATGCGGGTTCTCCTCTGCCGGGGCACCACGTCGGTGCAGCACGATGGATGGCCTGGCCACCATAGGCCACGGGGCCGGAAAAAAGAAGCCGGGCGTTGCCCGGCTTGCTTTTGCGAAGACGCAGCGCGCGATCAGGCTGCGGCAGTCTTCTTCTTGCGCGGCGCGCGCGGCTTCTTCGCCGGTTCCGCGCCGGCCGCTTCCACGGCGGGCTCGGCGGCCTGCTTCTTGCGGGCCTTCGGCTTCTTCGCGCCTGCGCCGGCCGGCTTGGCTTCCGCGGCGGCCGGTGCAGCCTGGTCCACGAGCGCCATCAGCGCCATGTCGGCGTTGTCGCCGGCACGCGGGGCCATGTGGAGGATGCGCGTGTAGCCGCCCGGGCGCGCCTTGAAGCGCGGGCCCAGCTCGCCGAACAGCTTGTCGACCACCTCGGCGTCGCGCAGCTTGGCGAACGCGCGGCGGCGGTTGGCCATGCTGTCGGTCTTGCCGAGCGTGATCAGCGGCTCGACGTAACGGCGCAGCTCCTTCGCCTTCGGGACGGTCGTCTTGATCGTCTCGTGGCGCAGCAGCGAGGCCGCCATGTTACGCAGCATCGCCCAGCGATGCGGGGTGTTGCGGCTCAGCTGCCGCCCGGTCAGTCCGTGTCGCATTTATTGATCTCTTTTCCGACAGGCCACTGGTCAGCCAGTGGCCCGTCCCTTCAGATGACGTCGCGCTCTTCGTCGCGCTTCAAGCCCGAGGGCGGCCAGTTGTCGAGCCGCATGCCGAGCGTCAGGCCGTGGCTCTCGAGCACTTCCTTGATCTCGGTGAGCGACTTCTTGCCGAGGTTCGGCGTGCGCAGCAGCTCGACCTCGGTCTTCTGCACCAGGTCGCCGATGTAGTGGATGTTCTCGGCCTTCAGGCAGTTCGCGCTGCGCACCGTGAGCTCGAGCTCGTCCACCGGGCGCAGCAGCAGCGGGTCGAAGTGGTGCTCGCTCGGCTTCGCCTTGTCCTCGTCCTGGCCCTGCAGGTCGACGAACACCGACAACTGGTCCTTGAGGATCGAGCCGGCGCGACGGATCGCCTCTTCCGGGTCGATCGTGCCGTTGGTCTCGATGTCGATGATCAGCTTGTCGAGGTCGGTGCGCTGCTCGACGCGCGCGGCTTCGACGTTGTAGGTGACCTTGCGGATCGGGCTGAACGACGCGTCGAGCAGCAGGCGGCCGATCGGGCGGCTCGCCTCCTCGAACGCGAGGCGCTGGCCGGCCGGACGGTAGCCGCGGCCGCGCTCGACCTTGAGCGTCATCACCAGCTCGCCGGCCTTGGTCAGGTTGGCGATGACGAGGTCGGGGTTGAGGATCTCGACGTCGTGGTCACTCTGGATGTCGCCGGCGCGCACCGGGCCCGGGCCCTTCTTCGAGAGGCGCAGCTCGGACTCCTCGCGCGCGTGCAGGCGGATCGCGACCTGCTTCAGGTTGAGCAGGATCTCGACCACGTCCTCCTGGACGCCTTCGATGCTGGTGTATTCGTGGAGCACGCCCTCGATCTCGGCCTCGGTGATCGCCGAGCCGGGCATCGATGACAGCAGCACGCGGCGCAGCGCGTTGCCGAGCGTGTGGCCGAAGCCCCGCTCGAACGGCTCGATGACCACGCGGGCGTGACGGGGGGCCGTCGGCGTCACCTTGACGACGCGCGGGCGGAGGAATTCGCCAATGGCTGACTGCATGCTAGTCACCCCGTGGATTACTTGGAGTACAACTCGACGACGAGGCTCTCGTTGATGTCCGGCAGGATCTCCCCGCGCTCGGGCAGGGCCTTCAGGACGCCAGAGAACTTCTTCTCGTCGACTTCGACCCAGTCGGGGAACCCGACCTGGCCGCGGATCTGCAGGGCCTGCTGCACGCGGGCCTGCTGCTGTGCCTTCTCGCGCAGGGCGACGACGTCGCCGGCCTTGCACTGGTACGACGGCACGTTGACCGACGCGCCGTTGACCGTGACGCCGCGGTGGCTCACCAGCTGGCGCGCCTCGTTGCGCGTCGCGGCGAAGCCCATGCGGTAGACGACGTTGTCGAGGCGCGACTCGAGGATCTGCAGCAGCGTTTCGCCGGTGGCACCGGGGCGGCCGGCCGCCTGCTCGTAGTAGCCGTGAAACTGGCGCTCGAGCACGCCGTACATGCGGCGCAGCTTCTGCTTCTCGCGCAGCTGCAGGCCGTAGCCCGACACGCGCGTGCGGCGCTCGCCCTTGATGCCACCCGGCGGCACTTCGAGCTTGCACTTCGACTCGAGGGGCTTCACGCCGCTCTTGAGGAAGAGGTCGGTGCCCTCGCGGCGCGAGAGCTTGCACTTGGGGCCAAGATACCTTGCCATGATCTATATCCTCGGCAGCGACGCGTCAGACGCGGCGCTTCTTGGGCGGACGGCACCCGTTGTGCGGGATCGGCGTCACGTCCTCGATGCTGGTGACCTTGAGGCCGGCGGCGTTGAGCGCGCGCACGGCCGACTCGCGGCCCGGGCCGGGCCCGCAGACGCGGACCTCGACGTTCTTCAGGCCGTATTCCTGCGCGGCGACGCCGGCCTTCTCGGCGGCGACCTGCGCCGCGAACGGCGTGCTCTTGCGCGAGCCGCGGAAACCGCAACCGCCCGACGTCGCCCACGAGAGGGTGTTGCCCTGGCGGTCCGTGATCGTGACGATCGTGTTGTTGAACGAGGCGTGCACGTGCGCGATGCCGTCCGTGACCATGCGCCTGGCGCGCTTGCGGGCCTTGCCCGCGGTCGAGGACTGCTGCTTCTTGTCGTCGGACATGGGTGTTCAGGCTCCGTCAGTGGGTGCCGGCCGGCTCAGGCCTTGCCCGCAGGTGCGTTCAGCTTGACCGCCGCCTTGCGCGGGCCCTTGCGGGTGCGCGCGTTGGTGCGCGTGCGCTGGCCGCGCATCGGCAGTCCCTTGCGGTGGCGGATGCCGCGGTAGCAACCGAGGTCCATCAGCCGCTTGATGTTCATGGAGACTTCGCGGCGCAGGTCGCCCTCGACGGCGAGGCGCGCGATCTGCGCGCGCAGCGCGGCAACCTCGGCCTCGGTCAGGTCCTTGACCTTGGTCTCCGGCTTGACGCCCGCGGCGTCGCAAGCCTTGCGCGCCTGGGTGCGGCCGACGCCGTAGATGGACGTGAGGCCCACCCAGACGTGCTTGTTCATCGGAATGTTGATGCCGGCAATACGGGCCATTTGAGGCTCACTCCGGGGCGCGAAAAGCCCGAAATAATAACTTAAATACGGTCTCTACTTCAACTTCAGGGGCAGCGGCCGGTCAGCCCTGCCGCTGCTTGTGGCGCTTGTCGCTGCAGATCACGTAGACCACGCCGCGACGGCGCACCACCTTGCAGTTCTTGCAGATCCGCTTCACCGAGGGTCGAACTTTCATGGGTCA
>Ga0114938_1002309_pt1 | contig 12120 bp, 11 predicted proteins | sample AshMeaBigSpring_FD_88675 | JGI IMG/M metagenome (GOLD analysis project Ga0114938, IMG submission 88675) | Groundwater microbial communities from Big Spring, Nevada to study Microbial Dark Matter (Phase II) - Ash Meadows Big Spring | ecosystem: Environmental > Aquatic > Deep subsurface >...
CGGAGCCCATGGGCCAGACGCCCCAGACGCCGTCCACGGGAGCGGCACCGCGCCAGAGGTCGGTGTTGTGGTGGAGCGTCCAACCGCGGCAGCCATAGGCTTCCCGGGCCACCTTGCCGCCGGTGATCATGAGGTCGTCGATCATATCATGGACCGGCAATCCGCATTCCGATAGATTGGCCACCTCGGCAGGCCAGTAGTTCATCTGGAGGTTGATGTTGGTAGTGTATTTGCTGCCCCAGGCGGGGGCTCCATCCTTGTTCCAGATGCCCTGCAGGTTGGCGGGCTGGGAACCCGGACGGCTGGAGGACAGGAGCAGGTAGCGCCCGAACTGGAAATACAACGTGGCCAGCCCGGAATCTTCCGCACCGCCCTTCACCGCCTTGAGGCGTTCGTCGGTGGGTTTGCCGGCGGCCGCAGCTCCGCCGAGATCGAGCGTCACGCGGTCCATCATTCCTTGGAAGTCCTTCACGTGACGGTCGCGCAGGGTTTCATAGCCCGCCGTCGCGGCCTGCTTCAAGCGGCCCGGCCATTCGGCGGATGGATCGCCGGAAATGTCGCGGAAGTTGCGGAAGCTGGTCCCCGCCGCGAGACAAAGCGTCACCGAGTCGGCATTGCGGATGGCGATGGCCTTGGCGTCCGCCTCGAGCGTGCCTCCGTCCGGTTGGACCTGCAACGCGGTGGCGTAGCGCATGCCGGGCTCCTTCCAAGTGGCGATCCAATCCTTGCGCTTGCCGTCCTCATGCCATTGGCCTTCGAGCACCAGACGTCCCGCTTCGTCGATGCGGGTTTGGTGCGGATAGATCGAATCGAGTCCGGTGGTGAGGCTGATTTTCCCCGGCTCGCTGGCGGTCAGCCGCATCGCCAGCACGCCGTCCGGATGGGAAATGAAACATTCGCGGGTGAAGACCGTGGTTCCACAACGGAACCTGACGGTGGCGATGCCGCGCCTCAGGTCGAGTTCGCGGCGGTAATCCGCGGCATCCCCCGGGAGATCGAAGTTGAGAAGCAGGTTTCCCAAAGGTTGGAACGCGGCTTGGAACGGCGGATCGCCCATGAAGTTCCTATCGGCCAGCGCGGTGGCCTCGGCTTCCTTGCCGGCGAAGAGGAGGCGGCGGATTTCCGGCAAATGTCGGGCGGCTCCCGGCCGGGAGTAGTCATGGGGCACGCCGGCCCAGAAGGTGTCGGCGTTGAGTTGGAGGACTTCCTTGGCGGGATCGCCGTGGACCATGGCGGCCAGGCGCGAGTTGCCCAGGGGCAGGGCTTCATTCCAGTTCCGGGCCGCTTGCTTGAACCAGATTTTCAGCGTGTCGTCGGCCTGTGCCGTGGCGGCCATGCACGCCGCGAGCAGCGTGATGCGGAAAATGCGGCAAGCGGTGGGTTTCATGGGTTCGGTGGGTTCAGTGGCAGCGGATCTCGATGATGGCGGCGGATGGATCGCCGTTGGTGGCGGTGACCACGACGCGGAGCTTTTCGGCGGAAGTCCCAGCGGGAAGGCTGTGTTTACGCAGGCGCTGGTAGTTGTCCTTCACCTCGATCAGGCGTTGCCAGATTCCGCCGGACTCCACCTCGATGGCGTAGTCCCGCGGGCATTGGGCGTCGCGGTAGAATGGCGCGTAGGCATGGTATTCGCGGATCAGGTGGCCGGGGAAAACGAGTTGCACCTCGCCAAGCGACTGCGCCTTTTCCCAAGCGAGTTCAAGCGCCTGCGGCAGGGGCTGCGCGGGATCGGACACCCACTGGTTGGTAGCGCCGTGCGGACGGGTGACGCCGCTGATGACTTGCGCGGCGTCAAAGGGGCGCTGTTCCGGAGTGATGCGGTAGGACAGCGTGTGACCGTTGCCGTAGCGCCGCATGCGGTTGGGCGAAATGGCATACATCGCCATGTGACCGGGAATGATTTTCTTCGCGGCGTGCCAGAGGACGCTCTTGTTGGGAAGCGCGTCGATGCGGAGGAACGAGCCGTTCGTCAGATCCGCCGGAAGGTCGATGCCAAGGGGCCAAGAGACCCAGTTGGCCTCGCCGGGCGGCACGATGAGCGAGGCTTTGGCGAGCGGTGCGCCCGGTTCCGCGCGGTAGTCCCAGATGTGATCGGCGCGATGGAGTTCGACATCCAGCGTCTGTGGCATGCCGGAGTCGTTTGCGAGGCAGAGTTCGATGGAATCGATGTGTCCGCCGCTGGTGGCGACGAGCTGGCCGCGGCGGGTTTCGAGGCGCTCGATGCTGTATTGCGGCTGGTCCCTCCAGATCGCCAGTCCCTGGTGAAAGCCCGGGGTTTCCGGAGCCACGCCGTGGACGGGCGCATCACTGGTGGCGGTGATTTTCGCCTGGCGGGCGAGATCCTTCACGTCGTTGTTCCGGTAGTTCGGCAGGAAGCAGCCATTGGCTAACAGCCGTTGCTGGATCTCGCCGATGTCCTCGGAGACGAGTTGATCGAAATCGTGGCCTTTCTCCAAGCCGATGGCTGCGGCGATTCCGGCGGCCTCGCCCATCAGCGCGGTGGTGCCCATGACTCTAACGGTTCCAAGCGCGGCGTGGGTGACGCTGACGTTGCGGCCGGCCATCATCAGGTTGTCGAGGTCCTTGGCCATCAGGATGCGCAGCGGGATGCCATACGGTCCGCAATAGGACATGGCCGAGTAGTCGCTGAAAGTATCGTATTCATCTTCATGACCGCCCGCGGCGGCGGAGGGCTCGGAGGATTTTGCGAGCAAACCGCCGGGCGTGTGGAGATCGACGAACCAGCCGCCGAAGGCGATTTCATCCGGGAACACCGTTTTGTTGAGCACGTCGTGCTCGGTCATGAAATAACGGCCGATGATGCGGCGGCTCTCGCGCTTGCCGGGGACCTGTCCGATCCAATCGAGCGCGTAGTTCGCGCACTTGTCCTTGGTGAGCGGATCCTTGTTTTTCATCCAGTCCCAAACGCCGAGCGCATGGCGGGTGAGTTCATGGCGGATCGTTTCCGCATCGTAGATCGTGTGATAGGGCACGCCGATCTCGATCCACCAGAAACCGCCGCGCACTTCCTTGGGCAGGCGGCCTTGTTGATAGAAATACGAGGCGTCCTCGTGTTTCACCGCCCAGTCGGGGGCTTTGAATGGCACCGGGCGGCCCATGTCGCGGCAGAGGAAATGGATCGAGTTGCCCATGGTGTCCGCGCTGGCCACGGCCGGGGCGTGCGGCTCGTTGAACTCGTCCTTGCCTTCCGAGCCCATGCGCCACGTGCAGCCCGCGGCATCGGCCACGATGCCGTCTCCGGTGCAGTCGATGAAGGTCTTGCCTTCGAGGCGGAGATCGATTTCCGCGTTCTGAACCACGGCGAGCACGGCGGAGATGTTGCGGTCATCGCGCTTCTCCACCCCGCGGATGTCGGTGTTGAGATGGAGCGTGAGCCCTTCGGTTTTCACCGCGATGTCATACAGCACCATGTCCCAGACGCTGTTGGTCCAGCCGTTCTCATAAATTTCCGCATGATTGGCGGCACGCTCCTCGATGAGCGCCTCCGAGATGATGCCGGTCTCTCGTGCGTAGGCATGGAAGGCGGCGGCACCGTGGGGAGTCACGCCGACTTCCGATGAGCTGTTGCCACCCAGAACGGGACGGTTGTGGACGAGGCAGGTTTTCGCCCCGTTGCGGGCGGCGGCCACGGCGGCGCAAAAACCGGCGAGACCTCCGCCGCAGACGACGACATCGTAGCATTCAGTGGTTTGTTTCATGGGGATCGATGGGTTGGATGAGGAACTGATGTGGAACCGGCTGGCTCGATTTGCGGATTTCCAGAACACAGGCCGCAAGTTGGTTCTCAAGCTCCGCCTGCTGTGGCTTGAGCCGGAGGTATTCCCGGTATTGCCCGGAAATCCATGGATGATTGGTTTTGATTTTCTCAAGAGCCGCGACGTGGTCGAACGCGCTTGTGTCGCCGAACGGCCTGCCCATTTTGGATTCCACGTAGGCGATGATCCGCAGCTCCTTGGTCAGGCGGAACCGCCGCTCGTTCAGGTTCGCGACGGCCAGCGCCTGACGGTATTGCGGGGTGTTCGGCAAGGTGGCCAGATTGACTCCCTCCGCCAGCTCGGGCGCCTTGTGCGTGGAGATCCATTCGCCGTCGATCCGGAGTTGATAGTTGCCGGCGGGCAGGCCGGTGATCCGCAGGGTTTCGCGGTTGAGCTCGTCCATGAATGGCACGAGTTCCAGCGCCGGGAGACAGGCTTCGGGAACCGGGAAGGGCAGCGCCTCCTCCAGATGGGTGAACGAAACCTCGCTTCCGCCGCCGGCGTCCCTCGTGATTTCGGCGACGACGGGCGTCTCGCCTTGCGCCTTGAGAAACAGATAGGCCATCACGAAATGCCCGGTTTCGCCCGGATGGATGCGGTCCGGGCCGACCAGCGATTGATTGGGATCCGCCTTCTGGAGTTTGCGGTTGAGCTCGGTCATTGGCCCGTGGAAATCCACCAGCGTGCCGTTGAAATCCCGCGCGAGCCGGCGGACTTCGTCCGCGCAGCGGCCGAGGGCCGCGTTTACGCCCGGCAGCTTGGCGGACGGCAATGCGCAGGTTTCGTCATAGATCGTCGGCGTGATGAAGATCAGGCGTGCTCCGGATGCCCGCAGGGTTTCCGCGAGGCCCCGCATGTTGGATGAGTATTCGTTGAGTTTGTTCTCGCGGAGTTGCCTCAAACCGGGCGTTTCCTCGGCGTCCGCGTAGAGGTTGCGCCCGACATCGTTCATGCCGAACAGGATTGTGGCGACGGTCGGCTGGTGGCGGAGGATGTCGCCTTGGGCACGTTTCAGCGCTCCGGCGGCGGTATCCCCTGCGATGCCGCAATTGTGGAACCCGATGACGCTCTTCGGGTGGCGGGTGGATTGGAAGAGATAAATGTAATCGTGATAGCGCCCGGTATGCGTGATACTGTCGCCCACAGCGCACCAGCGGTCGCCGGATTGGAATCCGGGCGTTGCGGCGCTGGCAAGGCAGAGCAGCGCGGCGCTGAGGACTGGCAGGATGGGTTTCATGAAATCGGACTGGGGTGGATTCAAGAAGCTGCCGTGCGCTTCCGCAGGGTCCAGATCACCAGCAGGGCGATGGGGTGGACGAAGGCCATGATGACAAACAGGCTTTCATAGCCGCGGTGGGCGTTGAGCCAGCTCATCGTGGAATCCGCCCACTCCATTCCTGATAGAAACGACGGAGTGCCGATCGGCTGCGGACTGATGTAGGCGGCGACGATCTTGTTCATGAAAATGCCGCCGAGCGCGCTGCCGGCGGCGATCACGCCGAAGGAGGTGGCGAGGATGCGTTTCGGCATGATGTCCACGACCAGCGAGGTCATGTTGGTGAGCCACTGGGTGTGGGCGTAGCACACCACCATCGCCACCGTGATGACGAGCATGACGGTGGGCATCGAGGGGATGAGGAAGGAGAAGGGCACCAGGCAGGCGCTGGTGAGCATCACCCAGAGCCGCGCGGACGGGGCCGTGCCGCCGCGCTTGATCAGGCGGCCGGAGAGGAAGCCTCCGAGGATGAACCCGACATCCGCGGCGATGAAGACCATCCACATGATGGCCACGCCCTTCTGGTCGAGGCCGCGGGATTCCTGGAGGTACTTCGGCATCCAGAATTGATAGAAATACCATACCGGATCGGTGATCATGCGGGCGATCATCAGGCGCCAGACCATCGGTTCCCGGAAAACGCCCTTCCAGAGCGCCCACTCGGATTCCTTCGGCGCGGCGGAGGCTTCCGCAGAGGAGGCGATGTTCTCCTTCAGGTGGGCGAGTTCCTTTTCCGTGATACGCGGATGCGTGGCGGGTGTCCGGTAGAGCCACAGCCAGAATACCAGCCAGATGCCGGCCAGGACGGGGGACACGGCGAAGACCCAGCGCCACCCGAGGTTGGGATTTCCCGCGATGTGGGCGACAAGGATTGGCGCGATGGCGGCCCCGAGGGCGCCGCCGAGGCTGTAGATGCCCACGGCGATGCCGCGCTCGGACGGCGGGAACCATTCGGAAACCGCCTTCGGGGACGCGGTGAATCCGCCCGCCTCGCCGAGGCCGAGCATGAAACGGAAAATCGAGAGCGAGCGCACCGATTGCGCGAGGCCGGTGAGCGCGTTGGAAACGGACCACCAGGCGACGAACAGCGCGAGGCTCAGGCGCACTCCGAGTTTGTCCACGACGCGGCCGGAGAGCAGATAGGCCAGCGTGTAGGCCACCAGGAACCAGTTCACCACGGAGGCATACTGGTCGTTGCTGATGCCCAGGTCCTTCTGGATCGTGTTGGCGAGGAGCCCGAGCACGCTGCGGTCGATGTAGTTCAGCACTGCGGCGAAGAGCAGGGAGGCGGCGATGAACCAGCGGAGGTGCGGGATTTTTCGTTTCATTCGATCCGGGTTTGTTGGTTGCGGGCGTAACTACGGCCGCATCCTTCGAAGTGTTGCGAACATAGCGGGTCCGGAGGTTTGCGCTAGACGTGATCGCGGAGAATTTCGTAAGAATCGCGTCATGCGCTCCCAGGCTTCGCCGGTGATCGAGAGTCCCAGACGCGTGGCGGTGCTGGTGGACACCTCGACGACCTGGGGCCGGGGAATCATCAACGGCATCCACCAGTATTCCCGGCGTCACGGGAACTGGCATCTCTTTGTGGAGGCGCGCGGGCTGGAGGACTCCTCACCATTGCCGGCAGGCTGGCAGGGGGACGGCATCATCGCGCGGATCGGCTCGCCGGAGCAGGCGGCACAACTCCGGCGCCGCCGGATACCGGTGGTCAATGTCTCGGGCATCCGCCTTCCCGGGCGGGCGTTTCCCTGCGTGTGCAACGACAGCGAGGCCGCGGCGCGCATGGCGGTGGATTATTTTCTCGAGAGGGGTTTCAGGAACTTCGCCTACCTGAGCCTGCGCGGCCTGGAGTATGTCGCCCGCCAGTGCGAGGCCTATCAGGCGGCGGTTTCCGCCGCCGGCTGCAGTTGCTCGGTGCGCGGGGTGGAGGTCCAGTCCGGGTTCATCGCGCCGGACTGGAACCTGCATGAGGGGGAGCTCGGCAGATGGCTCGCGTCGTTGCCGAAACCCGTGGCGGTGCTCGCCTGGGGAGGGGGCCGCGAGGTGGTGCGCGCCTGCCTGCGGGCCGGGCTCCGGGTGCCGCAGGAGGTCGCCGTGCTCAGTTCTTCGGACGACACGTTGCTGAGCGGAATCTCGCCGGTGCCCATCTCGGGTGTGCGGAACGCGTGCGGCCGGATCGGGCAGGAGGCCGCGGCTTTACTGGACCGGGCGATGTGTGGCGATAGCGTCGGCGGCACCGACATGCGGATCGCGCCGCTGGGAGTGGTGACCCGGCAATCGACGGACACGCTCGCCATAGCGGATGGCGCGGTGGTTTCCGCGGTGGCGTTCATCCGGGAGCATCTGGGCGGGAAGATCCGCGTGGCCGAGGTGGCGCGGGTGGCCGGGATTTCCCGCAGCGGGCTGGAGCGGCGCTTCGCGGAGCACCTCGGAACAAGCCCCGCGGCCTTCCTGATCCGTGCCCGGCTGGACCGGGTGAGGGAGCTGCTGGCGGAAACCGACATGCCGGTGGCGGAGATTTCCGAGAAATGCGGTTTCGGCGCGCCGGAATACATGACGGCCATGTTCCGCAGGGAATACGCGGTCACGCCGCTGCGCTACCGCAAGGAGGCGCGGAGCCGTTAGATCAGCCGGCGGCGCGACCTTTGCGGGCGAGCCAGATCGGAAGGAAGCGCGGTTTCTTCGCACCCGGCGAGGAGGGAACGGTGAATTCCGCGACCTCGAAACCCGAGCGCTGGAGGCTCCGGGTGAGGTTGGGAACCGGGCGGGAGCCGGCGATGGCGAGCAGCCCGCCGGCCTGCAGCGCCTCGTATGCGGCGGACAACCAGCGGCGGTCGTCCGTCCACGGGCGGTTGCGGGGTCCGGATGGCGAGGCGTCGAGATGGAGCAGGATGGCATGCAGCGCGCCGGCCTGCCGGGTGAGGGCGGCGGGGCCGCAGTCGTCCTCCAACGCCACGCGCGGGTCCGTCAGCAGCGGGCTTTCGGGCAAATGCTGGCGGTGCCACTGGGGCAACGCGGCGAGGGGTTCGGCGACGATGAAGGTGGCGCGTTTCTGTTTCAGTTCCGCGGCGGCTGCGGCGAGCGAGTGGCCGAGGCCGAGGCCGACGAAGAGGAGCTTCGGCTGGCGGGCGGGGCGGAACGGCGCGCAGGCGAGCCGCGCGAGTTCTTCTTCGGCGGCACGGGTGGAGGGGCCGCAGATCTGCTGGCCGTGGATGAGCAGGGATTTCCTTCCGTCGTGCTCCTGGAGGGTGAGGATGCCGCCATCGGGCAGCGGGGTTTCCGCGAGGGTGATTCTTGGTTTCATGTTGGCTGGATGCTTGCTTTGTGAGAGGCGATGTATTAGACGCGGGGCACCATGTCCACAGAACCTGCCAATCCCGCGCCCTCAGGGGCCGAAAAGAAACTCGCCGCCGGAATCTTGGGAATCCTCATTGGAGGTCTCGGAATTCACAAGTTTTACCTCGGGTATACCAAGGAGGGCATCATCCAAATCCTGCTCAGCTTTGCCTGTGGGATTGGTGCGCTGATCGGCCTGATCGAGGGCATTCTTTACCTCACGAAGAGCGACCAGGAGTTTGTCGCCACCTACATCACCGGCCGCAAGGGCTGGTTCTGAGATTCCCGGGACGGCGTTCACGAAAAAAAACCCCGGCCATTCGCGGCCGGGGTTTTTTGGTTTTTGTTGGGAAGCGTGGAGTCGGGATTCTCCGGGTGATCACAGCGAGCCTTTGAGCACGGAGGACGCCTTGAAACCGACCGACTTGGAAGCGGCGATCTTCATGGACTCCCCGGTCTTCGGGTTGCGGCCGGTGCGGGCGGCGCGCTTCTTGACCTCGAAGGTGCCGAAACCAATGATTTGGACCTTCTTGTCCTTCTTCACGCCTTTGGCGATGGAGGAGAGGACGGCTTCGAGGGCTTCGTCGGCGGCGCGCTTGGTGGCGTCTTTCCCGAGGGCGGCTTGGATGGCTTCAATGAGTTCAGCTTTATTCATGGCAGCGGAAGTTTGTGCGGGCGGGGGATGGGCTTGGCAAGAGAAAATCCTTTGAATTCAGGGGGATTTTTTTGGAGTGGCGGCTTGACTTGGCGGGGCCCCGGGTGTTGTCGCGGAGGGTGTGCAGCTTGCCCCGCCGCGATCGCCTGACGGGGCGTCCGACATGTTAGGTTTGGTTAGGGGAGGCGGTCGCGGTGGAGCCTCCCCGCCGCGTCCTCCGGGTCCCGTTTCCGGCGGAGGAAGCCGGCGCGTTCCGGTCCCGGAAATTTTCAAGAAAAGATCTTGCGGACGTTCGTGGCGGTCTTTAAAGACCCCGCGCCCGCGGGTTGCGGGCGTTTCCGGCATGATTCGTCGCCCCCTCACCCTCATATTGACAGCCTGGTTCTGCGGCCTGGCTCCCGCGCTTGCGGCTGGCGATGGCGAGCACCATGCGCTGCCGCTCGACGCCCAACCGCTCTTCGGCCCTTTCACCAACTCGACGGTCATGGTCTGGCTCGCGGTGGGGGTGATCGTTCTTTTCTGCCAGGCGGCGACCCGCAAGATGGCTTTGGTTCCCACAGGTTTCCAGAACTTCGCGGAGTGGGTGTTCGAGTCGCTGTATGATTTCCTCGGTGCCCTCATGGGCGAGCATCTGGTGAAACGGGTGTTCTGGTTCTTTGGCTCCGTGTTCTTCTTCATCCTCGTCAGCAACTACATGGGTCTCATCCCGGGGGTGGGCACCATGGGCTGGGAGACGGTCGATGCCCACGGACACCATGGCTTCACTCCCTGGCTCCGCGGCGCGAACGCCGACATCAACATGACCGCGGCGATGGCCTTTACCTTCGCCCTGCTGTGGTTCTATTGGGCCGTCACGGAAAACGGCATGAAGGCGTTCCTCGCCCACATTTTCGCCCCGAAGGGCAGTTTCCACGGAATCATGCTGCTGATGATGGTGCCGATCTTCCTGTTTGTCGGCGTTTTGGAAGTCATCTCCATCGCCATCCGTCCCGTGGCGCTTACCTTCCGTCTCTTCGGCAACATCTATGGTGGCGAGCAGACGCTGGAAGCGCTGATGTCGCTGGTTCCCAAGTCTCTCGCCTTCCTTCCCGCGCTGCCTTTCTATTTCATGGAACTGCTCGTCGGTTTCGTGCAGGCCCTCGTTTTCACCCTGCTCTGCGCCATTTTCCTCAAGCTGATCTGCGATCACGGCGACGAGGGGCACCACTGAACCTCTTCCGCGGCCCGACCATGGCATGACCGTGGGGGCGGCAGAAACCACAACAAACCAAACCAACACACACATGTTCACGAAAGCATTTGCTGTCGCGCTCGCCGCTCTTGGCGGTGGCATCGGCATCGGCATCCTCGGCTCCAAGGCGGCCGAAGCAACCGGCCGCAATCCGGGTGCCTCGACCTCCATCCTGGTGATTTCGATCATCCTTGCGGCGCTCATCGAGGGTATCTTCATCCTCTCCGCGTTCGCCGTGCCGTTCTAAGTCTTGTCCGCCGCGCGCGCCCGGGTGGCGCGCGCGGCACCATCCCACGATTTTTTCCGCTCCCATGATCACCTTCCTCGCCACCGCCACCGCCGAAGCCGTTTCCGAACATCCCGGCGTGCTCGAAGGGATTTCACAGACATTCGGTCTCAAGTGGCCGTTTTTCATCGCACAGGTGGTCAATTTTTTCCTGGTGGTGATCGTTCTCAAGAAGTTCGCCTTCGGACCGATCCAGGCGATGCTTGAACAACGGCGCATCCGCATCGCCGAAGGCGAGGAGAAGCTGAAGCGCATCGAGAAGCAGCTTGCCGATTCCGAGGAAACCACGGCCGCCGCGATCGCCAAGGCCAATGAGGAGGCGGTCCGCCTCATCAACGAGGCGAAGGAAGGCGCGCACGCCTTCAGCGAGCAGAAGGCGCAGGAAGCCATCGCCCAGGCCCAGCAGATCCTGGCCAAGGCGGAGGCCGCCGCCAAAGCCGACCGCGACCGCCTCAGCTCGGAACTGAAGCGCGAATTCGGCCGCCTCGTCACCGCCACCACCGCCCAAGTCACCGGCAAGGTGCTCAGCGCGGAGGACCAGAAGCGCATCAACGAGGACGCGCTCGCCAAGGTCGAGGGCTGAATCCACGGTCTCCACTCCCAGCGCCATGAAGATCTCCAAAGCCGCCGCCGCCACCGCACGCCGCCTGTTCGGGCTCTGCCAGACCGGCGGGAGGCTGGACGACGCCAAGCTGCGCTCGGTGGTCGCCCGCCTTGTGGAGTCCAAGCCCCGCGACTACGCGGGCGTGCTCTCCGCGCTTCAGAAGCTCACCCGCCTCGAGCTCGAGCGCCGCAAGGTCACCGTCGAAAGCGCCGTGGAGCTCGACGAAGGCACCCGCCAGCGGGTGGTCGCCGGCCTCGCCAGACAATACGGCCCCGATCTGGCCGTGGACTATCAGATCAACCCCTCCCTCATCGGCGGTCTCCGCATCCGCGTCGGCAACGACGTGTTCGACGGTTCCGTCCAAGGCCGCCTGGATCGCCTCGCGGCCGCATTCTGATTCATATTCTTTGCTGAAAACCGAACACTGACATCTAGCAATCCTCTCCCATGAGCAGCATCCTTCAGGAAATCGAACAACAGATCGCCGGAATCACCTCCTCCGTCGAAAAAACCAATGTCGGCACCGTGCGCCAGGTGGGTGACGGCGTGGCGAAGGTCGAAGGACTTTCCGACGTCATGCTCAACGAGATGATCGATTTCGGCGGCGGCGTCACCGGCATGGCCCTCAACCTTGAGGAAAGCGAAGTCGGCGTCGTGCTGCTTGGCGATTACACCGCCGTCAAGGAAGGCGCCCAGTGCCGCACCACCGGCAAGCTTCTCTCCGTCCCCGTGGGCGAGGCCGTGCTCGGCCGCGTGGTCAACGCCCTCGGCCAGGCCATCGACGGCAAGGGCGAGATCGCCGCGGCGGCCTATTACCCGATGGAGAAAATCGCGCCGGGCATCATCAAGCGGAAGTCGGTCTCGGTTCCCGTTCAGACCGGCATCATGTCCGTGGATGCGATGATTCCCATCGGCCGCGGCCAGCGCGAGCTCATCATCGGTGACCGCGCCAC
>Ga0114938_1002311_pt1 | contig 12117 bp, 9 predicted proteins | sample AshMeaBigSpring_FD_88675 | JGI IMG/M metagenome (GOLD analysis project Ga0114938, IMG submission 88675) | Groundwater microbial communities from Big Spring, Nevada to study Microbial Dark Matter (Phase II) - Ash Meadows Big Spring | ecosystem: Environmental > Aquatic > Deep subsurface >...
AAGAAGTTCTGCTGCTGGAGATCGGTCGGAAAACGTCGCAGTTCTATAGTTATTCTCTTGCTTTAAGAGATTCTGTTTTGGCAGCAGATGACCAGAGAGGTGCTTCAATGGAAGAACGGGCTAATCATGCCAAACAATACGGAGGTGGAAATGTAACGTATCGTATTTTTAAGAACTATCCTACGGGAAAGGTTACTACTTTCGATCAGTTGGGTGTGAATAAATATAGGTGTGAGGAAATAAACGAACGACCCCAGTGGACTTTGCATGCAGATACGGCAACGATCCTTTCTTATAAATGCCACAAAGCTATTTGTGATTTCAAAGGAAGAATTTATGAAGCATGGTATACTCTTGAAGTTCCTATCAGTGAAGGTCCTTGGAAACTTTCTGGTCTGCCGGGTTTAATCATAAAAGCTAGTGATAAGAGTGGGGCATATATTTTCGAATGTTCGGGCATTGAGAAAGCAAAAACTCCTCAAGGTATTTATTTACCCGAAGATAAACAGTACGAAGTTGTTAGTCGCAAAGATATGAATCGTTTGCACGAACGGTTTACTAAAGATCCGGTCGGCTTTATTCAAGCAAGTTTTCCCGGTGCACAGATCAAGGTGTCTGGCGACGTTAAAGGTTTAAAAGAAATTCCTTATAATCCGATAGAACTATCCGAATGATGAAGTGGAAATTATATTTATTGATTGGTGGATTGCTGGTCGGCTTTAATCTCTTTGCACAAGAAACATCAATCAGCGGAACAGTTGTCGATGAAGAGACGAAATCTCCCGTGGAAGCAGTATCTGTTACGTTGCAACGTGCCGGAAAAGGGGTGATCTTTGCTTATGCCTTGACCGATCAGAATGGAAAGTTCTCCCTGAAAACCACCGAGAAAGAAGATCTGATTCTTTCGGTCTCCTGCCTAGGGTATCGCACAGTCAGTCTGCCGGCTAAGTTCGGTTCTCCCATGCAGATCAGTTTGAAGCCCGATGTGTACCAGTTGAAAGAGGTTCAGATACGTCCGGGAAGAACTTGGAAGCAACAAGATACCGTCCGGTACGATCTGGCTCGATTCGCTTCATCGAAGGATGTCTATCTTAAAGATGTGTTGAAGAAACTTCCCGGCATTGATGTAGCAGAAAATGGGAAGATACAATATAACGGAAAAGATATCAGCAATTTCTATGTGGAAGGTTTGGATGCAACAGGTGGACGATATAATCAGATCAATAATAACCTTAAGGCAGACGCTGTGCAAACTGCCGAGATCATAGAAAATCATCAGCCCATCAAATCGTTGAAGAATAAAGTCTATTCGGATGATGTAGCGATCAATCTAAAACTCCGACCAGAAGCCCGTTCGCAATGGCTTTGGAATATGCTTGCTGGAGCGGGAAGTGATGGTAAACATTTGAACCATACGGCTACTGTAGGTGCTTTAGAATTTGGCAAAAAAAGGCAAGGTGTTTATTCGTACAAAACGAATAATGTGGGTGAAGATTTATCCAATGAACTTCAAGAACTTGCTATTGGTGGAGCGTTCGATCGTCCGAATGATAAAGCTGTTTCTCAGTTTCTCAACCTTTCGTCAATCTCTTCTCCGGTAGGGAAGAAAAGAGTTTTGTTCAACCAAACGCATTCTCTCTCTGGTAATCAGATATACCGACTGAAAGATGAAAGTCTACTCCGTTTTCAATTGGGAATGTATCACGATCGATCTACTCAAGACAACGGGCGTTCTGATCTTTATTTCTTGAATAATGAGCAAGTGAAATTGGATGAGCAACGGAATTACATTTTACGAACGGATCGTATCTTTGGTGATCTGAACTATGAAAATAATGCAGAGAAGTCTTACACGAAAAACAGATTTAGCTTTTCGGGAGCTTGGGGTAATCAATTCTCTTCTATATCCGGTAGCTCGCAACTCTCACAGCAGATTAAAACATCCGACTTGAATGTGAAGAACTATTTCACCAAGTTATACAATAAAAATGATTATTCATTGAGAATTAGTTCGTTTTTACGTTATAATCATCTGCCTGCAATGCTTAAGATTGATGATAAACGGACGAATATGAATGTCGATAACGCCTACACAGACAACTCTTTGTATTGGCTTCGCAAACGTAACGGTTTGTCTCTTCAGGCTACATTAGGAGTAAAAGGTGAATTGGCTGCGCTAACTAGTGACCCGCAATATCGGGCAGATAATTATGCGGCTTATGCCACTCCTCAGCTTGAATGGGAGAAAGGTAATTTCTTTATAATGGGTTCTCTCCCTTTTCAGTGGGTGCAATATACTAAGCAGAAGTTCGGTCGGATGTTGGTCAACCCTTCGCTGTTCGTTAAGTACAACTTCTCTTCGCGTTGGAGTACTTACGCTTATGGAGGATACAATCAAACGGTAGGTGAACTTACGAATCTTTACGATCAAACTTATCAGACCGATTACCGCAATTGGGTGGTCAATAGTGGGGTGATGCCTCAAACGAAGCAGCAGGTCTATAGTTGGTATCTGGAGAATAAAAATGTGATAAACGAATTTTTCTGGATTTTGAAGATGAATTATATTCGTAATAGTAGCAATACTATTGGTGATTCCGATTTTAAGGATAATCGTTTGATCACTACCTATCGTAAATTTCAGAATCAAACGAATCTCTATTCTCTCAATACGACTATCTCGAAGGGCTTTTACCATGCAAACTTAAAAACATCCCTTCAGCTTGAACTGAATAAAACAGATGGAGTGCGAATGGCTCGCGGAGTAGAAGATAGATACGAAAGTCAGTCACTTCGGTTAACCCCAAAGATCACTTGGGCACCTTTTCGCTTTCTCGAGAGTTCGTATGTTGCCAATATCTATGCAACGGATTATAAGATTGGACAAGAAACGAAATTCGATCCTTTGTGGAATGTCTCACAGCAGCTCCAACTGAATTTGAACCTCTCTGCTTGGGAGATTGCTTTGAAAGCCGAACATTATTACAATGACATTGATCAATCAAAACATCTCAATACGTTGTTTGCCGATGCTTCTATCAGTTATAAGATAAAAAAATGGAAACTGTCGTTCGATGCCAACAACTTATTCAATAAGAAAGAGTATCGCTATACAACCTATTCGAATGCGGAGCAGCATACCTATTGGACGAAGTTACGTCCTCGTGAGTTTATGTTCACTGTTCAAACGTTATTTTAATTTATCTCTAGGGTTTGGTCTCCCTAGCGGATGCGCATCCGACCAAAAATCAAATTATCTTCATGATAAATAAGGTATTCAGATGGGAAGGCTCTCATCTGAATTTTCCGCTTTTAAAAGGATTATTTTCAATAGAAACTAAAAAATCTTGCTGTTTCTGAAAAAATAACTTATGTTTGATGGTTATTAGAGTTTGATTGATAAGAATACAATTATGGAAACAAAATATGTCATAACAATCGGGCGTCAGTTAGGAAGTGGAGGAAAAGAGATCGGAGAGAAGCTTGCCGCTCGCTTAGGAATAGATTTTTATGATAAGGAACTGATTAATCTGGCCTCTGAAGAAAGCGGGTTGTGTCGTGAATTTTTTGAGAAAGCCGACGAGAGTCCTTCGCAAGGAATTGTCGGTGGTATTTTCGGCATGCGTTTTCCGTTTGCCAACGAGATGTCGCTTCCCGGAGCAAACTGCTTGAGTAATGATGCCCTATTCAAAGTACAGAGTGATGTGATTCGTCATCTTGCTGCTAAAAAATCCTCTTTGTTTGTCGGACGTTGTGCCGATTATATTCTTCGGGAACATCCTAGAAGCGTTCATATTTTCATCTCTGCTTCTCGTGAAGATCGGATTGCCCGATTGTGTAAGATGCATTCTATCAGTGCCGAAGAAGCTGAAGTCAAGATGGAGAAATCCGATAAAAGACGTGCCGAATTTTATAACTATTATAGTTATAAAACGTGGGGAGAAGCTGCTACTTACCATATCTGCATTAATTCTTCTGCTTTAGGTATCGAAGATACGGTTCTTTTTCTGGAGAAATTTATTATTCACAAACTGAAACTGAATTGTTAAAACACTGATTTCTCATATTTCTATCGAGTACTCGTTTGTTTGATTAGATCTAAAGTTTATTTTATCGATATCTAAAAAGTTAAACACTTATGTCCCAAGAAAGTCGTTATATTCATCAAATGAAGCTAGCTAAGCAAGAGGGTTTTGATGGTTTATATCGAATGTATGTCCGCCGTCTTTATGGCTTTTGCTATCAATACACTAAAAGTCGTGAGAATGCAGAAGAGATTGTTCAGGATGTTTTTGTTAAACTTTGGGCTAATCGTGACACTCTGATGGCAGAAGATACAGTGGTATATTGGCTTTTTACTACTGCAAAAAATAGAATAATCAATTTATACCGTTCTCAAGTTCATTCACCCAATTATGAAGAATACCTGGATTTCTGTGACACCATCAATCTGTCCGTATCCGACACATCCAGCAAGTTAGAATACGATGACTTCTGTAATCACTTGGAAAGAGCAAAACAACAATTATCTGAGACTCAAAAAGCTATTTTTTATCTGAACTTCGAACAGCAACTTTCCTGTAAAGAAATTGCTTTACAGCTTTCGTTAAACGAAAATACAGTGAAAAATCAGGTCTGGTTGACTCGCAAAATATTAAAAGAGTATTTAAGTAAAAATGTTTATTTGTTAATGTTTCTATTCCTACGTTAAATACAGGTGGGATTAGTGATGTTTTCGAATATTTAGTGTCTTAATAATTGGTAGAAAATGTATTGAGTGAAAAAGCAAAACGATGAAAGAATTAAATAAAAAATATTCAGATAATAAACTCAAGAAAGCGGAACTGAAAGAACTTCGCGAGCAAATGAATCAAACATCCGACGATGCTCTAGAGGAGGTATTGCTGGAGGATTGGCTAAATGATGAATCGGCGAATGTGGTTGATCTTTCCGAACATAAAATCGATGAGCTAAAAGCCAAGATAGATAGCAGACTTGTTTTTAATAAGTCGTTTCGTCGTTACAATCGCTGGTGGTGGGCTGCTGCTATTATTATTCCATTAATATTATCAAATCTATATTTTTATTTTGATAGCCAACGTACAGAGACTCCCGATATGATCGTTAGCACTGATAAAGGAGAAAAAGCGAATATTACCTTGCCGGATGGGACAAAAGTTGTACTCAACGGACGTTCGGTCATTAGTTATTCATCCGATCGATTTAACCATGCAGAACGTCGCATTTCTTTCGAAGGTGAGGCGTACTTTGATGTTGCAAAAAATCCTGGAGTTCCATTTATCGTCTATTCGGACGGATTCAAGCTCAAAGTTCTGGGTACCAAATTCAATATCGTCAATCACAAAGAAAACTCCGATGCCGAAATCTTTTTGGAACATGGCGAGGTCTCTTTAGAAGCTTTGCACTCTTCAAACGAAATTGTTTTGGAACCCAATCAAAAGGCTGTATTGAATAAAAGGTTAGGGACTTTCAACGTTGATAAAGAGACACCACGAAAAGTCCTTTCTTGGATGAAAGGCGAACTTTATTTTTCTGATACTCCCCTTCAAAGTGTGATTAAAGGACTTGAACAATGTTATAATGTGAAAATTGAGAAATTGCCGAATAGTCTGAGCAATGATGTTTTCTCAGGTACCTTACCGACAGACGATATTCTTGAAGCATTAAATATCATCAAGGGGTTATATGGACTTTCATATGTTGTTTCCGATAGTACTATTGTGTTGTCTATTCGCTAATTAACCCTGTTGATAGGATCTGTTCAACCTTGTTGGTTGGTTAATTGGTTGGTTGTGCAATCTTTCAAGTATTTTTTGTTTCGTGTAGTATCCGTCTTTTATTCAAAAGTTATTAAAAGTCACTCTCATAAAACATGTTATGCAACATGAATTATGAGAGTGACTTTTAATAATTGCCCTTGTCTTCCCTTGTGAACAGAGGCTGTTGCAACGCTCTCGTATAGTGAAAAAAATGATCTGGCAATCACTTTACGTGAAAACACAAAGTTGCTCGACGAGGTGTATGCACGTGCTTATGGTGTGAATAAATCGGCTACAACTTCTTATCCGGTCATCACAACAACCGACCAGACTCAGTTGCGCCGTATCTTGCGTGCTGAACGTCATATGGAATTTGCCAATGAAGGACTGAGATACATGGACTTTGGCTCTGGCCATCTACCCCGCAAATCATTGATGAAGGGGTTCCCGATTTCTCTAAAATGGAAAGAAACGGTCTAATCCAGGTTCTTTTTACACGCAATTGGGACAACCGTCAGTATCATATAGAACATTATTAACTTTTAAATTTAAAAGATGAAATTGATGACTACAATCGGAATTGTTGCTTTCTCGTTGGTTTTAGCCAGTTGTTCCGTACAAAAGAAACAAACGACATTAAACTCCTTATCAGGTATTTATCCGCATCTGGCATATTATAATAACGAAGGTGAGTGTGGTACCGGTGCAGTTGTTCCTTGGGCAAACAGACTTCGGGTGATCACTTATGCACCGCATGCGCCTAAAGGTTCTTCCGATAAACTCTATGAGATCACACCCGACTTAAAGATGACTGTCCTGGACCAAAGTATCGGTGGTAATCCAGCTAACAGAATGATTCATAAGTAAAGTAACCAATTTTTCATTGGTCCTTATGTGATTGATCAGAACGACAAAGTACGTGTGATTCCTTATAAACAGATGCCGGGAAGATTTACCGGTAATGCTCGTCATCTCACCGATCCTGTCAACAAGATCTATTATGGTACCATGGAAGAGGGCTTTTACGAAGTGTACGTGAACAGTTTGGCAGTGAAAGAACTTTATCAGGATGGAAACTTCGTCAAACAACGGAACAACGGTGTTTCGGAAGATAAAAAGGCGGCTGTCTGGGCCGGATCGATTGATGATCTATGGCAGATGGGCAAACCGGTAGGATACGGTGGTCCTTGGCTTAACACTCCTGTAAAAGCTGGTGTGGCATCCGATCCGTACTTGATCAGTCACTACGATCGGAAGGAACTCTCTATTTCTCATCAGGGCAGCAGCACCGTGAACTTCATCCTAGAAGTGGATGCCACAGGAAATGGTGACTTTATGGAATATATGAGAGTGGACGTTGCCCCCGGAAAGACATTCAACTATTCTTTCCCATCTACCTTCCATGGTCGCTGGATACGTTTAAAAGCCAATGCAAATGTGGTAGCAACCACTTGTTTGGATTATAAATAAGGGTGGATTGAGAACGATTCTTATGTTATGTCAATAAGAGTGCTACAATTGCTTGTATCTTATGCATTGATTGCTTGTCTCCTATGCAGCGACTGCTTATTTCCTACAAGGATACTACTTGTTTCCTTGTGGGATATCACTTGTTTCTCTAGTGGTTACGACTCGTTTCCTTATAAGAAACGAGTCGTAACCTTACTACTTTTGATACAAGGTGCGTCAGTTTACTCTTTTGGTCGTAATGTTATTATTAGTAAATCTTACTGCTTTTGATGCAAGGACTGTAGTGTTGTTCTTGATGTCCGGAAACAAAACGTGCACTTGAAAGATAGGTTTTAAGTGCACATTGGATTCAGTTTAGCATTACTCTTCGACTTTTTTCTTTTTGTCGAATTCGATTTTCTTTTTAACGAACTGAACTTTTAAATTAGCTTCCTCCAGCTCTTTTTTAATTCTTGTAATATCTGAAAGTATTTTCGACAGTTCATAAGTTTGTGCCAAAGCTTCCCGATCGGTTGCGCTCATTGTGGTTACAAACTTTTTATCACCGATATATTCTACGCGGATGTTTTTGTCTTTATGGGCGTAAATAAAATCAAAGACACCTCCGTCTTCTCCAATCTTATAATCTGCTTTCTCGATCTTCTCGCCTAGATCGCTCGTCTCATAACTGTCTTTTGAACTGGGAGTTTCTGCAGTACTACCATCGGGAGCACTTACTTTCACTGCATAATGATGAATATTGCTTTTGCCGCAATAGATGGAAGTCATCGAAAGAACTCCTTGCTCGCTTACCTGAAAACGAAGATAGCTGCGATGCATGTTTTTCTCGATCACCTGAGTGGGCCATAGGTAACTGCCCTCAGTCTGATAAGCTGTATCTTTCTCTAGCGTATATTTTCCTACGATGGCTGCCAGCTCGCTTTGTTTGCTTTGCAAGGCGCTATCGAGAGAGGCAATAATCTGTCCCTGTCCTTTGATGACAACCTGCTCCATCAACTTCTGACTGGCTTTGCGTGCTTCAAAAGCTTTCGGATAAAGGATTTTGATACTGTCTATCAGTTGCTTAGCTTGCAGATAATCACCTCGTTCGAAGGCTGCTTGTGCCAAAGCAAGTTTTTCACCGGCTTTTTTTTCCAGATCATTTCCACATGCGAATAAGACAAATGAACCAAAAAGGAGGATAAATAGTTTCTTCATTGTATTTCAAGTATAAAAGATGAATCAAAAATTTAATATGTGGGCAAAATTACAAATAATATCCCTTTTTTGTACCTTTGTCCCCTCAAAACTTATAACTGATAGAGATGATAGAGTTGAATCAAGAGGAACTGAAACAGTATTTTAGTGAACCGATCTTTGGTCAGATAGCAGAAACAGCCGATGCACTCGGTCTGGATTGCTATGTGGTGGGAGGTTATGTTCGCGACATTTTTCTGCAACGTCCCTCTAAAGATATAGATGTAGTAGTGGTAGGTAGCGGAATTGCTATGGCAGAGGCTTTGGGCAAACGATTGGGCAGAGGTGCTCATGTGTCGGTCTTTAAGAACTTTGGTACTGCTCAAGTGAAATACCACGGCTTGGAGGTTGAGTTTGTAGGTGCTCGCAAAGAATCGTATCATCGTGACTCCCGCAAACCGATCGTTGAGGACGGAACGTTGGAAGATGATCAGAATCGCCGTGATTTTACCATCAATGCTTTGGCGGTATGCCTGAATAAGAATCGTTTTGGAGAATTGGTCGATCCGTTTGGAGGGATCGGCGACTTGAAAGAGAAGAATATACGTACACCCCTCGATCCGGATATCACTTTTAGTGATGACCCTTTGCGCATGATGAGGTGTATTCGCTTTGCTACCCAACTAGGGTTTTACATTGATGATGATACGTTCGAGTCGCTTTGCCGCAACTGTGAGCGGATCAATATTATCTCGCGTGAACGGATTGCCGATGAACTGAATAAGATCATCCTTTCGCCGGTTCCTTCTAAAGGTTTCATCGATCTGGATAGGAGCGGTCTGCTTCCTCTTATTTTTCCTGAACTGGCTGCGATGCAAGGGGTGGAAACGAAAAATGGGAAAGCGCATAAAGATAACTTCTACCATACGCTCGAAGTGCTCGATAACATCTGCAAACAGACGGATAATCTCTGGCTGCGTTGGGCTGCACTCTTGCACGACATCGCCAAACCGGTTACCAAACGATGGGAACCTCGTGCGGGATGGACGTTCCATAACCATAACTTTATTGGGGAGAAAATGATTCCGACAATCTTCCGGAACATGAAGTTGCCGATGAATGAGAAGATGAAGTATGTACAAAAGTTGGTGAGCCTGCATATGCGCCCTATCGTGATTGCGGATGATATTGTGACGGATTCTGCCGTACGTCGTCTGCTTTTTGAAGCGGGTGATGATATTGATGATTTGATGACTCTCTGCGAAGCGGATATTACTTCTAAAAATATGGAGCGTAAACAACGCTTCCTAAGCAATTTTCAGTTGGTTCGACAGAAGTTGAAAGATCTGGAAGAGAAGGATCGCGTTCGTAACTTCCAACCGCCGGTGAGCGGTGAGGAGATCATGGAGATCTTCGATCTGCAACCTTGTCGGGAGGTGGGTGTTTTAAAAAGTGCCATCAAAGATGCGATACTCGATGGAGTGATCCCTAACGAATACGAGCCTGCACGGGCTTTTCTGTTGCAAAGAGCTGAAAAGATGGGACTCAAACCGGTGAAATGAGAGTTTGCCAACAGTAACGTCTTGAAAATTGAGCATTGAGGATTGTGTGCGAAATACGAAGCGCAGGATATGATGCACCGGATATAATTCACAGAAGTCGTACTGCTCGTCGTCGACTTTAGGAGTCGTTAGGATAAATATTGTTTTCTAGTACAGCTCGTTGATGGATAATATTTAACGTAGTTGTACTTTTGATGGGAAATATAATCTCAATGTCTGCAAGGCTCGTTGATCACAGCTTGTCAATATTTGCACATTTAGTTGATACAAGAATCGTGAATGCCCATCGGGCTAGTCGAGATAAAAAAAGATCTCTCAAGAAGTGGAAGTCAGCCATCCGTTCTTGAGAGATCTTTTTTTATAGGGTTTATGATTGTTGATCGTTTCAAAGATTGTAACTCGATAATACCCTTATCGATAGACGATTAGATCTCGGCGATCTTTTTATCGATAACCGATTACAAATTATCAATCTCTTCATTGCAGTCGATTACAATTCAATGATCTCTTCTGTGCAGATAGTTAGTTTCTCGAAGCCTTCACTTGTTACAGCCCAAGAGTTTTCGATACCTAACGGACCAACTCCCGGAAGAACAATTTTCGGTTCAAGAGCAATCACCATACCCGGTTCCAGTTCTTGCTTCATTCGTGGAGCTAATACCGGTGCTTCATTGATTTCGAGCCCGATACCGTGACCGATGAACTTCGCTTGTTGTGAGGTTCCCATGAAGTTATCAGCAAAGCCGGCTTTGGTTGCTATCTCCAATGCTGTGTTGTATAGATCTTCGCAGATCACTCCCGGTTTGGCAATCGATGCAATCTTTTCTTGAATATCTAAACAAACTTGATGAGCTGCATAAGCTTGGTCGCTGAGTTTGCCAATAGAGAACACACGACTCATATCGCCCATGTATCCGCTGAAGTTTCCTCCTAAATCGACCATTACACTCATTCCTTCGGTTAGAACAGTCTTGTTCAGTCCGCTTGGAAGAGCAGGATCGAGTCCTTCGCCTCCTAATGCAAAGTCGTATGGTGATGGATGATCGGCATTGTCGCCGGCTAACACACTACCCATAAAGATCTCCATGCTTCTTCCGAAAACGCGGAAGATACCTAAACAGCCTTCCAAACGCATCAGACGCTCTATCTCGATAGAGAACTCAAGATCGGTCATCCCGGGACGGTATACCGAAGGGATCTGTTGGTAAGCTCTGGAGTGTGCTTGTGCCGAACGGCGCATCATCTCAACTTCAACCGGTGTTTTGATGCTACGTGCCTGACGGATCAGCGGCGTACCGTTTACTATTTCTGTATCAGGGAATATGTTTGCCAGACGGTTGTACTCGGTATACGACAGTTCATCACCTTCGAGCATCAACTTACTTGGTAATGGTAAACCCAGTTCTTTCAAATGATCGAGGATCTCTTCAGGTTTGCGAATCGCAATACAATGTTCACCTGTCAGGTTGTTCGGGCGTTTGAAAAAGACAATTGCAGGTGAGTGAAGCGGTAAATATAAATATCCGCTGACTACTTGACCGTAAGTGTATACTAAGTTAACATTACAAGTGATCAGTGCAGCATCGATTCCTTGCTGAGCCATTAAATTGCGAATTTTGTCGCGACGAAATTTTAATTCAGGTTGTAACATCTCAATTCATTAATTAGTTTGAGGTGCAAAGGTATACGATTTGAACCGAATATGAAATGTTTTGCAAAAAAAAGGCGTTACTCACGTCCTGTCACAGGAAATGAGTAACGCAAACCACAAATACAAATACAACTAAACAAAGTTTCTTTTTAGATCACGCCTTGTCCCATCATGGCGTGAGCAACTTTCATAAATCCTGCTATATTAGCACCTTTGACGTAGTTGATATAACCGTCGGGTTCAGTGCCATATTTAACGCATTGTGAATGTATTCCATGCATAATGCTGTGTAGCTTTTCGTCAACTTCAGCAGCGCTCCAGCTAAGATGCATAGCGTTTTGTGACATTTCCAAACCAGATGTAGCAACACCACCGGCATTGACTGCTTTACCCGGAGCATACATCATCTTATGTTCGATGAACAAGTCGATAGCTTCAGGGGTACATCCCATGTTCGAAATTTCTCCTACACAAAGCA
>Ga0114938_1002316_pt1 | contig 12084 bp, 12 predicted proteins | sample AshMeaBigSpring_FD_88675 | JGI IMG/M metagenome (GOLD analysis project Ga0114938, IMG submission 88675) | Groundwater microbial communities from Big Spring, Nevada to study Microbial Dark Matter (Phase II) - Ash Meadows Big Spring | ecosystem: Environmental > Aquatic > Deep subsurface >...
GGTTTGAGTTCCAGGCGGTGGGGCATGGCGCGCTTTTCCTTGCTTGAAATCTCCTCCCCCTCGATGGGGGAGGCCGGGTCAGGGTGGTGTCCGTATGGGCGCCTTTCGTGATGGGGGCATGAAAGACGCCAAACGGCGCAAGTCTATCCGAATCTTCTCGGGCTTACAATTGATGAACTCGTAAAAAGTCATCCGAATCGATGACTTCGTAAAGAGGTCAAGATCAAGGCGCGCGAATCTCGTGCCGCGAGGCGTACTTGCAGTGCGCCGCAGCGGCAACGAGATGAAGCGCAACGCAGAGATTGGACTATTTACGAAGTCATCAACAATGAGGAACGCAAGGACCGGCTTATGTGCGGACGTTTTGCACGGCACAGCCTATCACGCGAGCTGGAACGGTACTTCAACGCCCTGCCTCCATCTTTCGAGATCCAGCCCAGCTACAACGTTGCCCCTACGCAGGAAATACCCGTCATCGTCCATCACGAAGACGCCAGGCGCATCAAAAAACGCCACTGGGGATTGGTGCCTTTTTGGGCCAAGGACATCTCTGCCGGTTCAAGGATGATCAACGCGCGTGTGGAGACCTTATCGTCCAAGCCCGCCTTCAAAACCGCTTTGAAGCATCGTAGGTGCCTGATCCCTGCAAACGGCTTTTACGAGTGGAAGGGAAAAGCTGGAAACAAACAGCCCTATTTCATTTGCCTACCCTCCGGTGAACCCCTCGCCTTTGCCGGCCTGTATGAGATTTGGGAGGACAAAGAAGCGCCTTCCGGTGCCGGCCCTTACAAGTCCTGCACGATCATCACCACGGAGGCCAGCGACTCGATCAGGGATATCCACAACAGGATGCCATTGATCCTCAAACCGGAGGCTTTTGATGAGTGGCTTGATCCCGATAACATAGAGCATGCCAAAATCGAAGAACTGCTGAAATCCTACCATGTGAAGGAACTCAAGCGATATCCGGTATCGAGATTGGTCAATCGTGTGGAAAACAACTCAAAGGCATGCATCGAGCCGTTTAAGGAAGGCGGGGAATAGGGAAGAAAGAAAAAAGCCCTCCTCGCTGGTAGCAAAGAAATCATCCGGGAGTTCGGTCAACACTTCAAATGCTCGCCCTATCCCTTTTCCGGGTTCGCGCAGCACGATTTCGTCTCCGCGGCGGAGAATCTCAACTATCTTGCCCTTAACGGAGGATTCCCTTGGCAGCCGGACCGCCCGGCTAATGCCTGATTTGAAAACCCTAGTTGTTTTCATGACAACCTCCCGCCCTGCATCCGTCGCGCATCTTCTTCAATCATCGTTCGATCACCCCCGTCAGCGCTTCCAGGGGCGATTTTCCGACATCGTATCAGCGGACATAGAAGACCGCGTAAGCCATGAACGAATCATCGAATTCAGCTGCTCTGGCGAACGAGGCCGTGATGGCGAGCAGAAATAGTGTTGAAAGTAACCATGTTTTCATGGCAACCTCCTGGATGATAAGAATGGTTCCTGGAACACGGCCGTCCATGGACAGACAAAGAGGTCCGTGACGAAACAGCCGATCACAATTGCCCAGATCGTGACCATCCAAAAAAGCAGACGGCGCTTTGGGGTGATGGTTCGGGACAAAAAAATCCGGCCCACGGTCTGACCCGTCCTTTCGCGGTGCTTCCCCCGGCTCCATCGTCGATAGCACACGATGGGCCGGGGTGCGGTCTCTGTTCATCTTAATTGGAACAACGCGAGGTAGTCGCCGTAGCCCTGGTCGGCAAGATCGGCCTTGGGCACGAATCGCAGTGCCGCTGAGTTCATGCAGTAGCGCAGTCCTGTCGGGGGCGGGCCGTCGTTGAACACATGGCCCAGGTGGGAATCCGCATGCTTGCTTCGGACCTCCGTCCGCACCATGAAGAAGCTGCGGTCGCTTTTCTCGACGATGTTCCCCTTTTCGAGAGGTCGCGTGAAGCTCGGCCACCCCGTGCCGGAGTCGTACTTGTCCGTCGAGCTGAAAAGCGGTTCACCGGAAATGACATCCACGTAGATGCCCGGCTCATGGTTGTCCCAATATTCGTTGTTGAAAGCCGGCTCGGTGCCGTCATGCCGGGTCACCTTGAACTGCAGGGGTGTCAGGCGGCGGCGAAGCTCGTCCTCGCTGGGGCGGGTGTATCCGGCGTCCATGCGGATCGGCTTGCCGGACATTGTGGGGCCCGATTGGGAGGGTCCGTTCATCTGAGGCTTCATTGAGGCCACCTTTGGGGGGGACGCCGCTTCTGCGCCGGCCCAGACTTTTTCCAGGAACCGATCCCGGCCGGAGCCGCTACGGTAGAAGTTGTATCGAATCGGGTTCTTCTTGTAATAATCTTGGTGGTACTCCTCGGCGGCATAGAAAGGCCCCAAAGGCAGGATCTCCGTCACAATCGGCTTGTCAAACCGGCGGCTCCGATCCAAATCTTTCTTGGATGCCTCGGCCGGCTGATGCTGCACCTCATCGGAATAGAAGATGACACTGCGGTACTGAGAGCCCCGGTCAACAAACTGCCCCCCGCTGTCCGTCGGATCGACATGTCTCCAAAACACCTCGAGCAGTTGCGCATAGCTCACCTGATCTGGATCATAAATCACCTTTGCCGACTCGACATGCCCGGTGCCGCCGGCTGACACCTGCTCGTAGGTCGGGCGGGGAATTGTTCCTCCGGTGTAGCCGGAAACGACCTCGAGCACCCCGTCCACCTTTTCGAAATCGGACTCCGTGCACCAGAAACACCCGCCCGCAAAGACGGCCGTGTCGGTATTCTGTGGTTGTTCTTTCATGGGTTGATCCTTCCTGCTGTCCATTCCTCGGACCATGTGGTTCCCGAAAAGGACTGCCGCCACGATGATCGCGATTATCAAAGTTTTCACAAGGTACCACCTTGCATTCTTTTAGGTCCCGCCGGTATGCATCGTGATACCGGTTCGGTATTGACGTGATTGAATGATAAACAGGCTGCTTTATGCGACGTAGTCATCTGCCCCAAGTGTGAGCCCCGATACCTTATCCACCTCCTCTCCTCGGGCGGTGAGCATGATAACGGGCACCTCCGATCCCTTCCGCAAGCGCCGGCAGACCTCCCAGCCATCGATCTTGGGGAGCATCAGGTCCAGTATGACAATGTCCGGTTTGCGTTTTTCGGCTAGAATCAGTCCCGTCTCGCCGTCGCCGGCGGTTTGTACATCGAACCCCTCGCGCTTGAGGTAAAGACCGATCAATGCTGCCGTGTTGCGGTCGTCTTCGATGATTAAGGCGCGTTTTTGTCTGGATTGGTTCATGGAGTCCCGTCCCAACGGATAAATTGGAAATGGGCAAATTGCGCGGCCGCAAACGGGTCATAAAATCTGGCCGCGTTGCAACGGAATCCAGCCTTCCTTGACCAGGAATTATCGAATCACAGCGGGGCAATGGTTTCTGGAAGAAGCATTCGCATGCGGCTTGTGAATGTCAAGATCTCTTCCACGATACTGCAACACGCGATGTCCGCAACCCATCGTTTTGGGTTGGGCAAGTTTGGTTTTTTCTGCCCCCGTAAGGGCATGTATGCTGTTCTAATAAATATTTGACGACTGCCTTCCGATTGGATAATTAGAACAGGACGGTGCTGACATCCAGGTGAGCACGAACATACGGACATGAGCATTCGTTCAGAAGAGCTGAAGCAGGTAGTGCAAAAGGTTTCAGCGGTGCTTTCGACCCCAACATGACGTTCGTAGTACCGATGGCGGCCGCCGTGGTGGAGCGCCAGGGCCGCATGCTGGTCCATGGAGCGATCATCGCCGGCGACAATGGCCTGCCCTGCGTCACCGGAATCCCCGATGCCACATCTCTCATCGAGACGGGGGATCCGCTCACGGTGGACGGGTATCTGGGCATCGTGACCGTCGGATCCGGTGAGATTTGACAGGAATAATTCAAACAAGGAGATGGCTCGTGGAAAACCGGATTAGAATCGGCGTCAGCGCCTGCCTGCTCGGCCAGCCGGTGCGTTTCGACGGCAGCCACAAACACGATCGTTATCTTACGGGCACGCTCGGGGAATACCTGGAGTTCGTGCCGGTGTGCCCGGAGGTGGAGGCCGGCTTCCCCATCCCCCGTGAAACCTTCCGGCTGGTGGGCGATCCCGAGAACCCGCGATTCATGACCACGCGCACCCAGGTGGACCATACCGAGCGCATGGCCGCCTGGGCCGAAAAGCGCGTCCGCGAGCTCGAAAAGGAAAACCTGTGCGGGTTCATCTTCAAAAGCGATTCCCCCAGCAGCGGCCTGGAACGGGTCAAGGTCTACAACGCCAAGGGCATGGCGGAGAAGAAAGGGGTCGGCATGTTCGCCCGGGCGTTCACCCGGCACTTCCCTTTGCTTCCCGTGGAGGAGGAGGGCCGTCTCAACGACGCCAAGCTCAGGGAGACCTTCATCGAGCAGATCTTCACCCTGAAGCGCTGGCGCGAGACGCTGAGCCAGCCGGCGAGCATGAAACAGCTGGTTGATTTCCACACCCGGCACAAACTGCTCATTTTGTGCCACAGCCCCGTGCACGCCAAGCAGATGGGAAAGCTCGTCGCCGAGGGCCGGCACCAGCCGATCCGGGAGGTCTATGCCGACTACGAGCGGCTGCTGCTCGAAGCCCTGCGGCTGAAGACCACTCTCAAAAAGAACATGAACGTGCTGCAGCACATCATGGGCTACTTCAAGCAGCAGCTGACCGCCGACGAAAAGCAGGAGCTGCTGGAGGTTTTCGACCAGTACCGCCGCGAGTACGTCCCATTGATCGTGCCGATCACGCTGCTGAACCATTATGTGCGCAAGTATGACCAACCGTATTTGAAGCAGCAGGTGTACCTGAACCCGCACCCGCTGGCTCTGAAATTGAGGAATCACGCCTGAAGATGAACACCGATCGTACGATCCTGGTTGCCGGTGCCACCGGCTATGTCGGCGGGCGGCTGATACCCGCCCTTTTGCAGCGGGGATACCGCGTGCGGGCGATGGCTCGCTCCCTTGAAAAACTGGCTTGCAGCCCCTGGGCCGGCCACCCCGGAGCGGAGCTGGTCAAGGGCGACGTGCTGGACGCCGCCTCGCTTAAAGCCGCCGCCGTGGGCTGCGAAGCCGCCTACTATCTCGTGCATTCCATGATCGCCCAGAAAGATCGGTTCGCAGAAGCCGACCGCACCGCGGCCCGCAACATGGCCGCCGCAGCGGAAGCCTCGGGCGTCAAACGGATCATCTATCTCGGCGGGCTGGCCGAGGCCAAGCACGGAACCCTCAGCAAGCACCTTTCCTCGCGCATCGAAGTCGCCCGGATCCTCCAGGCCGGCCGGGTGCCCACGACCGATCTGCGCACCCCCATGATACTCGGTTCCGGCAGCGCCTCCTTCGAGATCCTGCGCTACCTGGTCGAACGCCTCCCGGCCATGACAACCCCCCGCTGGGTGCGCTCCCGGAACCAGCCGATTGCCATCAGCAACGTGATCGGCTACCTGGTCGGCTGTCTGGAGCACCCGGAAACCACGGGCGAAACCTACGACATCGGCGGCCCGGATACCATGACCTACCAGCGGCTGCTCGAGATCTATGCCGAGGAAGCCGGTCTCCGCAAACGGGTCATCGTACCGGTCCCGGTGCTGACGCCCACGCTGAGCGCGCTCTGGATCAATCTGATCAGCCCGGTGCCGAAAGCGATTGCCCTGCCGCTGACCGAGGGACTGACCAGCGACGCCGTCTGCCGGGACGACCGGATCCACGGCATCATCCCCCAGCAGCTGCTCAGCTGCCGGGAGGCCATCCGGCGCTCCCTGGAACGTGTGAAGCAGGAGCAGTTGGACACCTGTTGGTCGCCGGACGGGAAGCTGCTGCCCTTCGAGTGGCCCTACTGCGGCGATGCCGATTATGCCGGCGGCACCCGCTATGTCTGTGCTTACCGCGCCGTCGCCGCCGCGACCGCAGACGACCTCTGGCAGCCGTTGAGCCGGATCGGCGGCAGACATGGCTACTACTATGCCGGCGTTCTGTGGCGTCTGCGGGGGATGATCGACCGCCTCCTCGGCGGCAGAGGGATCGACGCCGGCCGGACACGGAACACCGCTTTCCGGCCGGGCGACGCCTTTGACTTCTGGCGCGTACTGCAGGCCGACCCGCCGCACCGCTTGCATCTGCTCTCGGAAATGAAAATGCCCGGCGATGCGCTCTTGGATATCAACTTTGTCCCTCTGGGCGGGGATCGCTGCGAGATTCAGTTGGTCGCGCTTTTCCTCCCCAGGGGATTGGGCGGCATTCTATATTGGAACGGCTTTCTGCCGGTCCACCACATTTTGTTCCGGGGGATGATTGAAGCGGTCGTGCGGTCGGCCGGTAGACAGCTGGTGAACGGTCCGGAGCCGTTCACGCCGGAAGTGAAAAACGTTTGTTTTTTGCCCCGTTATCGTTAAACCGCCGATGGGGTCGCCTTAATACAAGGCGCTCAAAGCCAAGTCGATGGCCAGACCCGAAAAGATTCTCCGCCTGATTCTGGGCGACCAACTCAACTCGGCCCACTCCTGGTTCAAGCGGCCGGACGACCGGGTGAACCATGTCATCATGGAGATCCGGCAGGAGACCGATTACGTCAAACACCACATCCAGAAGGTGGCCGCCTTCTTTGCGGCCATGCGGGGCTTTGCCGACCATCTCCGTCGGCAGGGCCACCAGGTGACCTATCTTCGGCTGGACGACCCCGGCAATCGACAGACCATCCGCGACAATGTCCTCCAAATCATCCGCTCGCAGGGCATCACCCGGTTCGAATACCTGCTGCCGGACGAGTACCGTCTGGACGTTCAACTGCGCGAATTGAGCGCATCCCTGCCGGTGCCCTGCGCCCCAAACGAAACCGAGCACTTCCTGACCGAACGTCGGGAACTCAAAGACATGTTCGCCGGGAAGAAGCGCTTCCTCATGGAGTCTTTCTATCGCCGCATGCGCAAGCGTTTCGACGTGCTGATGGAGGGAGACAAGCCGGCCGGCGGCGGATGGAATTTCGACCCTGAAAACCGCAGGCCCTATGACGGTCGCGTGCCGATTCCACCGCCGCTCGTGTTTGAAAACGACGTGAGCGGGATCGTCGACATGATTCGCAGGTCGAAGGTCAAGACCTTCGGCGAGATCGATCCCCGCAGGCTGATCTGGCCCATCGACCGTCCGCAGGCGCTCAGGCTGCTCAAGGCCTTCATTGCCGACGGGCTGCCTCATTTCGGCACTTACCAGGACGCCATGACCGGTAAGAGCTGGTCGCTCTTTCACTGCCGCCTGTCGTTTGCGCTGAACACCAAAATCCTGCATCCGCTGGAAGTCGTTGCGGCGGCGGTGAATGCCTGGGAAAAGGACCCGCAGCGGATCGCCATCCAGCAGGTGGAAGGCTTCGTGCGGCAGATTTTAGGATGGCGCGAATACATGCGGGGAGTCTACTGGACGTTAATGCCGGATTTCGCGGGAATGAACTTTTTCGGGCACGATCTTCCGCTGCCCGATTTCTATTGGACCGCCGATACCCGCATGGCCTGCATGGCGGCGGCGATCGGCCAGTCCCTGAAGCACGCCTACGCCCACCACATTCAGCGGCTTATGGTCACGGGCAATTTCGCCCTGCTGACCGGCATTCACCCGGACGAGGTCGATGCCTGGTATCTCGGCATCTACATCGACGCGATCGAATGGGTGGAAATGCCCAACACCCGGGGCATGAGCCAGTTCGCCGACGGCGGCACCGTCGCCACCAAACCCTACGTCTCCTCGGCCAATTACATCAGCAAGATGAGCGACTACTGCGGGTCCTGCAGGTATGACCCGAAAAAAAAGTACGGCGAGGCGGCCTGCCCTTTCAACGCCCTCTATTGGGACTTCTACAACCGGCATCGTGACAAGCTCGCAGCCAACCCGCGCATCGGCATGATGTACCGCACCTGGGACCGCATGGCCGCAGCCGAACGCAAGCGGATCTTGCAGCAGGCGGACACCTACCGGAGAGACCTCAACTCCCTATGAGACGATATGCTCCGATAATCCTCGTCTTGGGGAAGGCCCGATGATCGGTGCATACCCCAGTCGTGCCCACATTTGAACGGTATATCGAGGCACCGGTGCATCCAGAAGCTGGTGAATCTGGGCATACGGCTTTGCCTGTTCCGGATACTCCTGCAGCGCCTGCGAAATGGGTTGCATGGACAACCCGTGTTTCGTGGCCGCAAGTTGAGCACGCACGTATGCACGGCCGGCGTTGATTTGCGTCTTCCGGTCGTTGCCCTCGGAGATCATCCAGAAGAAGGCCGGCGTTTTTTCAAGTTTGGTATTGAAATCCTCTATTTGGCTCTTGATACCGGAATCATCCGGGGACGGCACCTTTGATCGATCAAAAAGCCCAGTTGCAACAAGAAATCTGAGGATCGGCTTATTTATCGAGATTCCATCCCGATATTTTGCAATTTCATCCGGGCCGACACGCAACAGCCTGTAAGACTCCATGATGGTGCGCGGCGTGATCATCTCGATTCGCCATGCCTCAGCAGCGATGGCGCGATGCCTGCGCAGCAGGTCCGGCGCATTCATGCCCACGCGACCAAGCTGAATCGGGTATTTAGCCGCACTCGCTTCGATATCGCTAAGAGCCTCTTCCGGAATATCTCTCATTTCATAATTTTCGCGATTGTAAGTTGTGTGAATGCGGAGCAAGGATCGCATAGCTCAGGATCCATTTCCGGATATCGGGCTCAATTTCAGGACCTTTCCACGCTGCAATCGCCTTTGGGGGCATTTCACTGCTGCAGCTGGTTAAACTCGGGGCCGCCGCCAAAACAAGCCCCCCACCCATCAGCCGAATAAAGTTCCGTCGATTCATGGATTTGTCCTTGCCTTACCAAGCCGGCTACCGATAGATCGCAGCGGATGGAAACGGAAAATAAAAGCGGTATGCGGCATTAAATGATACCTTTTTTGCGCAATGCATGAACCACCAGAAACGTCTGCCACTCCTGGTCGGCGCGGCCCCAGGTTCCATCACGGTTTTGGCCTTCGACAACGTGTTTCAATGCATTGTCGAATTGAGCATTGGCCTCTGAAATACTGAGATGAGCCATCGCATTGAAGGCCTGGAAAAAAGGGATTTGGGGCCCCCAGTCGCCGTGTGCGGTCTGCTGAGAGGCAAACCATGACACGGTTGATCGGGTCGCCGCCCGAAATCGATCATCCGGATGCACGACCAATGCTCGCAGTGCATTGTGCATGGCGGCCGCGTTGCGGCGAAACGCTGCGGATTCGGCCACATTGGCCGCCAATTGTGCATAAATTGAATCAACTCCCGGGTCGGTTGCTTGGCCGAAAATGGCTGCCAGAAAAAGCGACGCCGGTCCGATGAAAAATTCCCAGTGTGTCGCGGCAAACGGAAGTCCCTTAAGGCTGTCCGGTATCAGCACGATCTCGGTTTGCTGCGACCTGACCTTATTTTCGCCAATGACATCGTCCAAAGCTGTTTCGATGAAGCGATCTGCGTTCCGCACGGTCAGGTGCAGGCCGAAAAGCCGGTGCAGATGGTCGAGAATTCTCTCGGATCGGCTTCCTGGATTCATGAAAGCGGATTTCAGCTTGGCAACGGTCGCTGCGAAATCGGCCCTGTACGTTTCCGTTTCACCCTGGTTCAACCACTTTTGGCGCGCATAGAGGCCTGGTGGTGATTGGCTGTCTTGAAAAATGGCGTAGGGGCTATATCTGAGTTTTGGTGCCGACATGGGCTCAAGTTGTATTAAGCAGATGAACCGATTCCCATAAGCCGTGTGCTATGTTAGGAATTTTCGGATCTTGCGGGCAGCTGGATATTTTGATCGATATTATTCCGTGCAAACGGATATGGCAAATCAATAATAGAACCTATGCTTTTCCGGAAGCCCAGGGTGAAAGGGATGAACATCCAGAATAAACTGGAAATCCTGGCCGGCGCGGCCAAATACGACGTCTCCTGCGCCTCCAGCGGAAGTCGGCGTGAAAACCGGAGCGGACGGCTTGGGAACGCCGCGCCCAGCGGCATCTGCCACTCCTTCACCGAGGACGGCCGGTGCGTATCGCTCTTGAAGGTCCTGTTCACCAACTTCTGCATCTACGACTGCGCCTACTGCGCCAACCGCGCCAGCAACGACCTCCCCCGTGCGGCCTTTACGCCGGCCGAGCTGGCCGACCTGACCATCGACTTCTACCGGCGCAACTTCATCGAGGGCCTTTTCCTGAGCTCCGGCGTGATTCGCAGCCCGAACGAGACCATGGAGCTGTTGATCCGCACCGTGCGCGATTTGCGAAGCCGGGGATTCAACGGCTACATCCATTTGAAGTGCGTGCCCTATGCGAGCCGACGGTTGATCCGCGAGGCCGGACTGCACGCCGACCGCCTGAGCGTCAACATCGAGTTGCCGTCAGAAGCGAGCCTAATAAGGTTAGCCGGCGACAAGACCTATGATTCAGTCCTCGAGCCCATGGGCATCATACGGGAGACCATTTTCGAAACCCGCGAGGATCGCAAGAAGTTCAAAAGCACACCGGCCTTCGCGCCGGCCGGCCAAAGCACTCAGCTGATCATTGGAGCCAGTCCCGAGTCGGACTACGACATCCTGCACGTCGCGAACCGTCTTTATCAGGATCAGGCCCTTAAACGCGTCTACTATTCCGGCTACATTCCCATCAATCCGTCCGATCCCAGACTGCCGGATCTTGCGGAGCCTCCGATGGTAAGGGAAAACCGGCTCTACCAGGCGGATTGGTTGATGCGACTCTACGGCTATTCGCTCCAAGAGGTGATCCGGGCGGAAGCGCCTTATCTGGATCTGAAGATCGACCCCAAGCTTGCGTTCGCCCTGCGGCAGCCGGATCTATTCCCGGTGGACATCAACTCGGCCGACTATTCCATGATCCTCAAAGTCCCGGGAATCGGCCTGCGGTCGGCCAAACGCATCGTCAGCCTGCGCCGGCAGGGGTATATCCGTTACGAACACTTGCAGCAGATGGGGGTGGCGCTCAACCGCGCCCGCAATTTCATTTTCTGCCCCGGTCAGCCCGTGATCGACCGGGCAACCCTTCGCCCTGGCTCTGCGCATCAGACGGCTTTGTCGACCGGCCGAAAACTATCGCTGGCCGTGCCGTCACCGACCTGCTCGGCATTGCCGTTGGTCTTTTTGAGCGACGGCACTTTTGAGGGACTGCTGGCGGCCGTATTCGAGACTTATGTTAGAAAGGTCGAACCGGTGCAGATCCGGCCCCGGGCAGGCCATCGGCCGTCGCTTTTTGAGAGCTGCGTGGAAATAGGGTGTGATCCGGACAAGGCCGAGCGAGTGTGGAGAGGCCTCAAACGGCATCTGGGTTCAGAGGTCAGGTCGCAGATCCATCAGGCCTACCTGACCGGAGAACCGGATGTCGAAACCCTGATCTACCGACGCATCCGGCTGGCCCTGCCGCTTCGTGAAAAAAGCGCGGAGGTGGAGGCCCCGGCCATCTGTCTCGCAATCGAACGCCTCAGCCAAAAAGTCCGCCGGGAGGCACACCGGATGAAGGGCCTGGTGCGATTTACAAAAACGGAACCCGATCTTTTTTGGGCCATGATCAACCCGCGCTACGACATCCTGCCTCTTGTACGCCGGCATTTTGAAAAGCGCTACGCTGACCAGAATTGGGTCATTTTTGATACCGTCAGAAATTACGGACTGTATTTCGATAAACAGAGAACCAGAGAAATACGACCGGATTCCGAACCTTTTTCAAGGGATTTTGAGGCGTCCAATGCAGATGATAAGGTCTGCCGGCAACTCTGGAAAACTTATTTCACCGCCGCCAACATCACGGAGCGCAACAACCCCAAACTGCACCTGCGCCAACTGCCCCGCCGGTACTGGCAATATTTGCCGGAAAAGAATTTGGATCGACGTAACGCGCTGTAGGTGAACGCCATAGCCATTGTTTCCGGCAGAATTTTACGAGTGATATTCTTCTGATACATGGCATTCGAAAGAAGAGTCGGTTGAAGGTGGATAGGTTTTCAGTATAACCAGGAAGGTGGTGACCAA
>Ga0114938_1002317_pt1 | contig 12082 bp, 8 predicted proteins | sample AshMeaBigSpring_FD_88675 | JGI IMG/M metagenome (GOLD analysis project Ga0114938, IMG submission 88675) | Groundwater microbial communities from Big Spring, Nevada to study Microbial Dark Matter (Phase II) - Ash Meadows Big Spring | ecosystem: Environmental > Aquatic > Deep subsurface >...
ATCCGCCGGCTGGCGGCCGAAATCGCCCTGCTGAGGATCGCCGTGGTGGGCAACAAGATCCGCAGTTCCGCGGACGAGGAGTTCCTCAAGGCTCATCTGCCGGATTTTGAGTTTCTGGGCTTCCTGCCCCAGGACGACCGTCTGATCGAAGCCGATCTGAAGGGCGTTTCCCCCTACGATGTCGACAGCCTTGCCCGCGAGCGGGTCAAGGAAATGGTGGAAAGGCTTTGATGCGCGCCTGAGCAACACGCTCACGGAAAAACCCGCTAGCGGGTTGTCGTTATTTCAACCACTTGAGACAGCTATCGGTTAATGCCCCGTCCCCGCAACCATCCCCGCCGAAGACGGATTTCGCCGGGCCCAGCGACTGCATTCACCCCCGAGATCGACTCCGAGCTAAAGGAGGCTTTTGCCGGTATCGGGGTGCCCGAGACCCGGCCCTTCGCTCCCGACCCGTTCCAGCTGGAAGCGCTGATGGCGATACGGGACGCGGATTGCCTGGTAACAGCGCCTACGGGATCCGGAAAAACCTGGATCGCCGAGCAGGCCATCGCCCGCGTGCGCAAGAACAACGGCCGTGCCTGGTACGCCTGCCCGCTGAAAGCTCTCAGCAACTCCAAGTACACCGATTTCGGCCGGATCTTCGGCCCGGACGAGGTCGGCATTCTGACCGGCGACCGCAGGGAGAATCCCGACGCGCCCATAACGGTCGGCACGACCGAAATCCTGCGCAACCAGCTGTACGACGCGATGGAGCGCGGCGAATCCCTGGACTCGGACTTCGTGGTCATCGACGAGGCGCATTTCCTGGGCGACGCCGAGCGCGGAGTGGTCTGGGAGGAAGTGATGATCTACCTCCCGGCCCGCATCCCGCTGCTGATGCTCTCGGCCACCATCGGCAACGCTCGGAGCATAGCAGACTGGCTCGGCGCCATTCGCGGCCGAACGTGCGTCGTCGTCGAGGAAAAGCACCGGTTGGTGCCCCTTTTTCCGCTCTTCCTGCACCCCGCCGGATGGCTGCTGCCCCTGACCGCTCAAACCCGCAAAGGCAAGGAGATCCGGCTCCATCCGATGCTGGCCGATTCCATGCGCCGCGGTGCGCGCCGGTTCACGCGCGGCGGCAGGATATCCTCTTTCGGGCGGGTTCTGGACACGCTGCGCCGCTATGACTTGCTTCCGGCGATCTTTTTTCTGAAATCGCGCGCCGACTGCGATCAGGCGCTGGAAGGATGCCGCGACCATATGCCCGGCGATCAGTCGCGTCGCCAGCGGCTCGCGTCCCGAATCGCAGAATTCTGCCGCCAAAGCCCGCGCCTTGCCCACCACCGTCAGCTGCCTTTTCTGCGAGAACAGGCGATCGGCGCCCACCATGCCGGCCAGCTGCCCTCCTGGAAGCTGATGCTGGAGGCATTGATGACCGAAGGCCTGCTGGACGCCGTCTTCGCCACGACCACGGTCGCCGCCGGGGTCAACTTCCCGGCGCGCACGATCGTCCTGCTCAACTCCGACCGCTTCAACGGAACGCAGTTCCTGCCGCTCGACCCAACGGAGTTCCACCAGATGACGGGAAGGGCCGGCCGCCGCGGCATGGACAATATCGGCTTCGCCCTGGTGGTCCCGGGTCGGTTCATGGACGCCGCCCACATTGCGCGGCTGCTCAAGTCGCCGCCATCGGATGTGACCAGCCAGATCCGGATCAACTTCTCGATGGTCCTCAACCTGCTGATGTCCCACGCGCCGGGCCAGATCGAAGAGCTTCTCCGCAGATCCTTCGCCGCCCATCGCCTTGGCGCAGTGCGCCGAAAACGCCAGGGCGCGGCCGAGGCGCATGCACCTCTTTGGGCGGATTTCAAGCGCCACCTGGAATTCCTGCGTGAGGCCGGCTTCGTGAACCAACGGGACGAGCTGACCGAGGACGGGCGCTGGGCCTCGCGTTTGAGGGTGGACCAGCCCTTGTTGATCGCGGAAGGCTTTCGCCAGGGTGTCTTTCCCAGCGACCCCGCGCTGCTGGCGGCCATCATGGCGGTGTTCGTCAGCGAACGCGAGACGGAGGATCGGATCGATTCACGTCTCTTGACCAAGACGCTGGTCCGCGCCTACCAGCGAATGGCCCGCAGGCTGTCGCCCTTTCTAAAAAGGATGCTTGCCTGCGGGTTTGAGGGCCGGGCGTTCCATCTGCGGCCGGCCGTCGCCATGCACCTGTGGGCCAAAGGGAGCCCCTGGGAGCGGTTGGTGGAGATCGCTGAAATGGAGGAGGGAGACCTGGCGGTGCTGGTTCTGCGCACCGCGGACAATCTGCGGCATATAGCGGGTCTGGCCGAGTTCTTTCCGGAAGCCGCCGCAGCCGCGGGCCGGGCGACCGAACGCATTTTGCGGGAGCCGGTGATCTTGGAGCAACCGATCGGATCGCTTCCAGCCGGGGCATGACGGTCCATGCCGCCATTGAATGAGTCCCCATCCCTGTTGGGGTGGCCTCGATCTAATCGCGGTCCACAGGGGGCGTCTCGTCACCCAATATCTGTCTCAGCTTGGTCGACAGCTGCTGGAGGTTGAAAGGCTTCTGGATGAACCCATCGCAACCGCGCTCCATGATCTGGCTGGCCTGGCCGTTGATGCTGTAGCCGCTGGAAAGCAGCACCTTGGCTTGGGGATTGATCTGTCTCAGGCGGTCGAAGGTTTCCCCGCCGCTCAGACCCGGCATGATCAGGTCCATAACGATGAGGTCGATGCCGGCGCAGCGTTCGCGGTAGATGTCGAGCGCTTCTTGACCGCTGCGGGTGGCAATCACCGAATACCCCAGTTCTTCCAATAGCCCGCGGCCCACGTCGATGATCATTTCCTCGTCGTCTATCAGCAGGACCGTCTCCCGGCCCCTTCGGACCACCGGAACCGCCGGCGCCGCTTCAGCCGCCACTTTCCGCAACGACGCCGGCAGATAGAAGTTAAACGTGGTTCCATGGTCCTTTTCGCTGTAAACGTTGATATGGCCGCCGTGGCTCTTCACGATGCCATAGGCCGAGGCCAGGCCCAGGCCTGTGCCGCGGCCCATTTCCTTGGTCGTAAAAAAGGGCTCGAACACCCGGTCGAGGTATTTTGGCTCGATGCCGATGCCGGTGTCGGACACGGATACCTTCACGAAACGCCCCGGCTTGACCTTGTAAGGTCGAAGGTAGTGTTCATCCAACGTTATGTTTTCGGTGCTGATATAAAGGTCGCCTCCGTTGGGCATGGCCTGCCAGGCGTTGATGTACAGATTGAGCAATACCTGCTCGATCTGCCCCCGGTCGACCTCAACGGTCCAGATGTCCGGGGCCAGCTTCGGGTGCACGCGCAGTTCCTTGCGGGTGCGGGCGAACATGGAGGCGGTTTTGTCGATGAGATCGTTGATGTCGGAGGTTTTGACGTTGTATTTCCCCCGGCGCGCAAAGCCCAGCAGCTGCCGGGAGAGCTGGGTGCCGCTCTCCACGTATTTTTCGATGTTTCTGACCTTTTCGCGCCCGGGGTGGCTGTCTTCGAGCCGTATGTCGAGCAGGGAGATGTTTCCCTGAATGCCCATGAGGATGTTGTTGAAGTCGTGCGCTATGCCGCCCGCCAGCGTGCCGATGGCTTCCATCTTTTGCGCCGCCTGCAGCTGGGCTTCCAGTTTCTTTCTTTCCTGCTCGGCCTTTTTGCGCTCGGTCACATCGCGCACCACCCAGCGAAACCCAGCCGGTCGACCGGCGGCATCCGGCATGAGAGATACGGAAAGCTCCAGGTCCCGTCGGCTCCCGTCCTTTTGACGAACGACGTAATTGGAGATCGAGGTCGCTTCACCGCTCCGCCGCACCTGATCGAGGATGCTTTCCGCCGCGACCGCCGTTTCGGCAGTGGCAAAGTCCCGCGTCGTCATCCCTCGGAGCTCATCGGCCTCGTATCCCAGGATACGGCAAAGCGACCCGTTGAAAAACCCGATTTCCCCTTTCAGGTCGGTTTCAAAGTATCCTTCTTCGACGCTTTCCAGGATGCTGCGGTATTTTTCCTCGCTGGAACGCAAGGCTTCGTCGGCCTCGCGCTCCTTGTTGATGGTGTATTGAATGTGCGAGCCGAAGATGGCGAACAGGCACAATACAAGGATCCGGGTCCATGTGTTGAAATTGTCAGGTCCCAGCAGATGCTGGATGAAATTGGCCTCCGGCGCCATAAAAAAGAACATGAAGGACTCGCACACCCAGTAGAAGCAGGAAAGGGTGATGCCGCTGATCAGGATGGAATTTAAGATACGGTCGTGCGGATCCCTGCGTTTCATAAGCTTCCGCGCTGGGGGAGGGGATGGGGCCGGAGTTCCATGTGCGTTCTGTCCGGCAAACAAGGGGCCACTGATCGTTTTCATATTATTATGGAGCTCGTTAAGAGTCAATTTATTGTTCGGGCTTCGGGCCTGGCGAAAATGAAAGCTTTCGTTGGGGTTTCATGGTAGGATTTCTAATTTCGTGTCGACCCAGAACAGGAAAGCCTCAATGGACGCAAAGGCAGACGCCTCTTCCCGCGGATTTGTGCTGGTCGCCGCCGGCGCGCTGATGGTGATCTTCTGCTACATGAGCGCCCTCAGAGGACCGTTCGTTTTCGACGACGAACACAATATCACGGCCAACCGCTTCATCCGCATTTCCCGCCTCAGCCCGGACCAGCTCTACGCGGCCGCGTTCAAGAGCCCTCTGCCCAACCGGCCGGTTGCCAATCTGAGCTTTGCCCTGAATTACTACTTCAACGGCACCAATGTGGTCGGATACCGATTCATCAACATCCTGATTCACATCGTCAACGGATTTCTCCTGTACGGGCTGGCCCGGGCCACGTTCAGGACCCCGGCGCTAACCATCTCTGAAAATACGTCCGGTCTTATGGCCGCGCTCGCGGCCCTCGCCTGGATGGTGCACCCCCTGCACACCCAGTCGGTCGGCTACATCGTCCAGCGCATGACCAGCTTGGCGGTCCTTTTCTATCTTCTTTCCCTTTTGTGTTTCGCCCATGCGCGGCTGCTGCCGGGCGGCGGCCGGCGGCGCGTCTTTTATTTCGCCGGCTGCGCGCTGGCCGGCCTTTTGGCGCTCGGCTCCAAAGAAATCGCGGCCACCCTGCCGGCCTTTCTTTATCTTTACGAGTGGTACTTTTTCCGAAACCTCCAGGGTGAGTGGATCCGGCGCAGTCTGCCCGTCCTGGCCGGCGTGGTGGCCATCTCCGCGGCCATCGGCCTCGTCTTTATCGGCGGCCTGGACCCGCTCGCGCGCGTTCTGGCGCCCTATTCCGACGGCGGCTTTTCCGCCGGGCAGCGCTTGCTCACCCAGGCACGGGTCGTGTGCTTTTACATCAGCCTGATGATCTGGCCCGCCCCCTCGCGTTTGAACCTGGACCATCATTTTCCGTATTCAGTCTCTCTTCTCGACCCGGTCACGACCCTGCCCGCACTGCTCCTTGTGGCCGGGCTTGCGGCGGCCGGCATTTTCATCGCCCGGAGGGATGCCTTGAGTTCCTATGCCATCCTGTGGTTCTTGGGCAACCTCGTGATCGAGTCCTCGTTCATTCGTCTGGAGACGGTTTTCGAGCATCGCACCTACCTTCCGTCGGTCCTCCCCGCGGTGGCGGCAGCTGCGTTTTCGTTCCGGGTGCTCCCGCGAAAAGGGGTGGCCGTTGCCGTGCTCTCCGCGGTGGTTCTCTGCTGGGCCGGATGGACATGGCAGCGAAGCCAGGTATGGGGAGACGCCGTCGCCCTCTGGCAGGACAGTGTGAAGAAGTCACCGGCCAAGGCCCGCCCCTTCAACAACCTCGGAAGCGCCCTCTCCGAGCGCAACCGCCTGACGGAGGCGGCGGCATGCTTTCAAAAAGCAGTTGAGCTGCAGCCGAACTACGGCGATGCGCGCTACAATTTGGGATACGCGTGGGTGCGGCTGGGCCGATGGGAGGACGGTGTGCGCCAACTCCTGGAGGCGGTTCGGCTGGAGCCCGCCAATTACATGGCTTACAACAACCTGGGGGTGGCGTATCTGCTTCAAGAAAATTATCCGGAAGCCATCGCGCACCTTCAGACAGCCGTGACGCTTGCGCCGGAGTTTGAAGCGGGGCGGAACAATCTGGGAGTGGCGTTGAAAGGCAGCGGCGATCTGGAAGGCGCCATTCATCAATTTGAGCAGGCGGTCCGCATCCACCCGGACTACGCCGAAGCCTACAACAATCTCGGACTCGCCTTTCAGGAGCTGGGGAAGCTGGAAGATGCGGCCGAATGCTTTCGCCGCGCGCTGAGGATCCACCCCGGCCAAGCGGCCGCCAAGACGAACCTGAAGGAAGTCGAAGCCCAACTCAAACGCGCAGCGCAATGACCCGGGCCATGCATCAAAAAAAAGTCTCCAAACGGCACTGTCTGGAGACTATTCTGACGTAAAGAAGCCGAGCGTTGGATCCGTCCGCCGGCGGTCAGCTTTTTACATAAACCCCGCGCGATTTGGCGTGGACCATGCCCTTCTTGGTGAGCTTGTAAAGCGCATTGCTGAGTTGACGGTCGCCGAGCTCGGTTTTCTTCTTGAGTTGCGCGATGCTGATCCCGCTGCGGCTGCGTTTGATGGTTTCAAAGACGGAATCCAGCACCGTGTCGCGCCTGACCCGCGCGACCCGAGCGGGCACTCCCTTTATGGCTGGGGACCCGGGTTTTCCTTTCCCAGGGGCGGTCGACTGAGCGACCTGCCTGGCAAGCTTGCTCACATGTTTGGACAAACCGGACAAGGTCTCTGAGATCCATGCAAGTTGTTCCTTCATTTTTATCATCGCTTTTTCCCTCCCGGACAAAGTATTCAAAAGCGTTTCAACATCTTCCCGTAAAGAGTAGTACACCCTTTAAAAGAAGTCAATTGAGCCCCAAAAAGCCAAACCTGCTGCCCTGAAAAATGGGCATGATCTTCGCCTCTTTTTCTGGTAATCATTATCGATAAACGTGCAATTGATTATGGGGGGCGCCCGCTCCAATGGGCCCGCCCGGTCGAATGGCCGATCCATGCAAGAACCGAATGACATCTGCCGGACCCACGCTGCAACGGGTGCATGGGGGGAGGCGCTGAACGAGGCTCAGCGCGCCGCCGTCGCGCACTCCGAGGGCCCGCTGCTGGTGATCGCTGGGGCCGGCAGCGGAAAGACCCGCACCTTGACTCACCGCGTGGCCCGCCTGGTGGCGGAAGGGGTCCACCCCGCCTCCATCCTGCTGCTGACCTTCACGCGCAAGGCGTCCCAGGAAATGCTGCAACGGGCGGCCCGCTTGCTTGACCAGCGTTGTGAGCGGGTGTCGGGGGGAACCTTTCATTCGTTTGCCAACCTGAAACTGCGCCAGTATGCCTCGAAGATGGGGCTTTCACCCGACTTCGGCATACTGGACCGCACCGACGCGGAGGCCCTCATCGCCATGATCCGCAAGGAAAGCGACCGTGCGCCCCGGCAGCGTCCGCTGCCGCGCAAAAACACGCTGGCCGACATCTTCAGCCGCGCCGCCAACACGGTGCGATCGGTCGACGACGTCGTTTTCGCCGATTACCCCCATCTGTCGGATCAGACGGACGCCATTGTCGGCATCTTTCAGGGCTACGCGCGCGGCAAGCGCGAACACCATTTCATGGATTACGATGATCTGCTTGTCTGGTTTCAGCGTCTGCTGCAGGTGGCACCGGAGGTGCGCCGGCGCATCTCCGCTTCCTATCGCTACATCATGGTGGATGAGTACCAGGACACCAACCGCATCCAGGCCGACATCCTTTACCATCTGACCGACGCCAACCGTAACATCATGGTGGTGGGCGACGACTCCCAAAGCATCTATGCCTTTCGCGGCGCCAATTTCCGCAATATCATCGATTTTCCCAAGCTCTTTGCCGGCGCCCGCGTCATCGGCCTGGAGGAGAACTACCGCAGCACGCAGCCGATCCTGAACCTGACCAACATCGTCATCGAGCGCGCTCGAGAGAAATACTCCAAGCATCTTTTCACCCGTACTGCCGGCGGGAGCCTTCCCGAACTCGTCGCCACCGAGGACGAAAGCACCCAGTCGGTATTCGTCGTGGAGCAGATCCAAAACCTCATGGCGCGCGGCGTGCGCCTGGAACAGATCGCTGTTCTTTTCCGTGCCAGCTTTCATTCCTTCGACCTGGAGATCGAACTCAGCCGCCAAGGGATTCCCTTTATCAAGGTCGGCGGCTTCAAGTTCACCGAATCGGCGCACATCAAGGACGTCCTGGCCCATCTGCGGGTGATCGCCAATCCGTATGACCGGATCAGCTGGTACCGGATCCTGCAACTGGTCGAAAAGGTGGGGCCCCGCAGCGCGCAACGCATCTACGAGTCCCTCGTCGCCGCGAAGGCCGGCGTGAGTGGGTTGTTTTCACTGAAGCAGAAGGGCGCGGCGATGGATCGCCTCAAACAACTCTACCAGGCCATCGATTCCAAGGCCATGCCGCTGGTGGAAATGGGGGAAGCGGTGGTCCATTACTACCTGCCGATTCTGAAGCGTCTTTTCGACGACCACCCCAAACGCGCCAGAGATTTGGAGCAACTGCTGGGCATCCTGGAACGCTACCGGCGGCTGGATCGCTTTCTGACGGACATGGCGCTGGAGCCGCCCAACATCAGTGCCGAAGAAACCCTTTACACCGCTGCGACCGATGACCGGCTGGTGCTTTCCACGATTCATTCGGCCAAAGGCCTGGAGTGGCGGAGCGTCTTTGTCATCTGGGCGCTCGACGGCCGATTTCCTTCACTGTACGCGATGGCCCGGGAAGAGGATATGGAGGAAGAGCTGCGTCTCATGTACGTGGCCGCCACCCGCGCCCGCGAAAACCTCTGTTTCACCTATCCTCGCCAGGTTTGGGACCGCAGCATGGGAATACTGCTGAACCGCCCTTCGCGCTTTATCGACAGCATTCCGGACGACATCCTGACAAAACGCTTCGTCGGTTTTTAGGGATTCCCCAGACCCAGCGGTAGGATTCAGGCGGCCACCGGCCCCGGGCGGGCCATGGCCTTTGTCCCCATCCCGCCGGCACGATGGGTGTCAGGCCGGTTGAGGCCGGCCCGGAAGTTCAGTCGGTGAAGAAACCCCACCACACAAAGGCGATGAACGCTAGGACGGCGATCGCGGCGACGACATACCCTTTGACATTCGCCGGCTTTTCCGCCAGCCCCAAGCGGCTGACTTGTCCGACGCTCTTGCCGCAGGAGTGGCAGACCTTGGAGTTCAGCGGCAGGTAGGTGAAACACTCCGGGCACTTTTTGGTCATGTGCACATGCGCGGAGGAGTTGCTAGCTTTCTTGGATGAAGCGGCCATCGAGCCTCCTGATCGATCTTCCGGCCCCGCAGCGGAAGGGGCGATTCAACTGCCGCCGAAACCGGGCCCCGTGGGGGTTAGATCTGGTTGAATTCCCGCTTTCGGTCGACCTGGCTGCTCTCGCGCAACTGGTTCATCCAGGCCTCCCACGCTTTGAATTTCTTCTGCTGCATCAAGCGTTCCGCGATCTGACCGCGCTCCTGTTCAAAACCCGCCATGTCCGGAGCCTTGCGCTCAACGAAACGCAGCACGGCATACCCTTTGTTGGTCTGGACCGGTTCGGCCGGCAACGGCTGACTCGCCGAGAGCTCGAAAGCGCTGCGGAGCAGTTCGGGCTCCTGGCCAAGATCGCCGACGGGATCGTTGCGCTTGAGAAACCCCGACGCCTTTGGCGCCAGTCCGATTTTTTGGGCGGCCGACTTTATCTCCGTTCCGCTTTTAATGTCCTCCAGCAGCGCCCGGGCATCGTTGCGGGCCTGCTCGCGCTGTTTTTCCTTGATGAGGTCCTGCTTCACACGGGGCTCAATGGCAGACAGCTCCGGGATTCGGGCCGGACGCTGTTCCGAGACCTGCAGCAGGAAATAGTCATTGCCGAACTCCTGGATTTCGCTGATGCTGCCGGGCACCAGCTGAAACGCCGCCTGCGCGAACGCGGCGCTTTGAGCGATGCCCGGCACCGGCCCACCCCGGCTGAAGAACCCCGTACTGCGCACCTCCATCTGGCGGGCCGCAGCCGCAGCGGCCAGGTCGCTGCCGGCCGAAGTGGCGTCATAGACGGCCTCGGCATCGTCGTAAGCCAGCCCGCGGGCGCGCTCGTTTTTCAGTCGATTCCGGATGTCGGCGCTCGCTTCCTCCAGACTGCGCGTGCGGCCTTCGTTGAACTTCGCGACCTTGATCAAATGCCAGCCGAAGCGGGTCTTTACCGGCTCACTGACTTGGCCGGGCGGGGTTGCGAACGCAACCTCGCCGAAGGGCGGCACCATGGCCTCTTTGGGAAACGAACCGAGAGCTCCTCCGGCATCCCGGGTGCTCTCGTCTTCGGAGTACTGTTGCGCGAGCCGCGCGAAATCCTGGCCCTCCCGGGCTTGCTTCAGGATGCCCTGGATGCGTTCACGCGCCTTCTCGACCGCAGCGGCGTCTGCGTCCGCTGCCACCCGGATCAGGATGTGGCTTGCCTCGACCGTCGGAGCGATCACGAAACGATCGGGGTTGGCCTCGTAGTCGTCGCGGATTTCCTCGGGCGTCACCTGGATCTTGGCGCTGTAGGTCTCCGGCGAAAAACGGACATACCGGACATCCCTCTCCGGCGGGAGCTGATAGGACTCCTTCTGGCGCTCGAAGTACTGTGCGACGTCATCGGCGCTCGCGGTGATGGCGGTGTAGCGCTCGGCGTCGACCGTCACAAAGTCGAACCGGACCGCGGCCTGATTCCATTGGTACCACCGCTCCGCCTCGGTTTGGGACACTTTGACGGGATCGGTCACCAACCGGACCAGTTTTTCGACCATCAGGCTATCGCGCTGGCTCTGCTCGAACGCTTCGGGCGTCATTCGGTTGAGGGAGAGCACCTGCTGGTAGCGCCGGCGGTCGAAAACCCCGGCGTCCTGAAATGCGGGGGTGCCTCGGATCGATTGCGCCAGCTCCTCGTCGGCGACGCTCAACTTCATGCGCTCGGCGGCCTGTTTCAACAGCGTGCGGTCGACCAGCTGGTCCAGGGCGCGCTTGGGGATCTGCAGGCTCTTGAGCATATCGTCGCTGAGGTTGGATCCGAGGCTCTGGCGTGCCTGATCCAGCAGCCGGTTGTAGGCGTTGCGGTACTCTTCCAGTGAGATGGGTTCCCCGTTCACCGTGGCGACGATCCCTTCCCGCTGGCTGGTCCAGCTTCCGACCCCCCAAAAGATAAACACGACCACGATGGCCCCGAGCAGGGCTTTGATCATCCAGGTTCCCGCGTGCTTGCGCATGAAATCGAGCATATATCATCCTCTCCGGTACGAGTCTGGCTCCCGCTGTGGAAAAATTGAAGTCGCGCGCGCTTTCGTCGCCCGGGCCGGCCGGTGCGCGCATCGATTCGGATCAGTTGTCGGCTTCCTTTTGTGCGAGGTACGGCTCCGGCGGGATGGCCTTGGATTCGACATCTTTCATAGATCGGTCCGGGTGCCGGCGGACGGCAGGATCATACGATCAGTCGGATCGGCGCCTCGCCGCGGCTGGTCTTGGTTCCGACCGTGCTTGAGCAGAAAGCGCAAACGTATTCGTATTTGTCGCCTTCCGGCAGCACCAACAGCAGACGTTTGCGCACCGGAACCGCCCTTCGGCATTTCGGACAATAGAGTTCCAAGGCATCGAACTCTTTGTAGGCGCTTTGAGGGCGTGCCGGTCTGAAAGCGCCGCGCGGAGGTTTTATATTGGGATTCACACCACCCTCACTGGCTGCTTAAATTTGCAAATATTAAACATTAATAATAGATTCTAACTGAAGAACTTGTCAATCCTTTAAAATTGTGATTGACACTGAGGCCTTCAGTTGTTAGTAGGTTTTTGATAAGAAAAGGGGCTGTAGCTCAGTTGGGAGAGCGCATGAATGGCATTCATGAGGCCAGGGGTTCGACCCCCCTCAGCTCCACCATGAATTCATTTGGTTAGCGGCAATCGCCTTCGTCACCCTTTCCCGTGTGACGAACAAAGGATGGCCGCCACCTTTCGCCGTCAGTCCCCTTGGTGGGATGACGGCTTTTTTATTCGGGAGC
>Ga0114938_1002318_pt1 | contig 12072 bp, 10 predicted proteins | sample AshMeaBigSpring_FD_88675 | JGI IMG/M metagenome (GOLD analysis project Ga0114938, IMG submission 88675) | Groundwater microbial communities from Big Spring, Nevada to study Microbial Dark Matter (Phase II) - Ash Meadows Big Spring | ecosystem: Environmental > Aquatic > Deep subsurface >...
CTACCGGTTTTGTGGATCAGCCGCGGGGCGCTAGCCCGCGGTCTTTCGCGGATGAACCGCGGGCTAGCGCCCGGCGGCTGATGAGTGATTTCGGTAACTTATTGTTGAACAGCGCCTTACCTGCGTTCGGGGATGGTGTAATGGCAGCACTGCGGATTTTGGCTCCGCCAGTCTAGGTTCGAATCCTAGTCCCCGAGTTGGTAACCGTTCACAGCCCGGTGGAAGATTTTCCCTGATTCCAGGGGGCCAGGTCCATGTTTTCGGCCAGCGCGTAGCCGCGAGGTCGAGTTGATCGGCCGAAAAATGGACCAGACCCCGACCCGTGAACGGTGACCCGAGTTGCCCGAACGAGAGGCCGTCGGGACGCTTAGGCGCTGTTCAACAATAAGTTGCCGAAATCACTCATCAGCCGGCGGGCACTAGCCCGCGGTTCATCCGCGAAAGACCGCGGGCTAGCGCCCCGCGGCTGATCCACAAAACCGGTAGGTAATTGTCGTGCAGCGCCTTATCCCGTTCTCTGTCCGACGGACGCGGGGTAACCGTTCACACCCCGGCCGAGCATTGAGCGGGATTCGAGGGGGTCAGGTACATGTTTTCGGGCTGCGCGTCTGCGCTGGGTCGGGCGGATTGGCCGAAAAATGTACCAGACCCCCGCGCGTGAACGGTTACCACGCGGGCCGTCCAGTTCTCCGGTTGCGGTGAGGCACGCCGTGCGGGTGCGGGCAATCGGGGCGGTCGTACGCCGCGGCCCGGGCTGAATGAAGCGCCGCCCGCAGGCGGGTCGATAGTGCGATTCAGGGATGCTGCGCGCCGATCGCCTGGTTGGGCGGGAGAGGCGGCAGGGACGTTCCTGGCAACCGCGTGCTTCCGGCCGTCGGCGGTCCCGGATCGTGGTCGTGAGCGGTCGGGCATGGTGGCGGTCGAGTCGTGCGTCGCGCAAGGAGGTCGAGGCAATGACACGAGCTGAGAACGAAGGACGTGGGCGGTGGGGTACCGGGATCGTTGCGCTGGTATTGGCTGCCGGCCTGGGCGTACCCGCGGCTGGGCAGCCGCTTCCCGACTTTGGCCCGCCGCCCGTGGAAGCTCCGCCGGCGGCCGCGGACACGCCGATTCCCGGCACCGGCTATGTGAACCCCGAAGCCCGGGCGGCCTACGATCGGGGGAAGCAGCTGGCGGACCGGGGCGATGATGAGGCGGCGATCGAGCAGTTTTCTCAGGCGCTGGCGATCGACTCGCGCTTCCTGCCCGCGTACCTCGAACGCGGCAAGAGCTTCCGCAGGCTCCAGGCCTACGATCTGGCCCTCGAATCGCTGTCCCAGGCGACGATCTACGGCGCACGGTATCCCGAGACCTTTGTCGAACGCGGCCAGGTCTACATGAAGTTGCGACGATATCGGGAGGCGGCCGCCGATTTTCGCGAGGCGGTCCAGCTGCGGCCGGCCGATTATGAGAGCCAGCTGCGCTACGCTCGGGCGCTGGTCCGCCTGGCCGCCGCCTCGGGCGGGGCCGGGAGTCCCGACGCCACGGCGGACCTGCAAACTGCGGTGGCGGCCTTGGACCGGGCGATCCGCATGCGCGGCGACGACCCGGCGCCTTATTTCGAGCGCGGGCTGGCCAGGCTGGAGTTGGGCCAGACCGACGACGCGATCGCCGACCTGCAAGGGGCTCTCAAGCTGGCGCCGGATCGTCCGCGCTACCTGGTCGAAACGGGGCTGGCCTACCTGCGGCGAGCGCATCGCCGAGGCGCCCAGTCCGAACCGGATGATGGCCAGGTCATCGCCGACTACGAGCGGGCGATCGATGCCCTCACCCGGTATCTGGCAGCTCCCGCGGCCGGGGATGGCGGCACGCTGCCCGGCGCGGGAAACGGTTCAGCCAGCGACGAGGATGACGACGCGCCGATCCGTCGGGAGGACGTGTACCTGGGTCGGGCCGTGGCGCGCATCGCGCTGGCCGGCCAACTTTCGGATTCCGGCACTTCCGCCGTCCACTATCGCGCCGCGATCGAGGATTGCGAGGCGGCCCTCCGGGCCGACGCGACCCTGACGACGGCCTACTTCCATCGCGGCCTGGCCCAGCGGATGTTGGACGAATACGCCGCCGCGATCGACTCCTTTGGCAGGGCCCTGGCGCTGTCGCCGGAGTTCGCCGAGGCCCTGCTCCGCCGGGGCATTGCCTGGTTCTACCTGGGTGATTACGAGCTGGCCCTGCGGGACTTCGCGGCGGCGCGGGTGGTGAGCCCTGACAGTCGATCGGCGTTCTGGGCCGGGGCGGCTCAAGCCCGCGCGGGGCGGCACGCCGAGGCCGTGCAGGAATACTCCCGCGCGATCGGCGCGGATCCCGAGTACAGGCACGCCTACCTGAACCGCGGCCTCGCCTACCTGCGGCTGGGGATGGGCGTCCAGGCGGCGCGCGATTTCAACGAGGTTCTGCGGCGGGAGCCGAACCACGCGCGGGCCTACTACTGGCGGGGGCTGGCCTATCGCCAGGCCGGCCAGTTCGAGGCGGCCCGGAAGTCGTTCCGCGAGGCCCTGCGGTTGGATCCGAACCTGGGGCCAGCTCAGCAGGCGCAGGCCAGCCTGACGGGTGGCTGAACCGCTGCATCTCCCTCCGCCGCAGATCACCGCGCGCGGCACGCCGCGTCGGCACCCCGGCCACGATCGCGTGCCGCGGGGGCGATTCGGCCGGTGGTCGGCCGGTCGATACTTGCCCGGTTTACCACCCATCGCCGTAACCGTTCGCGGGGTGGACGCCAGATCTGCCGCACCCCAAGGGGGCAGGCACATTTTTCGGCGGCAGCGTCGCACGACGACGAGCGGTCAACCCGCCGAAAAACGAGCCAGACCCCGGCCTGTGAACGGTTACCCAATTGACCAACGATCGGCAAGCTGTTAAGTTTCCCGGTTTGCATGGGCCTGGGCGCGACGCGCGTGGCCGGTGGGGCTGCGCGGCGACATGCGCCGAGCGGCCGGGCGCGGTACCATCTGGTGGGGAGACGTCTGCGTGGCTGAATCCTTGGTCAAGAATCTGATCGAGTCGGGGGTCCATTTCGGCCATCGGGCCAGTCGCTGGAACCCGAAGATGGCCCCGTTTATTTACGGCCGGAAGAACCAGATTCATATCATCGATGTGCGGGAAACGGTACGCGGCTTGTTGCGGGCCAAGAAGTTCCTGCGGCAGGTGGCGGCCAACAACGGATTGATCCTGTTCGTGGGAACCAAGCGGCAGGCCAGCGCCACCGTCCAGCAGCAGGCCTTGCGCAGCGAGATGCCGTTCGTGAGCGAGCGCTGGCTGGGGGGCACGCTGACGAACTTCCGCACGATCCGCAATCGCCTGGGACGCCTGGAGGAACTCGAGGCGTTGCGGGGCAGTGACGAGCTTTCGACCTACTCGAAGAAGATGCAGTCGGCGCTCAGTCGCGAGTATCGCAAGATGTACCGCAACCTGAACGGCCTGCGGAAACTGAACCGCTTGCCGGAGGTGCTTGTCGTGATCGACCCGAAAAAGGAAAAGAACTCGATCCGCGAGGCACGCAAGCTGGGCATCACCACGGTGGCCCTGATCGATACGGATTGTGACCCGGATCTGGTCGACCTGCCGATTCCCGGCAATGACGACGGCATCCGTTCGATCGAGATTTGCGTCGGCCAGCTGGCCGATGCGGTGCTCGAAGGGCGGCGCGTGTCGGCTGGTCAGCGGAAGCAGGTTGAGGCCGCGGCGACCCCGCCGGCGGGCGGCGCGGTCGAGTCTGAAAAGGGCGTCGAGGCGGCAGCCGATTGATCGGCGGCCGAACCGCACCCGGCTGCTGCCCGCCGTCTCCCGGGACGGTGAACTGGGCGCGTCGGATGGCGGCAGCGGACGACGCATGACGGGCCGCGCCTGTCTTTCCCGCATTCCCCGAGACAGAGGCATCGCCGGGTAACCGTTCACACCCGGGCTGAGCGTTTCGCCAGGTTTGAGGGGGTCAGGTAAATAGCCTTGCGTGATCCTGGGAGATACGGGACGCGGCCAGCAGAGCTGCAAAATCTTGGGAGGGCGAGGCTCCTGCCGAGCCGGCGCGTTTAGCCGGTTTTCGGCTCGGCGGGAGCCTCGCCCTCCCAGAATCACGAAAACCTATTTGCATGTTTTCGGCCTGTGCGTTTCGTTTGGTCGGGCGGATTGGCCGAAAAATGTACCAGATCCCGGCCCGTGAACGGTTACATCGCCGGGAGCGACCTCGGCCGGGGCGGCCGTAGCGCCCCACAACTTACCGCCGCTGCGACAGGTTAGGCGGCCCCCCCCGTCCCGCACCGCATTGGCTGGCGGGTGCGGGCGGGCAGGAATCCAGAGCCTGCCTGCCGGCAGGCGAGCAACGAAACCCTCAGGAGACTTGGGCGGATGGCTGGAATCAGCGCGGCGGATGTGAAGCGACTGCGTGATCGCACGGGGCTGCCGATGATGGACTGCAAACAGGCCTTGCAGGAATCGGGCGGAGACGAGGAGGCGGCGGTCCATTGGCTCCGCAAGCAGGGCCTGAAAACGCTGGAGAAGCGCGGCGGGCGAGAGACGACCTTCGGGCGGATGGGCCTCTATTCCGGCCTGGACGCCTCCGCGGGCGCGATGGTCGAACTGAAATGCGAGAGCGCCCCGGTCGCGCAGAACGAGGAGTTCATTCAGCTGGCCAACGATCTGGCCCGGCAATTGGCCACGGGACCGGGAGCCAAGACGGCCGAGCAGCTGTTGGCGCAACCGTCGCCCAGTCGCCCGGGGACGTCGCTCGAGGAGCAGAAGAACGAGCTGTTCAACCGCATTCGCGAGGTGTTCAACGTGGGACGCTTCGTGCGCATCAACGGACCCTGCCAGTCGTACGCCCACAACGCGGCGACCGTCTCGGGCGTGCTGCTCCACGTCCAAGGCACCCAGGCCGACGCGGCCCGCGATATCTGCATGCATATTGCGGCGATGCGGCCGAAGGCGCTCCGCGTCGAGGAGCTGGATGCCGACGTGGTCGCCCGCGAACGGGAAATCCTGACCGAAGCGGCGCGGAAGGAAGGCAAGCCCGAGGCGTTTCTCGGCAAGATGGTCGAGGGGCGGCTCAAGAGCTTCTACGCGGAATCGGTGCTGCTGGAGCAGCCCTTCGTGAAGAACGACAAGCTGACCGTGGGCCGGTACGCGGCCGACAGCGGCCTGGAACTGATCCGCTTTGTCCATTGGGAGTTGGGCAAGGATTGAGCGGGGGCACGGCGGGCCGGCGGCTGCGCGTCGCGGGGACGCGAGCGGTGAACTATGCCTCGCGCGGCCAGGAGCAAGACGTTTTTGGGGAGGGCGAGGCTCCTGCCGAGCCGATGCGTTGACCGCGGTTTCGGCTCGGCAGGAGCCTCGCCCTCCCAATCTCGTGCCGCTCGGGTGAGATCGTCCCGCACTCTCAGGATTACGCAGGGCGATTTAGCCCGGATTATTCATCAACCGAACGAGTAAAGTTGCCAGGTGAAGCGGAGAAACAGGTTGTGGCTATCTTCCCAAAAGCACCGCGCACATCAGCCGGCACGCGCCAGCGTCCGGTTCTCCCCAATTCCACCAAAACCGGACGCTAGTGCGCTGCGGCTCATGAATAATCCGGGTTAGCGAGGAGACACGTCATGGCCACCCAACCCGCCGCGGGCGAGTCGGTGCGCTATCGCCGCGTGGTCCTGAAGCTGTCGGGCGAGAGCTTCGTCTCCTCGGGCCAGCGGGGGATCAGCATGGACGAGGTCGTCCATATCGCCCGGCAGGTGCACCAGGCGCAGAAGCTCGGTTGCCAGATGGCCCTGGTCATCGGTGGCGGGAACATCCTGCGGGGGGCACAGTTCCGCGGCAACCACGCCAGCATCCAGGAGGCCACGGCCCACTACATGGGGATGCTGGCGACGGTGATCAACGGGCTGGCCTTGCAGGATGCCCTGGAATCGCTCGGCTCCGACACGCGGTTGATGACGGCCATCCGGATGGATGGGGTGGCCGAGCCCTATATCCGGCGCCGCGCTCGGCGACACCTGGAGAAGGGACGCATCGTGATCCTCGCCGCGGGGACCGGCAGCCCGTTCGTGACTACCGACACGGCGGCCGCCCAGCGGGCGCTGGAGTTGGAGGCCGAGGTGGTGCTCAAGGCGACGCGGGTCGACGGGGTGTTCAGCGACGATCCGGAGAAGAATCCACACGCCGTGCTCTACCGCCAGCTGGACTACAACGCGGTCCGCGAACAAAATCTCCGGGTGATGGATCATACCGCGGTGACCCAGTGCATGGAGCACGGGATGCCGATCCTCGTCTTCAACTACCGCCAGGAGGGTAATATCCAGCGGGCAATCCGGGGCGAGATCGTGGGAACACGGATCTCTTCGGAATCGGGGCATGCAGGGGCAGGCGGATGAGTGGTGAAGAGTTGTTGCTGGACGCCGAGGAGCGGATGGAGAAGGCGGTCGAGGTCCTCCGGCACAGCCTGGCGGGCATCCGCACCGGCCGGGCCAATCCGGGCCTGGTCGACTCGCTGCGAGTCGACGCTTACGGCTCCACCACCCCGCTGAAACAACTGGCCTCGGTGGGGGCCCCCGAACCGACGCAGATCGTGATCCGCCCCTACGACCCCGGTACGATCAAGGAGATCGAAAAGGCGATCATCGCCAGCGACCTCGGCATGACCCCCCAAAGCGACGGGCGCGTCATCCGGCTGAACATCCCTCCCCTTTCGACCGAGGTCCGCCGGAGGCTGGTCAGCCGCGTCAAGGAGCTGGCCGAGGAAACGCGGGTGGCCATCCGCAACATCCGCCGCGATGCGAACAAGGCCGCCGATCAGGCGGAAAAGGACAAGGCGCTCAGCGAAGACGAGCGCGACGAGATCAAGGACGAGGTGCAGGAGCTGACCAAGAGCTACGAGGCCCAGGTGAACGAGCTGGCCAAGGCCCGCGAGCACGACGTCCTGGAGGACTGAGCCGCCTTGGGCCAGGACCCCTTGGACCAGGCACGCGAAGAACAGCGGCCCCCTCGTCACGCCGCCCGCCGTCCCACGCCGGTCGATCGCCCGCCATCGCTGGCGTGGGGGCTTGTCTCAGCCTCCCAGCATGCCGCTCGCCCACCAGAGATAGCCGACCGGCGCGGCCACCAGGGCCGAATCCAGGATGTCCAGGGCACCCCCCAGCCCTGGCAGCCAGCGGCCGGAATCCTTGTGCCCCGTGTCGCGCTTGAGCAGCGATTCCGCAAGGTCGCCCACCAATCCGGCAAGCGTCAAGGTCGCCCCGTAGGAAATCCAGGCCCAGGCGGGAACCGGCCGCCAGGTTTCCCAGGCCCGCGGAGCCAGCACGCACAAGGCCAGCCAGGAGGCAAGGCATGCCGCCAGGATGCCGCCGACCAGGCCCTCCACCGTCTTGCCAGGACTGATCCACGGTGCCAGCTTGTGTCGCCCGCACGTCTTCCCCGTGAAATAGGCCCCCGTGTCGGCCAGCTTGACCACCAGCACCAGGGAAAACAGGGCCAGCAAACCGCGGCGGTCGGCATACAACAGCCGCAGGTGCAGCAGGAACCCGAGCAGCAGGCCCACGTAGGCGATCACCAGCATGGCCAGGGCCACCCGCACCACCGATTGTCCAGGTGCCTGGAAACGCCACGTCTCCACCGCCAGCGCCAGGACCAGTCCGCTGGTCAAGGCGAGCACGGTCCAGCCGAAACGGCCCAGCGGGCAGTCGGCGGGATACGATCTCCACAGCATCGGCGCCGCGGGCGAGAGCGTCGTGAGCAGCGCACCGGCGAGCACCACGAGCCGCGAGGGTTGACCCGCCTGCGGGGCAAACATGGCGAGCAGTTCAGCGCAGGCCGCCGCGCACAACACGGCCGCCAGCGGCAGCAGCCACAGGCCGGGGCGGCCGAAATGGGCCTGGTCGTCCAGCCAGAACAGGCCGAGCACTGGCACCAGGATCACCGCGGACATGATCAACCGCCAGCTGAGCAAGGCATACCCCTTTCCCTCGCGGGTGGCCACGTGCCGCCCGCATCCCTGGGCTTGGCACCCCAAGGGGTCAGGCACACTTTTCGGCGGCCGCGTCGCACGACGACCAGCAGTCTCCCAGCCGAAAAATGAGCCAGACCCCGGCCTGTGGGGACCGTCATGATCGTGGGAGGGCGAGGCTCCCGCCGAGCCGCAGAGGCTCAGCAGGAGCTTCGCCCTCCCCAACCAACCTTCGCCCCCAATCTTGGCTCGACGGGATCCTCGTGCTCCCGCAGGCGCTGACGGCCTTCGCGGCCGCCTGGCCGCAGGTCACGGTTTCAGTCCGCCGAAGCGGCGATCGCGGGTCGCATAGGCGCGAATCGCCTCGTCCAGGTCCGCTTCGGTGAATTCCGGCCAGCACTTCTGCGTGACCCACAGTTCGGCGTAACTGATCTGCCAGAGCAGGAAGTTGCTGATCCGCATCTCGCCGGCGGTGCGGATCAGCAGGTCCGGATCGGGCATTCCGGCGGTGTACAGGTAGTCCGCGATTACCGTCTCGTCGATCGCGGCCGGGGCGAGGCGCTCCGTCCGCACCTCCTCGGCGATCCGCCGCACCGCGTCCACCATTTCGGCCCGCCCGCCGTAGTTGATCGCCAGGCAGAGCCGCGTGCCGGTGTTCGGTCCGCTCAGGGCCACGGTCTTGTCGATCTCTTCCAAGACCCCCGTGGGGATGCCGTCGCGGCGGCCGATGACGCGGACCACGATGTTCTGCCGCATGATCAGGGCCCGCTCCTCGATCATGTACTGTTCCAGCAGGTGCATGAGGAAGTCGAGCTCCCGCGGGGGCCGTTTCCAGTTTTCGCTGGAGAGGCAGTAGAGCGACAGCTGGTGCAGCCCGATCCGGGCGGCCTGTTCGACGGTTCGCCGGACGCTGGCCACGCCGCGGCGGTGTCCCTCGATGCGGGGCAGGCCTTGGGCCTGGGCCCAGCGGCCATTGCCGTCCATGATGATCGCGATGTGGCGCGGCATTGTCTCGGGCGGCAGGCCCAGGGCGAGACGCGCGGGGGAAGTGGCGAGTTCCGGCACGGTGGCAGGACCTCCGGGACCGGGCGCAGGGTCCGCCCAGCCTGCCGGTACGGCGCACGGGAGGCCGGTCACGCGGCAGCGGGCTCGACAAAAATCGTGGCACCACGATCGGGACCGACCGAGACCACCTCGACCGGCCGCTCGACCAGTTGGCTGATGCGGTCAAGGTATTTTCGCGCGGCAGCCGGCAGGTCGCTCATCCGCCGCGCGCCCCGGACGTCCTCCCGCCAGCCGGGAACGGTTTCGTAGACCGGCTGAGCGCGGCGCAGCTCCTCCACCTGGCTGGGAAATCGCTGAGTCCGCTGGCCGTCGATCTCGTAGGCGACACAGATGCGGACCTCCGGCAACTCGCTCAACACGTCCAGCATCATCACCGCCAGCGTGTCAACGCCGCTCAGCCGGGCCGTGTAGCGGACCGCCACGGCGTCGAACCAGCCGCAGCGGCGCGGACGTCCCGTCGTCGTGCCGTATTCCCGGCCCCGGTCGCGGATCTGCTGGCCCGTCGCATTGTCCTGCTCGGTGGGAAACGGTCCACCGCCCACCCGCGTGCTGTAGCACTTGATGACGCCGATCACCTTTTCGATCCATTTGCCCGGCACGCCCGAACCGGCCGACACGCCGACGCCCGAACTGTTGCTGCTGGTCACAAACGGAAAGGTGCCGTGGTCGACATCCAAGAGCGCACCCTGAGCACCCTCGAACAGCAGCCGCCGGCCCGCCTCGACCGCATCCAGCAGGTAGGACGTGGTATCGGCCACCAGCGGATGCAGGCGGCGGGCGTAGCCGGCGTATTCGTCACAGATCGCGGCCGGGTCCAGCGTGCCTCCCCGTCCGTTGGATGAGAGGGCCGCCAGCAGCTGCTGCTTGCTCGCCGCGATCCGCGCGACCTTGGCCCGGAATTCGGGGCGCTCGATCTCGCCCAGCCGGATCGCATTGGTCCGGCCCACTTTGTCGCGATAGCATGGTCCGATGCCGCGGAGCGTCGTCCCGATCGTCTCGCCATCGACGGCGCTCTCGTTCAGCAGCCGGTCCTCCTCCAGGTGCCAGGGAAAGACGACGTGCGCCCGGTCGCTGAGCATCAGGTTCTGACGGACTTCGACGCCCCGGCCCGCGAGCATATCCAGCTCGGCCAGCACCGTCGCAGGGTGGAGCACCACGCCGGGCGTGATGACGTTCATCACCTGGGGATTGAGGATGCCGCTGGGGATGTGGTGCAGCTTGTAGGTCTGGTCGCCGACCACCACGGTGTGGCCGGCGTTCGCACCGCCCTGGTACCGGACGACGATGTCAAACCGGGGGGTCAGCAGGTCGACCAGCTTGCCCTTGGCCTCGTCGCCCCACTGCAACCCGACCACGCACGTACCAGGCACCGGAATCTCCTCGCAGCAGCCAGCGGGCCAGCGGCCAGTCTATCCAACGCGGCCCCCAGCACGCAGTCGGTCGGGAGGTCCGCCAGGAGGCGGCCGCGAGCCGGCACCGGGGACTCCGTCAACCGAGCCAGAAAGGTCGCCCGGGCCAAGGCCCCAGTCTAATTAAAATCGCACGGGCATGGGAGGGTGAGGGTAACCGTTCCCGGGCCGGGTTCTGGTCCATTGTTCGGCCGACAATCGCCGCGACGCCCGCACGCGCTGGCCGGAAGCACGGGCCGGACCTCCGTGGCAGTGCGTGGAATTGCGGCACTTCCTCTGCCGGACTGAGACCGAAAACGGGCGAGGCTCCTCCCGGGGGGCGCGGAGCGCATCCCGAGACGCCGGCTCGGCGGGAGCCTCGCCCTCCCAAACGTGTGGACGACGATACACACCGCGCATCCCGAGACGCCGGCTCGGCGGGCGCCTCGCCCTCCCAAACGGGTGGACGACGATACACACCGCGCATCCCGAGACGCCGGCTCGGCGGGAGCCTCGCCCTCCCAAACGGGTGGACGACGATACACACCGCGCATCCCGAGACGCCGGCTCGGCGGGAGCCTCGCCCTCCCAAACGTGTGGACGACGATACACACCGCGCATCCCGAGACGCCGGCTCGGCGGGCGCCTCGCCCTCCCAAAGATGCGTGTACGTCGATTCAACCCGCCGGATACTGCCGGCAGTATTCATACATGGCGATCGAGGCCGCCGTCGCCACGTTCAGGCTGTGAGGAGGCCCGTAAACCGGGATTTCCACCACCACGTCGAGCAGGCCCAGCACGTCGTCGGTCATCCCCTGCCGCTCGTGGCCCAGGACCAGGGCGGTCCTGTGCGGGAAGCGGAACTCGTAGAGGCTGATCGAGCCCGTTGTCTGTTCCAGTCCAACCAGCTGAAAGCCTTCCTCGCGGAGTGACCTCAACACGGGTGGCAGGCTGCGGTGCGTCTCCAGCCGGACGTACTCCACGCTGTTGCGGGCGATCTGGCGGTCGATCCGGGGCCGCCCGCAGGCGATAACCCGCCGGACGCCGCAGCAGCCCGCCGTGCGGACGATGCGCGACAGGTTCACGTGGCTGCGCAGGGGCGGCACGGCCACCACCAAGGGACGCGGATGCGGGAGGGGTGTATACGCCTTGTGGCGCTGATGCGTGAAGCCGGACATGCCCCCGTCCTTCTACAAAATCGATCCGTGCAGGCGGGATTCTCCGCCCGCGGATAAGTGTAGGCAGGCGGTAACCGTTCACGGGCCGGGGTCTGGTACATTTCTCGGCCAATCCGCCCGACCAAGCGAAGACGCGCAGCCCGAAAACATGAACCTGACCCCCTCGAATCCCGCTCAATGCTCAGCCGGGGTGTGAACGGTTACAGGCAGGCGTCACCCAAGGCGGTAAGTGTCGGCGGGGTTCTCAAAACAGGGTTTCCTGCTTCCGGGAGGACGACGATACACACCCCGCATCCCGAGCGCGGCGGCTCGGCGGGAGCCTCGCCCTCCCAGACGGGAGGACGACGATACACACCCCGCCTCCCGAGCGCGGCGGCTCGGCGGGAGCCTCGCCCTCCCAGACGGGTGGACGACGATACACACCCCGCCTCCCGAGCGCGGCGGCTCGGCGGGAGCCTCGCCCTCCCAGACGGGTGGACGACGA
>Ga0114938_1002320_pt1 | contig 12071 bp, 13 predicted proteins | sample AshMeaBigSpring_FD_88675 | JGI IMG/M metagenome (GOLD analysis project Ga0114938, IMG submission 88675) | Groundwater microbial communities from Big Spring, Nevada to study Microbial Dark Matter (Phase II) - Ash Meadows Big Spring | ecosystem: Environmental > Aquatic > Deep subsurface >...
ATCGAGGCCGTGATCCTCGCCACCAAGCTCGGCCGCACCATCATCCCGGTGGTCGAGAACTTCAGCGAGCTCGCCCTGATCCTCAAGCACGCGCGGGCCTACGACGTGCGGCCGCGCATCGGCGTGCGCGTCAAGCTCGCGAGCGAGGGCGCGGGGCGCTGGCGCGAGTCGTCGGGCGAGAAGTCGAAGTTCGGCCTGTTCGTCACCGAGATCCTCGAGCTGTTCCGCGTGCTCAAGGAACAGGGCATGGAGGACTGCCTGCAGCTCGTGCACTGCCACCCCGGCAGCCAGCTGCAGGACATCCGCCGCGTGAAGGACGCCGTCAACGAGCTGGCGCACGTGTACGCCGAGCTCAAGCTGATGGGCGCCGGGCTGCGCTACATCGACATCGGCGGCGGGCTGGGCGTCGACTACGACGGCAGCCGCACCAACTACTCGTCGTCGATGAACTACACGATGGCCGAGTACGCGAGCGACGTCGTCTACCGCATCGCGAGCGTCTGCAACGCGCGCGAGGTCGAGCACCCGGTGATCGTGAGCGAGTCGGGCCGCGCGATCGCGGCGCACCACAGCCTGCTGGTGTTCAACGCGCTCGGCAGCTCCGCGCTCGACCGCTTCGCGGTGAGCGAGCAGGACGCGCGCGGCCACGACGGCGAGGAGGACGTGCCGCAGCCGGTGGCCGACCTGCGCGACGCCTACCGCTCGATCACCCAGCGCCGCCTCGTCGAGTGCTACCACGACGCGCTGCAGGCCCGCGAGCAGGCGTTGCAGATGTTCAACCTCGGCTACCTGGGCCTCGAGCACCGCGGCCTGGTCGAGCGCCTGTACTGGGCCACCTGCGCGAAGATCCGCGACTTCTGCCGCCGCCTCGAGTCCGTGCCGGAGGAACTCGAGGGCCTCGAGTCGATCCTGAGCGACATCTACTTCTGCAACGTCTCGGTGTTCCAGTCGCTGCCGGACAGCTGGGCGATCGACCAGCTGTTCCCGATCATGCCGATCCACCGGCTCGACGAGAAGCCGACCCGCAACGCGGTGCTGGCCGACATCACCTGCGACTCCGACGGCAAGATCGACCACTTCCCGCACCTGCGCGAGACCAAGCGCACCCTCGAGGTGCACGAGCTGCGCGAGCCCGAGCCCTATTACCTCGCGGCGTTCATGGTGGGCGCGTACCAGGAGACGCTCGGCGACCTGCACAACCTGTTCGGCGACACGCACGTCGTGCACATCAAGCTGCACGACGAGGGCGGCTGGTGGATCGAGGAGACGGTCAAGGGCGACACCGCGGCCGAGGTGCTGCGCTACATGCGCTACGACGTCGACCGCCTCGGGCCGCAGCTGGTGCGCGACTGCGAGCGCGCGGTGCGCGAGGGGCGCATGTCGCTCGCGGAGAGCCAGGCGCTGCGCCGCTTCTACGACGGCGAGCTGAACGGCTACACCTACCTCGAGCCGGCTTGACGGCTGCGGAGCAGACGATCGACCTCGAGACCGCGGCCGCGATCTTCGGCACGGTGTTCCTCGCGGAACTCGGCGACAAGACCCAGCTCGCCACGGTGTTGTTCGCCGCGAACCGGCAGAACGCCGCGCTTGCCGTGTTCCTCGCCGCGGCGACGGCGCTGGTCGCCTCGACGGCCATCGCAGTCGTCGCCGGCAGCGCGCTGTCTCACTACGTCAACCCGCGGCATCTGGCGATCCTGGCCGGCATCGGCTTCATCGTGATCGGCGCGTGGACACCGTGGGGCGCGCTGCGCGGCAGCCGAGCCGCCACGGAGTCATCGGCCGGCAACGTGGGCGTCACGCAGCCGTCACGCGCGGCGGCTCAAATACGCGGTGAGCCCGACCAGGAGCCGCGCCGATGCTCGAAGAGACACTCGACCCCCGCCCGGAGCCCGATCTGTTCGCGCGCCTGATCGCCGCACGCGCTGCCGACCAGGGCCACGATCCGGCCGACCTCGTCCACTGGCTGCGCGGCTGGCATGACCGCGAGGGCGCCTGGACCAACCTGCGCAACGTCGAGCACTGGATGGAGCGCGCCGGCGCCTGACTTCCGTCCCGGCAAATGTCCGGACATAATCCTCCCGGGTACACGCCCCAGGGAGCGACGATCCATGCACATCACCTTCGCGCGCGGCCTCGCGCTCGCCGCGGCGCTCGCCGCATCGGCGGCGGCCTTCGCGGCCAAGCCTTCCAAAGTCATCGACCTCGGGACGCCGGAGGGCGCGATCGCGGCGTTCCGCAAGGTGCAGTGCTCCACGGAGGACCAGCGCCCGACCGTCTACTACTGGACCGGCGAAACGTTCAGCCGCGTGCCCGGCGAACCCGACCAGCTGCTGTTCCGCTTCGAGGGGATGAACGTGCGGCAGTGCGTAACGGTCACCGACCCGGTGCGCGGCACCGGCTTCCGCATGGTGTCGCGCGAGATCCTGTTCTACCAGGATCCCGCCACCGGCAAGATCCTCGGGGAGTGGAAGAACCCGTTCACCGGCGAGACCGTCAAGGTGCTCCACATCGCCAACGACCCGGTGAACTTCCGCGCGCCGATCTTCCCGGTGAAGGCCGACGGCAAGCCGTACGAATCGGACGTCAAGGTGATGGGCGACCAGTGGTGGGGCACCACCACGGTGCCGCTCTTCTACCGCAATCCGCTCGCCGGCGATTTCCAGGACTACGTCGGCGGCATGTACCACGCCACCGAGATGTTCAACTTCTTCGGCCGCGTCTCCGACCTGACGGACGCGAGGCGGCACTCGGCCGAGGTGAGCGTCGCCTGGGCGCGAGTCTCCGACTGGCTGCCCTGGATGAAGATGCGCGGCCGCGCAGGCCAGCTCTACTTCAACGGCGCCGGCGTGAAGCTCGATGGCTACGCGGACCTGCCCGCCGACTTCCGCGCGGCGATCGAGGCCCACGACCCGATCTACCGCGAACCGCCGCCGGTCGACGACCAGCGCCCGAACGAGACCAGCTGGACGTACTTCAAGAAGCGGATGGAAGCCGCGCAGAAGAAGTAAGCGGTGACCGACGCCGGAGGCCGCGGCCGGGCCATCGGTCAGTGGCCTCCGGTTTTTTTGCGCTGCATCAATGATTTAGCTTGCATCCCCGGGCCGACTGTGGTTAGTCTTGACACTCAGCGAATTCCCCGTCACCGGTACGCAGACGTCCACGCCGATCGACCCCGCGAGATAGGACCCTCCCTCCCCGTCCGGTGACCACTCCGTTGCCAGAGCCTTCCAAGCCGCAGGATCAGTGTCGGCGAAGCGCAAGCTTCCCCGGTTCGAGCCTGCGTGGGTATCCCGTGCCCGTGTGAGCAGTCCTGACCATGACGACCCTGTACGTGGGCAACCTGCCCTTCAACGCCACCGAGGACGACGTCCGCAGCCTGTTCGAGCAGCACGGCACGGTGGACTCCGTGAAGATCATCAACGACCGCGAGACCGGCCGTCCGCGCGGCTTCTGCTTCGTGGACATGCCGGCCGACGACGCCCAGAAAGCGATCGCCGGCCTGAACGGCGCGCCGATGAACGGTCGTCCGCTCCGGGTCAACGAAGCCCGCGAACGCCCCCCGCGCGGCCCGCGCAGCGGCCCGCCGGGCGGCGGCGAACGCTGGTGACCCACGACCGAATCGAGCTCATGGCCGGATTTTGGTATTGCGGACAAGAGCTTGTGCTAGACTGCGCCGCGATCGTTGCCCGTCCGTGTCTTGCAGGGTGCCGTCCGGCACCTGGTTTGTTAAGCCGAAACGTGTTCGATCAGGTGACAGGGATCGCCCGTGCGCTCGCCCTGCGAAGGGTCGCGTGCACCGGGTGAATCCGCTTTTCAGGTCCTGTCGTTGTGTGTTGTTACTTTCTTAGGATGTTCGAATGACCAAGATCTACGTGGGCAACCTCCCGTTCTCGGCGACCGAGAGCGAAGTTCGCGACCTCTTCGCCCAGCACGGCACCGTTGATTCCGTGGCCCTGCCGACCGACCGTGAGACCGGCCGGCCGCGCGGCTTCGGCTTCGTCGAAATGCCGCAGGCTGACGCCCAGAAGGCGATGCAGGCTCTCAACGGCTTCAACATGGGCGGCCGTCCGCTGCGCGTCAACGAAGCGCAGGATCGTCCGCGCACTGGCGGCGGTGGCCGTCCGGGCGGCGGCGGCGGTGGCCGCGGCGGCTTCGGTGGTGGCGGCGGCTACGGCGGCGGTGGCGGCGGTGGCGGCTACGGCGGTGGTGGCGGCGGCGGCCAGCGTCGCTGGTAATCGCTTCCGACCACGCCCGGGCGCCTCACGGCGCCTGAGCCGATCCAGACGCAGAAGGCCCGGGTCGCCCCGGGCCTTCTCTTTTTTTTGGCCGTTACCAGAGCTTGCGCAGCTGCGCCGCGACGTCGATGCGCGGGCCGGGTTCGGCCACCGATGCCGCGCCGCCGTCGGACGGGGCCGGCCAAGCCGCTCGCTCGAAGCGCGCCAGCACCGTTTCGGTGAGAAAGCGGCTGCGCGTGCCATGCACGTACCGGTCTCCGGTGCGCGACTGCTGCGTGACGTAGAACCGCACCGGCGCGACCAGGTGCAGTTCCTGCTTCGCACGGGTCGTCGCCACGTACAGCAGGCGCCGCTCTTCCTCGAGCAGCTCCGGCCGGCCCGCGGCGAATTCCGACGGGAAGCTGCCATCGGTGACGTTGAGCACGTGCACCGCCTCCCACTCCTGTCCCTTGGCCGAGTGCACCGTGGACAGGACGAGGTAGTCCTCGTCGAGCAGCGGATCGCCCGCGAGGTCGCCGCTCGCCTGCGGCGGGTCGAGCGTGAGCTCGGTGACGAATGCCTCGCGCGTCGGGTGCTGCACGGCGAGCCGCTCGAGTTGCTCGAGGTCGCCACGCCGCGCCTGCGCCGCCTCGTAGAGACGCTCGAGCTGCGGCTCGTACCACTCGCGCACGCGCGTCACCTGCCCTTCCCAGGCGGCGCCATCCCTCCCGATGGCCGACATCAGCGCCGCGAATGCGGGCCAGTGCCCGCGCACCGCGGGCGGCACGGGATGCTGCTCGAGCGCCGACCAGCGGAAGCCCGCAGCCTCGAACGCCTCGCAGGCACGCTGCGTGTTCGCGGGACCCATGCCGGGCAGCAGCTGCAGCACGCGGAACGCCGCGATGCGATTGCGCGGGTTGTCGGCCCAGCGCAATACCGCGAGCAGGTCCTTCACGTGCGCCGCCTCGAGGAACTTGAGGCCGCCGTACTTCACGTAGGGGATGTTGCGCCGCATCAGCTCGAGCTCGAGCACGTCGCTGTGGTCGGCGTTGCGGAACAGCACGGCCTGGCGCTTGAGGTCCACGCCGCGCTCGCGGCATTCGAGCACGCGCTCGACCACGTAACCCGCCTGTGCCTGGTCGTCCTGCACCGTGACGTAGCGCGGCTTGACGCCGCCGCCGCGGGTGCTGCGCAGGAACTTGCGGTACTGCCGCCCGCCGTCGGCCATCAGCGCGTTGGCAGCATCGAGCACGGGCTGCGTCGAGCGGTAGTTCTCCTCGAGCACCACCACGTGCGCGGGCGGCGAGAAACGCTCCGGAAACTCGAGGATGTTCTCGACGGTGGCCCCGCGGAACGAGTAGATCGCCTGCGCATCGTCGCCGACCACCGTGACACCGGCGCCATCCGGCTTGAGGCGCAGCAGGATCTCCGCCTGCAACGCGTTGGTGTCCTGGTACTCGTCCACCAGCACGTGGTCGAAGCGTGCGCCGATCTCGGCGGCGAGCGTGTCGTCCTGCATCATCACGCGCCAGTAGAGCAGCAGGTCGTCGTAGTCGAGCGCCTGCTGCGCGAGCTTCTCCTCGACGTAGGCGCGGTACAGGCCGGTGAGCGCCGCCTCCCAGTCGAGGCACCACGGATAGGCCGTCTCGAGCGTGTGGCGTAGCGGCTGCTGGGTGTTGACGCGGTGCGAGTAGATGCCGAGGCAGGTGTCCTTGCGCGGGAACCGCTGCCCGGTCTGTGAAAGCCCGAGGCGGTGGCGCACCACGTCCATCAGGTCGGCGGCGTCGCTGCGGTCGAGTACGCTGAACGAGGGATCGAGCCCGAGCCGCCCGGCATACTCGCGGATCAGCCGGTTGCCGACGGCGTGGAACGTGCCCGACCACGGCAACCGCACGTGGGCCGGTGGGCTACCCGCACCGGGCGCGGGCCGGAGCGCGTCTGCGACGACCTGCTGTGCGCGGCGCGTCATCTCGATCGCGGCCCGGCGGCTGAACGTGAGCAGCAGCAGGCGCTCGGGCGCCACCGCTTCGAGCAGCAAGTGCGCGACGCGGTGGGCGAGCGTGCTGGTCTTGCCGGTGCCGGCTCCGGCGATGACGAGCAACGGCGGAGAGCGCACCCCGCCCCCCGGCAACGGCTCGCCGTAGGTCGCGGCGTCCCGCTGCGCCCGGTTGAGGCGCGCGAATGCGTCGGTGATCGTCATGGGTCACGTCACTATAGGGCGGGGCTGTATGGATAACCAGCCCGCGCTGGCAAGGTCGCAGACCTTGTAAGATCCGGCCGGGGGCGGATTCACTATCGCAGGAGGCGCCGCAAGCGCATGGAAGAGTTCGATTTTCTGGGATTCCTGTGGCGGATGCTGTTCGCACTGGCCCTGGTGCTGCTCACCTTCAACCCCACCGGCCACTCCTATTACCACTCGCTCGCGGACGGCTTCCCCTCCGTGTCGCCGGCGGAAGCCGTCGCCGGCATCCTGCTGCTGCTCGGCTGGATCTTCTTCGTGCGCACGACGCTGAGCGCGATCGGCGCCGTCGGAATCGGGCTGATGGCCGCGCTGTTCGCATCCATCGTGTGGTGGATCGTGAGCAAGGGCTGGCTCGACGTCGGCAACCGCTCGACGATGGCGTGGATCGTGCTGCTGGCCCTCGGCCTGATGCTCGGCATCGGGATGTCGTGGTCGCACGTCCGCCGGCGCCTCTCGGGCCAGGCGGCGGTGGATCGCGTCGACCAGTAAAGAAGGGTGCCGGGCTTACTGCACCATCTTGAGCAACTTCGCCTTCTGCTCGGTGTAGGGCGGGTAGCGCATCGGCGCGTCGAACAGGAAGCTGCGCTTCATGACCGGCTTCATGTGGCTGAAGGTCTCGAAGCCGTACCAGCCGCTGTAGCGCCCCATGCCGCTGTTGCCGATGCCGCCGAACGGCAGCTCCGGCGACACCATGAAGATCACCGCGTCGTTCACGCAGACGGTGCCCGCGCTCAACCGGTGCAGCACCGCGTCCTCGAGCGCCTTGCTCTTCGTGAACAGGTACAGCGCGAGCGGCTTCGGCCGCTCGGCCACGAACTTCATGGCCTCGTGCATCTCGTCGACGGTGACGATCGGCAGCACCGGCCCGAAGATCTCTTCCTGCATCAGCGCGGAGTCCGGTGACGGGTCCAGCACGATGGTGGGGGCCACGTAGCGCTTCGCGACATCGACCTGCCCGCCCGTGTGGATCTTGTGGCCGTCGAGCAGCTGCTGGAAGCGCGCCGCGTGGCGCTCGCTCGCGATGCGGCAGAAATCGGGGCTCAGCGCCGGGTCGTCGCCGTAGAACTCCTTGATCTTGCGCGCGAGGGTCTCGACGAACTGCGCCGACACCTCGCGGTGCACCAGCACGTGGTCGGGCGCGACGCAGGTCTGCCCGGCGTTGATGAACTTGCCCCACGCGATGCGCGCGGCGGCCACCTCGAGGTTGGCGCTCTTGTCGATCAGGCACGGGCTCTTGCCGCCGAGCTCGAGCGTCACCGGCGTGAGGTGCTTCGCCGCGGCGGCCATCACGATCTTCGCCACGCGCTCGTTGCCCGTGTAGAGGACGTGGTCGAAGCGCTGCTCGAGCAGCTCGGTGGTCTCGGGGATGCCGCCCTCGACGACGGCGAACGCGTCGGTGTCGAGATAGCGCGGCAGGATGCGCGCGATCGCGGCCGAGGTGTGCGCGGTGACCTCCGACGGCTTCATCACCGCGCAGTTGCCGGCCGCGATGGCGCCCACCAGCGGCGCGGTGACCATGGACAACGGGTAGTTCCACGGCGCGATGATCAGCACCACGCCCTTCGGCTCCGGCCGGATGTAGCTGTGGCCGGGCTGCGCCATGATCGGCGTGCGCACCCGCTTCGACTTCATCCACGAGGCGAGGTGCTTGCGCGCGTGCTTCACCTCGGACTGGACGAAGTTGATCTCCGTCATGGTCGACTCGAAGTGGCACTTGCCGAGGTCGAGCTGCAGGGCCTCCTGGAAGTCCTTCTCGTGCTCGCGCAGCATGCGGTCGATCTCGCCGAGCTGGGCGAGGCGCCACTCGATCGGCAGGGTCTTGCCGGTGGCGAAGGTCTGGCGCAATCGGGCCAGGGTGTCGGTCACGTGGGAGTTGCTCACGGGGGTCTCCAACCGGTCTGCGACCGGATTCATCGACCCATTATGGCCGTAGTGCCACCCTTCGTGCATCGCAGCACTGCGCCCCGCCATCGGGCGTATCATCCGGGCGCTGCCGCCCCCCCGCAGGTCACTGTGCACATGGCCGAATCGATCCGCAACGTCTTCAAGGGCCGCGTCCTGACGCTCAACCTCGAGCAGGTGCGGCTGCCGAACGGGCGCGTCGCCGAGCTCGAGATCGCCCATCACCCGGGAGGTGCAGCGGTGGTGGCCGTGGATGCCGACGGCCGGGTCTGCCTGCTCAGGCAGTTCCGCCACGCGGCCGGCGGCTGGCTCGACGAGCTGCCGGCGGGCAAGCTCGACGGCGGGGAGCCGCCCCTCGCTTGCGCACAGCGCGAACTGGTCGAGGAGGCCGGGGTCAGCGCGGCGCGCTGGGACAAGCTCGGCGAGTTCTACAGCTCGCCCGGGGTGCTCACCGAGGTGATCCACCTGTTCCTGGCTCGCGATCTCGCGGCAGCGGAGGCGCGACCCGAGGAGCACGAGGTGTTCGAGGCGAGCTGGATCCCGCTCGACGAGGCCGTCGCACTCGCCGCGACCGGGCGCCTGCAGGATGCGAAGACACTGGTCGGCCTGCTGTGGGCCCGGGAAAGGCTGAACGGCGCGGGGTGACCGCGGGTTGCCGCGGCCCGACGCCGCTGCAGCGTGATCGGCGTCACGCTGCGGCCACTTCGTGGTCCGGTACCATCCCCGGTACAATCGAGCCGTTACAGTGGGAATCACGACCATGACGGAGAAGCCGCGCGGCAAGGCGACGCAAGCGCCGGACAAGGCCGGCGATGCCGGCCACCTCGGCGTGGACGATCGGGGCAACGTGACCTGGGAATGGAACGAGGGAGCGCCCGACCTGGCGGCCGACGACGAGTTCGGCACCGCCGAACGCGTCCGCGCGCTGGTCGACCCGCGCCTGCAGGTCAAGGACGACGACGATCCGCTGAACCCGATCCGGAGCAACCCCAAGGGCCTGAAGGCGGGCTATAACCCCTACAACAGCGGCACCCTCGGCAAGCAGAGCTGGAAGAGGAAGAAGGACCTGCGCGAACTCTCCAAGTGGATCGAGCTGCGCAAGAAGGTCACGGAGAAGAAGGGAGCGGGCGAGGAATAGCGCCCGCCGCTCAGCGCCACGACTCCGCGTGCCGCAGCTTGGCGTGCCGGCCGAGGCGGTAAAACGCCCGCAGCTGCGCCACCATCGCCTCGGGCCGCGCCTGGCGGCGGCGCAGGAACCGCTCTTCGAGCCTGCGGCAGGAACGGGCCGCACAGCGGTGCGCTTCCTCGTAGCGGGCGCGCTGCGCCAGCAGCAGGCGCAGCGGGCAGCGCTCGACCAGCCGCCCGAGCACGGTGCGGTCCACGTACAGCGAGAGCCCAAGCCCCTCGTCGTCTGCCGCGACCAGCAGCTGCTCGTCCGTTGCCGGCATGCCCGCGGCACCTTGCAGCGCCTGCAGTTCGCGCAGCAGCATTGCCGTCAGTTCGGCGCCCGGCCGACCGGGACCATCGCGGGCGCCACGCCGCGCTCGCGCAGCAAGGCGCGCGCGCGCGGGCTGCCGGTCTTCAGCCACACCTCGTAGAGGCGCAGCACGTCGCGGTCGCCGTTGCGCCACGACATCTCGCTCACGTCGTTGAGCGCATCCACCACGCGCTGGAACTTCGCCGCGAGCTCGGCGAACACGCCGGCGAGCGCCCGGCCGCGCGCGCCGCAGCCGCAGTGCCCGGCCAGCGTGCCGTAGGCACGACCGCCCATGGCGATGTGGTAGTCCACGTCCACCAGCTTGCGGGCGAAGCCGTGCGACAGGAAACCGGACACGAACAGCGACACGTCCCCGAGCCGCTGCAGCGCGCGCGAGCGCTGCTCGCCGGTCGGCGCGCTGGCCGCGTCGGCCAGCATCAGCGCGAGCGGCTTGAGGCGCGGACCCTCTTGGGTCGTCTCGAACAGCGCGTCGGCGCGCGCGAACAGGGTGAGCAGGTTCACGACGTAGTGCTCGGTGTGGTCCTCGACGCCGACCTTCTGGCGCTCGAGCGCCGCGTGGACCGCGTCGCGGAAGAACTCGCGCAGGTTGCGCACGTCGATGGCGGGCATTGCGTCAGTGGCGTCGGGATTCATGGCCTCCTCTCCGGTGATGGACGACGGGCGATGGCAGCCGGGGACCGCGACTGCTGACAGCGGTCCGGGCGATCGATGGCGACGGGGATGCGGGGTGCGTTGTGGCGGCGCGGGATCAGGCGATCCATCGCGCACGCTCGCGTGCGGTGCGAAGGCGTGGAGCCATGCCCCGAAACTACCGAAGCGCGGCGGCGCAGATCAAGCCCCCACACGAGCGGCAGCGCACAGTTTCTCGCGGGGGATGCGTTTGACCGGCGCTAGTCGAACAGGCGCACGAGCTCTGCGAGCGTGCGCACGGTGAGCGGCGCGGGCGACCTGGCCGACGGCCAGTCCTGGCCCCGGCGATTGAGCCACACCGGCGTGAGGCCCGCCCGTCGCGCACCCTCCACGTCCGCGATCGCGTCGTCGCCCACGTGCACCACCCCGGCGGTGCCGAGACCGGTCCGCGCGAGCAGCAGCGCGAAGATGCGCGGGTCGGGCTTCAACACACCCGCCTCGCGTGCCGCGAGCGAATGCTCGAAGAATCGCCCGAGCCCGATCGTCGCAAGGTCCGCGTTGCCGTTGCTGATCGCGAACAGCCGGAAGCGCGCGCGCAGTTGCTCCAGCGCCGGGAGCACGTCCTCGTACAGCGTCACTTCGTTGCGCGCGCGGTAGAAGACCTCGAACGCCTCCTGCGCCATCGAATCGGGATAACCGGCCTCCCGTGCGTGGTGGCGCAGCGACTCGAGCCGCAGCCAGGTGAAGTCGTGGCGCATCGCCGGGTGCTCGAGCGCCATGCGTGCACGGACGTCGCGCATCGAGTCGAGCGTGTGCAGCCCGAGCACCCGCGGGTACCGCTCGGCGAGGAACGCGAGCATCGCGTGCTCGGCGCGGACGATCACCGGCCCCACTTCCCAGAGGGTGTCGTCGAGGTCGAAAATGATCGCCTGCACGCCGTGCATCACGGCGCGCAGTCTAGCGGAGCCGTCGCGCCGACGGCGGAGCACGGCACTGCATGAAACTTTCCACGCGCTTCGCGCGACGCTTCGTCCGCCCCACCGGCTCGCTCGAGCTGATGGAAGACCTCGGCAGCGCCCGGCCGGGCACGCTGATGCTCGGCGGCGGCAACCCGGCGCGGATCCCGGCCGTCGAAGCGGTGTATGCCCGGCGGCTGGCCGAGATCGCAGCCGATCCCACCCAGTTCGGGCGCTTCGCGGCGGCCTACTCGGCCCCCGGTGGCGACCTGGGCTTCCGCGCGACCGTGGCCGCCGCGCTCGTGGAGCGCTACGGCTGGCCGCTCACCGAACGCAACGTCGCCCTCGCGAGCGGCAGCCAGGCGGCGTTCTTCGCGCTGTTCAACCTGCTGGCGGGTGACGGCATCGACGGGCAGCGGCGGCGCATCCTGCTGCCGCTGGCGCCGGAGTACATCAGCTATGCGGACGTCGGGCTCACCGGCGACATGCTGGTGTCGCGCCCGGCCGCGACCGAAGAACTCCCGGACGGCCTCTTCAAGTACCACGTGCGTCTCGAGGGACTCGAGACGGTGCCGGACGTCGCTGCGATCTGCGTGTCGCGGCCGACCAATCCCAGCGGCAACGTGCTG
>Ga0114938_1002321_pt1 | contig 12070 bp, 7 predicted proteins | sample AshMeaBigSpring_FD_88675 | JGI IMG/M metagenome (GOLD analysis project Ga0114938, IMG submission 88675) | Groundwater microbial communities from Big Spring, Nevada to study Microbial Dark Matter (Phase II) - Ash Meadows Big Spring | ecosystem: Environmental > Aquatic > Deep subsurface >...
CTTTGAGAGAAATAGAGACTTTGGAAAGAAAATCGGCGCGGCTTTGCCCACCCTTGGATTCTTCGAGATTGGCCCCGACCGAGGTGCCGGAGCGCAATAACTGGTTTGCCAAAGTCCGCGATACTCCTGGTTTCTCGTCCAACACTTGGCACAGCTTCACCACCCGTACCGAAAACTCAAATGCCCGTTCCGATATTTCCTGCGGTTCATCACTCATATTTTCTCACTTCTAAATTCACAATTCGCACTTCTTGCGCTTTTTGATTTTGGTCTCGAGGGCCTTGAGGTCGGCCTTGTCCTGCTGGTCTGCTTGAAGGGCTTCCTGCTTTTTGCGGTTCTGATCGAACTCGAGGTAAAGCTCACCCGTGCGTTCCTCCATCTGCTCGCGGCTGATGGAACCCGCGTGTTGGAGCAGCGGAAAGCCGTTCGAGGTGATGATCTGGTCCACATTCTGTTTCCAGAAGGCCATCTGCGTCTCCTGCTTTTGCTTGGCACGGAGTTCGGCGGTTTCCAAGAAGATGACCACCAGTCGGTTCAGGGTGTCGATCTCGTCCTCGGTCAGGTAGTTCTTGGCAACGACGATATCCGTCTTCCGCACCTTGTCGCCCTTCCAAGCGAGCAAGCCGAAGTGCGGATCGGCGGGATTCGCCCGGGCGGTGATGAGTTCGGCCGCAGTTTTTTGCGTCACGGCGAAGATGAGGAGGTTCTGCACCGTGGCGAAAAACACCTGCGTGGCCTTGTCCGTCTGGTCGTAGTCGCTGCTCAGGGCAAAAAGATCGCGCACTTTCTGATAAAAGCGCTTCTCGGAGGCCCGAATGTCCCGGATACGCTCCAGCATCTCGTCGAAGTAATCCGGGCGTCCGTCCGGATTTTTCAGGCGCTCGTCGTCCATCACGAAACCTTTGGTCAGGTATTCTTTCAGGATGGTCGAGGCCCAGCGGCGGAACTGCACCCCGCGCGGCGAGCGCACCCGGTAGCCCACGGCCAGAATGGCGTCGAGCTTGTAGAGTTTAGTGAGGTAATTTTTTCCGTCGGCGGCAGTTACCGAGGATTCCTCGGCAACTGAATTCTCCTCAAGTTCCCCGTCCGCGAAGATGTTCTTGAGGTGCAGCCCCACATTGTCCGTGCTCACGTCAAAGAGCTGGGACATTTCCCGCTGAGTCAGCCAGACGGTCTGGTCCTTGGCCCGGAGCTTGATATGGCTCCGTCCGTCTTCGGTGGAGTAGAGGATCAGGTCGTTCATGGGCAGATGGTCGCCACGTCGTGCTCGGAAAGGTAGCGCAGGAAGAGGAAGGACAGCATGTAGTCGCGGAAATCGTCCGCATCCATCGCGCCGCGCAGTTGGTCGGCGATGCTCCGGAGGGTGTTGCCGAGTTGCTTTTGATTGGTGTCGGTCATCAGATTTGCCTTTTCGTTATGCGATCAAATCCACCGGAAACGCACCGTCGTGCTTTCATCGCCAATCAGAATCTCAGGATCAGGAAGGTTGGCATCTCTCATGGCGGCGAACATTTTGCGTGGGATTCCCATTCCCATGTGCTCCATGTAACCATAGTCCCGCATGGTGTCCTTGATGAGTTGGTTGCGGGCTGCGCGGCAGCCGACGCGCATACGCTCGGGCGTAATTCCATTGGTCGGCCGCCCAGGGGAAATGACTTCCATGCGATCCGCATAGATGGAAAGTTCGATGTTCGTCGCCGTGAGCAGATAGTCACGGTGAACCAAGGCGTTGACGATTGCTTCCCGAACCGCTTCTAGGGGCAGTAAATAATGAGGTTCCCGGCGGGTGTTTTCGTGAAGTCCCTCGTTCGCCAACAAATGGCGTCGTGAAAAATCCATCACAGATTCAACGATTCCAGATGAGCTTGGATCGCCAACCAAAGCGGCCATTGGTCCATTAAAAGATGCACGCTCCTTGGCATTATAGTCCTTTTCTGTGGCTGGATAAGCGGCTGCATCGATACCGTGGTGGGGCAGATAACGCTCCGGACTCTTCGAAAAAAGAACGACACCAGCAAGTGTGCCTACCGCACCATCCTGACCTTCCGTCATAAGTTCGGTGTTCTTCAGCAACTGAGACCATCCCTCATTATCGTGAACGGCGGGAGTAAGTTGCCCCCGGATACGCTTGAAGTAATCCTCGACCCGTAGGAGATCAAAGGAGTCGATGCTTGCCGAATTAATCGGGCGCAATTCGGCACGAAGGTTTCCCCTTCGCTGAAAGAGTCTTTCGAGTTCTTCGGTGCTTGGTTCCCTCGTTTGGTCATTGACCCTGATGAGGTAATCCCGGCTAGTTTTGTGCCATAGGCTGTGCACCGTGTAGCCCGGCTCCACCCCCACCACCGCAACGTCTTTTCCGGGCTCCACATCTCGAATGATTTCGACGCGAGGTATAATTTCAGGTCTGATCTTGTCACGACAGAGGTTTGTCACCCATTCGCCGATACCGGGACGGCTGACGCCGGAGATGCTTCCATCATCTTCGACTCCGAGCAAAAGCGTGCCGCCGAAAGAATTGAGAAAGCCCACAAGTTCACGGGCCACACGATGCGTTTCGACTGCGTCGTTCTTGAATTCGACAACGGAATTCTCGCCGTTGAGTATGATTTCGAGAAGTTCGGTTTTGGTCATCGAGTCAGAAGATGAATGTTGGGTTAGAAACGGTATTTTTTGCGGCGCGCCTCAAACGCTGAGTGGCCGCCCTCCAGAAGTTCTTCAAGAAGTGATTTAACTTCCGGCGTATCAATGGCACCCATTTCTGAGGGATTCAAATGCCCCTGACCGCCGTCTGCCTCGCCGCTGGCGGTCAGCACTGCGATCAATTCTGCATCTCCAAGCACCGGGATGTTGGCATTGTGGGTGGCGAAGAGAAATTGGCGCTGCTGTTTTGCTGCACGTATGCGGGGGACGACGCCTGCCGAGACAAATCGATTGTCGAGGTCGTCTTCGGGCTGATCGACTACCAGAGGCGATTTGGAATCCAACAGAAGGAGCAGCAACAAAGCGGTGGCCTTCTGTCCCTTGGAAAGATCCTGCAGTTTCTTCCACTCCTCCACCTGACCTTCGGCAGAGACGTTCAGGGAAACCTCCGTGGTGGTGTCCAGGAGGATCTCCCCAAACTCCAAGCGGGTATCCAACGATAACTGAACGAGCCCTTCCGACTGTGCGGCACTGATGGAATACAGTTCTTGGAGCTGGCTCGCACCGTCAAGAACTGCCTGAGCGAAGGTCTGGAGCGAAAAATCGGGCTCTTCCATGGCTCGACGAATCTGGTCTTTCCGTCCTCCCATGTTGGCTTCAAGGAAATCGATCAGCGGGCGGCGATCTCCATTGTGCACCACTTCGAGTTTTACTTGTCCTCGCAGTTTCCGAGTCGCGCTCTTGGCCGCCCTTTGAAGTTCCCGGAACTCCTCCGAAAGCACGCTCTCCCACTCAATGAGCAGATTCCGGCGCTCCGTCAGGAGAGCGCCGAACTGTTTCACAAGCTGTTCGCGCCGGGTCTTCAGGGGTTTCAGTTCCTCAATCTTTTGTCGCAGGCGGACAAACTCGGCCCCGTCGATCTTCTCCCGGTGCAACTCCCGCAGAGTCTTTTCATATGCTGCATTGGACTCAGCTTTCTTCACCTCCCAGTCCGTCCGAAGCGCGGACAACTGTTCTTCGGCAAGTGCTAGTGCCGCTTTCAGACGGGTCATGGCTTCGCCAGCACCGGATTCCAAGCTTGCAAGGATCGCGTGTGCCTTTCCGAGAATGTCTTTGTTGGGCAAGTCCTTGAGGGCTTCTTGGGAAACCACGGCCATATCGATGGGCAAGGCCTGCTCAAGTGAGGTGAGTACTTCCTGAAATGGTTCCAGCCTGCCATTGACTGCCCGGAGGCAGCTTGATTCCCGGACAAGCAGGCTTTGATGTTTCAGCTTCTCCTCAAGTCCTGCGTCCTTGAAGCTCTTCAAAGTCTCTTCAATGCCGGGAAGAGCTGAGAGCTTTTCATCGACGCGGCGTTGTTCGGCTTGCGATTGAACCAGGGATTGGCGATTCTTCCGAAGCGCTTGCAGCAAGGACTCCTTGCGGGTGTCGAAGTCGCTCTCACTCGCAATGAATCGACGAATCAAAACGGTCTGATGGACCTTGTCACGGGTAAGCTCGGCGATTTCATGCTGCCCGTAAATCTGAAGGTCCGAGAGAATATCGGCGGGTCGCAAGCGCGTGATTTCTCCGTCCTCCGTTCGCACCACCGGAGCCTCTCCAACACCGCGCTCGATGATGTAAGAGCGTGAACTCGGCTTCGAAGCGTGAACCTTGACCCAGATTCTGGACCCGCTACCAAGCACAGATTTTACAACTTGTTGATGCGTCTCCCGGGCTTCTTTGCCGAGCGGCTCCATCTCGAACGCGTATCGCAGGCTTTCGACGACGGTCGATTTGCCGGTGCCTCGCCCACCGATCAGCACATTGAGACTCTCATGAAGATGGAGCGCCTGATCTGCTAAGAATCCGCCTCCCCACGCGATCGCTTCGATCTTCACATCGGGCCCCACTTCTTCACCAGAGGAATTGAGAAAGATTCGGCTTTCCGGGTCGAGAAAGGCTTGGCGCAGTCCCTCAATGGAAGGTGAAGCCATCTTGATGCGGGTGGTGGTTCCCGGCTTGGTCAAGTCGTCGGGATGCTTCACGTCTGCGGCGTTCAATGCCGCAATCGCCAACTGCTCCGCGGGGGCCGTGGGCCTCCTGTAGTCCGCATTCTTGTTTTGAACGATTGGTCGAAGATCATCGGGCAAATCCTCCACCGAACCGGGGATCTGGATAGCCAGCAGGTTCTCGTCCTTCCAAGCATTGATTCTGGCTTGGCCGGAGAGCACTTTCAGCAACCCGCCGCAATCGCTGGTGGCATGGGCTGCGACGGCGATGCCTACGTGGTCCCGCACGGATTGAAGAATATCCTGAAAGGTTTTGTTTGAGAGTTGGGCAGTGCTGGTCGTGTCGCGGATGCCGAACTCACCCAAATACCGGTTCAGCGTGGCACAGCTTGTGCCAGGCTCATAAAGACAGAGCACATGAACCCCTTCTGAAGACGCAATTTCAAAACCTGGGAACACCGAAATTCCCTTCATGTTCAGTGCTGCCTCGAGATCTTCAATATCGTCCACATTGTTATGATGCGTGATACCAACCGCTCCAATTCCCTGCTCATCGCAACGTTTAGCCAGGGCACGGTTGTATTCCTCTTTACTAAGAGTTGGCTGTTCGCCCCGGTATTGCTCAGCGTAGGCGTGCGGGTTGACCTGCAGAGCAAAGCGCACGAAGCGAGCACCATTCGGCAGTTCCAAGGCCTTTTGAATCGGTGAAGGTTTCATGAGTTATGTGCTGATTTGCTGAGCATCCGGGGATGGGAAAAGCTGCTGCATTAGGCCTTTCTTGTGGGTCTTGAGGGCTTCGTGCTTTTGCGTCTCGGCGGAGATCAGGGCGTCGAGGCTGGTGAGGCAATCGGCGATGCGTTGTTGTTCGGCGAGGGATGGGATCAGCGACTTATAAGTGAGCAAACCATCGCGGTTGATTTTGGGAATCTTGCCTCGTTCAGAGTTTCGAATTGCGTATTCAAGAAACTTTGGGGAAAGAAGCAAATACAAGAGATAACTCCGTTGTATGCCACCATTGGCGGGACGAATTGGATAAATATCCGCACTGCAAATGCCCTTGAAAGCAGGCGCTGCAACTTTGTTCAAAGCGGGACGTATCTTTGAGTAAAGGACGTCGTTTTCATCGAAAGCATAATTCCCGCTTATTACACCCTTATCGCCTGCAGATTTCACGTTAACCAATTTGCCGGTATTGGACTCGATGTTCTCGCTGCCGATCTGAGGGAAGTCACAGTATGGCGGCTTCGTTGGGTCAACTTGGCCGGACGCAACTTCCACGATTTCAGCAAGAGCTTTCTCCTCCCACTCCCCGGCGTTTTGGAATTCGGGGAAGCGGAGGCGGGGTTGGGTTTTGACTGTGGCGGGAGCATCCTGCTCCCGATTTGCAGAAGCCTTGGAGCTGGAAGCTCCAGCCACTCTGGGGAAAAGCTGCTGCATCAGCCCTTTTTTATGGGTCTTGAGCGCGGACACTTTCCGGGCTTGGGCGGAGATCAACTCGTCCACCGAACTCAGGCACTCGGCGATTTTTTGTTGTTCGGGGAGGGATGGTAGTGGGATTGGAATCTTGCTCATGACTCCGTTCATGAGTTTTGGATTTCCTACATAGGATACATACTTTCTAGCGACGTTATTAATCAGCGCGGCAACGCAGGTGTTCGCTGAGCCGTTTGAACTAAGCAGCACACCACAAACATTCGTGCAATAGAACTTGTCGGATCTGTAATTTACGTCGCCCGCATTTGCTCCGTCAGTGGTCCATGTAATTGCATCTGCAAAGATATAATCTGAATAGAATCCGCTCAGTCCATTGTTCTTAGTCTGCGACGAGTAAACGGGATACGGATTTGATTCGGTTTGCTCCTGCTGCACAAGCTTCATGGAGAGAACCTCCCCACGAGTGACTTGAAACACGTCTCCCACTTCTACGATTTTCCACCCATCATCCCCCCGGAACTCCGGAAACCGCAGTTTCGGCAGCAAAGTGGTGGGAGCATCCTGCTCCCATTTTCCGGAAAAACTGGAGCTGGAAGCTCCAGCCACTTTATTCTTATTGCTCACGATTCTACCTCCGTTTCATTGGAGAGGTCGCCGGATAATTCGGCTTCGATTTCCTCGATGGTGGGCAGACTGCCGCGGAGGTCATCGGGCAGGGATTCGGTGAGCTGGGTCTGCCAAGCGGCGACGGCGATGGATTGATCGAGACCGCGCAAGGCATATTCGGCGACGAGACGGTTCTTTTTCCGGCAAAGCAGGAGACCAATGGTGGGTTGGTCGTCGGGGTGGCGCAGAAGATCGTCCACGGCGGAGAGGTAAAGATTGAGCTGACCGACATCGCCGGGGGTGAAGTCTCGGGCTTTCAGTTCGATGACAACGTAGCGGCGAAGCTTGAGATGATAAAACAGCAGATCCAGTGGGTAGTCTTCATCGCCAACTTCCAAACGCACCTGCCGCCCGACGAAGGCGAAGCCAGTGCCGAGTTCGAGCAGGAATTTCTGGATATGATCGACAAGCGCCCGCTCCACCTCTGACTCACGTCGTGCATCGGCGGTGCCGAGGAAGTCAAAAAGATAGGGGTCTTTGAAAAGCTGGGCTGCCATGTCCGAATCCGCCCGGGGCATCGTCAGGGCAAAATTGTTCTGCGCCTTGCCCGCCCGAAGGTGGAGCTGGCTCTTAATATGGATTTCGAGAATGCTGCGACTCCAGCCGTGAGCGAGGGATTCGCGGATGTAGAAATCGCACGTAGCGGGATCTTTGACCATCTGCATAAGGCGGATTATCTGCCCCCATGGCAATTGCGAAACAGGTTGTTTCGCAATTGGACTGTTCGGGAATTCTCGGGCGAAAATCTTCATCGAGAGCAGGTTTCGCGTGGTAAGCCCTCCCATGTCCGGGAATTCCGACTGCAGATCTACGACGAGGCGGTCGATGACTTTCGCGCCCCATCCGGCTTCGTGCTGGCGGGCGAGGATGATTTTTCCGGTCTGCCAGTAGGCTTCAATCACAATCGGATTGGCGGCGAGAATCGCACGAACGCGGGCACTGCGCAGGTGGGTTTTTATTTCCTGAAGCGTGGCGGCGTAGCTCTCTGGCAAGGAGGAAGCAGAGGGTGGAACCGGAAAGATTGCCTCTGGTCGGGTACGCCCCCGGGAAAGCCGAGATTCAGCTGGCTTGTCCTGGACGGTTTTACGTTGCGGCATCGGTTTCATCCTCTTTCAAACTTCTCACTTCTCACTTTCATACGCGCTGAGTCCTGAAATCTCGCGACCACCGGCGCGTTTGGTGAGATACGGGGCGCAGTCCTCCATGAGGGAGAGTTCTTTTTGGGTGCGCTCTTTCCAGCCGAGATCGAGAGGTTCGAGAAGGTCGGTCAACTGTTCGCCATCGAAAATCATCCGGTCGAGAGTGCCTTCCACGAAATTGAAGCGCTCGATGAAGACCGTCTTGGCGGCATCGCCCTTCAGATTCGCCACGGCGGACGGGGCGCAGTCGAGGCCCTGCGACTTCATGAAGGCATCGAGCTTCTGCACGGCGGCCTCCAGCTTCTGGATGACCACGGGGGCTTTTTCCACGAGCCAGATTTCCCGCGCCTGCTCGCTGGTCTTCTCGCCGGAGAAGAGGGCGATGGCGGCATCCACGGCGGCCTGCTGCTGGCGGAAGTCGAGGATGTTGCCGTAGGGCTTGGTGGCATTGAGCACGCGGTTGGTGCGGGAGAAGGCTTGGATGAGGCCGTGGTGCCGCAGGTTCTTGTCCACGTAGAGCGTGTTCAGGTATTTGGAATCGAACCCGGTGAGCAGCATGTCCACGACGATGGTGATGTCGATCTTCTGCGCGGCGGGGTAGTCGCTGTTCGGCCATTGCTGGTCTTTGATGCGCTTCTGCACGTCTTGGTAGTAGAGATCGAACTCGCTGAGGCGGTGGTTCGTGCCGTAGCGGGCATTGTAATCGGCGAGGATTCCTTTCAGCGCGGCTTTTTTGCCCTCGGGGTCTTCCTCATTGTCAGCCTGCTCCTGCGGCAGGTCTTCCTGGATCTGACGGACATCCGGATCGCCCTCGGCGGGCGGGGAGAAGACGCAAGCGATGTTCAGCGGCTTGAACTCGGGATCGGCGGCGAGTTTTTCCGCCTGCATCGTCTTGAACAACGAGTGGTATTCGATGGCGTCGTTGATGGACGCGGTGGCGAGGATGGCATTGAAGCGGCGGCCATAGGTGGCCGTGTCGTGCTTGGCGAGGATGGCCTCGATCACGGCCTTTTTCGCGATGGCCTCGCCTGGCTTTGGCGGATTCTTGCCCTCGGGCTTGTAGTAATCAATGTGGAAGCGCAGGACATTCCCGTCCTCGATGGCGTGGGTAATGGTATAGGCGTGGAGCTGTTTCTGGAAGAGATCCACCGTGGTGCGCATGGAGGCGGTGGTGTCTTCGATTTTCTGCAAGGTAGCATTCGCCTCGAAGATCGGGGTGCCGGTGAACCCGAAGAGCTGGGCAAGAGGGAAGAACTCTTTAATGGCCTTGTGATTTTCCCCGAACTGCGAACGGTGGCATTCGTCAAAGATGAAAACGATGCGTTTGTCTTTCAGTGGAGCGAGATGTTCGCGGTAGTTGCGCCTGTTGGCGGCGTCCAGCGCGAGGCCGAGCTTTTGGATGGTGGTGACGATGACCTTGTCCGCGTAGTCCTCGGAGAGCAATCGGCGGACGAGGGCGGCGGTGTTGGTGTTTTCCTCGACGCAGCCTTCCTGGAAGCGGTTGAATTCCTCGCGGGTCTGGCGGTCGAGGTCCTTGCGGTCCACGACGAAGACGCACTTGTGGATGCGGTCGTTTTCCTTGAGCAGCGTAGAGGCCTTGAACGAGGTGAGTGTCTTGCCGCTGCCGGTGGTGTGCCAGATGTAGCCGTTTCCGTTGTCGTCGTCGATGCACTTGACCATGTGCTGCACGGCGTAAACCTGGTAGGGGCGCATGATCATGAGCTTTTGCTCGCTGGCAATGAGCACCATGTAGCGGCTAATGGTGCGGCCGAGATCGCACTTTTTCAGGAAGCGGTCGGTGAAATCGTCGAGATGGGTGATCTTCTTGTTTCCCTCGTCCGCGAACTCATAGACCGGCAGGAACCGTTCCTCGGTATGGAAGGCGAAATGGCGGGCGTTGTTGTTGGCGAAGTAGTAGGTTCGGTCGCGGTTGCTGACGATGAAAAGCTGCATGAAACAGAGCAGCGTTTTCGTGTAGCCGTTGCCGGGATCGTTCTTGTATTCGACGATCTGCTCCATGGCTCGACGTGGATTGACACCGAGAGTCTTCAGCTCGATTTGCACACAGGGAACGCCATTGATGAGGAGGAGCACATCGTAGCGGTGATGGCTGTAGTCCGTGTTGATACGGAGCTGATTGACCACCTCGAAGGTGTTTTTGCACCAGTCCTTGATGTTGACAAGGGTGTAATTCAGCGGCGTGCCGTCGTCACGGGTGAATGCATTGATGCTGCGGAGAGTCTTCGCGGCGGCAAACACATCCGGGGTGACAATCTCATCCAACAGGCGGACGAACTCAGCATCCGTAAGCCGGACGTGGTTGAGAGCCTCGAATTTCTCTCGGAAGTTCTTCTCTAACGATGCCCGGTCGTGAATATCGGGGCGGTGGGTGTATTTGAGTCTGAGAAGCCTCTCGATGAAATGCGTTTCAATGTGTTCTTCCCTGATAAGCGAAGCTTCCAGAGGAGAAGTCAGTATGTCAGCGTAGTTGGTGCGCGCCATTGATCGAATCGTTGAAACGAGTGATTTCAAACTAAAGTAACAGCACTGAGACAGCCGAAGTCAAAAGTCAGTAACAATGGGGAGTTAACCTTCCGTACTCTGGTATAGCATGCTCCGCGTTTGTAATGCGTAGAACGATCGGATTTGCCCATTTACGATTATCGTAGGGGCGATAGCAAACAACCCCACTCACATGAAGCCCATCCGGCTTTTGTTCCCATCTGGTGGCAATATCAGCACCCTGATGATGTTCAAGAACTTTCCCAGACTGACCCACAATTTCAATTTTTGACGAAGGAGAGACCTTGACCCCCTTCAAGACAATTTCCCGGCGCACGCCGTATTCCCACTCCGATCCTGTGAGAAAAGCGTAGACAGTATTGGTATCTTTGGCCTTGGTGTACCAAACCCCCTCCTCTTTGGGAGTGCTCCATGGGCGAACCCCGTAAATGGCTTCACCGTTAAAAAAGAGCCACGTTCCAAGTTCCTGAATAATTCGTTCTTGTTCAAACGGGATCCGGCCACGGTCATCTGGAGAGACATTCAACAGAAGATTTCCTCCATTTGCGCGAATCTCAATAAGCATCTCAATAAGCTTACGTCCCGTTTTATAGGTATCGTTTGTCGGCTTGTAACTCCAACCATCTGCCATGGTAAAACATGCTTCCCAGGCTCCCTCAATCGGCTTGGTCGGCATATTCTGCTCCGGGGTTTCCATGGCACCACGTGTAATGAGACAATTGGGCTGCATCCTCCAGACATCGTCTTTTAGAATTTCAGGAGGTCCATCGAAAAACACCATGTCAAGAGAACCATAGTTCGATAAAAGTTCTTTGAGCTGCTGGCGGTTATAATCCATCAACTTCGGATTTTTAAGAGGCACATTATCCCCAAGAAAATGAAGATCCTTCCCCTGCGTGTGACACCAATAGAAATCGAGAGGTGAAAAATAGATGCCAAACCCAACATTCCATTTACGGCAGGCATTTGAAAACTCTTTGGTCACATCTTTCCCAAATGGCGTGTTCATGACATTGAACGGAGTTATTGCTGTCTCGAACATGCAAAATCCGCTGTGATGCTTTGTCGTAAATACGAGATATCGCAACCCTGCAACGCGAGCGAGATGGGCAATTCCGTCAGCATCAAAGTCTTTCGCCGTGAAGGTCTTTGGCGATTCGCTAATAAAGCGATCAATGATCTTTTTTTCGGCCGCGCACATCCAATGGCTGATCACCGTTCCATGTTGAGAGTCGAGTCCCCAGTGAACAAACATACCGAGGCCTTGATCGCGAAACCATTCCTCTCGAGCAGCATCGTTTCTATTGACCTCAGCTTTCATTTTGGAAGCACTTTGAGCTTCAATCGTCACGTCCACTTCCACTTTGGACTTTGGCTCGGCTGACTGAAGCTCCGAAATTGGGGCCAGAACCAATCCAAAATAAATCAAAAGTAAAAATAAAGGAGACAAACCAAGCGGAGAAGCGCAACGGATTTTCATCGGTGAATGCGGTTGGTTTATATCAGACTTCTCTTTAGCGAAATGTATGAGGTTCATGTTTGCTACGAAAAGCTGATCCCTTTGCCCAAATAGCAAAATCGTCGTTTGTTCACGGAAGCACAGGTCACCGCTTACAGGCGCGAAGGAGTGCGTATGGCAACTCCTTCCACAAGATTCAGAATCATCCATCAACCTCA
>Ga0114938_1002322_pt1 | contig 12068 bp, 11 predicted proteins | sample AshMeaBigSpring_FD_88675 | JGI IMG/M metagenome (GOLD analysis project Ga0114938, IMG submission 88675) | Groundwater microbial communities from Big Spring, Nevada to study Microbial Dark Matter (Phase II) - Ash Meadows Big Spring | ecosystem: Environmental > Aquatic > Deep subsurface >...
ACCATGAACTACGAACCATGAACCATGAACCAATATCTGTGAACCGTCAACCGTGAACTGTGAACTATTTCATAATTCTCCCTATCTCTTCCACAATCTCCTCCCCGCTGGCTTTTGCCTTTAGCGCATCATCCAGCAGGACTACCGGCGCGAGTCCGCAAGCGCCTACACAACGGGCCACCTGGACCCCAAGTTTCCCGTCGGCCGTCACCTGGCCGGCGGATATCCCAAACGCATTTTCCACAGCCTGTAAAACCTGCTTCGCGCCCTTGACATAGCAGGCTGTCCCGGTGCATACGAGGCAGGTGTGCTCGCCCTTCGACTTCAGCGAAAAAAAATGGTAGAAACTAACGGTAGCGTATACCCTGGATGGCGGCAGGTGGAGTGCGCGACTGATATGCACCAGTACCTTAAGGGGCAGGTACCCATACGCATTTTGGGCAGTATGCAATATTTCAATGAGTGCTTCCGGCCTGGCGCCTTCCTTCTTGATCTTGGCAGCCAGCAGCTTGGTGCGCGGATCGCTGGCGGGCAGTGTGGTGTTTGCTATGGTGCCATCAGTTCTCATACCTGGCGATTCCAAAGCTATCGTTCTGCAGGCTTTTTAAACATGATCTACATCATCGCATTCCTTAATCCTGGATAGGGATTGGACGGGCTCATTCAAACGGTAAACGCCGGCGTTCTCAGGGCTTGCGATCGAGTGCGTCAATCCTGGCCCGGTGCATACCCGGAAGGAGCAGGAAACGGATAGGCCTGTCCAGCCCGGCCTTCCTGCAAAAACGGTAAACCGGTACGGCCGGATGAAGCCATCGTGTAGGGGAAAAATTCATGAGGTGTTGAACCCTCGTGGGCACTACCAGTTTCTGCGCTTCGATGAGGATCCTGTAGCGGTAATTTCCCAAATGCTTTCGGTATTGCAGGAACAGGTCGTCCGTATACCGACTGCGCACCAGGTCCTGGTCGAGGTGCACCTGCCGGTCTTGAAGCCAGTCGGCAAAGCGGCGGGGAAGCTTTTGCAGGTTCATCCGCATGCCCATCCGGTAAAAAACATCATACACATCTTCCTTTTCCCGGCCGGACAGTTTGCGGTCCAGCAATTCGAAAGAAACGATGGAATAGTGAATCAGCATGTATAGTACATCCCGGTAGGCTTCCGGCGGGATGACAGACCCCCGGCTGGTTTCCACGGCCTGGTGTATGGCACTGATCTGGTCGATCGCCCGGTGTGCGTCATCTTCGGTGGCGAATACGATACGCCTCGCGTAATCAACCGTGGAGAAAAGCCTGCCAATGGGATCAGCGGGTAACCGGCCGGTGAAGTATAGCCAGTCGACCGATTTGTTCAGGGCGAATTCCGCCGCGGATCCTGCGAAGATGAACAGGATCGTATCGGAAGATCCCCAGATTTTCCGCACGATAGATTCCTTCGGTACAAAATCAGGCTGGGCCATATGATTCAAAACTACAGGAAAATGCCGGCCAGCAGGAATCCCATGCCTACGGCTACAACGGTACTAACCATACCCGGAAGCATGAAACTATGGTCAACGACGTACTTACCGATTTTCGTGGAACCCGTCCGGTCAATATTGACTGCCGCGAGGATGGTAGGGTAGCCTGGCAGCACGAAAAAACTGCTCACCGCCGGGAACATGGCGATGAGTGAAGGCGCCGTGAGTCCCAGGGTCAGACCCAGCGGCATCATGGCCTTGGTGGTGGCTCCCTGGCTGAACATCAGGATCCCCATGATAAAAATGGCAATGGTGAACACCCATGGAAATTTCTCCGTGATGGCACCCAACCCATCCCGGATGGCCACTTCATTGGCGGCCATGAAAGTGGCGCTCATCCACACCACGCCATACACGGAAATCAGTGCCGTAGCCATGGACAGGAACAGGCTTTGTTTAATGATCAGGTCCGGTTTTGCCTTGGTGAACAAGGCCATCAGGGCCGCGGCAGACAAGGACACAACGGAGATGATGGTAACCATCTTCAGGGATCCGTCCGCATTTACCATCGCGTTGGCATCACCGCCAACCATATTGGGCACCAGGTGCGGAAAAGAACCGCCCAGGACGATCATCACGATCGCCAGTCCGAAGATGGCCACCGAAAGTTTCGCATCCCGGGACACTTCCTGTTGGGCGCCGGTTTCTTCTGATTTGAGGTATTCCACGAACGCGGGGTCTTTCAGTTTCTCCTGGTACAATGGATCGTCTTTCAAATCCTTGCCCTTATTGTACATCACCAGGGCGGCGGCCATCGACCCGATGAAGCAGGCCGGGATGCTCACCAGCATGATATCCAGTGGGGCATCGGCATACCCGAGTACAGTAGCGAGCGCCGCGGTGCAGGCCGCCATGGGACTTCCTGTCAGGGCCATATGCGAGGCGATCACCGTGGCGGTCAGGGGCCTTTCAGGACGTATGCCTTTCTTGGCGGACAAATCACTGATCACCGGGAGCAGGGAATACACTACATGTGAGGTGCCTGAAAAGAGGCAGAGGACGAAAGCAGTCACCGGTGCAATCAGGGTGATGTTTTTCGGATTCTTGCGGATGATCTTTTCGGCGATCTGCACCAGGTAGTCCAGCCCGCCCGCTGCCTGCAAGGCCGCAGAGGCGGTGACGATGCTGAGGATGATCAGCATGATATCGCCGGGAGGACCTACAGGGCGCATCCGGAAAAACTGTACGTAGATGAGCATGCCCAGGACCCCCATCAACCCGAGGCCTATGCCTTTAAGCCTCGAGCCGATGACGATCATGATGAGCAATACGGCGAACTGGACCCAAATCATAACTTGTGGTTTAGTACGTAAAGAAGTACTGCTGGAGCTGCTTCTTATCCCTGGTCTTGGTGAGGCCTAGCATCAGCAGGATGCGTGCCTTCTGCGGGGTAAGGTCGTCCGATACGATGGTACCCAGTTCCGCGTCATTGATCTCGTCTTCCAGCACCACGCGACCGGAGGGTGCGCGGCTGGCTCGGCATACAATCACACCCGCCGCCACGGCGCGCTTCACCGCATCCATGTACGCCTTGTTGAAGTTACCATTACCCACGCCGGCGATGACGATGCCATCCACTTTTTTGCTCACGAGCATGTCTATCTGGTCAGATGGGGCATCCGCGTACATGTACACGATATCCACGCGGGGAAGTTTGGTATCAACTTTAACGGCAAAAGGAGTCTTGACATTCACTTCGCGCATGGAAGCCTGGTAGAACTCCACCTTGCCGTCATATACCTGGCCGATAGGACCGGTATTGGGCGAAAAGAAAGCATTGACTTTTGTCGTGCTCATTTTCATCACGTCCCGCCCATCAAATATGCCTTCGTTAAAACTGACAATCACGCCCTTTCCCTTTGCCTTTGGACTGGCGGCAATGGTGATGGCATCGTAGAGGTTCTTGGGACCGTCCGCGCTGATGGCGGTGGCCGGCCTCATGGAACCCGTGAGCACCACGGGCTTATCTGAAGAAATCAGCAGGTCCAGGAAATACGCGGTTTCCTCCTGCGTATCCGTACCATGTGTGATCACGATGCCATCCGCTTCATTCTTGTCGAAAATTTCATTGGCACGCACGGCCAGCTTTTTCCAGATCTCGATGGTCATGTCCTGGCTGCCGATGGATGAAATCTGTTCGCCGCTGATGTCCGCTACTTTCTTCACGGAAGGTATCGCCCCAACAAGGTCGTCAATGGGAATTTTTCCCGCTTCATACCCTGCCCTGTCCGCCGCCTTGCCGGCACCGGCGATGGTTCCGCCTGTTGCCAGGATGATGATACGAGGTTTCTGCTGCGCGTAGGCGAACACCGCCAGTAAAACCGTGCACATTAAAAGGATTGTCTTTTTCATAACTGGGAGATTATTCATTGATGAATTTGGGGTTTATAAGATTGTCCAGGGAATATATTTCATCCCATTTTTCCTGGGTGATGAGCTTTTTCTCCACGACGGCAAGCTGGTGGATCGATTTGCCGCTGGTCAGCGCTTCCCTGGCCATACCGGCGGCCGCTTCGTACCCGATGATGGGATTGAGTTGCGTCACGATGCCAATGCTTTGCATGACCATGTCCCGCGTCCTGTCTGGGTTGGCGGTGATCCCGTCCACGCATTTTTCCCGCAGCATGTAGCAGGCCCTGGTGAGGTACTCCAGCGACGTAAACAGCGAGAACCCGATCACCGGCTCCATCACATTCAGTTGCAGTTGCCCGGCTTCCGCTGCCATCGTCACCGTAAGGTCGGCGCCGATGACGTAAAAACAGGTCTGGTTGACTGCTTCCGGGATCACGGGGTTCACCTTGCCCGGCATGATGGAAGATCCGGGCTGCATGGGTGGCAGGTTGATCTCGTTAAAACCGCAGCGCGGACCGCTGCTGAGCAGGCGAAGATCATTGCAGATCTTGCTCATCTTAACCGCCACCCGCTTGATTGTACCGCTGAGCTGTACGTAGGCGCCGGTATCGTAGGTGGCTTCAATCAGGTCTTCCGCCAGCACGACCGGTACACCGCTGATCTCGCGGAGGTACGCGATGCATTTGTCTGAATAGCCTTCCGGCGCATTGACGCCCGTACCGATGGCGGTGGCGCCCATATTTACCTCGGTGAGGAGTTTTTGCGCTTCTTTCATGCGCAGGATATCTTCCCCGATGGTGGTGGCGAAGGCATTGAATTCCTGTCCAAGGGTCATCGGTACGGCATCCTGCAACTGGGTGCGTCCCATTTTCAGGATCCCGGCAAATTCCTGCCCTTTTTTAAAGAAGGAATCCTTGATCACTTCAAGCGCCCTGATGAATTCAGAGATTTTATAGAAAAGGGCGATGCGAAAAGCAGTGGGATAGGCGTCGTTGGTGCTCTGGCTACAGTTGACGTGGTTGTTGGGATGCAGGTGGGTGTACTCGCCCTTCCTGTGCCCCAGGTGTTCCAGGCCGATATTGGCAATGACTTCATTTACGTTCATGTTGATGGACGTTCCCGCACCGCCCTGGATCAGGTCGCTGATAAACTGGTCGAGGTACTCGCCATGCATCAGCTTATCCGATGCAAAGGCGATGGCATCGGCGATTTTTCCATCCAGCACCCCGCAATCGCGGTTAGCAAATGCGGCGGCTTTTTTAACCGCGCCAAAAGCCTTGATAAACAAAGGCTGGGTGGATAAAAGGATTCCCGTGATATTGAAATTCTCACCGGCGCGGAGTGTCTGCACGCCATAATACACTTCATCGGGGATCTGGCGTTCTCCCAGGAAATCATGTTCAAGCCTGAATTCTTTTTTCATATCTGGCGATTTATAGTTTACGTTATCTGGCATTCACCGGGTACACCATGATGGCTATCATGACTGTGTGGTATTAAATCCTGTTTCTGATCCAATGATTTTTGTTTCCATGATCAAACCACTCTTGTCTTCATTCAGGCTTCCCAATGTCTGGAACGCACCCTTGAGCATCTTGTATGCGGACGTGCAGGCAAAATCCTCCATTGTATCCTTCCCTTCCCAGTAAGACATGAACTGGTATTCATCCTCCCGGTGAAAATCCCGGGTCAGGGTATAGCTCGAACAGGTTGCTGGAATCTGCGAACGAATATACCGGTACGTCTGTTCGAACTCTGTTTGCTTGTTGATCGGGATCAAACCCGAAATCTTCAGGAAATACATACAGGATATTTTTACGATACCTCGAAGAGACTTGCCCTTCAAAATACCTGTTGAATAATTCACAACCCTGTTGGCCCACGCGCATTCAAAAACTTTTTTCCACGGCTAGCGTTCGATCCCCGAAACAGGCGTGCGCACCGGTTCCTTATTCGGCTCCTGGGCGTGTACGCGTTCCCATTCCCGTACACGGATCCTTGCCTGGTCGAACAAACGTTCATAATTCCCTTTTAACAACTGCCGCCTGACTTCCGGGGTAAGTTTCGCCAGCAGGGGCGCATACATGTCTATGATCTTCAGGTAACTCTGCTGGTCCGGCGGGGCCACTTCATCGGTACCCATCAGGAACCTGTCCGGAAACTTATTGATCATGGCCACCGTTCTCGCCAGGGCATCCGGAGATTCGGTGATGTATTTGGCCGTCTCTGTCCACGATAAGTCGACGTACAAATGACTGAGAGCCGGGTTCGACAAACCCCTTTCGATCATGCCAATATGGTCGAAAACAGGCCGGACCACCCTGCCCAGGCCGCAATGCGCCCAGATGACGGTTGTCTTTGGGTGACGCTTCAACAAGTCAGCCAACTGCTGCAGGTCCCAGTTTTCCTGGTTCTCCTTGGGAAAGGGCATATTGACGTCGTTATGGAGGATTGCCAGCAGACCCGTTTCGGCGCAAAAATCCAGGATCCGATCCAGGGCAGGGTTGGTAAGGGTTGCCAGGGGGCCGGCAACTTTGGGCGATACGAATTCTTTGTGTATCGTAAACTCTCCAATGCCGGTGAACACACCGGGAAACGTCTTCAGCACGCGCCGGATATGATCCGCCGCATACATATCGGCCGGATTAAAACCGGTGATCATCGGATCAAAACGGGCCTGGTCTGCTTTGGAAAGCGACTTGTAGGCCATGGCGATATAGGCATCCGTGAATGAATAATAATACAAGGGATCATCGCTGCCCAGGTAATAAGTGGGTGCCACATTCCCCGTATTCCCGTAAGACCATAATTGCTGCAGGGGAATGCCGAAGAGAGCGACCCTTCCTACCCGGCTGCCCATATTCTCGAGGCATTTTTTCATGTCGATACCCTCCTGCACATAGTTCGTCAGGTGAAAATGCGAATCGTGCAGCTCATAAACCGGTGCCTTGCCGTCCGTTGAAGAAAGTTTAGCTTGTTGCTGTGCGAAAGTCATTGTTGCGTTTGTTGCAAGCAATACGGCAAAGGCAATGATTGAAAAAATATGGCAAGACTTACGCATACGTCGGTTTGAATATTGGTTAATCATAACAGGATATCTGCCCCCAGCGTCAGTGTCACACCTGTCTGCCCAGCCGTGTACAGTCCGAAGGTTCCGCCCGCGGACGACTTGTATATACGCATCACCTGCGCGTTGATGCGCCAGCTGCGACTATTGATCGGGTAAAAATTGGCCCCACCCCCGAACTCATAGGGATGACGTTTGAATTCGTCCCAGAAAAAAGAGTTCACGGCATAGAGAATGAGTTTCCTGGGGATCACCATCTGAGACACCTGCAAACTATAGCCGTAATCCGTGATGGAGGAAATCGGTGTTGGCAGGTTGGATTCAAAATCGGAGAGCTTCCGGGCATACATTTCCAGTTGCGCGTGGAAGCCGCGGTATTTTACCCCCGCGTCAACGGCTATCATGTTATAATTTGCTTTTTCGACGGTGATCCCTGTTCCCAGTGCATCCGTTTCGAAGAACAGTACCCCATCGGTCATGCGTACCTGCGTATTGTCCGGGGATGGCGTTCCGATATTGTTGAAACGGTCTTCGCGACTGCTCACAATGGAAGTTCCGAACCGGGTGGCCACCTTATTGTGATATTCGAAATCCCCGACACCGCCCCTGGCTCCAAACTCACCCGTGGTGGGCATCCAGGTCAGGTTGATACTTTTAGACATTTCGCGGTTCTCCTGGGCCGCCTTAATACCCAGTGTACTCAGGTTGTTGCCCAGCATCACCCAGTAGGTCAGTTTGGGAACAATCTCGCCCTGGACGAAGAAACCCTGCGTGAACCCGCCACGAAGGGATTCCTCTCCCATTGTCCGGTCGGTGGACGCATAAAAGGGGAATGGCCCAAGCATGGAACGGACGGAAAGGTTGGGTGCAACCCCCATCCCCAGCTTGAAATGCCTGTTGAAACGATACTGGATATTTCCATAAACCAGGGTCTGCTGGGTGGGCATGATAGTCCACACGGTAGCCGTATACGTAAGTTTGGGCGTTCCCACGAAACCGGAAAACCAGATCATGGCGCGATGGAAATAAAAGTCGTTGCGGCCGCTGAATTCCCGGGGCCTGTCCAGGTGGTCATACCAGGTCTGTTCACCCGGCATCTGGTTCAGGTATCGAACCATGGCATACAAACTCAGGTTCAGGCTGCCGTATTTTGTCTTTACGAGGTCAAATCCACGGCCAGGTGTTAATTCGCCCGAGGCAGTGTTCGCATACACGCTATCTACGTTCATGCCCCGCTTAAATCCCACATAAGGCGTGGGCATCCGGGAGGTATCCAAGGGAGGCGACTCAATCTGCGCGGACAGGGACCAGCATCCGAGCATCATCCATAAAACCAGTAGATTTTTTCGTGCCATCAGGTATGCTTCAGTTTTCCAGAATAAGTGCCGACTGCCTGGCAAAAGCAGCCGGCACACTAAAAACCACTCTAACAAGATAAAACGCTCATTGCTTCGGCGTGATCTGGTATGGATTCACCCCCAGCGCTTCCACGATATGCCGGATCGTGTAAATCGCTTTCACGCTATTTCCGGCAGGTGACAGTGGCGGGGAAATAACGGCGATCCCGAATTTCCCGGGCACTACGGCAATGATACCACCGCCCACACCGGACTTGCCGGGAAGACCGGTGGCGAAAAGCCATTGGCCTGCATCATCATACAATCCCGCGGTAGCCATCACCGGCAGCGTGTACTTCACGGTTTCAGGAGACACCACTTTCTGCTTGGTCACGGGGTTGACACCTCCATTGGCCAGCGTGGCCGCCATGACGGCCAGGTCCTTCGCATTCACGCTGATGGCGCATTGCTTGGTATAAATGTCGGTGGCCTGCACGGGATCAAAATACATCCGGCCATAGGCTTTCAGGAGATGGGCGATGGCCTGGTTGCGGAGGTTGTCGCCGGCTTCGCTGATGTACACGGGCATGTCCAGGACGAGGTCCCTGCCCGCGAAAGCACTATGCGTTTGCAGGATATTTTTCCATTTGGCGGCAGAATCCGCACCGCTTACCAGGCTGGATGAAGCAATGGCACCTGGGTTTACCAAGGGATTAATTTCCTTGCCCTTTTGCAGCTCAACGGCTACAATGGAATTGAAGCGCATACCAGTGGCGTCCACGCCGATCTTGTCCATGACGGCCCTGGGCCCTTGTTCTTCTATAACACGGGCCATCGTGAAAACCTTGGAAATAGACTGGATTGAAACAGCGGATGTGAGGTCGCCCTTCGTATATATCTTGCCGTCCGTGGTGACGATCGCAATTCCATAAATATTCGGATCGACCTTCGCCAGTTCCTTGATATAGTCCGCATTCTTGCCTTCTTTGATATCCTTGAATTTCAGGTAGGCTTCGTCCATGGCTTTCTGGATATTGACCGGGTCGAGCGAAGGATCAGAGATTACCAGGACCGCCGGCTGCTTTTTCTTTTGCGCAAAACAGTGTGGCAAGAAAACCAACGTCATAATGGAGGAGAGCATCAAACCTGCCAGGAAGGTTGTTGTTAATATTTTTTTCATGATGGATCGCTTAAAGTATGTTTGGCTGAAGGCCGGTTACTATTATTTATCCCAGCGGAACGTGTGGGAGAAATTGTACTTGAATGAGAACTGCAGCTTGGTAATCGAAGTAGAAAATCCATCCTTGAAATTCTCCCGGTCGCCGTACTGGAACTCCACGCCCGCCATTACGCCCGGTACCGGCGTATACAGCAAGTTGGCGATCGCATACTGACCTTTCTTAAATGCGTTATTTGCCGAACCATCCGCGTTGTCTATGGCCACGGAAGAATATCCGATAGAAGTACTGAATTTTTCATTCCAGTTATGGTCCAGGAAGGCGACGATACCGGTAACCGGTAATGCAACACCCAGGATGGGCTTGGCCGGGTTGCCGAAATTGTTCTTGATGCCCACATCCGTGGTGGCATCGTTCATATAGTTCTCAATACCCTCCCCATACAGGACCTGGCCGCGGAATACATCTTTCTTGCCCAGTTTCAGGTTTGTACTCAGGTTAAGACCCCAGCCAAGAACATCGCCGCTCAGGTCATAATTGGGATTGTTGTTCTGGTCCTCCCATTCAATCTTACGCAGGATGCCGGCGAGCTCTACATAACCCCATTTTTTCCCATAGCGGTATTCCGCCGAGAAATCAGGCAGTTTGAACCGGGGGTTTACATTAGTCAGTTCGATCCGTTCCGCATACACGCCCTGGTCGGCACTGGCACCCGGGCGTTCGAGGGCGAAGGTCAAACGGCTTTCGCCCTGTATCGGCATATACCGGAACTGCACGTTGCGGAAGAATGCCATGCCCGAAGGACCCCAGTACTCCACCGTATTGGGGAACACATCAATATCCATGAAGGGGCTCCAATATTGCCCCGCACCGAACTTGCCCAGTTCACCATACGCATGCCGCAGGCGGATCGTAGTCTGCCCCGCATCCACACCGGTTCCGAACATTTCAAATTCAAAGATGGTTTTCAATTCGCCCAGTGGCGTTTGGAAACTACCCTTCACGCCTAACCGCGACTGACGGACGCTGAAGTAGGTATTGCCGTCCGTACCATATTCATCCTTGAAGGAAGGCAATTTTGTAGGCCTGACCACATCGAACCAGTCGGGATGAATCTGGTTGAAATTGTACCCCGCATCCATCATGGCGAAACCATAGATTTCGAGGCTATTTTGCTTCTGTACTTCCTGTGAAAAGCCTTTACTTGCCAGCAACAGAAAGCATAACCCTGTGATGAGTCTTGATCTCATATGTTTCAAATTGGAAGATTACTTAATAGTGAGTACACATTGCATATGAATGTAGCACAGTTCAACCCATTATTCCGCTGACCCTGGTTAGCTATTTTACATGTACCGGCACCCGGCCGCAACCGAATCTCCCGCGGGCATTATGAAACACAGTACTGGTATGGATTTCGGGGGGCTTAGCAAACAATCGATAAGGGATCGCTTATTGCCTGTTTTACCGTTAAACGTCTTCCGTGAAGGTTAAACCTGGTTGCCTCCTGTTTGCGCCAGGTATACCAATGGCCTTGCAAAATCCGGCTGATGCGGGATAGTCTTTGAAATTAAATGCAGGTTTTGGAAACCAAATCCACCTCAGGCAACGGCCATCATGGACACGCCTTTCCGGCGAGTGTCTGCCAGGAGACCTGATTTTTTTACAGACTGGAACACATGGGCTGTAATTTCATCCTGGACATGGAAAAGATCTTCCGGCCCCATGGTACGTTCATAACTGTGACACCAGATTTGCTCACCGGTGGCCGACCTGACCAGCTGCACCATAACCCTTACGGTTTCCTTCTGGCGCTGGATATCCCCGGTAAAAAGATAACGGGGTTCCATGGCATGCTGCCATTCGCCCATATCGGTAAATTTCGCGGGCATCAGGCGCATGAGACTATAGGACAAAACTGTCAGCGTCTTCAACTTCATGAGCGCGGCGCTCAAACCAAGGCCCAGGCCGTCTGAGAGCGAGGCGGAAAGTTCATCGTTTGCACGGAAATGAAAAGGGAAAACCGCTACGGAATGGAGTGAACCCTGGTCCGGGCGGGTATCCTTGTCATCCACTGTCCCTGTTTTTGCACCATCAGGCAAGGACGGCCGGCTATTCCGGTAAAAAACAGGCACGTAATGCCCCTTGGGCAAAAGAATACGGATTTCGTCATTTACCCCAGGACCCGCATAATAATTTTCCAGGAGCTTCCGCAACCGGGCAGCATGGATCCGGACGATACAGTTCTCCTGCGGGTTAAAGGATTTGGGCTTTTTCAATACATCCAACGCGATGGTATACTCCTTAACGAGGTGAGATTTGCCCTGGAGCTTTTCCCTCACAATAAACGCAAGAAAACGCTTCAGGATAATGGAACCCGAATTCCGCGGGTCCCCGAAAATCTGTTCAACCTGGTTAAGGATGATGGCGGGAAGAAATTCCTGGTCTGGATGCTTTGTAAAAGCGGGCAACATAAAGGTGCTTTGGGAGGTTAAAAATCGGGGCGCATTGCAGGCCCCGATGCCGGGACCCATATATCATAAATTCAACAAGCGTGCCATGCCAAAAAGCGCAAAAAGAAATAAATAATATTATATATATCAATTATTTATAGATAACA
>Ga0114938_1002324_pt1 | contig 12062 bp, 8 predicted proteins | sample AshMeaBigSpring_FD_88675 | JGI IMG/M metagenome (GOLD analysis project Ga0114938, IMG submission 88675) | Groundwater microbial communities from Big Spring, Nevada to study Microbial Dark Matter (Phase II) - Ash Meadows Big Spring | ecosystem: Environmental > Aquatic > Deep subsurface >...
ATCAATGCTTACACGTAGTGCGTTTATTTTATCTACAGTTTTGGCAATCTCTCCATTTAGCTTAGTAATATCTATTTGTTCTCTATTATCTTTAGCCGTTACATAACTACTAACAGATAGGTTATAATCGTTGGCTGCTATTACATTATTATCAACACATTTTGCAACGTGGTCAACATCTTGCTTACTATCAAAAATGTCCATAATCTTTTGAATATGGGCATCAGTCAACTCATTGTTGTTGGTTACTTTTCTAAAAAAATCTTCGCCACTGGCATCAATAAACTGGGTGGTGTTTTCCGTTTTATGTTTCGATAATACCAATAGGGTTACTGCTATAGAAGTGCCATAAAACAAATTGGGTGCTACAGCAATAATGGTTTCTACAAAGTTGTTATCTACCAAATATTTTCTAATCTTCTGCTCTGCACCACCACGGTAAAAAATGCCTGGAAAACATACAATGGCTGCTCTACCTCTTCCAGAAAGATAACTAAGGCAATGTAGTACAAAAGCAAAGTCGGCTTTTGATTTGGGGGCTAATACACCCGCAGGTGCAAAACGGTCGTCATTAATTAAAGTAGGGTCTCCATCACCAACCCAATTAATAGAGTAAGGTGGATTAGAAACTATGGCATCAAAAGGTTTTTCATCTCCAAAATGAGGGTTAATTAATGTATTGCCCAAAGCAATATTGAACTTGTCGTAATTAATGTTGTGCAAAAACATATTCATACGAGCCAAGTTGTAAGTTGTGTGGTTTACCTCTTGGCCATAAAAACCCTCTTCAATAATATGGTTATCGAAATGTTTTTTGGCTTGTAATAATAAAGAGCCAGAACCAGCAGCAGGGTCGTAAATCTTGTTTACTTTGGTTTGCTTGTGCATTGCTAATTGAGCAATCAATTTAGATACGTGTACTGGTGTAAAAAACTCTCCACCGCTTTTACCAGCATTGGCTGCATAATTACCAATTAGAAATTCATAGGCATCGCCAAAAAGTTCTATTTCATTTTCTTCAAAATTGCCAAAATTTAATTCCTCAACCCTTTTTAAGACTTTAGCTAAGGTTTCGTTTTTACTTTCCACAGTATTACCAAGCCTTGTACTGGTGGTATCAAAATCTGCAAACAACCCCTTTATATCTTGCTCTGATGGATAACCATTTGCAGAACTTTCAATAGCATCAAAAATGGCTTTTAAATCGGTATTAAGATTGGGGTTAGTATTGGCTGTTTTGGCAACATTTACAAATAGCTGACTTGGATAAATAAAGTAACCTTTCGTTTTAATAGCATCGTCTTTTATTTCAGAGGTAATTACATCATCTTGTAAGCTAGCATAGTCAATACTATCATCACCACCTTCAATGTAATTGGTAAAGTTTTCGCTAATGAAACGATAGAACAAAGTGCCTAAAACAAATTGTTTAAAATCCCATCCATCTACTGAGCCACGAACATCGTTGGCTATTCTCCATATTTTATTTTTTAATTCTGTTCTCTGTGCTGCACTTGTCATTTTTTATCTTTTAAAATTTGCTTTAGCATTATTTCTACAATATTCTTAACTGCAAATTAAACGCTTTATAAAAACCATAAGTTGTCTTTTCCAAATTTGGGTATGCTTTCCCCATCAAAATGAGGGGCAATTTGAGCAACCATTTCTGGATATTTTATTGTTACTGGTAAGTTTTGCTGTGATAGACTTTTCCAATACATACGACTGAATTGATAGACTTGATTAACTAATTGATGTATTGTTTTAACATCGCTTAAATGCTCTTTAACATTACAATCTATTGCTAATTTAACTGGGAAGGGAAAGCCATCTTTTGCATTGTGGTAATTGTTGTGTCTTGAATTGTTGAATAGTAAATATTTTTTGTTTCCAATGCTTATGTATGTACCGCTATTAGGCATTAAATCTTTCCAAGAGGTATCAAAAGCCACAATATCATTGGACTCGGTTTTGTTGATAGAAATAATGAAAATAGGAATTGGTTTTGGAAGTTCTAAATCCTGTAACGCTTTTTCAATTGGTATTAATTCTTTTACGCTTAGACGTTTGTAAAAATGTATTACAATACGTTTAGGCAAACCATTAATAGTTGCAAACTCACGAATTGAATGTTCTATTGACCCAGCTAAAACATCGGTTTGATGTTGTTGGAAATAATCGAAAGAATTGAAATGACCTGTATTACTAAAACTGAAAGCTGCACCTACATAGCGAACATTATCTTGTATCTGCTTAAATGCACCAACACCAACAATTAATTCATCTTGTGGCTCAACGTGCAGTTTCCAAGGTATGCCTTTTAATTTAGCCAAGATAGCTACAGACATATTGGTTAAGCTCCAAATATATTCGTCTCCTGCATCTATTACATTTTGTGGCTCTATTGACTGACAAGGAATATCTCTTTTAAGTAAAAACTCTTTTACTTTAACATAGATTTTTTCTTTTTGATGCAGTGTTTCTTCTTTTGTAAATGGGGTTAAATAAAATGCGAAATATTTGCATTGTGTATTATCGAAATTGTTATTCGCAAAGTGCTTTTCTAACTCTGGAATAGGGTTTGATTTATTGTTAAATTGTAGCTCTAAACTATCGTTGATGAAGGTAAATAAACCTGTGTAATCGTTTAAGCCACGATAAAATTTTAGCCCATTTTGAAAATAGCTTTTAAGTGTATTTTTTACAGCTACATCATCAGTGTGGTATATGAAGAAGATGTGTATTTTGTTGTAAGGACTATTGGCGTAGGGTTTTAATGTTCTAAACTCTCTATTGGGATAACGCCCTTTTTTGCCATCTTTAAAAGCTAAGTCGTTACTATGGTCTGCAATAATAGAAATGGATGTTGAGGGGACTTTTAAAAGTTGGTTCGTGTGTAAAGGGAAAATATCTGTAAACTCCTTAAACCAAATGAATTTGGTAATGAAACCATTGATGTATTTTAGATATTTAGTGTAACGATTGCCTTTAATTATTTCTTCTGCTTCGATGTTTAAAATATCCGCTAAATATTTGCTGATAACTGGAAATGCAATAAGTTTATCTGGCTCAACTAACTCAGTAAACTTGTCGTAAGAAAATATTTTACCATCATACAGTACCTTAGAAATTTTATCGGGTGGGCAAATGTTTAACGCCTTAATGATATTTTGCTTTAAAAATTTTGACTTACCATCATAGGTGATTAATAATTCGCCACAATTACTGACTGTTTTTAATTGAATGCGAATAGAGAATTTTTCGTAGTAATTGTAAAGTTCTGTTGCTCCTGCATTTGATTTGAGCCAAACTTGAATTTCGTCTATGTAGCCAACGTGAATGATTTGCTTTGCAACTTTTTGAAAATAATATTTTAGTTTACGCTTGTAAAAACGCTTGATTAAGTTTTCATTTTCAGTTGTAAAATCTATTTCTAAAGATTCTAAGCCCTCTACTTCAAAATCGAAAGAAGTGTAAATAAAATCGGTATTTGTGCTTAAAATGTTGGGGAATATTTCCTCTATATTAATGGGAAAGCAAGAACGATGTAACCTATTTGCAAATTCAAAATCTTCTAAACTGAAATAAAAAGTTAGATTTTCTTTAGGAAAGTCGAAGTTTAGAACGTTAAAAAACAAGTTACTCATATTTACATTTACTTTTTATATCATAAAATTACTATTATACATCTTCTTGAATGCCTAGTAGTATTTCGTTTAAAGTCATTATTACATCTTCTATTGTTTTGTTGATAGTGGTTGCCATTAACTCTACAAACCTATTTCCCTGTTGATTGATAGTATGATTAGTTATGATACTAATTACACGTTGCTTTAGGTCTGGGTTTTGATGTAGCGTTTGACGTAATAACCTGCCGATAACTCTTGCTGCAATTATGTGATTGCCCTCATCTATTCTTTCGAGCAGATCGTAGTGTTCATCGTAGAATAGGTTTGTTTCAATGTCGAAATAAACGTTGATAATATGAGCAATATCTTGAGCATCTTTTGTGCGTTGTTCTGGACGGTCATCGTAAGCAATCAATTTTAAAAGAATAATTGCAGGCAGTGTAGCAATACGGAAAACACCTTGTTCCTGTTGAATTTCTTGTACTGCTGATTGTGCTATTTCCTGAAAGCCATTTACTTTAATGCTATGCAAGCCAATACCATTTACCAAGACACCATCGTTGATTTCTATTTGGTTGCCAAAAGGTAATAAATCGAGTGTTAATCCACTTTTGCTAATTAAAGTGAACTCATTACGTTCAACACGATTGAAATTATACTCTGTTTCTAAGATTGTTTTTACTTGCTGGAATTGCTCAATATCCGCCACTAAAATGGCGAAGTCTATATCATTTGTTTTACGGCTTTTAATGCCTTGCTTGTTATACCAAATATCTTTAGCTGCAGCACCGATTAGATAATAGAAATTGATGCCCACTCTTTGAAAAACGGGTTCTAGAACGCTAATAATGTCTTTCAAGCCCTTCTCTTTAATCTGTAATAAATTCATCTTTAATTAGGGTTTGATAAATTTTTTCGGCTGTTTCTATACATCTACTGTCATTGGTACTTATTAAATCGGCATAAGCTAAAAGTGGTGGTACAATGTTGGGACGATTGGGGCTACCATCGTAATTATTGTTCCAGAATCTTTTGTAGATTTTTACATTACCTTCTTCATCGGGTATTAGTCTGTATTGACGAATTAATTCGTTACGTGTTTCATTGGTATAAATTGTAAGTAGCTCTGGTGTTAAATAGTTTGTTAGTAAGCTACCTGCCGCTTCGCCTCCCCAATTTGTTTCTGGGGTATTAAATTTCAAATCTTTCCATTGCTCGAAATCTCTTTGATTAAGAAAGCGAAAACTGCCTATATATAGTGTTGGTTTTAATTTTTCTGCATAACCTGTAATCCATTTATTAAATAGCTCTTTTTTGTTTTGTAATTTGTACTCGTTTTTATTAACTTTTATTAAAAAATTTGATTCTTTAAGACCATTAAAAATATAGTTTACATTGCCCAAACCTACACCAGCAAAAGCAGCAATTTCCCGATATGGCCAATTAACAATATTACCTTGTAATAAGTGATATAGTACTTTTAAACCTGTTTTGTTAAATGCTCTGTTTGTTTTGACTTTTAATTGTTCAAGCGGTTTTTGAGCATCTACCCACAAAAACAATTCATTGTGCTTAATGAAAATGTTGCCATTTGTTTCGAGGTATGCTATTCCATTGTTCCTTAATTCTTCTTTTATTTTTGGAAAAATGCGATTTGCGATTACTATGAATGGATTGTATTCACTTGCCTGGTCGAAAATTTTAATAAGCTGGTGGTGTCTTAATTCTTGCTTTACTTCGGCATTGAATTTTACATTCTGATAGTTGATATTCAATATAACTTGACCATCGAACTCTTTGTTTGCTGATGGTTTCCAAGTGCCAGTAATACCTACATTTTTTTGTAGATTATCAAGGGCAAGTTGTGCTATTTCTATTTCTGTGTTCATTTGTTCAATAGTTCATTACGTACACGAAACGTGAACATTGGTTATTTGTGAACAAATATATTGCTATTTCTTTAATGCTACACTTATTTAGCAGCTTTTTTTAGGATTGTAGGAAACTAAGGAAATCAAGGAAATAGGTTAATGTCCTATAAATCCTCCATTTCCTTAATTTAAGCATTTGGGTTATTATAGCTATCGTGTTTAGGACTTGTAATAACACCCACTTTTACAAACTTACTGATGTATCCTTCTGCTGTTTTAGGATTGATATTGAACTTTGCAGCAACATCTAAATAACCTTGCCTGTTGAACTCTTTAGGTAATGCTTCTAAGAACAAATCTTTTGGCTTTTTAACCTTTGGTTTTGGTGCTTCACTTAACAAATTAGAATATACATTGCTTGAATGCTTTACCAACACATCTACCATTTTTAGGGTGTTTTGAAAGTCTGTATCATTGCACACTATAGTGGTGCTAATGTCGCCGTGTTCCATTATTCTCAGCGTTGTTTTAATCATCATAATTCTAAATGCAATTAAGCCTAAACGTCTAATGGTGGCAATGTATTCATCGTCTTTTAAGGCTATATACATCTCCTGCACTTGTGCAAAAAAGGTGTTGAATTGTTCTTGTTGCTGTGCAGTTAATGTAAATTGAATTTGCTTGCTATTTTGCAAAGCATTGTACAAATTAAAAAACTCGTTGCCTAATTCTTGAAAGTGATTTTCTAAACCATTTTCGGTTTTAGAAGCAAATACATTTTTCCAAACATTTTTAATGTTCATTACATAAAAAATGAATCTACTAAATAAACCATTTTCTGCATTGGGAATAAGTGAAGCAATTTGATTCGGTGTGCCTGTTAGTAATGCTGATAATTTAGGAGCATTTATCTCAACAAATTCTTTATCGGTACGACGATAGTATGAAATTGGTTCATGATGAAAAGCACCTCTGAAACCTTCACTATAATTACCATAATCGTTTTTAAAGGATTGTGCCATTGTATCGCCTTCGGTTTCAAATATTAGTCCTCTACCATCATTGTCATTCAATAATTCAAAGAAGCCTGTTGAACTGTTATTGGCTGGAATAAATAACATTTTTTGTGGTGGCTTGCTTGGTTTTTCGGCTGAATAATCTTTTCCCTTATTTGCATTGTAAATAGCCACTTCGCTTTCATATTCTCTTTTCATATTCTTTGCTTTTTCTCTTAAAGAAAAGTGTATTGGTTCAACCAATTTTCGGCAGTGAATTAAAATGCCTTTACCAGCAGAAGCTTTGGCTGTTATGAAAATGAACAGGTTGGCACTCATATATTTATCATCGTATTTACCTACAATATTTGGCATTGCTACACTTAAAGTGACTAATGAACCTAATAACAGAATGTCTCTTTCTTCTCTTGAATTTGCTACTGAAACAATGTTTTGCAGAAATACAGGAAGTGTAGGAAATATAGAATCTGGAAGTTTTGGCATTTCCTTTTCTTCGGTTGTGGATTCGTTTGGTGCTGCTAAGGGCTGTACCGAATTATGTTCTTGAATATGATGTATGTATGCACTGTTTATTGCTTTTTGCATTTCGCTATAAGGTAGGTCAAAATGCTTTGCACATAGAATTTCAGTATCGGATTTTGATATACCGATACGATTACAATTAGAAGCCAATAGATAAACATAATTATTACGATTTCCGCTTTCATACGATAACTTTTGATTGGTGAATTGAATTTGTTGATTGAAAAGAAAGGTTGTATTTAGGTCTTCTGGTGGTTGTGTATTTGCTTGTTTTATTGGTACGATTGGAGTAACTGGGGTTGCTTCAACGAGTGGGGTTAAAGTATCAGGTGAATCAACTTTAAAAACTTGGTTACTAATGTTTTTATATAACTGAGGGTGATAGCTTACAAAACAAAGTCGTGTAACGTCTTTACAGCTTGGGTCGGCTTTTAAACCAGTAGCATTTTGATAGTAACTAATTACTTGCTGATAGGCTATTTCATGATGCTCTATGCCTGTATTTACTTCTACAAATACTTTTAAGCCATTGCCACGAGGACTTATGAAGCAAAGGAATGTGTAGGGAATTTGACTTATTGCATTGAAAGCTGCTAAAAGTTGTTCCTGGTTTAGTTTGTCGAAATCTAAATGAACAAAGCCACTGTACATTGTGAGAAAAGGCAATTGCCTTTTCTCATTGAATGTAGCTGAAGGAGTGAAGGCTGGAAGTAGCTTTTTCTTGTTTTGAGCTTCATCTGTATTGCCTTGCTGTTCTAATAAGCGTATTTCTTCAATTTGGGATTTGTATTTATCCGATTGAATGTCCTTAGCAATTAATAATAAGGACTTGTTTTCCACTGGTACAATGAAGTTTTTAAAAATGGTACAAGTTGCCATATTATTATTTTTTAAAGTAATTAATGTGTTTGCCTTTTTGATTGGCTATTTCATTGTCTACTGCTTCTTCAATTTCTTGTAAAGTGTTTTGCCTATTTCGTTGAAGCCATTGATCTAATTCTTCACGTTTGAAGTATAGCTTCTTTCCTTGAGGACAGAAATGAGGAATTTGCCTTGCACTTGTGAGCTTATATAAGTGTGAGGGGCTTACATCGAGATATGTACAGGCTTCATTGAAGTTGAGGACTGTTTTTTGTATCAACTTTTGTGATTCTAAAAGCTCTACTATTTTATCGAGCTTTTGAATAAGAATTTCCATTTTTTATTAATTAAAAATTACAAAATGGACAACTGGCCAGTTATCATCACTGATGTTTCAATGACAAGGCAAAGCAAGAAACATGAGGCTGGTATTTTGATTTTGGTATTTTGTAAATGACAAAACCCTTGCACAGCAAGGGTTTTAAAAAAAGTTGGTATTTTGAATTGGTATTTTAAAAGGAAAATACCAACTTTTAAAAGCTTCTTAGATTTTCAAGCCAAAAATTGCTATCAAGGTAATGGCGTACAAGATTATTGTTTTTCATCGCATTTCTAAATTCCCTATCAATTGTAGTTTTGTATCGGTTGTTTAGAAATTTTTTTATATCTATTGGTTTGATAGGACGCTGTTTCTCAAAATCTCTTTTATGGAAATAATTCTTTTGAATTAATACTGCGTAAATAATACCCATTTCCTTTTGTAAACCATGGGTTTCAACAAATTTATATTTTGTATCAATTAAGCCATGTGTAAACAAAGCGTCTTCAAAAATTGAGAAATATTCTTGTTTGTCTACAATTGTTTTGAATGGTAATATGCCTTTTGGAACTTCTGTTAGGTCGTTTTGAATTGGTGTGAATTTCTCTTTATTGTCATTTTTGACAAGATGATTAATAAGCTTTGTATCAATTTGTGGTACTGCTTCAATTAAAAGATTTGGTGACGGTAACTTCTCTTTAAAAAAGTGCCTGTAAATATTCTCTATGGTGTAACTGTCATTTGTATTATACTCGCCAAACTTCTCAGCTACTTCTAAATAAATTCTTATTAATTCAGTTTTTAAGTATTGTATAATGTAGACTTCATCCTCAATTAATAGATCTTCTATTCCTTCTTTCAATCGGCTATAACTATAATTTTCCTTCTTACAAAGGCTATATACTTCATTGAATTTTTGTGTGATTATACTATTAAAAGCATTAAAAAGATATTTTCTTTCGTTTATGCTATTTGCATTTTGAAACTCCAAAAAAACATTGTTTAAATATCGAATAGCTTCATTTTGAATTAAAGTGTGATTGTATTTTCTTTTTGGTGTAAAAGGTTGTTCAAAATCTACGTCATAAATTGGATGAAATAAATAAACTTCTTTCTTAACCGATTGAAATAACTGTTTAAAATAAGCATTGTTTTTTGTGTGAATTTTTTTAGGGTTTAATCCTAAAAAAATTATACTGTGATATAGTTCTAAATCGAAGTTCATTTTAAAAATCGGTTAATAGGTTAGCAGTTTCTAGTTTTACATCATCGTTAAAGCTGGCTAAATAATTCTCTGTAACTGTTATTGAGCTATGCCCTAATGATTCTTTAATAAATTGTGTAGATACGCCTTTTCTCATTAAAACAGTGCTAAAAGAATGTCTTGCAGAATAGGTAGTTAATTCTTTATCTATCTTCAACTCTTTCCTAATTCTTTCCATTCGTTCATTAACCCATTTAATAAAACGCTTGCACCTGTTCTTTATAGTGGTGGCATTTAAATTTGGTTCTAAAATATGAAATAGGTAAGGGCTATTGGTATCTTGATTTTTATATTTTTCAATTATCTGTTTTGCAGTAGGATGGAGTGCAACTTTAATTGGTGTTAAATCTTTTTTCTTTGTTCTAATTGTTTTTACTCTTAAAAAATTTAAGAAGTTGCCATTCATATTTTCTCGTTTAAGTGCTATTATATCTGCGAAATTCATTCCATTACATAAATAAGAAAGCTTCCAAAAATCGAGTGCTTTTGTTTCATCAACCCTAATTGGGGTATAATTGAATAGTAGCTTTAAATCGTCTTCATTTAATGCTTTCTTGATATTTCTACTAGCAGGAATTTGATATTTTTTAAATGGATATAAATTAGCAGGAAATGCACCTTCTTTAATTGCTTTATTTATAATTGCTCTTAACTGTCTTAAATAAATGCCCACTGTACTTATGGAACTACCTTCTTTAATCATATAGTTTTCATAAGACTGTAAAAAGCTAGGTGTAATATCTTGCAACATTAAATTCGTTTTTATACTTATCAATGGAATTGAATGTAGAGATATAAGAAGAAGCTGAACCAACTTGATCATTAGCTTTAAAGTCATTGATATAATTATCAAACCAATGTTTTAGCAATTTGCTAGAGGTTTTGGGTTTGTTTTCAAAGAAGCATTCTTCAAACGTTATGAACGAGAATTGTTCTAATTTGTCGATAGCCTTTTCAGCTTTTTCTCTGAATGTATTGAGTTTTGTTTTTTTTGTTTTTAAGTCGCTATCTCTTAAATTGGGTGCATTCATTTTTCCCATTCTGCTTCTGTTACATGTCAATCTGTGCTATATCTCTTTTTATTTGGACTATAATAGACTACCATTTTTATCAAACATTTTCCCTCGTTGTTGGGTTTAGTTTTCTCTAAATAGAAACTTATGGATACTTTTTGCACTGCTATAGTAAATATATTTAATTAATGCGACCAAAAATGCGACCATAAAGATACAAAATAATGCTAAATAAAGTAGTATTAAAAGAAAACAAAAGAAATAAAAGTAATGATAATCAATTAAATACGGTATATAAAATAAATTATACTGTATGTAGAGAATAACTCATAATCAGGGGGTCCCTGGTTCAAGCCCAGGTGGGTCCACAAAAAAGGGAAAGTCTAATTTGGCTTTCCCTTTTTTATTTTAATTCCTCTTTTTAATTCTATATTTTCTTGTAATATTGTATTGTGTAAAAAATACACAATAAATCCTCTTTTGTAACCAATTATTGCTAAATGAAAACAATCACTTCTTTTCTATTGATAATTTTAAGCATTCAATTATCTGCACAAATGAATAGACTAAGCGAACAACTTGGAAATTTTAAAAAAATAGAAAAAATAAATGGTGGACATTCTATTGAGGCTACTAATGCATTTATTCAGTTAACTGCTTATAATGCTACAACCATTAGAATTAGGGCAACAAAAACAAAGCCTGTAGCTGATTTTTCTTTTGCTATTGATGAACTTACGCCTGCAAGTGTATTGGAGAATACGAGTACAACTGCCAATGAAATAAAATTAAGCACTGATAGTCTTGATGTACTTATTTCTAAAAACCCTATTCGTATTCAAATATTGAATAAACAGGGTAAACTATTGTGTAGCGATGAACAATCACTTGGCATAAGTTGGTTTGGTAATCAGGTAAGTTGTTATAAAAAACTGCATGCAGACGAAAAGTTTATTGGTTTGGGTGAAAAAACAGGCGGTATTAATAGAAGAGGTAATTTTTTTCAACATTGGAATAGTGATGTGCCAGGTTATAGTTTAAATGCTGATCCTTTGTATGCTACCATTCCTTTTTTTATTGGCATTCATAGTGAAGTTGTGTATGGTATTTTCTTCGATAATACACATAAATCTTATTTCAATTTTGGTGGTGGAGCAGATGAAGAATTGTTTCATTTTGGAGCAGATGATGGAGAAATGAACTATTACTTTTTTGGTGCAAATTCTGTAGCAGAAATTATTAAAGATTATACACAGCTTACAGGTAGAACACCAATGCCTGCTTTGTGGAGTTTAGGTTTTCAACAAAGTAGATGGGGATATGATAGTCAAGCACAATTATTAAATATTGCTCAAACATTTCGAGAGAAAAAAATGCCTGCCGATGTAATTGTTAGCGATATTAATTACATGGATAATTACAAGGTTTTTACTTGGAGCAATCAATTTCCATCGGTTAAAAATATGCTTACCAATATGAAGCAAATGGGCTTTGATATGGTTACAATTATTGATCCTGGAATTAAAGTTGAAAAAGGCTATAAAGCTTATGAAGAGGGCATTGCACA
>Ga0114938_1002325_pt1 | contig 12061 bp, 8 predicted proteins | sample AshMeaBigSpring_FD_88675 | JGI IMG/M metagenome (GOLD analysis project Ga0114938, IMG submission 88675) | Groundwater microbial communities from Big Spring, Nevada to study Microbial Dark Matter (Phase II) - Ash Meadows Big Spring | ecosystem: Environmental > Aquatic > Deep subsurface >...
AATTACTTACCGGTTTTGTGGATCAGCCGCGGGGCGCTAGCCCGCGGTCCTTCGCGGATGAACCGCGGGCTAGCGCCCGGCGGCTGATGAGTGATTTCGGTAACTTATTGTTGAACAGCGCCTTACGACTGAGGTGGGGCACCGCGCGGGTGTTGGCAGGTCCCGCCCGCCCGGGTCGCTCGCCGTCGGTGGCCACGACAGGCCAAGGAGCGCAAGTGCCGGCGGATATCCCGGATGCCTTCCCTGGTCGTTCATGCTGGGTGGCGGTCCATGGACTTGACGGCTGGCGGGCTCCCGGCGCGGCGGTCCTGCGAACGCCGCATCCGTTTTCCCTTCGGCTGGCTGCCCACCGCCCGCGCATGGTTTTTCAGGAGAGCCGCATGATGGAAGCGAGTTTCGTGTTTCGCCGGGCGTGGCGCATGGCCCCGCTGTTCCTGTTGGCCCTGGCAGCCGTTGGCTGCGGGCAGCCCTTCTCGTCACCTTCCGTGCCTGCTCCGTCCCGTGGCACACCTGCCTCTCCCGCCGCGCCCGGGACGTCCGGCGCGCCATCGATGATGGCCGCCCCCGCGGTCTTGGCGACGGGCGTCAATTCGGGTCACATCTTGCGCGAGGATGCGATCACCCGCGTGCTGTCGGCCACGTACCAGGTCCAAGGGCTCTATCGCTCGATGTTGGGGCCCTACAGCACGGAGCGGTTGACGGTGTTGGATCGGCCCCAGCCGGAGCTGGTCTGGCTCACGGGCTACAATGCCCACATGGTCGCGGAGGATGGCCAGACCGAGATGCCGCAGCGCTACATGTGTCACAGCAACCTGGACTTCAATCCCGGCGTGCATCGCAACCGGGTGGCGAGCAGCCGCGCGGCCAGCAGTCGCCTGTTCACGCTGTCCCAGGGGCAGTTCGTCGTGGAGTTTCCCCCCGGGTTTGGTATCCCGATGATGTCCGACGAGGTCTTGTCGCTCACCACGCAGGTGCTGAATCTGCACGACCCCAACGACCGCGCCCGGGTGCGGCACAATGTGGGCATCCGGTTCGTGCCGGATCGGGACGCCGCGCAGCCAATGCGGCCGCTCTTTCCCACATCGGCCTACGGGCTGGTGACGCTGGAGGAGGGGGGCGTCTGCTACAACTCACCGCACGACGGGCCGAGTTGCCTGCCGGGGGCCGTCGCCGAGGGTGGGGCGGTGATCACGGACCGTCTCGGCCGACGTTTTTCCGGACACTGGATCGTACCGCCTGGCAAGCATGTCTACCGCACCGATTGCACCACGCTCATGAATATCCCCTGGGACACGACGGTGCACTACATCGCGACCCACTTGCACCCATTCGCCGAGTCGCTGGAATTGGTGGATCGCACGGCGGGCACGACGGTTTTCCAGAGTCTCGCGGTCAATACGACCGACATCATCGGGCTGGAGCACGTCGATTACTTCAGCAGCGTGGAGGGCGTCCCGTTGTACAAGGACCACCAGTACGAGATCATCGCCCGGTACGACAATACCAGCGGTCAGAATCAGGATTCGATGGCCGTCATGTACATGTACGTGCTGGACAAAGAGTTCCAGCGGCCGGGGGCTGCCAGCGCGACCCCCTGACGGCGTCCCCGCGGCCAGCCGCGGACAGCTGAGCCAGTTGGGAGGCCCACGACCCAGGAGCATTCCGCGGCACGCAGGTGTGCGCCCCACATTGGTATTCGTGACCCTGGGAGCGGCGAGGTTCGTGCTCAGCCGGTACGTGGAACGGGTTTGCGGTCCGGCGGGAGCCTCGCCCGCCCGGAATCACGCAGGGCGAGCATGATGCGTGGGCATCTCGCGATCACGCTCGTCGATTCAGGGGGCGGCGAGGACCGCCATATTGTCGCGGTGGATGACTTCTTCGTAGGGGCAGTGGCCCAGCACGTGGGCGATGCGGTCGCTCTTCAGCCCGCGGATGCGCTGCAAATCGGCAATGGGATAGTTCGACAGGCCGCGGGCAAACTCCCGGCCCGCCGGGTCGCAGAGGCTGACGACATCTCCCTTCTGGAACTTCCCCTCGACCTGGACGATGCCGATCGCCAACAGGCTGCGGCCCTCCTGCTGGATCGCCCGCTGGGCCCCGACGTCGACGCGCAGCCGCCCGCGCGGCTGGGCGGCCAGTCCAATCCAGCGTTTCCAGGGGGTGACCGATTTGCCCTCGGCCAGAAATAGCGTCCCCACGTCCTCGCCCGCCAGCACGCGACGCAGCGTACCTGCCTCATGGCCGCTGGCGATGATGACGTTCTCGCCCGCCGCGGTGGCAATCCGCGCCGCTTGCAGCTTGCTGGCCATACCCCCCTTGGTCAGTCCCGTGGTCTGGTCCCGGACGTAGCCTAGCAGTTTGTCGTCCATCCGGCGCACGATCGGAATCCGCTGCGATTCCGGACTTCTCGGATCGCCGTCAAACAGACCCTCGACGTCCGAGAGGATCAGCAACAGGGGGGCTCGCAGCAGGTTGGTGACCATCGCCGCCAAACGGTCGTTGTCGCCGAACGTGGTCATCAATTCATCCACCGCCACGGTGTCATTCTCATTGATGATCGGCACAGCATTCATTTCCAGCAGGGCCCGCAAGGTGTTTCGCACATTCAGGTAGCGGGGCCGATGGTCGAGATCGTCGGTCGTCAGCAGCACCTGGGCCGCGTGTCGCCCGTACTGGCGGAAGGCGCGATCGTACGTCTCGATCAGCTTCGCCTGACCGAGCGCGGCGACGGCCTGCAACTGTGCCAGGTTCTGGGGCCGGTGACTCAACCCCAGCCGACTCATGCCCGCACCCACCGCGCCGCTGCTGACCAGGACCACGCGGCGGCCTGTCTCGATCACCCCGTGAATCTCCTCCGCCAGCCGCTCGATCCGCTGCTCATCCAGCCTGCCGTCGGCATGCGTGAGCACCCGCGTTCCGACTTTGACGACCAGGGTATGAGCACTGGTAGCGATCTCTTGACGCAGCAGATCGGTCATGGTGGCCTGCGGAATGAAGTCGACTTGCAGCAGGGTCAAGCCAAGGGTGCGGTGAACGGAATCAGAACGCGGAGCTGCCAGCCGCCCGCGCGGCCGTCGGCGCGGCGTCCACGGTCGTGGTCAACGAACGTAACCGTTCACGGGGTGGACGCCTGATCGGCTGCACCCCAAGGTGTCAGGCACATTTTTCGGCGGACACGTTCGTGCCGAGCGCTCGCGTCTTCCCGCCGAAAAATGAGCCAGACCCCGGCCTGTGAACGGTTACTCAACGAACGCATCCAGGGTGCTGGCGTGCGTGAGCGCCTGCCGGTCCGGCGCAAATACGGTGCCGCCCTGGCCTCGCACTCCGCCCGCGGTACAATCACGCCTGCCACGGGGGGAATGCCCACGCGCATCCGGCCAACTCCTGACGCGCGGCCCAGGGTGCCCGACGCATCCCTACGGGCAGGACACAACTCAAGACGGGGCTCGGCAGTCGGTCCAGGCTGGGTGCCGTCAGGTCAGGCGGTTCCCGAATGCTGGCGGTCGTGTTCCCTCAACGGCGGTGGTTTTCGGGGGGCTGGGCGGACAGCGGAGCCTGCGCGGCTCGCCCGTTGCCCCCGTGGGTATCTATACCATGCACCTTCAAATGACGACAGATCGGATGTTGAGCGATCCAAGCCAAGGCCCATACTCCGCCCGGCCGAGATGGACGCTTTCGCAACGGAGGCAAACGAGTCCGAAGCACAAGCGAGTGAATGCGTTGCGTTCCTCGCTCGCGCATCGCTCTGGTGTCAACATCGGCGGGGCGGAGTATAAAATGAACACCTGCTGACCAGCGGGGGACCACGCCGTCGCGGGCGGTCGGCCGGTTGCTCAAGGCTGCATTGTGCGAAGGGGGGCTGATGGGCGAGCTGTTTCACGAGTGCGGTGTCGCGGCTGTTTACCACCTCAGGGGGGGGCAGCGAAGTCCGCTTTGCCCACCTCAGGGTCCGGACGAGGTGTCGCGGCTCTTACCCCGGATGCTGCTGGATATCCAGAACCGGGGCCAGCTCGCGGCGGGGATGACCTCGTACTGCCCGCAGCGCGATCAGTTGATCGACACGCACAAGGACGTGGGGACGGTCAGCGAGGTCTTTCGCCTCTCGCACCGGGGGAAGCGCGAGAGCTTGATGACCCGCTACGCCGGACGTGCCGCCATCGGCCATGTGCGGTACGCCACCTGCGGGCAGGACGACCGCAGCTACGCTCAGCCGTTCGAGCGGCATCATCTGCAGAAGCACAAGTGGTTCAGCTTTGCCTTCAACGGGCAACTGGCCAACTATCCGGACCTCCGTGCGCGGCTGCTGGCCGATGACGACCATCACCTGGCACGCGAGACCGATACCGAGATCATCATGCACGAGTTGAGCCGCGAGTTGTCGGGCGACGCGCGTCCTCGGCTCGTGGACGTCATGCACCGGGTTGGCCAACGGTTTGACGGCGCGTACAGCCTGGTCCTGTTGAATGCCTGCGGTGAGATGCTGATCGCGCGTGATCCGCTGGGCATCAAGCCGTTGTGCTATGCCGTGGAAGGTCCGCTGCTGGCCGCGGCCAGTGAGAGCGTGGCCCTCGTGAACCTCGGTTTCCGTGCCGAGAACATCCAGGCCCTGGCGCCGGGTTGTGCGATCACGGTCAGTAACAATCAGGTTGCGCTGGAGCGGTTCGCCGACAGCCCGCGGCAGGCTCCCTGCTTTTTCGAATGGGTCTATTTCGCCAACGTGGCCAGTACGCTCGACGGGCGGAGCGTGTACCTGTCGCGGACGGCCCTGGGGGAGGAGCTGGCGCGGTTGGAGCGCCAGGAGGGGCGCGTGCCGCTGGACGACGGCACGATCGTGGTGCCGGTGCCGGACACGAGCAAGGCGGCGGCCGACTCGCTGGCCTTTCAGCTGGGCATCCCGTGCCGCGAGGGGTTGATTCGCAACCGCTACTCGGGGCGGACTTTCATCGAGGGGAGCGTGGGGCGCGAACGGGCGGCACAGGCGAAATACACCCCGCTCCGCGAGGTGCTGGGCGGAAAGCGAGTGCTGCTGGTGGAGGACTCGATCGTCCGCTCGACGACCATGCGGGTGCTCCTGCGCCGCATCCGGGACGAAGGTCAGGCGCGGGAGATTCACGTGCGCGTCGCCTGCCCGCCGATCATCGCTCCCTGTTTTTACGGCATCGACATGTCGACGGTCGACGAGCTGTTCGCGCCCGGCTTCCTGCGGGGCGGGCCGCTCACGGCCGAGGTACAGCAGGAGATGGCCACGGCCCTCGGCGCCGACACCCTGCGCTACCTGCCGATCGAGGCGGTGGGGCGGGCGATCGACCGCCAGGCGGGGCAACTGTGCCGGGCCTGCATCACCGGCGACTATCCCACGCCCTGTGGCCAGCGATTGTACCAGGTGGCCCTCTCCCAGGCCGGTCGCGGCGGCGATGGGCGGCGCACTTACGAGCGCGGCGGCGTGCCCGCCAGTTAGGCGCTGCAAGACATTTACCTACCGGTCTTGTGGATCAGCCGCGGGGCGCTAGCCCGCGGTCTTTCGCGGATGAACCGCGGGCTAGCGCCCGGCGGCTGATGAGTGATTTCGGTAACTTATGGTTTAACAGCGTCTTAGTTCTCCGGCCGTCGACCGCCGATTCGGGAAGGGGCGCCTCCTGCGAACGCCGGGCGCCGCCTGAGTAGCCTTGCCCGATCCTGGAAAGAATGCACGCGCGGCACCCGCCAACCGGAGTTGCACGATTTTGGGAGGGCGAGGCTCCCGCCGCGCCGGTGCGTTGAGCGGGTATTCGGCTCGGCAGGAGCCTCGCCCTCCGGGAAACACGTCACCCGATCCAGGGTCGGGCCTCGTCCGCAGGCGGCGCCGGTCCCGCCGTTGTCTTTTTCGCGTCATCGGTCCCGCCCTGATGCAGGGCAGGCCGAGAATCCAGCGGATACGTTTCACGTTCCTTCGGTCCGCGCGTCGTCGACAGGCGGACTTCATCGGCCGAACAGCGGCTCAGCCCCGCAGCGGTGGCCGGTCAAGTCCCGGCGAACGGGCGGCTGCCCCGCAAACCGGCCGCGCGAAGGCGACCCTCGCGTGTCTCGGCGGACGCGGGAACGGTCCCGGTCGGCGGGGCCACGGGCCGCGATCAGTCCGCCGCGCCTGGCGAGGGCCGCGGCCTGGCGAACCGCGCACGATACACCTCGTGCCCTCCCAGCCGCATGCGGCGTTCGAAGTGGGTGCGGTAGTCCAGCTCGTGCGTCGGGGTCCGCAGCGGTTCGTCCCACGGTCCCTCCCAGCTGACCGTGGCGGCGATCAGGCTCAGGGTGGCCTCAAAGTACTCGTGGACGTCGGTCCAGAAGTGCAGTTGGCCGCCCGGAACCAGTACCCGATCGAGATCGCGGAGGAAGGAGGCGGTCATCACGCGCCGCTTCCGGTGCCGCTTCTTCCACCACGGATCGGGAAAGTACACATGTACGGCGTCCACCGCGTGGTCGGGAACCAGGCTGGCCAGCACACGCCGCGCGTCGCCATGGACGATCCGGGCATGGGTCAGTGCGTGGCGCGCCAGGCGGGAGGCCACCAGGCGGGCATACTTCCGCGCCAGCTCGATCCCCAGGAAGTTCCGCTCCGGCTGAGCCCGCGCGGCGGCGACCAGGAACAGCCCCTTGCCGCTGCCCACCTCGATCTCCAGCGGCGCGATACGTCCGAACAGCTGTGGCGCGTCCCACGGTTGCGGCAGCTCGTCGGGCGTCTTCAAAAAGGGACTCAGGTCGACGCCGGGATCGATGTTCCGAAGCGAGCGGCGGCCCATGGACTTCGTCCCCGGCGATCGATCACCGCCGCAGGCGGGCTACCTGGGGTGGGTAAGCTCGCCGGCCGTCCGCCCCAGGAACTCCGCGGGCAGCGGAATCCCCTTGATCAGCCCATCCACGACCAGGTTGTCGCGGACCAAACCCTGAAAGCGGCAGACGATCATCCGCCCGGGGCGCAGCCGCACCAGCTGGCAGACAAGATAGAGCCGGTCGCCGGGCACCACCGTGTCGCGAAAACGGACCTCTTCGAGGCCCCCAAACCCGATCAGCCTGACACCCAGCAGGTCGTGCCGCTGCGTGTAGTAGCTGGACAGCTGCGCCGCCGCCTCGCACATGATCACGCCCGGCATGAGCGGCGCACCGGGCATGTGTCCGCGAACCCAGAACTCATGCTGGCTGACATCCTTGTAGCCGACGCAGATGTGCCGCTGCACGTCCTCGTAGACGATCGCCGTCAGCTGCTCCATCTCGTGGCGCTGCGGATTCCACCGGCGAATCTCCTCCAGGTCCGCGACGACCCGCGTCAGATCCAACTCGGCCAGATCGATGATCAGGTCTTTGCTGGCCACGTCGACAATTCCCGGATCCGCGGCGGGTAGGATGAACCTGGCTCGGGCCGAACGGCGTGCCGGTGCCAGGCGGCTGGTCCTGGCAGCCTCACGTGCGTACCAGGCGGCGCTTGGCCCGGCGGCCGCGGGCATTGGCGGGACGCTTGCCGTGATTGGCTTTCTTGATCTTGCGATGCGGTTTGGCCATGTCGATTTGCCTTGCTATGCCGGAGAGTTGACCCTTACCCGCCGCGCTTCGGTCCGGGGATGGGTGCGGGAATTCACATCGAGTCGTTTTCCTGGGTTTTCAAGTTAGCAGGAAAAGCCGGGGCTGAGAAGGCCGCAGGGGCCGTCGGCCAGGTGTGCGCTGTCTGCTCGCCGCACTCCGGCGGGACGCCGCACGCCACGGCCTGCGGCGGCAACGCCGCACGGCGAGGCACCGCGCCGCCACCGCTTCGCACGGCGTCAGAACAGGGCGTGGACTCGGACAGTTGCCACGCGGTCGACGCCGTCGCGCACGTCGCCGAGGGGTCCGCGGCGCGATGCCGCGTCAGCCAGACAAGCAGCGCCGGCAGCAATACGAGCGAGTTGATCAGACAGCAGGTGACGCCCAGGGTCAGCACCCGTCCCAGGCTGCGCAGTCCCTCGTGCCGGGCCAGGATCAGCGACCCGAAGCCGACGTTCGTGGTCAGCGACGTGATGATCACGGCGGTGGCCACAGAGCGCGACAGGCGGTACCGGCCGACCTGCCGGCGGAAGTCGTGAATGACGTGAACGCCGTCGTCGATGCCGATGCCCAGGATCAGCGGCAATACGATCATGTTCGCCGGATTCATGGGGATGTTCAGCCACCCCATGATCCCGCACAGTTGCACCAGGCCCAGGGACATGGGCAGCAGGGCCAGCAGCGTATCGGAAATGCTGCCCAGGTCGAATCCCACCACGACGATCACGACGATCAGGGCGTAAATGGCCGCCTGGACGTAGCTCTGCTGCATCTGCCGCGAGGCGTAGAAGGTCTGCAACGGCTGGCCCGTGGCCTGCGGATCAATTCGCTTGACGTCGGCCACGAACCGTTCCAGGGCGGCCATGTCCCAGACGTCGCCGCGAGCGAAGATCTTCAGCACGTGCCGGCCGTGTTTTCCCACGAAGCGGACCCGCAGTTCCGGCGGCAGGTCGGACCACTGGGGCGGAACCGGATCGCACAGTCCGCGCACCAGGTGCAGGCGCCCGAGCAGGTCCCAGGCCAGTTGCTGCTGGTACTCGGCCAGCCGCGCGCCGGCGGCGGCCGGCGACATGCGCCGCAGTTGCTGACGCACCGCATCGAGCTGGCCGCGCAGAGCACTCGCGCGCGGGTCGTGCAGGTCCAGTTGGTCCAGCCGGCGCTCCAGGGCCTGGTCCAGTTGCCGGGGAGAGCACGCGGGAATCAACCCGGGACGCGCGGGAAGCACCTTCAGCAAGCGGCCGATGCGCTCGATCGCGGCCGTGCGGGCGGGATCGTCCGCGGGGATCAGCGACACAATCTCCTCCACCCGTTCGACCGTGGAAAGCTCGAGGAAGCGCTGCTTCCGCGCCAGCAGCGCCGCCGGGCTGTCCGCCACCGACAGGGCAAACCAGGCCCCCTGGCCCGCCTCGCTCAAGAGCACCCGCTCCCAGACCACGCTATCCAGGGAAGCCGGCTGCAGGTTCAGCAGGTTGTGGTCGTACCACAAGCGGCTGCCGCCGACCCCTAACAGGGTGCTGGCGGACAGGGTCAACCACAGCACGCACTCCGGCGCGCGGTGCCAGGGACGCAACCATCCATCGACCGGCAAGCTGACCGGGACGTGGTGTCGCCAGCGGCTGCGGTCCGCAATCCAAAGAATGACTGGCAGCACGAGCAGGGTGGACAGCAGGCAAAGCAGAATCCCGCCACCAGCAATCATTCCCAACTCGGCCACGCCCTGGAACTCTGTCACCGCCACCATGAAAAACGCCAGGGCGGTCGTGAGGCCCCCGACGGCAATTCCCGGTCCTGCGCTGGCCGCGGTCCGAAGGATTGCCTCCCGGCAGTTGCGCAGCCGCGGCAGCAGCTCCAGATACCGCGCGACGTAGTGAATCCCGAAATCGATTCCCAGCCCGATCAGGATGACCCCGAACGAGATGCTCAGGATATTCAGGTGACCGACGCTCAACGTGATGTAGCCCAGCGACCAGACGATCGCCAGCAGCAAGGCGGCGACGGCCATCAGCGGATGCCGCAGGCCCCCGAAGCCGGCCACGAACAGGCAGAGGACGCCCGCCAGGCTCAGCAGGCTGGCCTCCAGCATGTCCTGCCGGCTGGCCCGCATCTCGTCGTTCTCCAGCACGGGCAAGCCGGTCAATCCGATCTGAACGCCCTCATGACGCGCGCCAACTTCAGCCATGATCCGCCGCAAGGCATCGACCGCCTGGCTGGCCCCGTCAAAACCCTGCTCGTTGCCGCGGGCAAACAGCAGGATCATCCCCAGCCGGCCATGGGCCGCCAGGAGATGGCGCAGTCGCAGCTCGCGCAGCTGGTCGAAACCCGCCAGCTCCGCCATCCAGGGCGAAAAGAAGCGGCCGTGCGCCAGGGAGCCCTGCAGGCTCTCCGCCAGTTGGCCCAGCTCCGCGCCGGCCGCGCTCGCCCCCGCGGTCGAGCTGGATGAGAACGGCGCGGCGGCCAGCGATGCCCCCCGCGGCGCAAGGATGGAAAGCAGTTCCAACCCCGACCAGTCGTTACGGCGGATCGGTTCGGAGACGCGTACAAATTGCTCCACCTGCTCCACCTGCTCCACCCGCAGGTAGTGCAGCCCCTTGGCCTGCAGGGGCGACAAATCGATCGCGTGCAGCACGTGATCGAACAACCCCGGCTCGCGCGCCAGCCGCACTGCCAGCTCGTCCAAGGCCGAGATCACCGCCGCCGGATCGTCCCCCCGCACCACCAGAATCACGTCGTCCCGATCGCCGAACTCGCGGATGTAGGCCAGCCACAGCTGGTTGAAGTCACTGGCCGGATTCAGCAAATCCAGACGGCGCGTGCGGAAGCCAAGCCCATAAACGGCCAGGACGATGGAGACGACGGCCACCACCAGGGCGACGCCCAGCGTCACCCGCGGCATCCAGAGCACGGCGGCCGTCAGCCAGCGCAAAGGCCGTCCCAGCAGCGACGCGTCACCGTGTTCCAGCGGCTGGCGCGGCATGCTGTCTCGCGGGGGGCCGGAAGTCCTGAGAACCCCGAGCGCGCCGGTACGGGCGGCCTGCGACGTATCGTCCTGCCCGACAAAGTGCACACAAGGACATACGGACGCAGCAGGGCAGGGCGGGATTCTAGCGGGCCTGGAGAGTTGCGGCAAGGTGAATCGGATTGCACAAACCCGTAGTGCGGCAACCGACCGCGAGTCGTGCTGCGACGGCGGAAATTTTCCGGATTTGCGTGTTTCCGGCAGGGCAAGGTTCCCGTCGCGCCAGCGCCCGTCACGGCGCGAGCGCTGGCATTGTTGTTTGGATTGGTCGAGGGAGCCATCGTGCCCCGCCTCGACGCCTGTCGCACCGACGAGGCCGTTGTGCGTGTTGGGGTGGCCCGGTCGATGCCCCGACGGGGCGGTATTCACCCAGCCCAGGCCGCCGGCCTGGGTACCGGTGCCATCCGCCAAACCAACCGATTCTTTATCGAACATCGGCCCAACGGGCCAACGGTTCATCCGTATGGGGCGTCGAATCGGGGGAACGAGTATTCACCCGCCACGCGACGAGGCGGTTGCGCGTGTTGGGGTGGCCCGGTCGATGCCCCGAAGGGGCGGTATTCACCCAGCCCAGGCCGCCGGCCTGGGTACCGGTGCCATCCGCCAAACCAACCGATTCGTTATTGAACATCGGCCCAACGGGCCAACGGTCCGCCGGCGCCTTTGGAATCGATGTGCTAAGATACTGGCCACTTCATTAACTCGGCCCTTCTACGGCGGCGAGGAACCCTTCTTCCATGCCCCAATCTCTTTCACGCATTTGGCTACACATTGTGTTCCGCACCAAAGAACGCCGACCGTTTCTCCGAGATGACGCGCTGCGTGAGGAGACGTTCCGTATGTTGGCGCACCACGCAAACGAAGTGAAATGTCCGTCGGCCCGTGTGGGCGGTTGGCACGACCACGTTCATATTCTGTGTGGCCTGGCGCGAACGATTGCGGTTGCCGATTTGATCGAGGTCCTGAAAACGGAAACCTCGAAGTGGATCAAGAAACGCGAAGCCAAGCTGACGGCGTTTCATTGGCAAAACGGATACGGTGCGTTTTCGGTCAGCCAATCCATGGTCGATTCCGTGATCGAATACATCGATCGGCAAGCCGAACATCACGCGCGGCCGGGTTTTCAGGACGAGTATCGCGCGATCTGCGTGAGGCACGGCGTGGAAATCGACGAGCGATATGTGTGGGACTAAAGCAGGCCGCCCTTTGTCCTTGACACCCGGGAGCACCGCCTGGCCGACGTGCTCAACGAGCTTTTGGTCCGCTGCGGCGGTGGGCCAAGCGACCTGGCCACCGCCTACTTCGCCATTTCGGGCTGCCGCCTGGTGCGCGAGCGGTTATGCCAGGCGGGAGCGGCTGGCCCTTTGATTGGGGGTCTTCGGCAAAATTTGTGGGTGATTTCGTGGACGACGGGGTGCGTTTTCAAGGCATGGCAGGGCAAAAAGAATGCCGCTTCCATGGGGGGAGCCGACGGGAGTGGCGTGGGAGAAACTC
>Ga0114938_1002326_pt1 | contig 12060 bp, 2 predicted proteins | sample AshMeaBigSpring_FD_88675 | JGI IMG/M metagenome (GOLD analysis project Ga0114938, IMG submission 88675) | Groundwater microbial communities from Big Spring, Nevada to study Microbial Dark Matter (Phase II) - Ash Meadows Big Spring | ecosystem: Environmental > Aquatic > Deep subsurface >...
CAGCGTCCAGACTGCCATCGATGCGATGAAGTCCGCCCGCGCTCCCCACAGCTTTCTCGGAATTGACCAGGACGGATCCACCAGCATCGTGAAGACCTCCGGCAATCCGGACAGCCACGTTGTACTCCGGGGCGGCCGGGACGGCGGAAACTACCACCCCCACCATGTCGCAGCGGCCTGCGAGGCGCTCCGCAAGGCGGGACTGGCGCAGGCGCTCATGGTCGACTGCAGCCATGCGAACTCCGGCAAGGATCCGCGCCGCCAGCCGGACGTTTGGAAATGCATCCTCGAGCAACGGGCTGCAGGCCGCCGCGAGATCATCGGGGCAATGATTGAGAGCAACCTTCACGCCGGAAGCCAGCCGCTTCCCTCCGAGCGCTCTTCGTTGCAGTACGGCATCTCCATTACGGACGCCTGCATTGACTGGGCGGCCACTGAAGCCCTCTTTGCTTGAATATCGGCGGGATCCGGTTTGCAGCCATTGACTTCGAGAGTGCGGGTTCGGCGCCCGGGCTCACCGATGAGCCGGTCCAGATCGCTGTCGCCCACCTTGCTGGCGGGATCATCACGCATGCCTTAAATTCGTATCTTGCACCGGGTCGCAGCGTGACATGGGCCGCACGTGCGGTCCATGGGATCGGCGATGAGCAGCTTGCGGATGCGCCGAGGCTGCTTGATCTCTGGCCGAAGGTTAAGGCGGCCATGCAGGATCGATGGATTGTTGCCCACGGCGCCGCGACGGAGAAGCGCTTCCTTCGCGTCTTTCCATTCCACGGGTTCGGCCCATGGGTCGATACCCTGCAGATCACGCGTGCCGTCTATCCGGAACTGCCATCCCACGCGCTCGGGGACGCGGTTTCCTCACTCGGACTTGACGTGGAGCCCGAGATCTCGGCTCCGGGGTTCCGCTGGCACGATGCCTATTGCGACGCAGTGGCCTCGCTCGTGCTGCTCCGGCATTTGATATCTGCAGCCGACCTTTTTGAGGCGCCGGCCGAGTTGCTTACCCGCCCCAACCTCGAGCTCTATTTTGCCGCACGCAAGGCGGGGCGCCTGTAAATCGGGCTCCATGGCAAGGGGTTCCGATTTTGCGGATTTTTGCGGATGTTTCCCGGCAGGTCATCAACTGCCTGCAGGCGACTGAAACCGCAGGTGTCCATGCGCTTTCACACTGGCATTTCGCATGGAGGCTGATGAGAGCCTTTGCAGGCGCAGCTTGGAAGCCCGCTGCGGATGTCCGGCGGACGTCGCACGGGGGTAATCAAAGGTTATTCGAAGTTGAGATTCCGGCCCTTTTGAAAAGGGAAGGTGAGCCACGGCCTGCTTGAGAGCCCGCGGGCAACGGAAGCAGACGAACCGCACGATGTCGCTAGACACCACAACGGGTATGTTTTTCCCACAACGAATGCAAGCTGGCGCCAATTATATTGATCTGAAGCAAGGAAACTTGACCTTGTCTCCGCATTCCGTTAGCAAATTGAGAAAGGAGCGCTCTCTGCGGCTGGAATCGACCGGCAACCGCCCGCGACACCGCAAAAGCGATTTCCTATCAATAAAGGCGACCAACAGCACCATGCGAGAATCTGGGCAAGTGGGCTTTTTCCGTGTGCAGGTTGCTTTCGCGAAGGAAATTGCAGCAGGCCGCACGGAGGAATTTCCTTCGCGCGGTGGCTTCATCTGGGCATCCAGAGACTCCATAACGCCAGAGGGGGCCTTTGCAAAGTGTCGCGATGGCATGGGGGGCGATGTCCTTCGAAGCAGGGAGTGGGGACGCACGATTGGGAAGCCGTGCCAGGCGCTGCAAGATTGGACGCTCAGGCGGGGGGATCTTCGGGGAGCCGCGGCAGATAACCAAAAGGACAGCTGTTCTCGGCGCGGTTTAATGACTTCATGAAGGCGGCCCTGTTTGCTCTTGTTTTGCTGGCCATTTCGGGGGGGGCAAGTTCGTTTGGTCAGACCATTCTTCGCGTCAACCAGGCGGCCAGCGGCAGCACGCACGACGGGGCTTCGTGGGGCACGGCGTTTACGAAGTTGGAAGATGCACTGGCCGCCGCGCAGCCGACGGCTTCGCAGCCCGTCGAGATCTGGGTGGCGAAAGGGACCTATAAACCGACGACGGATACCAACCGTGCCGCGGCATTCCGGCTGAAGAGCAACTTGACGATCCGGGGAGGGTTCCGTGGGAATGAAGTGTCCGCGGGAGACCGTACACCTTGGGGAAATCCGACGGTATTGAGCGGTGACATCGGCATTCCGATGGTCGGCGCGATTACGGATCTCAACGAATCTCCCGCGCAGCCGGCCTCGCTGGACGATGCGGGGTGGGCGGACAATACTTACAACGTCCTCGTTGGGGATGGAGTGGAGGGCGTGATCCTGGAATTCCTGACGGTCACCGGGGGCGCGGCCACCTCCACGGCGATTGATCGGGCCGACATTGACGGATACGAGTTGTATGCCGGTGTTCCCGAAACGACCGGCGCCAAGTCGGCGGTAAAGCCGTCGTCTCAGGTCGTGGGCGGCGGCCTCTATTTCAATACGGGCCCGACGTGGTCGGTGGCCCGATTCGGTCTCGAGATGTATAGTTGCACGTTTGCGCGGAACCGGTCCCGCGGCTACGGCGGGGCGCTGGCGCTCTACGATGGGAGCGCCTTCTTCGGCGGGTGCACCTTTGATCAGAATGTCTCCGAGGGCCCGGGAGGAGCGATCTGGGGGCTGAATCAGCAGAGCGGCTTCGTCCAGTGCGGATTCACAAAGAACCTTTCGAAGGACGGGGGAGGGGCGGTAAAAATCATGGGGATCCCGTCCGAACGGGCCAGCAACGCGGACGTGGACGGGTTTAACGACGCCCTCCGCGGGATCGCCTTCTCGATCTATGGCGTTTCCGACGAAAAGGCGACGCGGGATAAAATCGGATCGATTCTCACCGCATTCGGCATCTACAAAGCCGCCAATAAGTTTGCCGCCACCGAGGGCGGATTTTTCACGAAGGCGGCTTCGACGTTTCCCAATCCATTCGCCAAATCAACCACCCAGGTCGGTGGCGCGACGGTCACGAACACAAATATCTCGCCGGGCACGCGGCTGCTTGCCGCCTACGCCCTTGTTCAGATCGGCTTTGCCGCAGGAGACAACATCGTGAAGGTGCTGGATGCCCTGGGGAAGCTGGACAAGAACAGCGCGGACTACAAGCGGTGGGTCGCCGTGAATGAGGGGTTTAACAAATACGCGACCCCCCAGGGGCTGATCAGCCTGGGGGCTCACGCCGCGATCAATGCGGCGTTGCCTGCAACCTCGCCCGACCTGATCGCCGCCAAGAGGGCCAGCTACGAGAACTACACCCAGGCTGGAAGGTCCGGCTTCGCCTCCTGCACGTTCACCGAGAACCTGGCCGACAATGAGGGGGGAGCCATCGAGTTGGTGTTCAATAACCTGCTCGTCGAGAATTGCACGTTCGCGAGAAACCGGGCCGGGTCAAACGGAGGCGCGATTTCCAGTGCGATGTGGAACATGCCGCAGGTGATCAGCTCCGTGTTCACGAACAACACGTCCGCCGACGGCACGAGCGCCATCGCCAACAGCTTCAGCTCCATCATGATGGTGGTGAACTGCACCATCCTGAACAACAGGTCCGATGCCAGCTTCGGCAAGGCGCTTTCCGCGACGATGGGAGCGGACGTTCGGGTCTACAACTCGATCCTCTGGAACAACGCAAACAAGTCGCTGACCTCCGGTGCCGACGTCGAGGCCGTGACCGAGTCGATGTTGGATGAGGACACGCGCAAGCGCTACGATGCCCTGCAGGGCGAGCGGGTTAACTGGCTGGGGATCATGGATATCCGGAATTCCATCGTGCAGAGCCTGGACACGATCCCGCTGGGCACGGACCGCATTGCGCCGCAGCTGTCCGGCACGAACCTTTCCCAGGCCGAGATCAACGCGGCCGTCAACGCGATGAAAGATGCCGACGCACGCGGCGAGCTTGAGAGCTCCGGTGCGGTGAACGTCGGCGCCGGCGTCCGGCCGAAGCTCCGCGACCCGGCCTATGGCAACAGCGCCGCGGACCCGCTGCTGCTCACCTCGCCCACCGGAAAAATCAGCGTCCAGTCGCCGGCCACCAACGCCGGCAACAGCCAGTGGATCAACTGGAAGATGATTTCGCATGCTGTTGCGGAGACGGACATCATGGACGTCTCCGGAAAAAAACGGGTGCGGAATTCCCGGGTGGACATCGGAGCCTATGAGGTGGATACCGCTCAGCCGGATTCCGCTCCGCTCGCCGGAGCCAACGTGGAGGCCGGCGCGGGGAATGAGGGCAACGCCACGCCTTCGGGCATCGGCGCGGGGTCTCTCGCCGCGACCAGCCCGGCGATCCCCTCAGCGCCGACGGTCTACCATGTGAAGCCCACGGCGAACGGCGACGGGAGCGGATCGAGCTGGGCGAACGCGACGAGCGATCTCGCAAACGCGATGAGCCATGCGAACGCCGAGGTCTGGGTCGCCGCCGGCACCTACCGGCCGACTTCCGGCAGCGACCGGTCGGCGTCCTTTTCGCTGGCCGATGGGGTGCGGGTCTTCGGCGGATTCGCCGGCTCGGAGACGACGCGCGCGGCGCGGAATTGGAAGACGAATGTCACCATCATCAGCGGTGACATCGGCACGCCGAGTGACGCCAGCGACAACTCGAAGAATCTTTTCCGGAACGTCAACGCGACCCGCGCGAACTCGACCCTGCTCGATGGGTTCACGCTCCGCGACGCGCAAAGCGCTGATGCGGACGGTGGCGCGATCCTGAACGTGGACTCGGCTCCGATCATCCGCAACTGCGTGTTTCGGAACAACCATGCCCGCAATGGCGGCGCGATTTTCTCTAGCGGCGCCAATCCCGTGGGCTCGACTCTCCTGGATTGCGAGTTCCGCGACAACTCGTCCGAGGCCGCAGGCGGGGCCGTCTGCTACGCGCAGACGCTTTTCGGGAGCAACCTGATTTTCAGCGGGAACGCTGCTGGAACAAAGGGTGGAGCGATCTCGGTGAGCGGCAATTCTGCAGGACAATACTGCACAATCCAAAACGGCCTGTTCTACAACAACGTCTCGTCTGCCGGCGTGGGGGGTGCCATTGCCGGCTCGGGGCTCTTGCTGAACGTCGTGAATTCCACGTTCTTTGCAAACACAGCCACGGTCACCTCGTCTCAGCGCGCGGGAGGCGGCGCGATCCATGATGGCACGACGGCCCCGGGGGATTCCCCGGCACAGATTTTCAACTCCATTTTCTACAAAAACACCGCCGTGAACCTGGGAAGCGGCGGCGCCCAAACCGTGGAGAAGCAGCAAATCCTCTCCGCTTCTCCGCTTCTGAGGAACAGTCTTGTCCAGGGGCTCAGTACCTATGGCGGCGGCCCGATCAACAGGAATTTCAGCGGCGATCCCCAATTTGTCGCGGAGGGAACCGATTTCCGTTTGCAGGACACGTCGCTTGGCATCGATGCCGGCGACTCGGTAAGCATTTACACTCAGGCGATGCAGGTTGATCTCGAGGGGCGCAGCCGCCTGGTCAACGGGGCCATGGATCTGGGCCCTTACGAGCACAATGCCGCCGCTGCCCACCCCGTGAGAGCCATCGGCAAAACGTCGGCTGGAACCGAGGTCCACACGTTCACTGCGGACTATTCCTCGGCAGGCGGGGATCATGTGCGGTGGTATGTGGACCGCGGCGACGGGCTCGGGTTTGTCGCTCTGGCCGAGAGCGACGAAAACAAGGGCGTCTTCAGCAGCACCCTCACCGTCACATCCCGGCCAAACGGGTTTTCGTACCGCCTGCAGTTGACCAGGAATGGCGTCACGTACTTTTCACCGGTCGCCATCCTCGAGCCGACGGCGGAGAGCATCGCCCGCTACGTTTTCGTGAAGCCTGTCGCGACCGGCGACGGCAGCGGATCGTCGTGGACCAACGCCACGAGCGACCTGCGCGGCGCGGTCTCCCGCGCCAATGCGGAGGTCTGGGTCGCGGCGGGCACGTACCGGCCGACTGCGGGAACCGATCGCGACGCCTCCTTTTCGCTGGGCGAAAGCACGAAAGTCTATGGCGGCTTCATCGGCAATGAAACGCAGCTGGCTGCACGGGATTGGCGCACGAACCCGACCATCATCAGCGGGGAGATCGGCGGCGCGGGCGTTGGGGACAACAGCCGGCACCTTTTCTTCAACACGGATGTCGGCAGCTCTGCCGTGCTGGATGGGTTTTTCCTCCAGGACGCCTACGTGGAGAATGCGGACGGCGGCGCGATTCTGAACGTCCGCTCGTGCCCGGCAATCCAGAACTGCGTGTTCCAGGGAAATCACGCCCGCAACGGCGGCGCCATCGCCTCGACGGACACCAGCGCAGCCGGCTTCGGCTCCAAAATTTTCAACTGCGAGTTCCGCGGGAACACGGCGGATCTGGCCGGCGGCGCACTGGCTTTCGACGGCTCGTGGATCGGTGCCAGCCTGCTCTTCAAGGACAACATTGCGGCGACAGGCGGGGCGATTTCGAGCACGGGCGACGCGGACGGCCGGAGCGCCATGGTGCAGAATGCGCTGTATGTCGGGAACCGCGCCACCGCCGGCCCGGGCGGGGCGGTCCGGGCGAGCGGACTCGGTTTCTACGTCGTCAACTCCACGCTCTATGGCAACCAGGCGACGCTCGATTCGGCCAGCCCTGCAGCGGGCGGAGGGGTTTTCTTCGACCGGGCCGCGTCGGCCACCGGGTCGCTCGGAATCCACAACTCGATCTTCTACAAAAACACCGCCCTCAACACCGGGACGGGCGGGCCGGCTACCACGGAAAAGCAACAGATCTCGTTCGCCGTTGCCAACTCCGGGGGGGCGAGAGCTTCGCTGATCCAGGGGCTGCAGGCCATGGCGGGGAATGGGAATTTCGACGGCGATCCGTTCTTCGTTCAGGAAGGCACGGACTTCCACGTTGCCGATACCTCCGCGACGATCGAGGCCGGCACGATGGACCTGATCTCCACGCAGCTCGAGACGAAAGACCTCGACGGGAACAGCCGCATTATCGGCGCGATCGACCTCGGACCCTACGAGCACGCGGCGGTGCCCGCGAATCCTGTCCGGGTCCTCACGTCGTCCTCGTCGGGGCTGGAGAGCCACAGCTACTCCGCCAGCAACTACACTGCGCAGCCCGGCGATACGCTCGTCTGGCAGGTTGATCGCGGGGACGGGTACGGTTTCGTGCCGCTCGCCGCGAACGATCCGGGCGCCGAGGCGCTGCCGGATGCGTATCTGGGGATGGATTCCGCCACGCTCACCGTGCTGACTCCGCCGAGCGGGTTCCTGTTCCGCCTGCGGCTCCAACGCGGTAGCGCCACCTACCATTCGCCGGCCGTGAGGCTGTTCCCGACCGAGCTATCGCGGCGTTCTTATGTCTATGTGCGGCCGGTCGCAACGGGCGATGGCAGCGGCAGCGGCTGGGTGAATGCCACCAGCGATCTCCAGGCGGCCCTCTCAAAATCCTACGCGCAGGTCTGGGTCCAGGAGGGAATCTACTATCCGACCACCGGGACGGACCGCGACGCCTCATTTTTCATGACCGCCCCCGGCGTGAAAGTCTATGGCGGATTCCGGGGCACCGAGACCGTGCGCGATGCCCGCCTGCCCGAGGTGCGCCTGACCCGCATCAGCGGCAACATCGGGTCGCCCTCGAGCGCGCACGACAATTCGCGGCATCTGTTCCGGAATCAGAATGTCGGACCCTCCACGATTCTCGACGGACTCACGTTTGAGGACGCCTACGCCGATGGCGAGGACGGCGGCGCGATTCTCAATATCAGCTCGAGCCCGACGATCGAGAATTGCGTCTTCCGCAATAACCACGCGCGGAACGGCGGGGCCATTGCCTCGACCGGGACGCCGGGCAACTTGTTCGGCTCGGACCTGGTTGGCTGCCGGTTCGAGAACAACTCGGCGGAGGTCGCGGGCGGAGCGATCAGCTACAACTCGTCGGGCGCGATCGAAAACACGATCTTCAAAAGCAACAGTGCCGGGGCCGGCGGAGCGATCAGCCTCAGCGGCAACGCCAGCGGGTTGTCCTTCACGGTCAGGAACGGGTTGTTCCTGGACAACCAGGCGCTCGCCGGCCGGGGCGGCGCCATCTTCAGCGAGGGGATTTCGCTCGCCGTCGCGAACACCACCTTACACGGAAACCGGGCGACCCTCTCCTCAGCTTCCCAGCTCGGCGGCGGCGCGATCCACCAGGATCACACGATTTCCGGCACCTCCACGGTGCAGCTCTACAATAGCATCCTCTACGGAAATTCTGCGGTGAATCCCGGTTCCGGTGGCATCGCGAGCCTCGAGGACCAGCAGGTGGCTGTCGTTGGGAATGGTGCGGTCTTCGCGGACCATTCGTTGATCGAGGGGCTTGACCGGCACGCAAATATCGCTGCCTTGGGCAACTTTGACGAGGACCCCGGATTCGTGAATCCTGCAAACGGCGACTTCCGCCTGTCGAGTGTTTCGCCGGCCATCAATTCCGGAGTGATCACCGGAGTGGGCAGGTTCCTGCTCACCGATCCGGACCTGGATGGGAACACCCGTGTTCGCGGGCAAACCGTGGATCTCGGGCCCTACGAATTCAGCGGTTCGGCCGCGCTGGGGCGGATCGCTGCAGGTTCGGATTTTTCGTCGGGCGATCCCCGGTTTTTCAGGACTGCCACGTTCGCGCTGGAGCCCGGTGACGTATTGCAGTGGTATGTGGATCGCGGCGACGGGAACTTCGTTCCGCTGGCGGCCGACGGGGTCTATTCCGGCGTAAACTCCCGTACGCTTACAATCACCGCGCCTCCGACCGGTGCGAACGGTTACCTCTTTCGTCTTCAGGTCGTGCGTGGCGGCGTCACCCTCACAACGACCGCCACGCGCCTCACCCTTCCGCCTGCCCGCCTCTACGTCGATGCTGCCCGCCTCAACATGTCGGCGGACGGCCTGAGCTGGAGCACCGCATATGGCAGCCTGGCCGATGCTCTCAAGGCGGGCGGCCCGGGCACCGAAATCTGGGTTGCCGGCGGAACGTACCGGCCAACGGGCGGGACGGACACCGAAGCCTCCTTTGAAATTCCTGTCGGCGTGAAAATCTACGGCGGGTTCGTGGCCGGCGGGGCTTCTCTAAACACGCGGAATCCGGTCACGCATCCCACAATCCTGAGCGGAAAGCTCAATGGCGCCGCTGACCGCCTTGCCTACAGCCGTCACGTCGTCGTCAACCGCGTCACCGACCGTAGCGGGCTCCTCGACGGCTTCATCCTTGAGGACGCGTATTCCGGCCTGCTGCTCAACGACGGCGCGTCGCCGACGATCCGCAACTGCGTCTTTCGCGATAACGACAGTAGCCGCGCCGCTGACGGCTACGGAGCTGCCATTGCGAACATCAATGGCGCGAACCCGCTCATTGCGGAGTGCCAGTTCCTGCGCAATACCAGCACGTATGCCGGGGCGCTCTACATCTCTGGTGCCGGTGCGACGGTCGAAAACTCCGTCTTTGCCGGGAACAGCGCCAGCGCCACCGGCGGCGCGATCTTCGTGCAGCGGGGCACGCTGAATCTGACCCACGCCACGGTGGCGGACAATACGTCGAAGGGCACCGCGGCCGCGCTCTATGCGCAGGACAGCACCGTGACGGTGGCCAATTCCATCCTCTGGAACAACCGGACAAGCTACAAGGGCTTCCCGGTTTACGAGCAGGCCATCCGGTCCGATGGTGGTTCGATCGTGTTCCGCTCTTCGAGCGTCGAAGATGGTGGCGCGCTCCCCGAGTCGAACGTGACGTCCGACCCGATCTTCGATCCGGCGCAGGGCGGCGATTACGCGCTCGCCCTCTACTCGCCCCTCGTGAATGCGGCCTCGGCCGCTGACGCGGTTTCTTCAAACACGGATGTGGCGGGTCGGCCACGCATCCGGGAATCCGCCCCCGACATCGGCGCCTACGAACTCGCCACCAACGCGGCCGCCCCGGTCCGGTTGACCTCGCTGCCCCGCTCGCGCGTGGCTTACAATATCGGCGGCACGGTTGATTTCACGGTCAGCTGGCCGGAGGGTTCCGCGCTGGACCCGGCGTGGTCGCTCTACATCGGCACCACGCCGCTGAGCGCGAGCCGCTACACCGTCATTGCGGGTAATGGGTTTTCGACCGTGCGGATCAACAACCTCAGCCTGCTCGACTCCGGCCTCAAGGTGGGCTTCACGGATTCAGTTCGAGGGGTGAATTCGATCCCTCCAGCCGTCCTCACGGTGCGTGAGCCGCGCGTTGTGCACGTGAATCCTGCCGCCACCGGAGCGAACGATGGCACGACGTGGGAGAACGCCTATACAAGCCTGACCGAAGCGTTGAATAATGCCCAGACTGCAGACGAAATCCGGGTCGTCGCCGGCACCTACACGCCTGACACCGCGCCCAACTTCAATCTCAACGGGTCCGTTACCCTCCTCGGCGGCTTTGCCGGGACGGAGACGTTGCGGACGCAGCGTGATCCCGCAGCGCATCCCACGATTCTCCATGCGGCGGGCACAAATCCTGTGCTTTTCGCGGCAACTCCGGATGAGGACTCCGGCCTGTCGTCCTCGGTCGATGGCTTTATCGTCGAGAACAGCACCGGCCCAGCGACGGCCTACTGCGCGGGCGTCACGATCGCCTATCGGAATGTCGTGTTCCGCAACAATGCCGGCTACCTCGGGAATTTTCAGAGCCAGGTGCAGTACGACAACTGCGAGTTCACCGGCAACACAGGCAGCCTCTTCCTCATCGACCGCAGCACCGTCACCCTGGCAGGCAGCAGCATTCACGACAACACGACGTCCGTTGATTTACTCAGTGCGTATAACGATTCCACCGTGGTCCTCAGCGATGCCGTCGTGAGCGGCAATACGGTCGCCGGCGCTCTCATCCGGAACAGTTCGGGTGCAGACGGAGGGAGCCTGCTCACCCTGCTGCGAAGCGACTTCCGCCAGAACTCCACAGGCGGTGCCGTCATCGCGAATAGCGCAGGCTCCACCGCCCGGATCGAGAGTTCGCTGTTCGCAAAAAACACCGCCGCCGGCGACCTGGCCACACTGCAAAACGGAGGAACCCTCTCGATCACCCTCTCCGCGGTCGCGGACAACTTCGGCGGATCCTTCGGAGGCGGGCTGGCAACTTATCCGGGGAGCATCACCTCGATAGACGCGAGCATTTTCTGGGGCAACCGCGGCACACGTGCGGCCTCGACCCTCGAGAAGCAGCAGTTGGGGGATTCCGCAGGCACCGACGGAGCGGGCGATTTGACGGTCAAGCGGTCCACCATCGAGGGGTTGGCCACATTCACGGCCTCTGGCGATCTGAACACAGCTTATTTTCCGCTCTTCGTGGATTCGAACGCGGGCGATTATCACCTCGTTTCCTACTCGCCGGCCATCGACGATGCCGCGTCGAACATGCCGTTGCTCAGTGCGACCGACCTGGACGGGATCGCCCGGCGCAATGTTTATGGAGCCGCCGGAGCCTACGAGTTCACCGGAACCCTCGGCACCCCGCTGCTGATTTCCACATACCCCTCATCCCTCACGACGACGGAAGCGACTGCGGCCGGGTTCACCTACACGGGACAGGGCAGCAAGCAATGGCAGGTTTTTGACGGCACCAACTGGGTGAACATCACCGCAAACACGGCTGATTACCGGATCATCAATGACGGTTCCACGAGCACGCTCTATTTTGATTCCCCCTCGCTCGCTTTGAACGGGACCCGCTACCGGCTCTCTATCACCGGTTTCGGCGCGGCATTTACCACGGGTGACCTTGTCCTCACCGTCAATTCCCCGCGGGTTATCTACGTCAATGGCGGAGCGCCCGTGTCCGGCGACGGCAGCAGTTGGGCGACTGCGTTCCAGACTGTGCAGGAAGCGCTTGCCGTGACGAACGAGAACACAGAGATCTGGGTGCAGGCCGGCACCTACGCCATCGACTCGGCAAACCTCAAGTGGAACGTCCGCCTGTATGGCGGTTTCGCGGGCAACGAGACGGCGCGGAAC